>JAANMY010000596.1_pt1 | contig 49849 bp, 54 predicted proteins | sample 7279691 | NCBI WGS metagenome assembly JAANMY01 (sample SAMN14094543, study PRJNA606508) | bioreactor metagenome | isolation source: A lab-scale SPAN reactor treating ammonium-rich wastewater day 388 | place: Ireland: Galway | collected 2018-02-07 | reverse complement strand
GGAGGTAATTCCATCTGTACGCGCATGCAGGCCGTCGGCCACCAATGCCGCCGAGCCGATTTCTCGCCCTTTGCGGATTTGGAGTAGAGCCACAGCTTCGTTGCCAAAAAAACCGACGATAGATGCTGCTGCTACCCAGCCCAAGTTGGTCATGGGTTCTAGATTGATCAGTTTTTGGTACGATTCCCAAAGGATGACGCCCGCGCTGAAAGCAATTGAAAGCACAATAAAGATGCCGGCCACATTCTCGGCACGGGCGTAACCATACGTGTAGCGGCGGGTAGCGACACGCCGAGCCAGATAGAAGGCAATCAGCAACGGTATCGAATTGAGACCATCACCAATGTTATGGATAGTGTCGGCCAGCAGCGCCACGCTGCCGCTTATCCATACAATTACAACCTGCACAAGAAAAGTAACAGTCAGCGCAGCCAGCGCGAGCCAAACTGTGCGAATGCCTTCGTCGTTTTCCATAAACGCTACATCGGCAGCCAGAGCTTCGTGTCCGTGGCTATGACCGTGCAGGTGAAAAAGGGCAGCAATCCAGCCCCACAACCCCCGGCCATGCTGATGTCCGTCTTCATGGGTATGGGAATGATCGTGTATGTGATGATCGTGATGGTACCCATGTCCGTGTTCATGTCCGTCTGTTTTTGGCTGCATTTCGGTACCTTGCTTGTTATTGAGGGGTTGAGGAGGTCTGATCCAGGGGATAGGGATGATCCGGCAGGTTGCGCCGCACGTGGTCCAGATGATACAACGCTTCCCGGAAGAGTGTGCCTACGTGGGAATCGTCGATTGAGTAGAAAACCTGGTTTCCCTCCCGGCGCGTCCGCACGAGGCGAATGGCGCGCAGTTTGGCTAGATGGTGGGAGACGGCCGACGCCGTGACTAGCACTCGCTGGCTCAGTTCATTTACACTGTATTCGTCTTCGGTTAGCAGGTAAATCAGTTGGGCACGGGTTGGATCGCTCAGAGCCTTAAATGTTTTAACCACTTCGGCCAACAATTCCTCAGAAAGCGCTGGCGTCTCCTGTTGTATGGAATGCTCCTGGGGCATTTTGTAGCTCCGGATTACTGAATATCTGAGTATATACTCAGATATTCAGTTTATTCTATCTTTTGTTCACAAGCAAATAGGGAAGGTCATGAACACAAATGAGAGGAATGGAATTGAAGAACGTACTGAAGTAATCGGCTGAGAAATCGTCCTGCATCCCGCTGGTTACTCCCAGCGATAGGCCAATAGACGCAAGGCATTCACCACTACAATTATTGTGCTGCCTTCGTGCAGCACCACAGCCCCGCTCAACCCTACGACATTGAAGACCGATGCGGCGAGCAGCAGACCGATTACCCCCAGCGAGACGGCCAGGTTCTGACGGATGATAGCCCGGCTGGCCCGGCTGAGTCCGACGGCAAAGGGCAGTTTGCCTACATCATCAGCCATGAGCGCCACGTCGGCTGTCTCCAAAGCCACTGCTGTGCCCGCGCCGCCCATGGCCAGCCCGACAGTAGCCGTCGCCAGGGCCGGAGCGTCGTTCACCCCATCGCCCACCATGGCCAGGGAGCCATATTGCGCCATCAACTCTTTGACAGCCTCCAGCTTGTGTTCGGGCAGCAGATCGGCGCGCACATCGGTCAGCCCGACTTCGGCCGCGATGCGTTCGGCCACGGGTTTGTTGTCGCCTGTGAGCATCACCAGATGCTCCATGCCCAGTTCCCGTAAACGGCGCATGGTCGCCGCCGCATTCGGGCGGGTCACATCGGCCAGGCCGAGGACGCCCAAAAAGCGCCCGTTACGGCTGACAAGCATTGTGCTGCGTCCCTGGGCTTCCAGATCGTCAACGATTTTCTCCACAGCGTCATCCGGTTGAAGAGCGTCCGATTCTCGAAATAGTTTCAACGAACCGATCCAGACAGGCTCGCCGTCAATGGCGCTGCGCACACCCCGGCCTGGCACATTTTCCAGACCGTCAGCCCCTGTCCATTCCAGCCCCCGGCTGCGGGCGGCGCGCACCACAGCCAGAGCCAGGGGGTGATTGGACTGTTCTTCCACCGCCGCGGCCACCTGCAACAGTTCGTCTTCGCCGGTTCCATGCAACCCAATCACATCGACAACTTCGAATGTCCCCTGGGTAATCGTACCCGTTTTGTCAAAGGCAATCACCCGCAGATCGCCCAGATTTTCCAGGTGTACGCCGCCTTTGATGAGAACGCCGTTGCGGGCGGCCTGGGCAATGCCCGCCAACACAGCCGCAGGTGTGCCCAACGCCAGCGCACAGGGGGAAGCAGCCACCAGCAGCAGCATCGCCCGGTAAAAGCTGCTGGACCAACTATCCCACCCAATGAGCGGGGGCAGCACAGCCGCCAGCACAGTAAAAACGAGCACGGCAGGCACAAACCAGCGGGTAAAACGTTGGGTCAATTGTTGGGTGGGGCTTTGCTGGCTCTGGGCTTCCTGCACCATCTGCATCACCCGGCTGAGGGTGTTGTCCTGGGCCAGCTTTGTCGCCCGTACTTCCAGGGCAGCGTCCTGGTTGATGGTACCGGCAAAGACCGAATCGCCCGGCACTTTCTGCACAGGCACGCTCTCTCCGGTTACGGGCGCCTGATCGACGCTGCTCTCCCCCGCGCTGATTTCCCCGTCCACGGGAATGCGGTCGCCAGGGCGCACAACGACAATCTGGTCGATCTGCACAGATTCCACGGGAATCTCTTCGATCTGATCCCCCCGTTTGATGCGGGCCGTCTTGGGCATCAGCGCGCCCAGCGCGCTCACCGCGTTGCGCGCCCGGTCCAGCGCGTAGTGTTCACCGGCGTGGCCCAGGGCAAAAAGGAAGAGCAGAAAGGCACCCTCCAGCCATTCGCCCAACAGTGTGGCCCCGGCAGCCGCGGCCAGCATCAACACATCCGTGTCAAACTTGCCACGCAGCAGCCCAGGCAGGGCGTGGGTTGCCACGTCATAGCCGCCGGCCACGTAGGCCAGCAGATAGAAGACAAAGGCACCCTGGGCGGACAGGCCAAAGAAGCGTTCCCCAAAGAAGCCGATGGCCAGAAAGAGGCCCGCCGCTGCCACCAATAGAAGCGTCCAGCGTTCCTGCATCCAGTGGGGCAAAAAGGCTGGCGCGCTGCCGTGATCATGGCCGTGACCATCTTCGTGCGCTGTAGGGGCCGCATCCCTCGTTGACACCTCTTGTGTTGGCCCGGCGACAGCCGACGCGCCCCATTGCCCCATCGTTTTTTCAATCTGTCTGCGTTGCAGTTGGGTGTTGTCGTAGGCAACGAAGGCCAGCCCGGCCGCGTAGTTGACCTGCGCGTGGAGCATGCCCGGTAGTTCACTCAGTTGGTCGGCCAGCCCGCTGGCGCTGTCGGCTGCGTTCAGCCCTATAAACGGAATCTCTTCGTGGCGATAGCGGCTGGTGATCTGTACGCCTGCTTCTCTCGCCAGCCGTTCCACCCGGCCCAGAGGCAGCAGATTAGGGTCGAAGTGCAGGCAGAGTTCGGCGCTGCCGTTCTCGCGCACCACATGGCTTTCCAGAAGACCTCGGGTATGCAGCAAATAATCGTTGAGCATCTCTACACAGTCGTCGCCGTCCAACATCTCTGGCAAGAGGAGGGATAGTTCCAGACGCACTTTTTCCATCAGTTTATCCTTTCGTCAAAAATTTGTATGCCCATATAAGTATACATTCATATATAAAACAAAAAAATCAATCGTGCAAGGCGTGGGTTAGCCCCTGTTGAAAAAGGGCGGCGATGTGTTCGTCGTCCAGCGTGTAGTAGACGTGCCGCCCCTCTTTGCGGAAGCGCACCAGGCGTAGATCGCGCAGAATACGCAATTGGTGGGAGATCGCGGGCTGGGTCATATCCAGCAATTGATGCAGATCGCCCACACACAGTTCGGTGTGGGTCAGCAGACCAATAATACGAATACGTGTGGGGTCGGAGAGCGCGCTAAAAATCCGGGCCACATTCTCGGCGGTGTCGGTGTCGAGAACGTGTTCGGCGGCTGGGTGCTGATCCACATGATCGCCGCTGCATAGTGTAAGTAGTTCGGGCATCAGGTCACTTCCGTCAAATACATAAATAACCGCTCATGTATTTAGCCACAACCCCTGATGATTGTCAAAGACAAGGTGTTTTGGACATCAGATAGTAGCACGCGCGGGTGATGTATGTGCAGGCTCGCCCTGCCCTCTATTCCAATCTGGCCTACAATTTTTCTTCTGATAAATTCTGGTAGATTTTGAGATGCCAGAAATCCAACTCACCCCGAAAAAGGTCGAACCGCTGAATTGATTGGCGGCGCGTTCACAATTAACGCACAATTGCTTCAAATCTGTGACATAAATGGAAGATATGCTCAAGGCGAAACCGGTTAGATGCGTCATAGGCGGTGCCTGCACTGTCAGGCGGTGTGTAATGTATCCATCCATTGTGACTACACAGGTAGCAAGCAAGCAAAGCCTGTGTGGTGGCATGACTTGTGAAAAGAGAGACCCATGAAGAAGATCAGCCGCCGTACCTTTCTCAACTATGGCGGGGCAGGCGTCGCTATGGCCGCCCTGGCTGCCTGCGCGCCCACTCTCACAGGCCCGGCCCAGCCTCGTTCCGCCGTCAGCCTGGACGCCCCCGCCCCGACTGGTACAGCGCCCGCAACTCCGGCAGTAACTGCCAGAGCCAGCAGCAATATGCCCACGGCAGGGGTAGAGATCGATCTGACCGCCGCACCCGGGTCCGCACCCATTTTCTCCGACCAGCCCACCCGAGTCTGGCGTCTGCAAGGCGAAGTCCGTGCGGGTGATCCGTCGATTTTGCAAACCTTGCCGGATACCTATCTTGGGCCAACCCTGCGTGTGCAATCGGGCCAGCGGGTGCGTGTCAATTTTCAAAACCAGATCCCTCAGAAAACGATTGTTCACTGGCACGGCCTGCATGTCCCCGCCGACATGGACGGCCATCCCCAGTACGTGATCAACCAGGGGGAGAGCTATCAATATGACTTCACAGTGCGCAACCGGGCCGGGACCTACTGGTATCACCCCCATCCCCACGGCAACACTGGCCCCCAGGTCTACGCGGGCATGGCCGGATTTTTCCTGGTGAGCGACGCAGAAGAACAGGCGGCGGGTCTCCCCAGCGGCGAGTTCGATATACCTTTGGTGATCCAGGACCGGACCTTTGATCAGAACAACCAGCTTGTCTATCTCTCCAACGGTATGATGGAGCAGATGAATGGATTTCTGGGCGACCAGATACTGGTCAACGGCCATCCCGATTTCACCCTGCCCGTGGCCACCCGCGCCTACAGGCTGCGTCTGCTCAACGGCTCCAATTCCCGCATCTACAAGCTGGGCTGGGCCGATGGGACGCCCCTAACTGTGATCGGCAGCGATGGCGGCCTGCTGGAAAAGGCGGTACAGCGCGCTTATATTACCCTGGCCCCTGCGGAGCGGGTCGAACTGTGGGTGGATTTCAGTGACCGCGCCGTGGGCAGCCAGATGGTCCTGCAAAACCAGCCCTTCCGCGCGCCAGCGGGGATGATGGGCGGCGGTATGATGGGGGGAACTTCGACCGCTCTGCCCCAGGACGCGTCTTTCCCTGTGCTGACCGCACGCGTGGCCGAGACGTCTGATGTGCGCGCTTCTTTGCCCGCACGTCTCTCCACCATCGAGCGCATCGCACCAGAGGAGGCGACCCAGACCCGCAGTATTGCCCTGCGTATGCAACCGCCCGACGGCTGGACGCTCAATGGACGCACTTTTGGTATGACTGATGTGGCTGCGGAGGAACGTGTGCGCCTGGGCAGCACGGAAATCTGGGAGTTCGTCAACGAAGGCGGAGGGATGGGCGGTATGATGGGGGGTATGGGTTCCCAGCCCCATCCGATCCACATGCATGGCGCACAGTTCCAAGTGTTGGAGCGCCAGGTGGATAGAAGCGGACGCGAGGCCTGGGAAAGCCTGAGTGCTGGCTTTGTGGATGAGGGCTGGAAGGACACGGTATTGGTGATGCCGGGCGAACGGGTAACAGTCATCCGGCGCTTCAGTGACTACACCGGTCTATTCCTCTACCACTGCCACAATCTGGAGCACGAAGACATGGGCATGATGCGCAATTTTGAGGTTGTGGCCTGACGGCAAACGTGACAAGAGAAGGCAATCGCGTAGCTTTGTGATGAGACCCAATGTATATCAGTCATCCCAAAAGTACGCGATTGCCTTCGAACGCGAAGTGTCACCTATTAGCCCGCGCTGGAGAGGTGGAGGCAGGCTTGCCTGGAATCTTCTTGCCAGTCTGGATGTGAACCTCCGCCTTGGGGTTGGTGGTCTGGGGCGGAAGAATCGCGGTTTCCCCATTTGTAGTTTGAGCGATGATCTGGCCGTTGTCCACAATCTCCACCACAAACTGGTCCAGGGAACGGGGCGCAGGTCCCTCAATGTAATCGCCGTCCGCGGTGAATTTGGAGCCGTGGCAGGGACATTCAAAACGGTCCGTTGATTCGCTCCACTTGTACAGGCAGCCCAGATGGGTGCAAACCTGATAGATGGCCTTCACCCCCTGCTCGCTGTGATAGAGCCAGTAGCGACCATCGGGGTTATTCTTCGGGGCCTCCCCCACGTCGGGCAGACTCTGCGCCGTTCCCAAATCAAACATCCCGCCGAACTCACCGGCGCGGAAGCGGGGCATCATAAACTGGTAGGTAGCCAGCCCACCTTCTGCGGTGAGAAGCGTCAGTGCCGCGCCCCAGGCATAGCTGATAAACTCCCGCCGGTTGAGGCCAGGCACGCCTATTTCCTCGGAGGCGGATTCCTGCCCCCTCTTTTGCGCGATTGTCGATTGAGGCATCTGAATGACGCTCACTGTTCGCTCCCATTCCTCTATGCGGAAAGCTTTTGGGCTACAATCAGTTTGAAGATGCCGCCCATTCCCACATCCTCCACCTGCTGCACGCGCAGACCGCTACGCCGGACATTTTCCACTGTGCGGCGATTGATATTGGCTCCCATCACGCGTACCACCACAGGATTGAGTGCATCCATGAGTGTACCCAGCAGCGGATTGGCAGCCCGCATGTGCTCCAGCAGGAGGAGTCTGCCGCCGGGCTTGAGAACCCGCGCCGCTTCCTGCAAGCCCAGTACCGGGTCCGGCACGGAGCAGAAAACAAAGGTAGCCACCACCTCATCAAAGGTGTTGCCGGAGAAATCTAGCTGTTGGGCGTCGCCCAATTGCAGCTCAACCCTCGCGCCGATAACAGACGCCCGGTGTTGCGCCCGTTCCAACATTCCCGGCGTCAAATCGATGGCGGTAATGGATAGACCCGGCGGATAGTGGGGGATGTTTTTCCCTGTGCCCACGCCGATCTCCAGAACCTCCGGCCCCCGCACCAGCGACCAGAGCCGTCGCCGCCAGGACTGGTAGCGGCACTCAACCAGCCCTTCCATGCGGTCGTAAAAGGGAGCGAGGCGCTGGTAGCGGGAGCGGGTGAGCGCCGTGGCTGCGCTGTCCGGGGTCATTTAGGCGTGGCCGTGGGTATGGCCGCCCTGTTCGCTCGATTGGGCCACATATTTCTCGGGCGTTTTATCAAAGGCTATCTTGCAGCCCGGCCCGCAGAAATAGTAGGTCGTGCCTTTGTAGTCAGACTTCAACTCGGTGTCGGAGGTGTCTACGGTCATAGCGCAGACCGGGTCTTTTACCTGTGCCATTGGTTGTTCCTCTCAGTTAATCGGTTGGTCACGAAAACAGCGGGCAGAAGACGGTAGACAGAACGGGAGAACCGCCTCCCATCCTCTGCCTGCAAACACACAGAGCGATCACATGCCGCCTGGGATCAGTATAGAAGACGGCGGGCCGAGGAGGGAGCGGCAAACGGCCCACCTGCACCGGGCAAAATGGCGCGGCCTATGCGCTCCGCTCGCCTACGGAAAGATAGACAAAGCCGCCGTAGTATTCAGTCATGCGGGAAGCGGGCAGATAACGTTCGATGGATTCCCAGAGGTGACGGTCGGCCATCTCCAGACGCACGCCAAAGGGAGCGGTCACATAGGCCAGGAATGGGGCCAAAGAGGCCAGCCAGCCCGACGCCATCTTGAAATCCAGAATCACCCAGCGCCCGCCCCCGGCCAGAGCCTGGCTGCCCCGCTGGATCACTCGATCATACTCCGGAGCCAGGGTAAGGGCGAAGGTGGAGAGAATACCGTCTACACCTTCGGGAAAGCGGTACTTGGCCGCGTCGCTGTGGACGAGTTCCACGTTGGACCAGTGGTTGTCCACCACCCGTTGCCGGGCCTGTTCCAGCATCGCGTCGGTCAGGTCCACCCCGATGATGCGCCCTGTGGGGCCTACTGCTTCCTGTAGCAGGGCAAAGTTGAGACCCGTGCCGCAGCCGATCTCCACGACCGTATCCCCGGCGTGCAGACCGAGCGCCTCCACGGCCCGCCGCCGGTAGGCCCACTCCCGGAAGCCCATGAGATAGTAGAGGTTGGCCGTGAAATCGTAGCGTTTGGCCCGTTTGCGGTAGATATCCACTACTTCGTTCTTGCTGAGAACTTCATCACTTGCTGTCACGATGTACTCCTTTCAGAGCGAAAACCTTTGTGGGATTCACCCTCCTGATATCAATTGCACGCCAAGGCACAGTTTCCGCCCCATCAACTAGCCGTATGCGCCGTAGCTTGTGGCAGCCCGGCCCGCTTCAAGGCCAGCGCGTTGAGGGTGACGGTTATCGTGCTGGCCGCCATAGCCAACGCCGCCCACTCCGGGCGCAGGAGAATGCCCAAGCTATTGTAGAGGATGCCCCCAGCGATGGGGATGGCGATAACGTTGTAGACGGCGGCCCAGAACAAGTTTTGCTTGATCTTGCCCCGCACCTTGCGCGACAGACTCAATGCCTTCACGATGTCGAAGGGGTCGCTGCGCATCAATACCACATCCGCTGTGTCGATGGCTACGTCCGTGCCCGCGCCGATGGCGATACCCACATCCGCGGTGGCCAGGGCCGGTGCGTCGTTCACCCCGTCGCCCACCATCGCCACCCGTTTGCCCTGGGCCTGTAACTCTTTGATTTTGTCCGCCTTCTGGCCGGGTAGCACTTCGGCGATGACAATATCAATGCCTAACGTGCGGGCGATGGCTTCGGCGGTCGCTTGGGCGTCGCCGGTAAGCATCACCACTTCCAGCCCTAGTGCGTGCAGGGCGGCCACCGTTTCGGCTGCGCTGGCCTTGGGCTTATCGGCCAGGGCGATGAGACCCGCCAGCGTACCGTCGGTGGAGACATACGTCACCGTCTTGCCTTCGCTGGAAAGTCGTTCCACATCGGCCTGCACATTGGCCACCTGCGCGCCCTCTTTCGCCATCATTTTGGCGTTACCAATCGCCAGCCGCCGTCCATCCACCTGGGCGAAGGCACCGTGGCCGGGCACCGACTCAAAACCAGTCACCGGGACGGCGGGCAGGTTGCGCTCCGCGGCACTGCGTACAATCGCCTGGGCCAGGGGGTGTTCGGAATCTCCTTCCAGCGCCGCCACTTCGGCCAGCAACGTATCCTCGTCCATCTCACTGGTGACCACCACGTCGGTCACCGAGGGCTTGCCTTCGGTCAGGGTGCCGGTCTTGTCCATCACAATCACGTCCAGAGTCGCCACCCCTTCCAGAGAGGTGGCGTCTTTGATCAGCACGCCGTGGCTGGCCCCCATCCCCATCCCGACAGTAATCGCCGTGGGCGTGGCCAGGGCCAGGGCATCCGGGCAGGCGATGACGACTGTCGCCACGGCCACCGTCAGGGCGAAGACCGGGTCCGCGCCCAGGAGCAGCCAGATAATGAGGGCCAGCGCGCCGGAACCCAATGCCACAAAGACCAGATATTTGCCTGCTTCGTCGGCCAGGCGCTGGGCCGGGGCCTTGCTGCTCTGGGCTGACTGTACCATCTGCACGATGCGGGCCAGGGCCGTATCTGCGCCTACATGTTCGGTCTGGAAGCGAAATGCGCCGGTGGTGTTGAGGGTGCCGCCGGTCACTTTGACACCCTCCACTTTCTCCACCGGCACCGGCTCGCCGGTAATCATCGACTCGTCCACATAGCTGCGCCCTTCAACCACAACGCCGTCTACGGGCACTTTCTCGCCCGGGCGCACGGCGATCAGATCGCCCACCTGCACCTCTTCCACCGGAATCTCCTGCTCCTGCCCGTCTCGGATGATCCGGGCCGTGGCCGGGGCCAATTTGAGCAGAGAGGCGATGGCCTCGCCCGTGGCGTTGCGGGCGGCCATCTCCATCCAGTGACCCAGCAAGCTGAAGGTGGTGAGCATGGCAGCGGCCTCGTAGAAGACCTCGCCTGTGAACAGGAAGGTGGCGGCTACGCTATAGACATAGGCGGTCAGGATACCTGTGGCGATGAGGGTTGCCATATTCACCTGCCAGCGACGCAATGCTGCCCAGGCCACGGAGAGAAAGGGCCAGCCGCCCCAGAAAACCACCGGCGTAGTGACCAGAAACTCGACGATCTCCATTCGTATGCCAAAGGGAGTGGGCAGATGCAGACCCAACAGCCGGTTGGCAAGGGGTGAGTAGGCCAGTTCGATGAGGGTTAGGGCCAGGGTAGCCAGGAAGAGGTTGCGCATCATCGTAGCGGTGTGTGCCCCGTGGCCAGCGTGCTCGTCGTGGCCCGTTTGCTCGCCTGCCATTTCGTGCCCGGCGTGTTCAGTCTTCATTTCATGCCCGGCGTGGCTCGCCGTATGCACCGGGCCGCCTTCTTGGCACATGAAACCGCAATGTTTCACGGCTTCGATGATGGTGTCCGGCGTCGTCTGGCCGGGGTCGTATCCCACCAGAATGATGCCGGAGGTGCGGTTGAGATTGACACTGTGGACGCCGGGCGTGGCGGTCACATGCTCTTCGATACTCGGGCAGCCCGACCCCATCAAGTAGCTGGTGATCTCCAGTTCCAGTTCGGCGTGGCCGCCGGAACCGTGGGCTGTGTGAGTCATTGCTTCGTGGCCGTGGTAATGATGCTCAGACATTCGCTTTCTCCTGAAGACTGTGCGGCTGAACCGGACAAGATACGAGCATAGCGCTGCTGTACACGCATCTCGCCCGGCGGTTCTGGAACGCCAAATCGATTCGCTGGTCAGGCGTTCTTATCGCGTGTGTTACTGCACCAATACTTTACCACGCAACATGCCCATCTGGCATTGGAAGGGGATTTCGCCCGCTTCCTCCGGGGTGAACTCGATGGCGACGGTCTCGCCTTCGGGCAGTTTGGCCGACTGATCAATCTTGTCAAAGACGACCATTTCGCTGCACATAGACGATTCCTGGCGGTTGAAGAGCAGACGCACAGGCTGTCCCCGCTTGACCACGATCACATCTGGGTCGTAGCCGCCCTTGACGGTGATGGGTACCTGTTGTACACCAGCGACCACGGCCACCTGCACGCCCTCCTTGCGGTAGAGCCAGAAATACCAGACGATCCAGGCGATGAAAGCCAGGCCAGCAAAGTTGACCAGAATTTGAGATGGAATCACGGTTAAATCTCCTTTCCGATGGATGGGCTATTTTGAGAACTTGAGTATATTGGTCGCCAGGGTGTGCCAAGGCGCGACAGCAACCAGCGATCCAGCCCCCACCACCCAGCATTCTTCCATGCCAGAATCAGCAGGATGGATAGGGTAAATAGCATTGGATTGGTGCTGGCAGTTCCAGCCATCATGAAATTCCAATTCATAAAACCGCCAAAGAACGCTGCGATCCCGACAAATGCACCTAGAATAAGTGCTATTCCGATCAGGACTTCGCCAAATACAATCAGCTTAGCAAACCAGACGTATGCATCGCTGGCTAGAAGAGATTGCAGGAACGTTCGATACCAATCGAATGCAATGGCCGGCCGGGCCGGAGCGTCCGGAATAGCAACCGCGCGTTCCCAGAAGCCTTTCAAGGCTGTACCGGTTTGCATCCAGGCAGGATTGCCAATCTTTCCCCATCCTGAGGTCAACCAGCTATAGCCAACGTAGAGTCGAATGAGCAACCAGAGCCAACTCCATTTGGTACTGTTCAACAATGAGACGACAAAGGCAGGGTCCGTAATTGTCACTGCCTCGCGCCGGTCTTGGTTCGACATAGTTCTTGTCTCCTTGTCTGTTGTCATTGTAGCTTCAATAGATTCTTCGAACTGGAACAGCTTGTGCCACGCAAGCTATTCCAGTTCCTATCGCTTAAGAGAAATTCCTGGCCTTGAAGAAGCGCAGTCGGTTGGCGTTCGTCACAACAGTAATGCTGGAAGCAGCCATGGCCGCACCGGCGAGCAGGGGCGAGAGCAGCAGGCCGAAGAAGGGGAAGAGTACCCCGGCGGCCACAGGCACGCCCAGGCTGTTGTAGATAAAGGCCCCCAGCAGGCTTTGCTTGGCGTTGCGCATAGTGGCCTTGCTCACTTCGATGGCGTAGGCCACACCTTTCAAACTGCCGCTCATCAGGGTGATGTCCGCGGCCTCGATGGCTACGTCCGTGCCTGTACCGATGGCAAAACCCACACTGGCTTCCACCAGGGCCGGGGCGTCGTTGATGCCGTCGCCCACCATCCCCACTCTGCGGTTGCCCTGTTTGAGCAAGTGTACCTGCATAGCCTTGTCCTCGGGCAGCACCTCGGCCAGCACCCGGTCGATGCCCACCTGGCGGGCGATGGCCTGGGCCGTGCGTTCGTTGTCGCCGGTCAGCATCACCACTTCCAGCCCCATCTCCTGCATCACCCGGATGGCCTCTATGGAGTCCTCTTTGATGGTGTCGGCCACAGCCACCACACCTGCGGCGACGCCGTCCACGGCCACATACATAGCCGTTTTGCCTTCGCCTTGCAATCTCTCCACATCGCCCTCTACCGCGCTGACATCGACGCTGTGTCGCTTCATCAGCTTGCGGTTGCCCACCAGCACATACCGTCCTTCCACATTTGTTTCGACGCCATGGCCGGGGATAGCCTCAAACTCTGCCGGTTCTACCGGATCAAGCCCGCGTGCCCGGGCGCCATCCACGATGGCCTGGGCCAGAGGGTGTTCGCTGGGGCGGTCTGCGCTGGCAGCCAGCCGCAGCAAGAGAGCCTCATCAAAACCGGTCGCGGGCAGCGCGTCGGTCAGTTCAGGCTTGCCTTTGGTAATCGTACCCGTCTTGTCCAGAACAATCACCTGAAGCTGGGCCGCGGTTTGCAGGGCTTCGCCGTTGCGGATGAGTACCCCGTGTTCGGCGCCCTTGCCCACGCCCGCCACCAGACTGAGGGGCACGGCCATGCCTATGGCGCAGGGGCAGGCAATGATCAGTACAGTCACCGCCGTCACAACCGCATAGGCCAGGGCCGGGACTGGGCCGAAGTTGTACCAAGCCAGAAAGGTCAGGATGGCAATGATCATCACTGTGGGCACAAAGTAGCCGGAGATCACATCCACCAGACGGGCAATGGGCGCTTTGCTGCCCATCGCGCTCTGCACCAGCTTGACGATCTGGGCCAGAGCTGTGTCCTTACCCACTTTGGTGGCCCGGAATTTGAAGCTGCCGGTAGTGTTGACGGTAGCGCCGATAACCTCATCTCCGACCGCCTTGTCCACAGGCAGGCTTTCCCCGGTCACCATAGATTCGTCCACCGCGGATCGGCCCTCTACGATCTCGCCGTCCACGGGGATTTTGTCGCCGGGGCGCACCATCACCACATCGCCCACCAGCACCTCTTCCACGGGAATCTCCACTTCCTGGCCGTTACGAATCACCCGAGCCGTCTTGGCCGCCAAGTCCATCAGCTTGCGAATGGCCTGGCTGGTCTGGCCTTTGGCCCGCACTTCCAAAGCCTGCCCCAGAACGACCAGGGCTGTGACTACGGCAGTCACATCGTAGAAAGGTGTCGCCGTTCCCTCTGGGAAGAGACTGGGGAAGAAGATCGCAACCGTCGAATATATCCAGGCCGCCGATGTACCCAGGGCGATTAGGGTATTCATATCCGCCGAGTGGTGCTTGAAAGCCGCCCACGCGCCGGTGAAAAATTGGCGACCAGAATAGGTCATCACTGGGATTGTGGCTATCCCCGAAATGAGAAAAAGCCACCAAATCAGGCTTTCGGAACTGTTTTTCACAAAGAGATTGGGCAAATAGAGCCAGGGCAACTCCGGATAGGCCACCAACATCACCGGGACACCGATAGCAGCCGCAAACCAGAACTTGCGCATCAAGCTCTTGTACTCTCTGGCGTGGGCAGCAGTCTCCTCGTCTACGCTCTCCTCCTGCTCTACAGGCCGGGCGGCCTGGTAGCCGGTGGATTCGATAGCCTGCTTGAGCGCGGCGAAGTCCACCTGGCCCACCGCATAGCGAATGTGGGCTGAATCGTCGCCCGGATTCACCGTGGCTTCCAACACCCCAGGTACCTGGCGCAGGGCATCTTCGATGAAGCCCACGCAGGAGGCGCAATGCAGCCCTGGGCTGATGCGCACATGCATCTCGTCCGCGCCGATGTTGTAGCCGGCTTTGCGAATGGCGTCCATCATCCGGCTTACATCCATCTGCGCCGGGTCGTAGGTGACGTGGGCCTTGCCCAGCGTATAATTGACGTGGGCCATCGACACACCGGGCAGCTCTATCAGTACTCGTTCCACAGTGGTCGAACAGCTAGAGCAGCTCAGGCCGATCAGCGAAAGCTCCACTTTCACCGGTCCGGTCAATGCTGGGTTGTAGCCGGTGGTAGCCGACTGCGGCAGAGCGGTCTCCCCTGCTGCCGACTGTTTTTGATCAAATTGCTCGGCGCACTGGTCCGAGCAGAAGTATGTCGTCACGCCGTCATGGGTGCGGGTTTGGGCGGCTGTGGCAGGGTCGATTTTCATACCGCATACTGGATCAATGACCATCTGTTGCGTCAATGTCTTCTGTTCCATTGCTATTCTCCGGCTATTCAATGGGTGCGTTCAAAAAGCAGCACCAATTCCTGACGAAGCTGCTGAATCTGAGCAGAATCCTGTTTCTCCAAATCACATAGACAAAGGTGTAAATGCTGCTGGAGCAAAAGCATCTGGGTCTGTTTCAGTGAGCCTTGCACCGCCTGAATCTGATGGATCACAGCGATGCAGGTCCGCCCTTCCTCCGCCATACGGATGATGCCGCGGATATGTCCTTCTGCGCTTTTGAGTCGTCGCTCGACTTCCTGTTTGGTTCCGGGGTCCACAGTTGCTCCTTTCTCCAGAAATCGGCAGCGCAACAACACATCCGAATTGTATCACTATCCCTACCCCCCTGGGAGGGGGTAGTGGCGCGCAAAAAGCAGGCATTTTGGCGCGTTCCAGAAGTTGCTGTCTACTTCACTGCCCGGTAGAAGGAGAGGGGACCGACGATGGAAGGCAGATGGCCGGTTTCAGCGACGGCGGAGAAGCCGCTCTCAGTCAGGAAAGCAGGCAGCAGACCGTCCAGGTTGTCGGCGGTCTCTTCTAGCAGCCGGGTGACACGGCTCATAGCCTGGGTGAGGAGGGTGTGGGGCGGGCCAAAGTCCGCAATGTGCAGCTCACCACCAGGGCGCAGCACCCGCTGAACTTCGGCCAGGGTGCGCCGTTTCTGCGCCCGGTTCAGGTGGTGGAGCATCAGGCTGGCCGTGACTCGATGAAAGGTATTGTCCGGGTAGGGGAGGGCAAAGGAGAAAGCCTGAGTCCAGGTGACGAAGACACCCCTGGCAACGGCTTTGGCATCAGCAATTGCCAGCACTGCCGCGTCGCCATCCAGCCCGTGTATGTGCGCCTGGGGCGCGTGCTGGGCAAGAAGGATTGTCAGCGTACCGGTGCCGCAGCCCAAATCGAGCACTTGCATCTCCGGCCCGATAGCGGCCTGGGCGATGAGCTGGCCTTTGAAGCGATCCTCCTGCATTCCCCATTTCAGGAGCGGATCGTAGAGGGGCGTAAGCCAGTGAAAACGCAGGGCGGGGATGTAGGGGATGGGTTCTGTGGACATAGGCGGCTCCTATCTTTAGCACGGAAACGTGAAACGTGAGAGCATCCGACTCTTCTCACGTTTCACGTTTCACGGAACCTGGCGCTACTTCAAAGTCAATGCTTTTGGCGCTATTCTACCACTTGCACCACACCAATCAAGCCGCCTGGTTCAGCACCGTCATTGGTGACGTGATGAAGTATATGGCAGTGAAAGACCCACGTTCCCGGGTTCTCGGCGATGAATTCGATGTCCACGATTTCACCCGGGGCCAGAGGCACGGTGTTGCGTACAATCTGCTGCTCCGGCGGTAGTGACACGCCGTCGTAGGCCACGATGCGGAAGTTCATACCGTGCAGATGCATGGGATGCAGGAACTGGCCGATTCCCGCCATACGGATACGCACCCGATCCCCCTTCTGCACGACAATCGGCTCGGTGTCGGGGAAGGCTTTGCCGTTGATGGTGAAGTAGTTAGGTTCGCTTCCCGCCATCGGCATCGCCGGGTAGGTCTCCCCATCCGGCCCCACCCGCCACTCGGAGATCATCCACATCACGTCTACATCCGGTGCGTCGGCGGCTGCATCAGCCGCTGGCTCTGCCGGGTCAACGATAAAGGGTGCATAGAGTCCGATCATAATCTGCTTGTCGGTCTCCACGTGGGAGTGATACATAAAGCTGCCCGCGGGCGGTGCGGTAAATTCGTAGACGAAACTCTCGCCGGGCTGGACAGCGGCCTGGGTGAAAGGCGGCACCCCATCCATTGCATTGGGCACGGGGATGCCGTGCCAGTGGATGCTGGTAGGATCGGGCAGCTCGTTGGTCAACACAATACGCACCTGATCGCCTTCGGTCACCCGAATCATTGGGCCGGGCACAGTCCCGTTGTAGCTCCAAGCCGTAACAGTCACGGGCTTGCTGCCGTCCAGAATGGCCCAACGCACCGGGCGGGCGGTGAGTTCAAAGACTTTCACGCCGGCATCTTCGGTGTAGGTCAGGGGCTGACTGCCTGTCAACTCTGTGGCGTTGGACACACCCGCCGAAGAAATCGGACTCATATCGTGGCCCATCCCTTCCATTCCATCATCCGCATCACCAGCCATACTTGCCATATCGTGACCGGCGGGTGCAGTTTTGGTCGGTTCGGACGCGGGCATTGACATAGCAGGCTGTGCGCTCATCATCGCCTCCATCCTGCCCGTCATTGCACTCACCATTGGCCCCCGCTGCCCCTGGCGGGCTACGGGCATCTGCTCGATCTCAGCCGTCATCTGGCTGGCGGCTTCCATCATTTCGGCCACGAGCGCAGCAACGGCCTGGCGGGTAGCTGCTTCCGGGGTGGATGCCAGCAGCGTTTCGCTGTCGGTGATCAACTGGCCCATCTGCTCCATGCGCTGGTCCAGCGTCAGCATCCCGTGCTGGGTGTGGGTTTTCATTGTTTCCCAGCGTTCCTGCACAGAAGCCAAAGTAAGAGGCGTAGCTGTGGCCGACTGGGCCATGGCTGTGGGTGCAGCTGGAGTATTGATGGTCCAGAAGGTGAGCGAGACCACCACCAGGACAAAGAGGGCGGCAAAGATCAGAAAAGAGCGGGTAGGATTTGCTTTGGACATAAGATGGTTTAGCTCCACAGGTGGATTGAACAAAGGATCACAGTATGCGCCACAGCCCTGAGTTTGGGACTCGGCGCGCGCAAGGAAAAGTTTCGAATGCAGGGACGGAAGGTGTCTGCCCAGGATTGTGTCCTGAGCGTCTCGAAGGGGGTAGTGGGCATCCGGCGCGGGGGAGGAAAGGGCGTGCCCAGAGGGCATCGACGTGCCAACTCTAGCGGAACTGAATCTGGACGGGAAACGCCGCTTGGCGCATTGTGAACAGGCAGATTGGCCTATCCATTGAGCAATGGGGTGTCCTGAGGGTGTCGAAGAGCAGTCCGTACGCGAAAAGTCCCCGGCGCATCCCCTCTGCGCCGGGGACGGAGAAAGACGCCGGGCTATTCGCCAACCGTCCAGGTAAAAGCGCGGCTGGCGACACCTGCCACGCCCGTCACATCTAACGTAAGTTCGGTGACGCCGCTCTGCAAAACTGTGGCCCGGTCGGCAAAGCTCAGCTTGCCGCTGACGTGATGACCGCTACTCTGCTCCGGCGTCCAGGCGGCCGGTGTGTACTCATTGCCCAGGTTGTCGGTCAGGGTAGCCAACTGGGCGATGTCGTAGTTCAATTCCACTGAGTGGGTGTCCAAAACCACCTCGAAGTCCAGAGTATCGGCTGTGGCGTCGCCCAGGTTCAGGGGGGTGACTTTGACGGTCACGCCGCCGCCTTCAATGCTTTGGGGTGCTGCTTCACCTGTCGCAGCGTGCGTAGCCGGGGCTGTACCTGTGACGGTGGAAGTGGCACCCATTGGCCCCATCCCTGCGCCGCCCATCATCCCATCACCCGTCATCCCGTGCATGGCGTGCATACGGCCCATCATCTGCATCATCATCCCCATCATGCCCATCATCTGGCCCATTTGAGGGTTGCCACCCATCGGCATTGCACCGTCCATCGGTCCCATCGCCTGGGTTCCGGTCATGGGCATCGTGCCGGTCATTGGGCTGGCATCGCCCATTATCCCGTCACCCATCATTCCAGTTCCCATCATCTGCACCATCTGGCCCATCATTCCCATCATTTGACCCATCTGCATACCGCCGCCCATCGGTCCCATTGCCTGAGTCCCAGTCATGGGGCTGCCGCTGCCCATCATCGGCTGCATTCGGCTCATCATGCCGGTCATGCGGGTCATCGACTCCATCATCGGACTGGTCATCGCCTGGCGATCGGTCGCGGGCATTTGGCCCATCTGCTCCATCATCGCCTGGTTGAGGCCCATCATCCCGTTGAGGGCGTTCATCATGGCCGGGGCCATACGCTGACGGGCCGCGTCATCGGGCGCGGTGGCCATCATCGCTTCCATCTGGTCCATCATTCCCGTCATGGCCCCTGTCATCTGCGTAGGGGTAAAGGGCTGTGTACTCTGGCCCTCTGCGGTTGTAGCGGCTGTAGTGGGCGTCGTCCCCGTCTGGGCGCTGACCGCGTATGCGCCAAAGACGGCGCTGATCAACAGGGCGGTTACGATCACCGCGTAGAAGAGTGACCTGCGTTGTAACATGGAAAACCTCCTGAAAATTGTGTAGAGTGGAATTGGCGCAGGCAGACTTTCATCGCTTGCCTGCCTGTACTCATTTTGGAACGGATATGTGAACCGAATGTGAAGAAGTTATAGGTCGTTTATGCGCGCGGGGCTATCGACCCCATGGAAAGGGAGCGATAGCTATCCCTCCCGCTTGCTGTGTTCGTGGCTATGCGCGGTCGACTGGACTGGTGAACTTGTCGGGCCGCCGTGGCTGTGACCCCGCATCATAAAAATATGCATCGCCGGGCATATCAGGACAAGCGCAACCAGCCCCACTGTGCCCAGCGGAATCTGAAATACGAAGATCGATGCCAGCACCAACAGGGGCAAAAGACAAGCCAAAATCATCCATCCGCCGGTTTTCCATAGATTTGTTACACGATCGGTTGTCTGCATTTTCTTGCCTCCAGAGAAGAATAAGGGGTCACTTCATCTTCTGCGACCCACACGTTCTTATGAGAATATATCCACCCAGGAGGTACTTGACGCGCTGAGTTGCCTGTTGTACGCGAGCCGAGTGGCGCACACTTGGCTAGTCCTGGCGACCTATCCTGTCATCGCCGTCAGGCAACAAGAATTGGGCTATCTACCGTCGGGCGCGTGATGCCAGGAACTATAGGCAATGTTGCCTGATCACGCGCAGCGATTGAGCGCTGTACGGTCTACTCGTGGCATGCGAAAATAGAGAATGGTCTGGATCATGGACATCACTGCTCATCACTACCAAAGTTTTCCAAAGGACACCTGTATGAATCGAGCTTTTGCACAGCGCTATGGAAAAATTCCCGTCGTCCTTCTTCTGGGGGCGTTTCTGCTCGGCGGTTGTATCCCTGGCCTGCACAGAGCGTCTTTGGAAATGATTGACCGGGCAGAGGCTCAGTGGCAGCAAGCGCCTGTTCTAGATTACGAAATCACCGTGGAAGTGAATCGTCCTGATGACCGGCGACGGACAACGGTGATCGTGCAACAGGGACAGATTGTGCAGGGCGAGGTTTCCTATTGGAACGCCGCAGATAAGCGTTGGGATGAACCCTACGCGCTCAACGAGGAACAGTCCTTCCCCTTTACCATCCCCGGTCTCTTCGAGATGGTGCGGGGCGAACTGCAGAACAGCGGACGCGTCGATATTCGGGTGCGAATGAAGGATAAATTGTCCTTTCCGTGGTACATCATTCTCGGCCCTGTTATGCTGGACGGGCAGGCTGTAGCGGGCACAGAAGCTGTGATCGCTGTGGAAGAGTACACACCGCGCGAGTAATGTAAGGAGTGAGCAATGGCAACGAATCAGCGAGCATCCACGGCAAGTCAGGTATGCCCCCTATGCGGCAAGAAAACAGGCCAGACCCCAACGCCTACCTTCACATATCTGGGAATCATCCACGAATTTTGCTGTCCGGCCTGCCGGGAACACTTTGCGCGCACGCCGGAAAAATATATCGCGCTCTTGGCCCACGAATTTGAGCGCTCCCTGGATTACCCCTGTCCTCTCAGTTCTTGATCGCTCCCTCTTCAATCCAGCGGCGCAGAATCTCCACACCTCTGGTCGCGAGCGGCACCTGGCCCAAGGACATCGGGGGCTGGTTGATGTGAACAGCTTATGGAGATGCAAAAAGCTCAGCTTCCACGCGACAAGCACACAATCACAGCACAATCGATTCATATCCTCTTCACAATTGCGGATTAGGATGAAACCAGAGCAGGCAAGAGTGCAGAACGTAGCAGATCTACTGCCAATCGAAGAATACTTTTCGTGAGATGGAACACTTCATCTCACTCACTTAAGGGAGAGCAAAATGAACGTTCGCAGAGGAAGACTTTTCATTGTTACCAGCGCCCTGGCTCTATTGTTGATCGTCTTTGCGGGCGCTGCCCTGGCCCAAGAAACAACGCCCAATACGGCCACACCAAGTGGGCCGACCATTGCAAGCGAAACCACTGGCGGCAACTGGCTGCAACGAATGCAGGAGTGGATGGGTCCGGAAGCCTGGGGACAGATGATCCAGCGTATGACCCAAATCCACGGAGCAGAGGCCACCGGTCAGATGTTGCAGCAGATGAACGAGACCGGCGGCTGTCACGGTAGCGGCACAGGCTGGTCCGGCATGATGGGGGGTATGGGCCGCGGTTTCTGGGGCGCTATGACCCAGGGCAGCGCAGGGCGATAGACGGCCCTGGGGTGTCGGACATTCGACACCCGATCTGCGTGTGGAAAGGAGAGAACAGATGTGGTGTCATCTTTTGCTGGCTATGCCCCTGATCGGCCTGGGTCTCTTCTTCGTCCTACCCTTTTCCACGGCATTGCTGCTCTATCTCATCGTCGTCGCCCTTTCTCTGCTGCTCTACACCAAAATTGTGGAGGCTATGCACGTCCCGGTATTGACAGGCTCCGAAGCGCTGATAGGGCAAATTGTGACGACGGAGGCCGATGGCTCCATCCACTGGCAGGGGGAGTGGTGGGCTGCAACACCAGCCTTTCCCGCCCAACAGGTACGCATCATCGGTATCCAGGGCTTGAAGGTGCAGGTAATTCCGGTGATGGATGCGAACCATCCATCACGCGTAACAACCAGTGCAGACACAATATCCCCCTAAAGTGTTCACAACCTCTTCACAGATGGCAGGTATACTGGAAGACAGAAAGGCTTGTATGAATTGGGTGATCGGGCATAACGGAAGGAGATAGGCAATGATGGGGTGGGACTACGGCGTTTGGGGTTGGGGATGGATGATCTTTGGCAGCTTGATGATGGTGCTTTTCTGGGGTGGGCTGATTGCCCTGGTTGTGTTGGCTGTACGCGGGTTGACCAGCGGCAATCAACGACAGGGGAGTGATCGGGCCGAGTCTGCGCCTTCCAGCAGCCCGCTGGATATCCTCCAGACCCGCTACGCCAAAGGCGAGATCACCCGTGAGGAATTTGAGCAAATTCGCGACGACTTGAAGCGGTCGTCTATCGTATAGAGGAGAAAGGATATGATGTTCGGTGGTGGTATGCTTTTGGGATGGCTTTTGCCGGTATTGCTGCTGGTGTTAGGTGGCATATGGCTCTTCAACAATACATCCGGTCGCCGGCCCGAGAACGACGACTTCACCCAGCACAGTCGGGAGAAGAGCGCATCCGAGATTCTGGGTGAACGCTATGCCCGGGGAGAAATCACCCAGAGCGAATACACGGAAATGTCTGAAGCTCTGAGACGGTAGCCATAGGATAGGCCAATTTTCCCTGTGTCTCCACGACGGACAGTTCTGTCGCGGAGACACAGTTTTGTGTAGAATTTATGAACGAACAAACAGAGCAAGGAGTCTTTCACATGAACGCTCAGTATGGATTTGGTGTAGACATGCCCGTGGCCTACGACCAGGCGATTCCGCTGGTAGTCGAGGCCCTGAAAGCCGAGGGCTTCGGCGTGTTGACGGAGATCGATGTCAAAGCGACGATGAAAAAGAAGCTGGATGTGGACGTGCAGCCCTACGTGATTCTGGGCGCGTGCAACCCGAAGCTGGCCTACCAGGGCTTGCAGGCCGAGCCGGAACTGGGCCTGCTGCTGCCCTGCAATGTGATCGTCTACGACAGCGGCGACGGCAGCAGCCGGATCAGTATTGTGGACCCGCTGCAAATGCTGGGCGTGGTGGAGAACCCCGCCTTGCAGCCCGTGGCCGATGAAGCCAACAGCCGTCTGCGCCGGGTGGCCGCCGCGCTGGCAAAAGCTGTGCCCGCCTGATCTGGGAGGATCTCCGATGAAACGATTGACACTTTTCGTAACCACTGCGCTGATGGCTTTTCTGTTGCTGGCGGCCTGTGGCGGCACAGCTCCGCCTGCTGCCCCAGCGAACGACAACCCGGCCTCAGCCGCAGCCCTGCCGGCAAAGGCCAAAAACAGCGACGGCTATGTGGACATTTCAGTGGCGGAACTGGCCCCGGTTCTGGAACAGAACCATAACTTCACTCTGGTCAATGTCCACATTCCCTACGCCGGTGAACTGCCCAAGACCGATCTGCTCATCCCCTTCAACGAGATAATGACCAATCTGGACCAATTGCCCGCCAAAGACGCCCCGATTGTCATCTACTGTCGCAGCGGCAATATGAGCGCCCAGGCCGCCACTGAACTGGCCGCGGCCGGTTACACCCAAGTTTACGAGTTGGACGGCGGGACCAACGCCTGGCAGTCCGCGGGGTATACGCTCCTGGATAGATAGACCGCCAAGCCGCCAACAACCGCAGAGAATGCCGCACGCAAGCGCCAGCCCGATGAGTGGGTTGGCGCTTGCGTCTTTGTGCGCTGAATGCCCCGTGTCAGTGCCGCGTCGGACAGTTATCCAAAAATCCCCCCTTGACATTCGAGCGGCTTGAAGGTTTATACTGACAGTAGCCCCACTACCAGAGTGAGAGAAAGGAATGGTTGCGTGCATATCCGCGATTTGGCCCGCCAGACCGATGTGAACCCCTCGACAATTCGCTACTACGAACAAATCGGCATCCTGCCCCCCGCCCAGCGCGCGCCCAATGGCTACCGGGCCTATCAGCCCGACGACGTGGAGCGGCTGCGTTTCATCGCCCAGGCGCGCACGCTGGACTTCAGTCTGGACGAAATCCGCGAGATGCTGGCCTTTCGCGAGCGGGGAGAGGCGCCCTGCGCTTTTGTGCTAAGGCAGATCGACGGCAAACTGGCCGAGATCGACCAGCGCATCGCCGCACTGCAACAGATGAAGGCCGATCTGCGCCACTTGCAAGCCGAGGCCGCCGAGATTCCCCTCACAGCCATCGCCGCCAGCGGTTGTGTCTGTCATCTTATCGAAAACCATTCTTCTTCCCAACGGAGGCAACAATGACCGTCGAAACTACTCGCCTGCGCGTGACCGGTGACCACACAATGCACTGCGCTGGTTGTGCACGCGGTGTCCAATTCGTTCTGCACCAATTGCCTGGCGTGCGACAAGTGGACGCCGACTACCGCACTCAGGAAATCCGTGTGATGTTGGACCCCACCGCCGCGACTGTTGAACAACTCCAGGCCCAACTGGACGGGATCGGGTATCGGGCGCAGCCGGTATGAGCGAATCCCTGCCGCTCTTTCTCGCGCCCATTCTGCTGGGCATCGCTGGGGCCTTCACCCCCTGCGCGCTGGGCGTCAATGCGGTCTTTCTGAGCACAGTCCTGGGCAAGAGCCGCGCCCGTCGCCTGCGCGAGTGGGCCATCTTTGCCGTGGCCCGGGCCGGTCTGCTTACACTGCTGGGGTTGGCCTTCGGTCTGCTGGGACAGGCCGTGCAGGGATACGCCTGGGGTTTTCAAGTCACAGTCAATATCGGGATGATTCTATTGGGCACGCTCTTTATCGTCCACTCCCTGCGCCCCTTCCCCCTGCCCGGTTTTAGCCTGGCATCCAACCGCGCCCCCACCTCCGATCTTGGCGTGGCCGGTCTGGGCGCGCTCTTTGGGCTGGACATCACTGCCTGCATCGGGCCGTTTGTGCTGGCCCTGCTGGCGCGCACAGTGCTCATCGGCAACTGGTGGAGCGGCGGGCTGGTGCTCTTTCTCTTTGGCGTCAGCCTGAGCCTGCCCCTGCTGGCCGCGATTCTGACCGAGCGCACGGGCCAATGGCTGATGGATGTGGCCCGGCGACGACGGATGCTCTTTTTCCTGGTGGGCGGCGGATTTCTGATTCTGCTGGGCGCGGCTGAGTTGTGGCTCTCCGCGGCCGGGCGCTATGGATAAAACTCAATGACTCTGGCAAAACTACAGGTGCAAGTAGGCGGGATGAGCTGCTCCTTCTGCACCGCCACAATCGAGCGGGCGATTGGCCGGATGGAAGGCGTGGCCTCTGTCAACGTCAGTCTGGCCCACGAGGACGCGCTCATCCAATACGACCCAGCCCAGCGTACACCGGACGATCTGCTGGGCACGTTACGCAGTCTGGGCTACACCATTCGCGACGCCGACAAAGTGCGGGCTTACGAACAGCAGGTCGAGGAATTGGCTGCGGAAGGCAAGCGTCTGCGGGTGACGGGTCTGCTGGTCGCGGTTTCGATGCTGGTGATGATCCCGATGTGGCTGGGGGCTACGGAGCGCTGGCTGCAATGGGCGATGCTCGCCCTGGCCCTGCTGACAGTTTTTGGAGTGGGTCGGGCCATTTTGTCAATGGCTTTCCACTCCCTGCGCCGGGGCATTCTCAACCAGCACGTCCTGCTGGAACTGGGCGCGTTTGCCGGTCTGTTGGGCGGGCTGTTCGGTCTCTACGGCCAATGGGCTGGGGTCTCCATTCTGGCCCGTTTCCCGGTGGGTGATTTTTTCGGCGTGGCCGTCTTTGTCACCAGCTACCACATCCTCTCCGGCTACGTCTCCCTGCTGGTGCGGGCCAGGGCGTCGCAGGCCGTGCGTCGTCTGCTGGCGCTCCAGCCCGACACCGCCCAAGTGGTGCGGGACGACGGACGGGAAGAGGAGGTGTCGCTGGCCGCGCTGGGGGTGGGCGACCGGGTGCGGGTGCGCCCCGGCGAGCGCATCCCTGTGGATGGGATTGTCCTCACGGGCCTTTCCAGCGTGGATGAGAGTATCGTCACCGGCGAGTCGTTGCCCGTGGACAAGCAGCCGGGCAGCGCAGTCATCGGCGGGGCCATCAACCAGACCGGCAGCCTGCTGGTGGAGGTCAGCCGCATCGGGGAGGAAAGTTTTCTCTACCAGGTGGCCCGTTCGATTGAAGAAGCCCGCGCCCTGAAGCCCAACATTTTGCTGGTGGTGGACCAAATTTTGCGCTTTTATGTGCCAGGGGTAATTCTGGTGGCTGCCGGGGCGCTCCTCTTCTGGGTGGCGGGCGGCTGGCTGGTGGCTGGAGAGCCAGCGATTGCCAGGGCAGTCTACGCCGCGCTGGCCGTCTTTGTGATGGGCTACCCCTGCGCGCTGGGGATGGCCTCTCCCCTGGCGATGATCCGGGGCGGGGGCGAGGCCGCCCAGCGGGGCATTCTGATGCGCTCGGCGGCCTCCTTTCAAATTTTGCGCCAGATCGATACGATTCTGCTGGACAAGACGGGCACGCTGACGGTGGGCAAACCCCAGGTAGTGGAAGTTGTGATCGTAGGCGAAGGAGACGAAACTGACTTGCTACGGTTGGCGGCTTCGGTCGAACTCTTCTCCGAGCATCCCCTGGCCCGGGCCGTCTTTCGCCACGCGCTCCAGGCCGGGATCGAGCCGGTGGATGCCGAGGATTTTCAGGCCGAAGCGGGCAAAGGGGTCGCAGCACAGGTGGAAGATCGCCGGGTGCAGGTGGGCAGCCTGCGCTTTCTGGCCGGGGCGGGCATCACAACCGTTGATTTGAGCAAAACCATCGCAGCCCAAGAGCAGTTGGGGCGCACGGTCATCGGCGTGGCCGCGGATGGGAAACTGCTGGGGCTATTCGCCATTGCCGACGCGCCCAAAGCCGACGCCCGCCAGACGGTTCAGGCGCTGCGCAGCCTGGACATTCGGCCTGTGATGTTGACCGGTGACAATCCGGCGACGGCGCGGGCGGTGGCCGAGGCGTTGGGGATTGAGGAGGTCATCGCCCGGGTGTTGCCCCAGGAAAAGGCCGAAGTTGTGCGGCGCTTTCAGGCCCAGGGCAAACGGGTGGCGATGGTGGGTGACGGCATCAACGACGCGCCGGCGCTGGTGCAAGCAGATGTGGGCATCGCCATCGGCGCCGGCACGGACATCGCCATCGAATCATCGGATGTGGTGCTGGTGGGCGAACGGCTGGCCGCGGTGACCGAAGCCTACGCTATCAGCCGCACTTCCTACCGCAAGACGATGCAGAACCTGGCCCTGGCCTTCGCCTTCAACGGCGTGGGCATTCCCCTGGCCGCCACCGGGCTGCTGCACCCCATCTGGGCGATGATTGCCATGGTCGCCAGCGTCAGCACAGTCCTGCTCAACTCCTTTGGCGGGCGGCTGTGGGGGGGAACAGGGGGACAAGGAGACAGGGAGAAGGGGAGACAGCCTGTCGCATCGTCGGTTGCGCAGAAATAGTCGAGAGGAGCGATAGCAATGAATTTTCAATTTGCCGGTTCACGCACCACGCACCAGGCACTACGCCGCGGCCTGGCCCTATTCTGCTTCTCTCTCCTGGTCTGGTCCCTGCTGACTGCCTGCTCTCTGCCCCAGTCGCCCTTTGCGCCGGGCGCAACCGACCCAATGGCCGAGGCAGACTCGATGGGTCCAGGCGATGGACGGATGACCCAGGACTTTGCGCCGCTGGTCGGCGGCATCTACAACGGCGGCGATCTTTTCTTTATCCACACCGAATCCTCAGATGCGGATGTAGCCCAGATGTTGACGGAGATGATGGGCGGCGTGCAAGTGACGCTCGTGCCGGAACTGGCCGCCGCGCCGCCAGACCTGATGGCCCAACTCTACGTCTTCACTAATGGCGTCGAGGGCAACGGTCCCTTCGGCTTCCAGAAGGACATCTTCGATTCCGTCCCCGGCGACCCGGCCTATCGTCCCCTGCGTCATCTGAATCTGGTGGGATGGAATACAGGCGCGGCCCCGCGCACCCTCAACAGTGTGGCCGAGGTGGAAGCAGCCCAGACCGCCGGGGAAGTCAGCATCACCCAGCCGGGTATCATCGTCAATATGCCCGTCCTCATCTGGCCGGGCGGCTCGCGCTAACAGATGTGGCGGGCATATCCTATGCGAATAGAAAAGCACCGACTTGCACCAGCGGTCGGTGCTTTTCTATTGAGTGCCCGTTTTCAGAGCAGACCTGCCAGGTTTCGGAAAACCTGGCAGGTCTGGGACGTCCGAACAAAATTGCCCCTTGACTCTGTAGTACACTACAGGGTATAGACTGTTGTCATCTGGACGCCAAAGGAGCATAGAATGCCAAAACCGCTGACAATCGGACGCGTCGCCAAGCAAGCCGACATTCACATCGAAACCATCCGCTACTACGAACGGCGCGGCCTGCTGCCCGATCCGCCACGCACCGAGGCTGGCTATCGGCAGTATGACGCCGAGAGCGTCACCCGTCTACGTTTTATCAAAGAGGCCCAGGCGTTGGGATTTACGCTGGAAGAAATTCAGGGGTTGCTGGCTCTGCGCGTGGACAAAGAGACCTCCTGCGAGGATGTGCGCCGCCAGGCCGAACACAAAGTAGCGGACATCGAAGCCAAAATCAGCGCCCTGCAAGCCATGCACGACGCCCTGCAGGAGATGATCGGGGCCTGCGCCCAGGGCGGACCCAGCGGCGAATGTCCATTATTGGAAACGCTCGAACGCCACGCACAGGAAAGGTAGCGTGTCGAGTCCGATTCGGAAACAGGAAAGGAAATTTCCATGCCCGATCGTTGCGCACCGAATGCCAATGTCGTAGAGATCCGCGGTGCGGGGGCTGACAATTACTGCGCGGTCACGCCGGCCCAAACCCATACTACCGGCCAGACAATCTGTCCGATCTGCGGCAAGAAGGGTAAGAGCGTGGACACCCAAACCGTCAAAGCAATGTTGAATGTGAGTCTGGCTATGTTGACATCAGACGCCTATCGCTTCTGCCGCAACGCAAACTGTGAGGTTGTCTATTTTGGCAACGGCAGTGATATTTACGGCGAAGACGATCTGCGCGAGCGGGTGCATCAGAAGCACCCGAATGCGGCCGACGTCTTCGTCTGCTATTGCTTCCGCCACACACCGGATAGCATCCGCCAGGAGCTTCTCCTCAGCAGAAAAAGCATTATTCTCGAACAGATAAACGCCGGTGTCCTGGCCGGTCAATGCGCCTGTGAAATCCGTAATCCCCAGGGCAGTTGCTGCCTGGGGAATGTCCAAAATACAGTCAAACACATTCAGGCGTCACTGCTCCCGCTGGGACATGAAAAAACGCCCTGACCGTGCGGTCAGGGCGTTTGATTTGAGACATCAGAGCAGAGCAAGCTGTACACAGATCTTTTCCTGAGGAAGAGGTTCGAGGCGAACACTCTCCTGCGTCGGGCTGCCCCAGGTGCGGGTGGTGGTGCGCGTGTCGGGTTTGAGCAAACCGGCCAGACCCGTAGCAGCCAACCGTTCCCCGGTCAGGACCCGTTGGGCCAGCTCGGCCAGGAAGTCGCCGTCGCCCGCTTCCTCGGTGATGGCACTGGCCGCATTGTCCCCGTAGAGGAGCAGAGCGGCTTTGAGCTTCTCACCCATCAGGGCCAGGGCCGCCTCTTCCAGTGTATTCTGGTAGACGGCATAGACCACCTTCACGGCCTGGGTCTGGCCCAGCCGCCACACCCGGCGCATGGCCTGCCATAGGGTGTAGAGCGACCATTCGATTTCGAAGAAGATGCAGGTAGCAAAATCAACCAAATCCAGTCCCGTCTCCACCTTACGGGGGTTGACGATGAGCACATCCAGCACGCCGGCGTGGGCGGCTATCCAGCCTTCCCGTTTGGCCGGGGCCAGGGAGGCGGGCAGGACCTGGGCGCGTAGCCCGGCTCTGCTCAGCACCTGGACGATGCGGGGCTGGATATCCCGTTCCCCGGTCTGGCGCACATAGACCAAGACTTTGCGTCTCTGGGCGGCCTCCGTGCGGCAGAAGTCCACCAGCCAGGCTTCCTTGGGCAGCAGTTCGTCGAGGGCGGTCACGGCTTCCAGCTTGCAGACCGTCTCTCGGACTTTGCCTGCTGGCGTGTTGCGGTGGCGCACCACCCATTCGGAACGGAAGCAGGAGTTGGGTCGGGCCAGACAGTTCTGCAGCCAGACCGAAACCCAGCCCACATCCCCGTTCTGCCGTCCCTCCTGCATGTGGCGGCGCAGGTCGTCGTCCAGCTTCCTGACCTGCTCCTTCTGGGCCGCGGTCATGGAGAGGCGTACCACCTCCTCGCCATAGGCGGGCATCTCGTAGCCCAGGTCAGCGACCTTGGCGAAGATAGCGCCGGGCAGGACGTGCTGGACAATCTGGGGCGCAATACCGGGCAGTTCCCTGGCCCGGTTGACATAGCGCCGATTGCCGCCGTAGACCCCATCGCCCTGGGCCGACTCCTTCTTGACCGTCCATTCCAGCCGCCCATAGATTTGCGACCAGCGGGTCTCGTCGTGGAAGGCGAATTCCCGACGCACCTGTCCATCCAGGCGGTAGAGAAGCCAGAAGATGGAGGTGGACTTGCCCCCGAAGAAAGTGCCGGTCAGGGTCAGGGTACGGCCACAGGCCTGGACCAGATGCTGGAAAGCCCGGCCCTGGTCGCTGGATTTGGCCTTGAACTGATGCACCTCGTCCGCGATGAGCAAGCGGAAGAAGCCAGGCAGCTTGCGACGGATGGCGTCGGCCAGGGGCCAGCGGCGCAGCCCTTCAAACTGGTAGAGCGGCTCGCCGCAGGAGCAGGTGCGTCGTTTGCGGCCCAACTCCGCTTCTGTGATGGGCAGATCGTCGCTGTCAGTCAGGACTTCCCCGCAGGCGGGGCAGGCCAGAGCCTTTGCGCTTGCGCCTTCGACGATGCGTCGTTGCACCGTGGCGTGACGCCAGCCGGGACCCAGTTTGGCCCGCTCTTTGGAGAGGACCGCGGCTATCTTCTGGCCTGGACGGTAACTCGCCGCCAGCTTCCAGAGGTCAGTCAGGGAATCAAGGATGACGCCCTGGCTGCCGGGGATGGCCTGCTCTACCTCCCGTTTCCACTTGCCCACCAGATGGCCGGGGCAGAGGATCAGCACCGGCCAGGCGTTGAGCAGGTGAGCAGTGGCCAGGGAGGATGCCGACTTGCCAAAGCCCATTTCTGCCACCAGATGGGCGTGTCCCTGGTTGCGGATGGCCCGACTGGCCGCGATAGCCACATGGCGCTGGGCGTCGAGAAGACCGCTGACTGTGCGACCGGGCAACCGTTTGCCGGGCAGGAGTCCGTCGAGAGCCTGCCATTCTTCCGGCGTGGGTTGGTCATAGAGGGGCTGGTGGCGCTGCTGGATGAGCCGGGCCATATGGCCGCCGTGCTCTTCCAGAAAGGCTTCCAGCTTCTCGGCCTGTTCGATGACCTGATAGGTCCCCTGGCTGTCCAGGGTGAAGACCCGAGTCACGAACTTCTCGCGCAGGGTCTCGCTCTCGTCATCGCCCTGACGCTGCTTCCCCTCATCCTCCACTGCCTCCACTATCTTCACTGCCCGGCCCTTGGCCACCAGACCGCCGGGCAGGCGGGTGGTGCCCATCAGACCGGAGGCCAGGAGCATAGCCAGATGGCCCCGGCGCAGGGGGGTGATGGGGCGGAAGGCGGCAGCCTGCGCGACCCGTTGGAAGTCCAGCCAGCCATGTGACTGGTGGACACCGTGGCGAACGCAGAGTTCGGCCGCTTCTTCCGGGGTGAGGTGGCTCTTGCGGAAGAGGAAGCGCTCCACGGCCACGGACGGCAAATGGTAGACTTCCTCGGCCTCGTCCAGGGGCGGAGGCATTTCCTCCCCGGCGTAGGCGTGCAACCGGGCGGCTGTCTCGCTGTCGGGGACGGGCTTGGCCCGCCGCACGCCCAGACAGACTACCTGCCGGAAGGGTTCGTACTCCCCATCAGACAGACGCCAGACGTTCAGCTTCTCGCAGTGGGCGGACAGCAGGCGCATGGCCTTCTGGTCTCCCAGAATCGAACGGGGAACCAGGTAGACCAGCACCCCGCCAGGGGCCAGTTTGTCGATAGTGGCCTGCAGGAAGCGATACTCCATGCGTTGGCGTTTGCTCTCGCCCTGGCCCACTTTCCCTTCGACAGGCTCAGGACGAGACCAGTCGTAGGGTGGGTTGAGCCAGAGGAGGGCATAGCCGCGGCGGCGGGTAGTCACATCCCACCAGTCGGCGCAGAGGGTGTGGTCGAGTACTTGGGCGACTTTGACAGCTCGCTCCGTACCCAGTTCCACACCGTAGCTTTCGGGCTGTGCCCCCTGCTGTCGCAGATGTTCCGCTACAGTAGCCAGGGCCTCGCCTTCCCCCGCGCAGGGGTCGAGCAGGCGTAGATGGCTGCCCGGCGCTGGACGCAGCAGGCGGGTCAGCAGTTCCAGTGTGACAGGGGGTGTGGGGTAGTAGCCCATTTTTTCGATACCGGCGATGCGCATTGTGTGTTCTCCTGTGGGGATAGGTTGCAAGTTGCACGTGGCAAGTTGCAGGTGATGTGTGTCGATCTCTTGTGGGGTGTGGGACGGGTGATAGGTCACAAGTGGCAGGTGGCAGGTGGCAAGCATCTCGACTTGCAACTTGCCACCTGCATACCTGCAACTCCTACATCTTCAACAGCCCCCTCTCCTTCAGACTGACCCAGCGCTCCCGGCTGATGACCAGGTGGTCCAGCACTTCGATGTCCAGGAGATTGCCCGCTTCGACGATACGTTTCGTCACCTGTACATCTTCCGGGCTGGGGGTGGGATCGCCGCTGGGGTGGTTGTGGGCCAGGATGACGGCGACCGACTGGTCGCGGATCGCCTCCCGAAAGAGTTCGGCGATGCGCACCACCGCGCAGCCCACATTGCCCACGTAGACGGTGACCATACGCTGGACCCGGCACTTGGTGTCCAGCAGAAGTACCCGCAGCTCTTCCTGTTCCAGCCAGCCCATCTCCTGCAACAAGTCCACGGCGTCCTGGGGCGAACGCACCTGGGGCTGTTCGGGCAGAGGCTGGCAGAGACGCCGGCCCAATTCCAGGGCGGAAGTGATGGCCGCGGCCCGGGTGGGGCCGATACCGGCCACGGTTTCCAGTTCAGCCAGGGTGGCCTTGCGCACGGCCTCCAACGACCCGAAGTGGGTGAGGAGGTCGGCGGCCAGGTCCACCCCATCGCCAGCCTGGAGAACCAGGGCCAACAGTTCAGCGGTGGAGAGATGCTCCACTCCATTCCAACTCAGGCGATAGCCCGGCTGGACAAAGAGGGGTAGTTCCAGGATACGGCGACGGTTGCGGCTGTTCACAGGGCCACCTCCCCCTGGCGGATGAGTCGCTGGGTGAGGGTGGTCCAGTCGAAGCTGGCGTCCACGGCCCAGGCCCCGATACAGTCGCCGTAGGCGGAGAGCCGCTTGACTGCGCCTTCGTCTTGGCCCTCCCGCCAAAGCGCTTTGCCCCACTCAGCCAGAACCGGTGTGTCCGTGGCCTGGTTGAGGTAGGCGGTGAAACGGGCTAAGAGCGTGGGCGTCTCCTCCTCCAGCCATCCCGTGAGTTGCTTCTGGCGCTGAAGGTTGTCCAGGAGTGCGGCCGCGGGTCGGCAAGCGAGGAGGATGCCTGGCTCTGTGGATACGAAGAGAGCGTGTTGCCAGTTGGAATCGGGCAGTGCCGCCCAGAACTGACGGCTGTGGGGCAGGGTGAAGGGCTGATAGCCGTTCCACTCCCAACAGCGGGTGTCGGGACGGCTTTTGACCAGACTGGCCCAGATGGATTTGAGCGCGGTCTGTGGGCCTGTGGCCGAGACGTAGACCGCATGGCCTGCGTGCAAGGCCAGACCCAGCGCGGTGACGCCGGTCTGTTTGTTGCTGATGCGTGCTTGTGTGTGCATGGCTCTTTCTCCTGTGGTGGGGAGAAGAGAGCGCAGCTTCGTTCCCCGAAGAACCAGGGCGCGAATGGTGCGCCCCTTCTCCGGGGTTGAGGTGTGTACTGCTCTGCTGATGTCCGCAGAAAACGACAGGCCGGTAGGCCAGCCGTTGCTGCCGGAGTTTGGTAAGGTGCTTCCAGTTTGACAACTGGCGGTCGCCGTCCAGCGTGGGGCTGAACGCCGTTCGTCAGGGGTCAAACTTCGGTTCCTGATCCAGAGCATCCACTCTGAACCAGGAACCGGAGGGGGATGCAGGCGGTAGGGCCAGCATCGGGACGAAAAAGAGGGCAAAAGGCGTGAGAGTGGCAAGTGGCAAGTATGCAGGTGGCAGGTATCACTTGCCACCTGCAATTTGCTACCTGCTACTGATAGGCCGTCTCGTCGGAACCAACAGGCCAACCCGGCAGAAGAAGAGGCGTCGCCTGCTCTGTCTGTCCGGACAGCCGACGGCTGCGGGGAGAGACGGGAGAGGAACGCCGCCCGCCGGGTGTGATCACAACAGCCCGAGGCGCTGTACTGCTTCGGCTGGGACGTTCTTTCTCTTGTCCGCCGCCGGTAATAGCGTGATAGCCAATCACCAGCGCACAGGCAAAGAGAAAGAGAAAAAAGAAGAGAAAGAGTGTGATCGCAATGGGCACGAGGGTAGTGAGGTGCATAGGTTGTGTCTCCTGTAGTTGTGAATGGTGTCGAAGTGTCAGGTGTCGGATGTCGGGTCGTCTTGCGACGACACATGACACTCGACACTCGATACCAATCGTTGTTTGTCATCCGCTACGCGGTGTGAGCAGCGCCAGCACCTGCCCCAGATGGCGCAAGTCCTTCAACACTACCTGTCGGCTACTCCACGGGGCGGCCCGTTGGGGATCGCCGGCGGGAATAATGAGAGCGCTGGTGCGTACGAGATCGCCGGGCAGTACGCAGTCGGGCACATCACCCGCGCCGTCGGTAAGCACGAGAATGTGGTGTTCCGGGTAGCGTCGCCAGATGTCGCTGAGAAAGCGAAAGCTGGTGCCGCCGCCGGTGCGTTGCATCTGCTCCTTGAACTCCGGAGCCAGGGCCAGACTATCTTTGCTGGTGGTCCAGGCGTAGTCGCCAAAGACGACGCCGACCACCTGACCACCCGTATTCTGCACGGCCAGGGCCAAGGCTTGCGCGGCCAGTTGAGCCACGTGCCACTTAGACGAACCGTTGCTGCCGGGTGAGACGCCGCCCATACTGCCGCTGGCATCCACACAGACAACCAGTTTGGTGGCTGGGTGGGTACGGCCCGGCAGACGCAGACGGAAGGGAATGACCTCCCTCACCGCGGCCCGCCGTTGAAAGCGGCCCGGGGCTACCACCTCGGCCACAGCTTGACGCCCGGTGAAGTGGGGGCGTAGACGACGGCTGAGGACTTCGGCATCGGGCAGGAAAGAAGCCGAGACTGAACGCAGCACCTGCACCTCCTCCACATGACCGCCGCTGGCTCCACCCAGATTGCCCAGGGCCTCCCGGCGCAACACTTGCAGCAGCACATCCTTGACAAAGGAAGGCCAGTCGCCCATGCCATCCGGGAAACGGGGCACGGGTGCAGTACGCAGTTCTGGGAAGTCTTGTATGATCTGGGTTAGTGCCTGGGGCAACTGCTCTGTGGGGCAGGTGCGGAAGTCATCCAGCGCCTGCAGAAAGCCCAAACTCTGGGATTGGTCCGGGCAGATGCGGGGCAGGTTGTCTGGGTAGAAGGGTAGCAATGGCCTGCCGTGGCGTCCCCACAGGGCCAGATGACCGGCGGCCTCCGTGAAGTTGTTGGCCTGGGCGATGGCTGCTTCGTAGTCAGCCTGCAGATCTTTGTGTACTGCGTGGCGCACCGAGGCCAGGGGTTGACGAAAGGCGGGGAAGATGGACTCCACCAGACTTTCACCCTGGATGTCGATGGCCACATTCGAGAGCCAGTGGGGGATGCGTTCTGTCTCCTCCACCTGCTCGATTTCGTCCAGGGGTTGCAGGAAGTGGCTGATCTCGTGGGCCAGCAGTCCGATGGCTACGGGCAGGTTCTCTGCCACTGTAACCCCGTGAAAGCAGGTGGGCATACAGATGTAGACCCGGCCATCGGTGGCCGCGGTCTCCGCTTCGTCACTGATAACCACCCCCACCCGTACCAGACGCACGCTGTTGGGCGCGACCGCAGCGAAGATTTGATTGGCCGCGGATTCGAGAGTTGTGATTGTGGATTGATTACTCATGAGTGTCTCCTGTAGGAGAGAAGGCAAAAGGAGGAAGGGAAAGGCAAAAGGACGGACGTACCGCAGCCCAACTGCTCTTGCATTCCCATTCCGAAGAGGAAGAAGAAAAGCCTCATCTCCCCAACCACTTTTTGCCTTCTCCTTTTGCCTTTACAAACTGACGCCGATTCCCTCGACCACCGCCTTGAATCCCTGTGCGGCGGCCCTGTCCACGGCATTAAGGCGCACCAGATAGGCGCGTAGGATAGCCGCGTCCTGGGGGTCTCGGGCCCGGGTCAGAGCCTGGTACTCGATGGGCAGCGGCAGTTCGCCTTGGGATACCCCGTGCCAGGAGGCGCGGATGGCGTCGCTGAGCGGGGAATCGAAGAGGGCGGCCACTGTCTCATCGAGGCTGACGGGCAGGGGCCAGACCCGGCGAATCAGGGCGGGGTCGGGCAGACTGCCCCAGGGGTTGGCAGCCAGAGCCATGTGTATCCTGGCGACCGGTGCCCATTCGACGCCCCAGAGGGGCGCTTCGACCAGACGCACCGGTTCGTGTGTGGGGATGCCCATAGCCCTGGCTACAGAGACAGGGGTACTCTGCACAGGCCGCATGAGCAGGTCCAACGCCCGTGTGTTGAAGCGATAGGCCTCGTCGAAAAAGAGGCAGATATCTGCCCCTTCCCGCGCCCGGCGGAAGGCTCGCGCCAGCACACCGGGCTGCTCCATGTGGTCCGTACGCAGCCCCAGCAGGTCGGCGTCGGCGAAGGACTCGGAACCCGCAATCTCCTCGAAGCCCCAGCCGTTGCGGACAGCTACCAGGCGTACAGCGCTGGTCTTGCCGCAGCCGGTCGGCCCGATGAGGAAGGGAATCTCCCCGGCCAGCAGACAGGCTTCCACCAGATCGGCCAGCCCGGCAATGGCATTGCCGACGGCAGTGCGTACCCGATCCCGGAAGCTGCTCGGCTGCATATCGAAGTCGGGCAGGTCGGGGTGTGGGTCCGCGGCCGCAAGCGGCTCTGGTTCTACTGTCTGCGCCGGCTGTGCCACTGTGGCCGCGGCCGGAAGACGGTTGTCCGCGTCCTCAGCCAGGGCGATGAGGTGCTTGCAGGCGTAGTGACCGCCCCGTTTCGTGAAGTCGGGACAGGTGCAGATGGCCTTGCCGTTGGCGCAGTCGATCTCCGTGGCATAGTGGCCGGAGACAATGGCGCGGATGCGGGTGGAGTCAGCATGGCTGACAGCCACCCAGCCGTTGCGCAGAATCTCCTGGGAACGGGCCTGGCGTCTAGGTTCGAGGGTGAGTCGCTGGGAAAGGAAAGTTGTGAAGGGTGTAGCTTGAGTGGACATAGATGTGATCTCCTGTGGGCACAGGAAGAAGACCGGGTGAGAGGTGACAGGAGGGGGCAATACCATTCGCGTCGTCAGCGACGTGCCCATTGCCACCGCGCCACCTGGCCTCCCTCTCTGAGAGAAGAAGCGCCCGGGCAGAAAGCCCAGGCGCTCGAAGGGGCAAAATGGGCACGGTAGAGGAATGGGTAATGTGGAATGGCGAATGCAGAATGCAGAATTAATTCCTCATTCATCATTCCGCGTTGGGTTTGGCCCAGGCAGGCAATTGTGGCTGCACGCTGAGCTGCTTGGTCTTGGCATCGTAGGCAACCCACTGCTTGTCCAGCGAGTAGAGAAACCTGCCGATCCCGAACTTCACGCCAGCGCGCTTGAAGGCATCGGAGTAGGCGGACTTGCCGTCTTCTCCCACGCCGACATCGCACTTGGTGACACCGAGGACGGTGAGGCAGCATTCGACCACCACCTCCTTGCCAAAGCTGCCGGTCTGGTCGCCCAGGACGTTGTAGCTGTCGGACCAGTTGTCCGGGCCAACGGTCTCATCCAGACGATCCATGACACAGCGAGCGTCGATGTAGGCGACGGCCATGGCCCGGCTGCCATCTTTGGTCGTAGCCTGGGCCTTCCATCCCACCATCTCGGCGGGGAAGGGGGCCAGCAGTGCTTCCGCCACCTGCTTGCTCCACACGCTCACCCCAGTGGCGGGCGTGGGAAAGGCAGAGGTGGGAGCCGCCGTAGCAGGCTTGCGTCCTTTGCGATGGCCGGGTTTGGCTGCGCCGTTGGGCGACTTGGCCGTGGATGCGGCTGGTGCGGTGCCGTTGACACCGTTGCCGTTGCCATTGGCCACCTGTTTCGTCTGGCTGCGCCAGAGCTTGACCAACTCCACATGCACGCAGGTGGCATCGTCAAACTCGTCGCAGTCGCACGTCCAATGCTTGTCTGCGTCCGTATAGGTCAGCGTGCGTTTGTCATCGTCCCTGGTCAGGGTGAAGACAAAGGCATCGCCCTGCTTGGCATAGGCGATTTCGACCTGGGGCAGTAGCTGGGTCGCGCGCTCCTGTGGGGTTGTGGTGGGAACGGGTGTGGTCATGTGTGGTCTCCTGTGGGGTTGAGCGCAGAAATGGGTAAGCGAAAGAGCGTTGAAGCGAAGTAGCAGACATGCCGCCGATCACCGCTCAAACGCTCTATCGCTCGGCCGCTTTCCTTGCCGCCTCTAAAAAGGAATTTCATCCTCTTCGAGAATGGGGTGGGACTGCTCGGTCCGGGGTGTCTCGTCCGTCTCATTCTCCGGGCGGCTGCCCAGGAAACGGATGGTCTGGGCGGTCACTTCCAGAGATGCCTGGGGCTTGCCTTCCTTGTCGGTCCAGGCGTGGGCATCCTGCATCTCGCCCACAACCAAAACCTGGCGACCTTTGGTCAGATGCTCGGCTGTGATCTCGGCCAGCTTGCGCCAGGCCGTGACCCGAAACCAGGTGGTCTTCTGCTGGCGGTTGCCCTCCTGATCGTTCCAGGATTTGTTGACAGCCAGCGAGAAGCTGGAAACGGGCACACCGCTGGGGGTGTAGCGCATCTCCACATCCGAACCGATATTCCCTACGAGTGTGATTTCCTGATACATTGTGCTTTCTCCTGTTGGTGGGTATGGATAAAATGGAACTCCTGTGGGTGGAGATACGAAATACGGAATACGGGGTACAGCGTTCGTATTACGTACTGCGTATCTCTTATGCGGTTGTTAATGTGCCTATTTGCCCTTTTGACCCTTGGGCCGGATGGCCTGAGAGCCAAAAGAGAGAAGCCCACAGGGGTCTCCCGTACATACGGGAAACGCTTCTCCTGTGGGCTTCTCTCTTCTGGGTCCCAGACGGGCTGGGCTGTGATCGCGTTCGCTATGCGGTTGTATTGTGGAATCGGTTATCTGCCGCTGCTGACAAGCTCACTTTCCACCAGCCAGCGGGCCGCCACGATTTCGGTCATGGTGCGGTGGACGCTGACATCGGGCAGATGTTCCGGCGGGTGTGTACCGTTCCCATTTCCATTGCCGTTGCCATTGCGCCGGTTGGCCTGTTTGTAGAAATCGGCCAGATTTTCGTTCACATCCCGGCTCTGAATCCAGCCATGTACAGTCACGGTCTGGGTACGGGCCAGGGCCAACCCCTGCACAGCCGCGCCGGGAAAGAGGACTGTGATATAGTCGTAATTGCCGCCTCCTTCGGGTCCCCGGTTGGGACGATCCCCGTCCCTGGGCACACTGAGCCGGGCGTAGAGATTGCTGTCGTATATCCAGGTGTATTTCACCACACCGGTCAGATGGACTTCGTTCATACAGCCTTCCTCGTTGTCGTTTACCACTCTTCCAGCCAGATGTCGCTCTGCTTCTCATCCCAGGCCGGGCGCAGGGTGGTCATATCCGTGGCCACGCCCTGGGTTCCGGCAGCCTGGGCTTCGGCGACAAGGGTGCGACGCAGCGCGGGCGAGGGTGCGGCCAAGGCGACGCGTCCTTGCCACTGGGTCAGATTGCGCCACTTGGCCATGCGCCGCTCTACTTCACCGCTGCCCGCTTCCACCTCCACGTATAGGCGTTCGCCCTCCCGCTCCAACAGCACGTCAGGCTGGGAGGGGCTGCTGACATCAACGGGAAGCGTCGGACAGACGGTCGTCTGCCAGCCATGGCTGCGGGCCAGATAGGTAAAGAGACAGACCTGCACCCCATGCCCCTGCTGTTGGGAGCCGCCGTGTTTCTCCTGCAGAGTCTCCCACTCGGAAGAGACGACGGGCTGACCCTGTTTCTGCAACAGCCGTTTGCCCGCTTCACTCAGCCAGACCAGCTTAAGCCGGGTGTTGCCTGTGGTCAGGGTTTCAGTCGCCACCAGTCCGGCGCTGACCAGGCGGGTGATCTGCCGGTTGTCTGTGCCCGACAGTTTGTGGGGCTGGCTGCGTCCCAACCAGCGCCCCAATTCCGTAGCTACCGAACGATGGGCAGCCCAGCCTGTGCGCCCCAGCAGGGCCAAAAACAGCACATCCTGGGGCCAGTTCTCCTGGTTGAGACCCAGCGCACTCTCGTCCAGACGCAGGGAGATGCCGAGTCGTTTGCAGTGGTCTGGCGCATCCTGGGGCAGTGGACTGAGGACGACTGCGGACGCAAGCGGCTCGGCTTCCCTGTCCGCCGCATCACCCTCAGACGGCACTTCTGGCACAGGTGGCGGCAGTGAGGCCGTCTCTGCCGGCAGCTTCGGTTCCGGCTCCTTTTCTGGCGCAGTGGCCCACCGGTCGTTCTGGTGTCGGGCCAGGAGTGGGGGCAAGCTCTCGGCAAAGAAGCCATTCCACGCCTCCGGTGTAGCCTGTTGGGCAAAGAGCGGGTCCCGGCGTTTGCGTTCATCGAGCAGGTGGGGCGCTATCTGCTGGGCCAGCCGTTCCAACAGCTTCCGGTAGGCGTTCAGCAGGGACTGATCCATCTGGCGCAGCTTGCGTTCCTCCGCCAGCAGTTGGCTCCACGTCGTCTGATAGGGGCTGTGGTTCCACGTCATCCCCATGGTTCTCCAGAGTGCGCAGCCGGGCAACAGCGGTTGTATAGGCGTCCAATGTCTGTGCGTAGGCGACTGTGCCCGCGGCATAGCGGGCAGCCAGGGCCGCTGCTTCGATGGCAGACTGGCGGGCGGGTGCAGTGGCCGATGCGCCTGTGCGCTGGCGGGCATAGACACCCTGGGCCAGCAGCATAGCCGTCACCGGGTCCGGACGTTCCTCGGCCAACAGGCGGCTGAGTTGGGCCACGTCCTTCTGCAGGGCGACGGTCTCCTGTCGGGCCTGTCGGGCCAACTGGATAGCGGCCCAGCGTTCGGGCGTGAGCAATACCACCTCGCCTGCATCCTGGGGGGTGACGAAATAGCCCAGACTGCCCAGCCCCAAACAGAGCAGGAGCAGCGCGGCGACAACGCCTTGTGTTGTGTTGGAGGGCAGGGAGATTTCCATCTGCATCGTAGTACACCGCCCTACTGGGCCACCATCCGCACCCGGCTGTCCACAGCGCGGTGAATGGTGAGCGCTGGCGTCAACCCGAAGAAGACAGTCAGTGTGCCCTCCCCTTCCACATGCAGACGCTGGGTAGACGGGTTGTAGCCAAAGTTTGTCAAGAGCGGCTGATAGCCCCGCCAGGCCAGGTCCTGGGTATTGAGGATGAAGAGCGCGCCCGACTCATAGTAGAGGCAGACATCGACCAGGCGCACCTGGCCGCTCTGCTCGAAGTGGCCCATATCCAGACAGGTGTTGACCAGCCCCTGGCCCGTCGTCTCCAATGCCTGGCTCAACTGGCCGCTCAACCGGAAGTAGCGGGGAATGTCGATGGTCAGACTGGCCAGGGGGAGCATGACAGTGACGATCACAATGGCGCTCCAAACCATGTCTGCCCTACTGTCAACAATCCAGCTTCGGGTATGACAACCGACCGCGGACCACAGACGGCGGAAAGCACGTTGTATGGGGCTGTCTGCGGTCTGCCGTCGGCGGTCGTCACCCATTCCCATTACCAGCCTTCTTTCCTATACGACGCACTGGCCGTGCCCTTCAGATCGCCAGCCGACTGGCCGAAGAGGGGCATGAGACCGGCGAAGAAGTTGGGCACTTGCCAGCGTACGGTCACCGCCACCGTAGAGCCAGGCGTATCACTGGCAGCCACGGAGATGTCGTAGGAGCCGATTCCGCTGGACGCGGCCTGGCGGGCGTTGTCCAGGGCATGGCCGGCCGCGCCGGAAAAGGAGACCGCGCCCATACGCGCCCCGTAGTTGGCGGCATTTTGTGCGGTGGCCGAGGCATACCCGGCCAGGGCCAGATTGACAAAGGCCAGGGAGAGCAGGATGAGAATGGGCATGGTAATGGCGCTCTCTACCATCGAACCGGAACGGTCGGTGAGCCAGTGTGTGATTGTTTTTGTCATAGCCACTCTTTTCACTTGACAAGGTGACAGGGTGGCAAGGCGAGGAAGTGATTTACGCATGTCACCCTGTCACCCCCTCACCTTGTCATCCTCTCACTGCACCGCGGCATTCACATTGCTCAACTTCGAGGCCAGCTTGCTGCCCAGGGTGTTCCACATGCTGATAGCGGCGACAACGATGGCGGCAAGGATGAGTCCGCGCTCGACCATATCGCCTTCGGTTCCCAACAGAAAGTCACGGAATGGCATGGTTGTTCTCCTTTGTGTGAAAAACAGGAAATAAAAAAGGCGCACACCCGGAAGGGCATGCGCCGTGAAATGAACCAGTTACAGTATACGCGGTTATCATTTTGTTGTCAAGTATCAATTTTTCAGATATATGTAGCCCTACCTACCCCCCAATCTACTCCGAACAGGGCATTTTCAATGATATTTATCAATACATCGAATTTGCACCAAATTATTTCTTTCGATTCGTCTCTAACCCAAATATAAATTTTGCCATTTATCAATTGACCATTAGAATAGTGGACGAAATTCGTACTGTCGAGACGAATACGCACCAGTTCAGAGAAAAAACGGACCCTGGCGCTACTATTATCGCAAAATGCGGCGCATGGGTCCGACAAGGCTCAGCACAATGTCTATCCCTTCAAATCCACCCGGCCCCTCTCCATTGACGGGATTGCGCAATATGCGCGACTTGCAGCAGAGGCCGCTCGCCCTTCTTTCGGAGTTGGACGCCCGCTACGGCGGCGTTGTCCGCTTTCCTACCGCCCTGTTGCCCGTCTATCTGGTCAGCGATCCGGCCGCGGTCAAGCATGTGCTGCAGGACAACTACCGCAACTACAGCAAAGACACCTTTACCTACAAGATGATCAGCGCTCTGGTCGGGGAGAGTCTGCTCACCAGCGACGGCAGTGAGTGGCTGCGCCGTCGCCGCATGCTGCAACCCGTCTTTCATCACCGCTACATTGCCAGCTTTGCCGATACGATGACAGAGGTGATCCAGGAGATGCTGGCACGCTGGAGTAGCCAGTCAGAGCCACTGGACCTGGTCGAGGAGATGATGCGGCTCACCCTGCGCATCGCCAGCAAAACCCTGTTCAGCGTAGACCTGGACAACGAGGCCCAGGATATCCGGGACGCCCTCAACACCAGCGCCGATGAAGCACTCAGCCAGTTCCGTTCTCCCCTGGCGGCTGTTTGGACCTTGCTGGGCTTTCCGCCCCCCAGCAGCAACCGCTTTCATCTGGCACAAAAGCGATTGGATACCCTGCTCTACGGTCTCATCGATGAGCGTCGCCGACAGACAGAAAGGCCCTATGACGTCCTCTCCCTGTTGCTGGAAACTGTTGATGAGGAGACCGGCGAGGGCATGACCGATCAGGAGATCCGCCACGAAATCGGCACGCTGCTCACCGCCGGTCACGAAACGATCGCACTTGGCCTGACCTGGACATGGATTTTGCTGGCCCAACATCCAGAGATTGAAGCCCGCCTATGCCAAGAAGTGAGCGAGCAGGTGGCCGGGGAGAGGGTGACGCTGGAAGACCTCGCCCGCTTGCCCTACACCGAGGCCATTTTTCAGGAAGCCCTGCGCCTCTACCCGCCTGTTTGGGGCTTCAGCCGCCGGGCGGTCGAAGACGATGTCATCAACGATTATCATATCCCGGCGGGCGCGCGCATTATGCTCAGCCCCTACGCCACCCAACATAGCGCCCACTATTGGACGGATTCGGAGCGCTTCGATCCCGCCCGTTTCCTGCCAGAAAGGCTAGAAGAACAGGCCCAATTTGCCCATTTTCCTTTCGGAGGCGGACCACGCCAATGCATCGGCAAGAGCTTCGCGCTCATGGAGGCACACCTGGCCATTGCCTCTTTGGCTAGACGCTATCGATGGAAGCTCGTCGATACCGAACCAATTCCACCAGTGGCGCAAGGGACGCTGCGGCCTGGTCGGAAGATTATGGCCCATCTCGTGCCCAGCGCATAGAGATTCACAAAACAATAGAGCACCGCATGAAACAACCCAACATCGCCGCACCTACTACAGACATCGAGCAACGAATTGCGGAACGCTTCCAGCAGATTTCCGATCGTTACGACTTTTCCGGCTTTACGCTTCCGGGTTTTATCGCCTGGGTGGAAAAAGAACGGGGAAAAGCCATTCAGATGACCGCCTGGACCATGCCAGCCACTATCTTTGGGGCCTGGATGGAGGCAGAGGATATCGACTACATCTTCTATTATGGAGATGCGATCCCCCTGCACAAGGCCCATATTCAACTGCACGAACTGGCCCATATGCTCTGCGGCCACGAAACAATACGCGTTACCAACGAAGCGCTCGCCAGTATCCTCATGGACGAGTTTAGCGCAGCCAACCTGCTGCTGCGCTCGACCAAATCCAATCAAGAAGAGCAAGAGGCAGAGCTACTGACATCGCTTATTCAGGAGCAGCTACACCGATACACCCGCCAGGATGAGCTGACCAAAGTTGTAATCGCGGATGAAGAACAACGCAAACTTTTCATTGCCCTGGGGTTATTGGAGTAATGCGCACATTCCTGACGATTGCCTCATCCCTCGCCTTATGGGTTCTGGTGGTGACCAAATTCAATGCCATGTGGCGTAGACGCCACGAAAGTGACCACGGCCCGCTTGTTTCCCGGGTCTGGCTGACCGCAGTTTTCCTCGGCACATCCCTGCTTCTGTTGGTAGATGATATCCAACTGGCTGTCGGCCAGGCTGTGGGGATGAATAACTTTGCCTGGTATCTCTCTTACCTGGCCGGGAGTATCGCCTTTCAGCAGGTAGGCTATCTCTCTGTCCGCCAATACCGGCCCATTGGACGCAAAGCGCGCCTCCTTTTTGCAGTGCCCCTTGTCCTGCTTCTGATCGCTTTTTCGGTCCTCTATTTTGGCTGGCTTCGCTGGACGCCGGAGTGGCCGGCCCGCTCCCCGCGCGCGTGGGACGACGCTCTTTTTATGGTTCTCTTTTTCGGGTACGCCGGCAGCGTTGGCATCATCCCGATCCTGATTCAGAGCATCGACTATCGACAGCGGCCCGCGCAGATCGTGCGCCTGCGCACCGGGTTGCGAATACTGACTGCCCTGCTGGCAAACGTCTGTTTCTGGTTGAAGGTCGCCTACACAATCGCTGCCTATCGCACACCCGGTTCTCCGTTTGCCGAGCAGCTAAACCAACTGGCCCTCCTGTCCATGGGAGCGTCGGCCGTCTTCTTCAGTATCCAACTGGCCTCCCACAAAACTTTCGTGAAGATGGTTGACTTCCTCCAAATTCCCAAGAAAATGGCCGCCCTGGATGATTTGCATTTCATCCAAAGTCGCCTCCTACGTCTCTGTCCACCCGTTGTCTCCGTTGAGTCCACCTGGTGGGAGCAACTACGCAATCCAGATCGCTATCTCTACAGGGCGGCCATCAGTATTCTGGACAGCCACAAGATGTTGAGAGGCTATCTAAAAAGGCTGGAGGAAAAGCATGAGACGAGGCTGGTCATCAATACAGACAGTGAAACCATCTTTTGGAATCAAACGGACATTGCCCAGGCGCGTCAACTCTGCCAACTCCTCCAGTCACCGCCCGAAGACGGATTAGAGGAGTTGGTAGCATTTTATCGCCAGGTAGCACAACACCTGCGCCAGCAGGAGGACAAACTAGCCGCCAGTCAAGTAGGTCCCCATGGTCTGGATAACGAGTCTCAAGCAGGGATTGTCCAGGACCCGGATATGACGGCCCATCCCGTCTAAAGTTGTTTTTGCGGAGTTTGCTGCTAAAGCGAGGCATCCGCACCGTATGGCTGCTCGTCCGACAGCAGAGCGCCAGAAACGCTTTCCATATAGCGGCGAACTTGCTCTTGCTCCTCCTGCGGGAGATGACAGACCACGTGGCTGGCAATGGTGAGGGACTGCTCGTCCTGGGAATAGAGTGAGCCGGTGACGGTCACGGCCAGGGGAATTTGATGGGTGCGGCAATGGACGTAGGTAGAGGCGACTTCGGCGGCCTGGCTGGATGTGACCAACACCGGATGATGGCCGCCGTAGATTTCGTGGTCTGTCTGTAGACGGAGCAGTACGGCGTCCCGTTGGTAGTTGAAGAGACGCCAGCGCCGGGCGTCCTGGGTCTGAACTGGCTGTACTTCTTCTACCAGGCCGTTGAGAATGACGATGTTGGGCTTCTTCATCTTCGGGGTGAAGGTCTGGGACATGGTGGGTTCCTTTGGCATCAAGCGTTGAGAATAGGTCCTGCCTGTACCGCCAGTGGGCGGAATATCGCCTCCTGACACGATATCCGACTATAGTTCAATCTATTTTTGTGCTTACGAAAAGAATGATAGAATACTATTGACGGCTATCAACAGGCTGGTAGCCGCTATTCTGCCACAATATATTGCATACTGTCAATTGACGAAACAACAGGATCGAGAATGCCCTATGCTTGATTTACAGGAAAAGGTGGATTTGCTCTTTACCCATCCCCCGCGCGGTCAGCGGCTGACCTATAGCGACGTACAACGATTGGGCGGTGTGGAACCAGCAGCTCTCTCTCGCATCCGCTCCGGCCAGACCAAAGAACCCAGCTACCTCACCGTGCAGGGCCTGGCCACTGCATTCCAGATTCCGGTGGAATACTTCTACGCGCCCGTGAGCCGGGACGAGGCGATTGCTTATCTGACGGACATTGAAAATGTCGAACTCCTGGAGGTGTTACAGCAGCGGGTGCAGGACGAGCGCCAGCAGAAGGTCGCCGACATCGCCCTACGTGCTTCCCATCTGGACGAGGAGGGTATCAAAAACATTACGCAGATGATCGATTACATTTTGAAGCAGAAGTCTACATAAACGTCGGTTTCCTCATTCCAATCCTCTACACCTCTGATCCTCACCCATCCCGGCACTATACCCTTTTCCCGTCGGCAGTCTAATCCTAAGGGCAGCCGTATGTCTTATGGGCGCGCCAAAAACCCGCGGACTGGTTACACAGCCATCGCCACCAATGTCATTACTACGGCTATAAACCACAGGAGAGATATTCCCATTCTCTTGTTGGGCGAAGAAGTTGTCCCAATCAGACAAACGGTTTGGACTTGTTACGGGAAGGTCTCAGGGAGAAATCACAGGTGTGCAAAGAGCAGGCAATCAGAGACCTAGCCTGGCGTATAAGCCGCCGATGTCAGTTGACAGGTCGCTGCTTCAACTCATTTTCAGTAGCCCTGGCGGATACGCCAGATGAGCCGACGTCTACTCGATGGGTTGCCCGATCAGAACAGGATAGTGCCACCCCACGTAGACAGACGTAGTTCTTGGCACAGCCCCTGCAAACGGATATATCTACGAGTTGACGCTTCGCTCCTTCCCTCACTGTGTGGCAGACGAGCAATTCGCTGAAGCGCCTGGCCGTCCCCTCCCCGGTTGCCGCCCCTTCGACAGGCTCAGGATAAACTCCGGGGTAGAAGTAGTTGGTGTCCTGAATCGCGCCCGCGCTGTTGACGATGCGCGCCGTGCTGTTGAGTTGGTCGCTGAGGAGATAATAGACCGTCCCCCCACTGCGCATGGCCACCACACCACCCGGCCCTGTGTAGTAGCTCTTGGCCGCCCCGCCCGAATACTCGTACAGCCCGGCAATGTAGACCGTCGTTACCCCGCCCACCGTGCCCTTGATCCGGTTGCCGTTTGGGCATGCGGACGAAGCTAGTGGGGATGCCGCCGCCTAACACGCTGGTCAAGTGGTCCTCGGCGTTTTGGGCAGGATAAGAATTGACGTTCACTGAATCCGTTTCCGCAGTTTTCTCCTCTTGCTGCATATCATGGTTCTTTGAACCCGATGTCCAAATTGCACATGACATCTCTCATTTCACCTTTGAGAACACCGGATTCAAGACTGCTACTGCATCTGGATCGCCCCATGACGATGTCATCTGCAAAAGCGAGAATTTGCCGAGGCAGTCCCTCGGGTACAAGAACACGAAACCATCTTTCGGGTAATTGACCGTGAGTTTTTCTGCCCTGATACCAGTCTCGGAACTCAGTCGCTGATACCTATTCAGATCAGCACTTTGGGGATAGAGATCAAGGGGGCCTTCTGTCAGCGTCAACCCATGAGCAAAGTAGACCAAATCATACATGACGAGCTTTGGCCCCTCACTCGGATGATCCAAGAGTTCCCATCGGCTGCCTGAATGTTCGTATTCGAACTTCGGGGAGCGAAATGATTGCGTATATGTTCCATCGGATAGTAATGTGATTTCCTCAATGCCGCTGATCATCTCTGAACCCGACACCAAACCACCAGCCGGATTGCTAAAATTAGAGTATTCCAATTGCCATGTACCTATCACATTACTTGATTGAACGACTTCAGGCACTTGGCATGCCATGTTGGATCTGAGACCATCTAAGCATCCAGTAAGCACAGCCAAGCACGCTACTAATACGAACATGACGCCCCACGGACGTTGTAATCTCATTGCGGGATACTCCTGTTGTACAAGCTGTAGGGTTGGCGTGGAATAGTCTCTCGCCAACGGTAGGTCTGATAAAGCGTACCTCCAGGACCTGGGTCAATGCGACGTTCGTTTTGTTTGAATGAGAAACCCCAAACCCGCGTAGCAGACTGCCATCCGGTCTCGTTAGTGACCGAGAATTCCGCTACCCTGTGTTGACCTTCGTAGCCCACGGTCTTGATTTCAACATCGTATCCGCCCAGAAAAGAAGTTGACCAATCCCATCTCTTGAACACATCGGTGAACTCCCTTGCAGCGTCACGCAGACCAAAAACGTACCGATACGGTGCGTCACCAGATATGTCTTGATTTCCGCCTTGCATGTAGGCCTGGCGAGCCTGGGACACACCCTCATCCCTCATTAGGGCCTGCGTTATTTTGGAATCTGGACCGAGTACTCGACTTTCCTCACCCAGTTCCCAGTACCAGTCGGCCGTCATCTCCAACGACGGTTCTGGTTCTTGGCCTGTGATCTGTTCCCCGATTTTTTGATAGGTGCCGATTGCTGCAGGAACCAGGTAGAAGGGAGCCATAGGAGTAAGAAAACCCATTTCCTCCAAAGCTTTCTTGATCAGCGGAACAATGCACACACATATTGGATCATGCCCACCGGGGTCCACGAACTTCAGCGGATTGTTGTAGACGTAGCTATAGCGATTGAAGCTCTGGGGATTGCCCGGACTGGGCACAATCGTATCCGCGGAGATGAACCTGCCCACCTGGGCATCGTACCAGCGAGCGTTGTAGAAGTACAGCCCCTCACCGCCGGGCAGGGTGGACTCGTGATACTGGCCCGTGAAGCGTTTGGTCGTCAGGCCGGTGAAAGCAGCACCCCGGTTGCCGCCGAAGGGGTAGAAGTAGTTGGTGTCCTGAATCGCGCCCGCGCTGTTGACGATGCGCGCCGTGCTGTTGAGGCTTGTCCTGAGCTTGCCGAAGGGTGGTCCGTCAGCAGATAGTAGACCGTCCCCCCGCTGCGCATGGCCACCACACCGCCAGGTCCTGTGTAGTAGCTCTTGCCGGCAGTGCCCGAATACTCATAGATACCGGCGATGTAGACCGTGTGGGTCGTGCCGATTATGCCCTTCACCCGGTTGTTATCCAAGTGCGCATAGATACAAAGAGGGAAAAATACAGGCAAGTAAGCAGAGAACCTTCTGCTCGCTTGCCTGTTTCGTGTTCGTTTTTACTACCCGCTCAGGGCTTGTCTATCCGGTGGTAGACACTCCCTCGGGCAAAGATCGGGAACCCTGC
>JAANMY010000594.1_pt1 | contig 49888 bp, 36 predicted proteins | sample 7279691 | NCBI WGS metagenome assembly JAANMY01 (sample SAMN14094543, study PRJNA606508) | bioreactor metagenome | isolation source: A lab-scale SPAN reactor treating ammonium-rich wastewater day 388 | place: Ireland: Galway | collected 2018-02-07 | reverse complement strand
CTCGGCCGCTCCGACCGGAACCGCAACCACGATCCACGCCGGCCCCTGCCGCCGCAGGGCTGCGACCGCCGCCCGCATCGTCGAGCCGGTCGCGAGGCCGTCATCGACGAGGATCACCGTCCGTCCGCTCAGATCCGGGAACGGGCGATCGTCCCGGTAGACCCGCTCGCGCCGCTCCAGCTCGCGCAGTTCTCGCGCGGCGCTCGCGTCGATGTCGGCTTCCGGGACGTGGAGGGTGCGGACCACGTCCTCGTTCAGAACGCGCACCCCGCCCGACGCGATCGCCCCCATCGCCAGTTCCTCATGACCGGGGAGCCCGAGCTTGCGCACCAGGAATACATCGAGCGGCGCGTGCAGCAACCGGGCGACCTCGTAGGCCACCGGGACGCCGCCGCGCGGCAGCGCCAGCACCAGCACGTCGGGCCGGTCCGCGTACTGCAGCAATTCTGCCGCCAGCTGGCGGCCCGCGTCACGTCGATCCTGGAACAACATGGCTCTCCCCTCCTCATCGGCCGGGCACGACCGCACGGCCGGCGATCGCGCCCTCCGGTACGACCCGAACCCGACCAGCACCACCCGGCTCACGGATCAACCAGCCTGCGCCGGTGCATGGCACAGGTGGCGGGCGAACCAGTCGGCCGCGAGGCGGGCCACCTCGTCCAGCGTGCCCGGTTCCTCGAACAGGTGCGTCGCCCCCGGGACGATGATCAGTTCTTTTTCCGGCGTCCGCAGCTGCTCGAGGGCCGTGCGGTTCATCCCGATCACCGGCACGTCGCGGCCGCCGACGATGAGCAGGGTCGGCGCCTGGACGAGCGGAAGGTAGTCCCCGGCCAGGTCCGGCCGTCCGCCGCGCGAGACGATCGCGGCGACGTCGTGCGGGTGCTGGGCCGCCGCGACCAGGGCGGCCCCGGCGCCTGTGCTGGCGCCGAAGTACCCGACCGGCAGGGCGGCCGTCTCCGGCTGGGCGCGCAGCCAGGCGGTGGCGTCGGTCAGCCGCGCGGCGAGCAGCCCGATGTCGAAGCGCAGATGGGCGGTGTACAAATCGACGGTCTCCTCCTCGACGGTGAGCAGGTCGAACAGGAGAGTGCCGACGCATGCCTGTTGCAGCGCGTGGGCCACGAAACGGTTGCGCGGACTGTGCCGGCTGCTGCCGCTGCCGTGGGCGAACAGGACGACCCCACCGGCTGCCTCGGGCAAGGTGAGATCGCCGTCAAGGGTGACCTGGTCGGCCTGGAGGCGCACCGGCCGGCTGGCCGCAGAGACAGGTTTCATGAGATTCCTCCCTGGATGACGGGCCGCGAGGGGCCTTCCTCCGTGGGGTCGCCTGCGGCTCCCTTATCCCCCTGGTGTGCGGAATCGCGCGCCCGCGTGTCGCCCCGGACCCATCTCCGCAGGCCGTCCCTGCGACCGGCGTGCGGGTCAGGGCAACGGCATGTCGCACAGCGTCCGCGCCATGCTGACGTTCGCCCGTTCCTCGTCCGGGTGCTTCAGCAGCAACTTCAACGAGGGGTCGATCAAGCTATCCAGCCAGTCTCCCAGCGACACCTCGGTGGACCGACGGCGGTAGTCCTCGAAGGCGTTGAGGTAAACTTCCTCGACGAGATCCCCGATCCGGATGCCATCGCCGATGTGCGCCTCAACGTCCGGGTAGCGCTGGACCCAGCGGCCGACCCGTTTGGCGAGCCAGTCCTCGTAGCTGGCCAGACCCCGGCGGAAGGCGCGGTAGTCGCCCCCCTCGACCGCCCGCCCCACGACGCCGTCGGTCGGATCCTGAGGCATGACGATTTCGCGGTTCAGCAGCGCCTGTCTGCGGGCCTGATCCTGGGCGTCCCGGTCCGGAGCCTCGCAGTACGACGCCACCTTGCGGACCAACTTCTGCACGCAGCGCTGGTAGGCGGTGTCGAGGTATGTATCCTTGTCGGCGCTGAAAAGCGTTTGCCCCGGCACCCGGAGCCTGGCCGCGATGTTGTAGACCTGGCTGTTGGGGTGGTAGATCACGTTGAACGCCAGGTCCGCGCCGTGGAATTCCCGGACCGCCTCGCCGAGAGGCTCGAGGCTGGCCTGCATCCGCGTCAACTCGTCGGCGGGGATGCGGCACTCCCGGGTGCTGAACTCGACGCCCAGGTGATAGCGATCGTCCGCATAGCGCATGGCAGTCACCTCTCCAGGTTGGCAGGGATCGACTCGCCTGAGGGGGAAACTGCAAAAGAGATGCCAGCGGCGTGCCTGGCGCCGGCTGCAACCGGCCTGAACCGGGGTGCAGTGCAACGCAACCCACGCAGAGCGGCGTGTGCATCCGGTCGCCCCTCCCGGGTTGCGCTGCGCCCCGGGCAGTGCGGTGGAGCGTCAGCCCGCTTACTCCGCTGCGCTGCGGGCGCGGCTCGGACAGCATTTACCGGACCGTGCCGGAGGGCCAGCCCTTTCCTGCTTCTGCACCGTGCCGCGGGCGAGCAGGTCACGCACCAGCATTTTCAGCGCGAACAGGAAGTTGCCCCCGTAGCGGCGCGCCAGGCGCGCCGGCTCCTGGTAGAGGCGGTACGCCCACTCCAGTCCGACCCGCTGCAGCCAGCGCGGGGACCGCCGCACCCGCCCGGCCAGGAAGTCCAGCGTCGCGCCGATCTGCGCGCACGCCGGCACGCCCAGCGCCTCGCGGTGCTGCGCCAGCCAGAACTCTCCCTTCGGCTGTCCGAACGCGACGAATAGCAGGTCCGGCCTGGCGGCCCGGATGCGGCTGACGAGCTGCGCCTGCTCCTCCGCAGTCAGCTCCCGGTACGGCGGCGACTCGACCCCGACGATCTGCAGGCCGGGGAAGCGCTCGCGCAGCCTGCGCGCCGCCTCGACGCCGACCTCTGGCGCCCCGCCCAGCAGGTAGACCCGATACCCGTGCCGCGCTGCCCGCTCGCACAGGGCCGGGACGAGGTCGGACCCAGCAACGCGCTCCGGCAGCCGCGTCGGACGCCAGCGCGACGCCCACACAAGCGGCATCCCGTCCGCCAGGACCAGCGCCGCCTCCCGGTTGACCGCGTCGAGGCGCGGGTCGGCGTCGGTCAGCATGGCGTAATGGAGGTTGGCGGTGATGAAGTACCCCGGCCGGCCCGATCGGATCATCGCCTCGATCCGATCGAGTGTCTGCTGAAACGTGAGCGGGGCGAACGGCAGCCCCCAGACCCACACCGGGCGGACGCCGTCCTGTCCTGAGTCGGTCGCCATGAGCACTCCCCTGCTTCCGCGCACCCACCGGGGCGGGCCTCGTCCTGGCGTCGCACCCATCAGGCCGATTACTCCACGCCATGTTATCCCCGGCCGATCGGCCGCACGCAAGGGAAAACAGCCGGCTCCAGGCCCCAAGCCGCCTTTGCGCCAGCAGAGGTTCCTGGTATAACGGGGAACCAGGAATGCACCCCTTCTTCCCCTGAGCGGCACGGATGCTGACGGCTCGACCTGCCTGCGCTCGTCCCCTGCTGACAGCCTCCGCACGCGCCGCCTGCACCGCCCAGAATTGGGAGTGAGGCCATGAACGAGCTTGCCGAGACCCGGGCCGTGGAGCGCTACGAGAGCGAGCGCCGCTTCTTCGACCGTCTCGCCGCCGACGTCGTCATCGAGCCGATGAGCCGCGCGGCGCTGGAGCGGTACGCCCGCCCACCGCGTCCGCACCTGTTCAGCAAGGAGTTCATGTTCTCCCTGCTGGGCGACGCCCGCGGCAAGCGCGTCCTGGAGGTCGGCTGCGGCCAGGGCGTCGCGTCGGTCCAGCTCGCCTACTGCGGCGCCCGCGTCACCGGCATCGACCTGTCGGAGGAGTCGGTACACGTCGCCCGCCGGCGCGCCGCGGTGCAGGGGCTACCGGCCGAATTCCGCGTCGTCAACGTCGAGGCGGACGAACTCGGGCTCGCGTGCTACGACGTCGTCTGGTGCGATCTGATCCTGCACCACCTCGTCCACGCCCTCGACGCCGTCGCCGCCCGGCTGTTCGCGGCCCTGCGCCCGGGCGGGCTGTTCCTCGCCCGCGAGCCGATCGCCTACGCCGGCTGGCTTCAGGCTCTGCGCCGGCTCGTCCCCGTCCGCCGCGAGGCCACGCCCGACGAGCAACCGCTGCGCCGCCGAGACTTCGCGCTTCTCGAAAAGCATTTCGGCCGGCTGCACTACCGCTACTTCCGCCTGCTCGCGCGCATCGATCGGGTCACGAAGAAGATGCCGGTCCTCGCCACCGCCGCCCGGCTCGACAACCTGCTGCTCGCCCTGCCCGGGGCGAAACGCCTGGCCGGCAATGCGGTCGTGTGGGCGCGCAAGCCGTGAGCGCCTGGAGGATCGAACCTTCCCCCGGCCCCCTCTCCTGCGCGGGAAAGGGGATGGGAGGAGAGGGGAGTTGATAACCAACTGCGCCCAGGTATTTAGCACGGCATGGAGGCCCAGGATGTTCCTCGTTACCGTCACCCCCGCGGGCGACACCCACCCGGACCTCGGACGCCCCGCGCACATCGCGTCCGCCGCCCCGTTTGCGATCCGCGTTTACACGGACGGGTTCCTGTCGTCCTGTCGGGACGACGCGGACGGGTTTGAACTCGTCGAGTCGCCGCTGACCGGGTGCGGCGACTCGGGGACGGCCCGCTCCCTCACCGTCCAGTACGAGGCCGCGACCCGCACTCTGCGCCTGGCGAAAACCCTGCTGGGCGGGCGGCCGCTCTACTACCACCTCGGTCCCGGCGGCGAGTTCTACTGCTCGACGCACATTGACATGCTTGCGGCCGCCGGGGTTCGCCTGGAGGAGAACCGCGACGTTCTGCCCGAGTACTTCGTCTACCGCGTCGTGATGCCGCCGCAGACGCTGTTCCGCGGGATCCTCGACCTCCCGCCCGGGTCGCGCTTCGAGGTGGCGGTCGGGCGGGCCGGTTGCCGGGCATCGGCGGTCCTCGGCTACGACCCGCCGCCGGCGCGGTGCGACCTGCCGGCGGCGGAGGCGGCCGCCCGGACGCTGACCCTGCTGCGCGGCGGGATGGAGCCGCTCGCGGCTGCCCGCGACCGGACCGCGATCCTGCTCAGCGGCGGCATCGACTCGTCCCTGCTCCACGAGGAGGCGCGGCGGACCTTCGGGCCAATCCCGTCCTGGTCCACCGAGTACCCGTTCGACGACCCGGCCCTGAGCCGCGAGCGCACCTACGCCCTGAGCGCGGCGGCCGCGCTGGAGGCGCGGCATACCCACTTCGAGATGTCGGTGCCGCGCTACCTCCGCGGGCTGATCGAGGCGACCGCCGCCGCCGAGATCCCGGTCCACCACCTCCAATCGGTCTGCCTGCACGCGCTGTTCGCGGACGGGCTCCCGCGCGCGCGCGACGTGGTCCTCGTCGGCGTCGGGGCGGGCGGCTCCTACGGCAACTTCCGCAACTTCCTCTACTGGAAGGAGCGGCTCCACTTCCGCCTCGCCCGCCGCCAGCCGATGCGCGGCCTGGCGCGGCTGGCGTCCCGGCTGACCGGGAGGGGGCGCGGGTTCGTGGCGACCCTCGACCAGGCGGCCCGGTCCGGGGCGTTCGCCTCGACGGCCGATCCGCTGTGGGACTGGCACGCCTACGGCGACCCGGCGTGGGTGTGCGAGTTCTTCGGCGTCACCGCCCGGGAAGTGATTCGGTGGCCGCTGCGCGCCCTGGAGCGGGTCGCCGGTCGTCCCGTCGAGGACGTGTGGGCGCTGTACTCGCTGCTCGGCGACGAGGCGATCACCCAGTACGTCTGGTCGAAGATCGGGGAAGCGAACGGCAAGCGCATCTACTTCCCGTTCTACGACGACGACACGCTGCGGTTCCTCTTCTCCCTGTCGTGGCGGACGAAGCTGGCGGCGCCGGAGAATGCCCTGCGGCGCGAGATGGCGCGGCAGGCGGGGGTGCCAGCGTTCATTCGGGACCGGCCGAAGTCGGGGTTCGGGGTGGCGGGGCGGAACTGGGCGGAGCGCGGCGGCGTCTTCGAGCCGTTCGTGCCGCTCGTCGCCAAGGTGACGGGCGAGGAACCGCTGCGCCGGCTCCAGTCCGCCGACGGCAAGCGGCCGATGCTGTTCTGGAACCTGCTGAACTACGGCCTGTGGCGGCGGCTATGCATCGACCGGGAGGATCCGCGCGACCTGCTGGACGAACTCGACCTGCCCCTCGACGCGGCGGGCGGCCGGCGTCGGGAGGCGTGGCCCCGGGCGCGCGCGGTCGCTTCGTGAAGAGCCAGAACACAACTCCTGAAGCCCACGGGTGGCGTCCCGTGGGCTTTCATGCTCCCTCTTCCTGACCCCCGCCTCACGCCGTCAGGTAGGCAGGCGTGACCGTGGAGCGCGACAGCAGGAACTTCCCCGACGGCTCGGGCAACAGTTCCTCCACCAGCTCGTACTCGACCGCCGTCCCTTCTCCGAGATAGCGGCGCGTTTGTCGCTCCAGATACGCCAGATCCTCCAGTTGCCGGAACGTCGCCCCCGGCTTGATCCGGTAGCATACCTTGCCCGGCTCGGTCTGGTCGATCTGCACCTGGCCGAGGCTGACGCGCTGGGCGATGAGGGCGTAGGCGAGGAACGCTCCGGACACCAGCCGGCCGTCGGAGCCGACGAGGAAGTCGGTGACGCGCCCGGTGACGGCGCGCAGCCGCGGCAGCCCACGCCCGCACCGGCAAGGCTCCTCCTCCCAGCTCGCGACGTCGCCGATCCGGTAGCGGATCAGCGGCATCGCCCGGTTCCGCAGATCCGTGATGAGGACCACGCCCGTCTCGCCGGGGGCGGCCGGGCGGCCGTTGCGCACCACCTCGACGTATAGCCCCTCCGCCATGACGTGCAGCCCGGCGTGCGCCTCGCACTCGCTCGCGATCACGCACAGTTCGCGCGACCCGTAGCGGTCGAACACCGGGCACCCGAACACCCGCTCCACCACAGCCCGATCTTCGGGCGACAGTACCTCGGCGGACGTCACGATCGAGTGCGGGCGGTACGGCTTGAGCTTGCGCGCCTCGAGAAACCGGGCGAACAGGGCCGCGGCGCAGGCGTAGGCCAGGATCACGCGCGGACGGTAGGCGTGCAGCATTTCGTGATAGCGGAGCAGCTTCTCCTCGTTCATGTGGCCGGTGTCGAGGTACAGCAGGCGGTCGAGCAGGGCGTTCCGCAATCGGCCGCGCCACCCGGTCGGCGGGACGTCGCGCGGGGCGCCCCAGAGGGCAGCCGTCTTGTGGCCGATGTCCCACCCGGCCCACCGATTGTGCCGCCACACCCCACCGACGCGCGCGCACAGCCGGTTGCGGCCGAAGTAGATCGCGACCGGCGTGCCGGTCGAGCCGCCGGTGCGGTTCTCGATCAGGTCGTCGGCCGGCCAGTCGCGGGCGATCATCGCCAGGCGGTGCGCCTGCACGTCGGTCTTTTCGAGCGGCGGCAGCGCCTGGAGATCCTCCAGCCGGCGCACGTCGCTGGGGACGAGGCCGGCCCTGATGAAGCGCTCCCGATAGAACGGGCAGTTCTGGTAGGCGTGATCGAGCAGACCCCGGAGGAGTTCGAGCTGGCGGTCGCGCAGCTCCTCGGGCGACAGGTACTGAGTGCGCTCGAACTCGCGGAGGTAGCGGAGCGTCGCCAGGTCGCCCGAGCGCCACAGGGACAGCGGGTAGACGAGATGGCGGGCGAGTCGTTGGCGAAGATCCATCGGGATAGTCCTCCCAGAGAAAGAAGCTGGGCAGTTGCCGGCGGCCGGCCTGTCGGTCAGGACGGCACGACGGCCCATCGGGCGCGTGGGGGCACGGCCTGCCAGGGCGCGGGATGCGGGTTCAGGCCAGCCTCGGCGAGGGCGCGTTGTTCGACGCAGTGGCGGGCAATGATCAGGAAGGCGCCGTACCACAGCCAGGTGTAGCGGAACAGATTGTGCCCGAAGTTGCCGTTGAGCAGCAAGAGCAACAGGGCGGTGACCAGGCACCAGCTGAGGGTGTACAGGAAGTCGCGCTCCCAGTGCGGGTGCTCGCGGTACAGGCGGGCGATGCGCCGCGTGTTCCGCCAGAACAGCAAGACGACGCAGGCGAACGGGATCGCGCCCAGCAGCCCCAGCTCGCCGATCACCTGGGCGTACAGGTTGTGCGACTCGATCGACGAGCCGGTCGCCTTCTTCCAGGAGCCCGGCCCGCAGCCGGTGATCGGGTACTTGTCGAACAGCTCGACGCCGAGCCACAGACCGAGCAGCCGCTGCTGGCCGGACACCTTGGCGTTGAGCGGGCCGGCGTCCGGATTGACGATCGTCTCGAACCGATTCTGCAGCGAGGGCGGCAGGAGCGACCACAGGAACGGCGCCGACAGCACCACCGCCAGGGCGAACGCCCACCGGAAGCGGCTGCGCCAGATCGTGATCCCGACCCAGAAGATAAGCGTCACCAGCCCGGCTCGCGACCCGGTCAGGGCGACGCACCCGACCGTCAGGGCGACGTGGCAGACGAGAAAGGTGCGCCACGCCTGGGATCGGCCCGCGACCCAGGCGGCCGGGAGTAAGGCCAGCGCGTACAGGAGGCTGGCGCTGAACGAGTTCGGGTCGTTGTGCGAGATGTCCACGCCGACGAGACGCGGGATTGCCATGCGGTACACGAACCGACCGCACCGAAATTCGTACAGCGAGTGGAGGGCGTAGAGGGCCATGATCGCGAAGAACGCCTGGACGATCAGCCGCAAATCTTCCTCTTCGTGGATCGAGCTTGTCAGCAGGATATAGAAGTAGACCAGGGCGAAGTAGTTATAGATGTGATCGAACGCGGTCGAGGACCACGGGCTGACCCCCCAGCAGAAGAGGATGGCCCCGGCGAGAGAGAAGAAGGCCAGGTGCAGCCGATTCGGCAGCCAGCGCCGCGACGGCGAGATGACCCACGCGGCGCCGATGGTCAGCGCGTACAGCAACTCGATGCGGAACGTGCCCAGGAACGGCCAGATCTCGAACGGCCGGTGGATGAACAGGTACATGTAGCCGATCAGCAGCCAGCGCATGACACACCTGCATTAAAAGAGCTGCGCGCCCGGCGGCGGCGAGCCGAACACGAGCGCGCGGTAAAAGTCCTCGAACCGCCGCACCATCGCTGCGCGGCTGTAGTGCGTCTCCGCGCGGCGGCGGGCCGCGTGGCCGAGTTGCACCCGCAGGGCCGCGTCTCCGACGACGCGCCGCAGCGCCGCCGCGATGTCCGTTTCGGCGGGGGGCACCAGCAGCCCGGTGGCGCCGTCGCGGAGGATCTGGTCGGCGGCCCCGACCCGGGTCGCAACGATCGCGCGGCCGGCGGCCATGTACTCCAGCAGCGCGTTCGACATTCCCTCCGAGCGCGAGCAGAGGACCGCCACGTCGAGGCCCGCCAGGAACCCCGGCACGTCCTCCACCACCCCCGGCAGCCGCAGCCGGTCGCCGAGCCCCACCTCGGCCGCAAGGCGCTCCAGCGCGGCCCGCTCCGGACCGTCGCCAGCGACCGCGAACGTCGCGTCCTGCCCCGCCGCGACCACCGCGGCAGCCGCCCGGAGGAACAGATCCACGCCCTTCACCGGGCGCAGGTTCGCCACCACGCCGACGCGGATCGGTCCCGGCCGCTCTTTCAGCGGCGGAATCGCGGCGAAGCGCTCCAGATCGACGCCGTTCTCCAGCACCACGACCGACTCCGGCGAGGCTGCCTCGTCCCGGATGACGGCCTGGCGGCATGCCTCGCAGTTGGCGATCGTCGCGTCGGCGAGGCGGTTGTACAGCCGGCCGAGGCGGCGGTGCCACGGCGTCAGCCAGTACCCGAGATTGTTGCGGGTGCGCACGACGAACCGCACCCCGGCCAGGCGCGCCACCAGCGCGCCCAGGTAGGTGCTCTCGGCGAAATAGACCTGCAGCACGTCGGTCCGCTCGCGGCGCAGGAACTGGGCCAGGCGCCGCGCCCGGGCCAGGGTGGACGGCCGGCACAGCGACCCGGTACCCAGGTGCAGGACCGGGCAGCCGTCCGCCTCCAGGGCGTGCGAGAACGCGGACGCGCCGCGCAGCACGCACAGGGACGGCCGAACCCGCGTCCGATCCAGGTGGCGGATCAGCGCGACGAGTTGCCCCTCCGTCCCGCCCGTGTACAGGGTGTCGATCATGAAGCAGACGCGCACCGCCCGCTCCGCACCCCGCCTTGGCGGCGCGGGCTTTCGGAAGGCCGTGGCGAGGCGGAGGCCGTTGGCCGGCGCCGCGGCGCGGTCCGGGGAGCAGGTCTGCACTGCGGTCATGACGCTGTCCTCATGCCGGCCATCGGCTCCAGGGTGAGATGGCCGCGGGCGCCGGGCGCTAACCGCTCGAACAGCCGGCGGTACGCCCGCGCCTGGGCCGCGAAGGTGAAGTCGCGCAGCACCCGGACGCGGCCGCGCTCGCCCATCGTGCGGCGCAGGGGCGAATTCACGGCCCGCAGGACGGCCGCAGCCAGAACCGCCGGGTCGCCCGGTGGAACGAGGTAGCCGCTGTGGCCGTCGTCGATCACTTCCGGCGTCCCGCCGACGGCCGTCGCCACCACCGGGACTGCGGCGGCGAACGCCTCCAGGACCACGTTCGGCAGTCCCTCCGTGAACGACGGCAGCACGACCAGGTCCAGGTGCGGCACGAGCGCGTCCAGGTCGGGACGGAATCCCGCGAGAACGAAACGCTCGCCCAGTCCGGCCCGCACGATCTCGGCCTGGATCGCCGCACGCTGCGGCCCCTCGCCAAACAGCACGAAGCCGACGTCGCCTTGCCGGTCGCACACCTCGGCGGCGGCCCGGGCCAGCACGCCGAACCCCTTCTCCGGGCTGAGGCGACCGGCCGCCCCGACGATCGCCCGCGGCGGGTTCGCAAAGAATCGGCGCAACTCGTCGCGGGCCTCCGGGCGCGGGCGCGCGAAGCGGTCGGCGCGGATTGCGTTGTGGATCACGGTGACGCGCTCCGGGGCCACACCCGCCCGCCGCACCTTGACCGCCTGGCCCTCCGACACGCACACCACGCGATCCATCCAGCGCAGCGCGAACCGATCGAGGCGCTCGTAGAGCCGGATCTTGAAATTCTCGCCCGTCCACCCGCGCGACACCGCGACGGCCGGAACCCCGCAGCGCCGCGCCGCCGGCCGGCCCAGCAGATCCGCCTTGTACCCGTGGCAGCAGAGCACGTCGGCCTTGACGCGGTCGAGGTGCCCGGCTATCTCGCGGATCGCCCGGCGGAAGCGGGGCGTGTCGGCGGCGAGGACCGCGGCGTCGTGCCCCTCCCGGCGGAGGATGTCGAGGAAAGCGCGGTGGCCGCCTCCTTCCGCAAAGAGGAGGAACACCGTCTGATATTCCTCGCCGCGCAGCACGTCGGCCAGACCGAGCATCTGTCGCTCCGGTCCGCCGAAACAGGTTGAACTGGTCAGGTGCATGATGGTCCGCATGCCCGCCTCCTGTGGCCTCGGGTCACGCCACCGCCCTCGCGGTGGGCGCGCGGCTGAACTGGTCCAGAAATGCGCTCAGCTCCTCGACGCGGCTGTCCCAGGTGTTGTCGCGGGCGACGGCGCGGGCCTCGTCGCCGGTGTCAACGCTGCGCAGGGCGAGCGCCTCCGCCAGTCCGCGGCGGAACTCCTCGCGCGTGACGGCGAGGCGGATCGGTCCCTCGACCGTCTCCAGTTCCGGCAACCGGGTGGACAGCACCGGCAGGCCGAGGGCCAGGTACTCCATCAGCTTCACCGGGTTGACGGCGCGGGTGAGCTGGCTGAGCACGAACGGGATCAGGCCGACGTCGAAGTAGCGGGCGTGACGCGGCAAATCGGCGTAGGGGATCAACCCGAAGCAGTGGACGTTCGGCCGGCGCGCGAGACGCTCCACACTGACCTCGCAGCGTCCCAGCACGACGAACGACGCTTCCGGGTAGCACTCGCTCAGGTAGGCGATCAGGTCCAGGTCCACCCACGCGCTGACCAGTCCGAAGAAGCCGACGATCGGCCGCGGCAGCGCCTCCAGGAAAGGCACCGGCGCGGCGGCGGCGCTGACCTGGAAGTGATCGAACTCCACGCCGTGCGGCAGGTACAGCAGCGGGCAGGCGCGCGCGCGCTTCTCGGCGAGGGGCTGACTGGTGACGATCAGGCCGTCCACGCAGTCGAGCAGTTCGGCCTCCATGCGCGCCCAGTCGCGCCGGTTCACGCCCGGGTAGTCGAGGAAGTCATCGACGCAGTAGTAGATCCGGGTCGCGCCCGGGAGCGCCTTCAGCAGGTCGATGCCGTAGGGGACCGTCGTCAGCACGATTGGATCGACGATCTCGTGCCGGGTACACAGCTTGCGATACTGGCGCACCCAGCTGAAGCGGTTGAAGCGCCGGGCCAGCGGCTTGAACCACGGCACCATCATCGGGTTGACGATGCGAACGCTGTCGCCTCTCCCGCCGGAGGAGGGCGGGCGGCTGCCGCCGCGCACCCACGAGCCGACGGTCCGGAGTACCTGCATCGCGTCCGCCCGGCTGAACCTCGGTAGCCGACTGACCGTGTTGAACCAGAAGACGCGGTTGCGCTGCGCCAGGCGGCGGCACAGGTGGATCGCCGACGTCGGCAGTCCGTCGAAGTCGTCGGAGAGGATGATGAAATCGCGTCCGGTAATCATGGCGGCGTTCTTCCAGGACAGAGGTTACTGACGCACCGGCGCCACGCGCTTCCCTCGCGCGGCCGGTCGGCCCTCGCACACCCTGGGGGCGATGGCTGGCGAGGCGTCGGGATGGGCCAGGGTGGTGAGGAAATCGGCGATGCGTTCGGCGGCCCGACCGTCGCCGTAGGGACTGGGAGCCTCGGCCATGAGCCGGTACGCCTCCGGATCGGTAAGCAGGCGGGAGGCCGCCTCGGCGATGGCCGCGCGCCGGGTGCCGACCACGCGCGCGGCGCCGGCCGCGACCGCCTCGGGCCGCTCGCTGGTGTGGCGCAGGACGAGTACCGGCCTGTCCAGCACTGGCGCCTCTTCCTGCACGCCCCCGGAGTCGGTCAGGATCAGATGGCACGCGCTCATCAGGTAACAGAAGACGTCGTAATCCAGCGGCGGCAGCAGGTGGACGCGCGCCACCCCGGCGAGCAGGCGCTCGACCGTCGCCCGCACGTTCGGGTTCGGGTGGACCGGATACGCCACCGCGACGTCGGGAAAACGGGCGATCAAATCGTGCAGCGCCTCGCAGATACCCGTCAGGCCGGCGCCCAGGTTCTCGCGGCGGTGGCTGGTGACGAGGAGGACGCGCCTCCCGTCGGCCAGCGCCGCGCCCAGCGCCGGGGCCAGCTGACGCAGGCGGCGCGCGGCCGCGCGGCCGCCCTGTTGCAGCGTCAGGAGCAGGGCGTCGATGACGGTGTTGCCGGTCTGCAGAATGCTCTCGCTGGCGATGCCCTCGGCCTCCAGGTTGGCGGCGGCCTGCGCGGTCGGGGCGAAGTGGTACGTCGCGAGGTGATCGACCAGCCGGCGGTTGGCCTCCTCGGGGAACGGGCTGTAGCGGTCGCCGGTGCGCAGGCCCGCCTCGACGTGGCCGACCGGGATGCGCTGGTAGTAGGCGGCCAGCGCGCCGGCGAGGGCGGTCGTCGTGTCGCCGTGGACCAGCACCAGGTCCGGCCGGTCGCGCTCGAAGACGCCGCCCAGGCCGGTCAGCATCCGCGCCGTCAGGTCCGGCAGCTTCTGGTCGGGCCGCATCACGTCGAGGTCCGCGTCCGGCGAGAGATCGAACAGGCGCAGCACCTGATCGAGCATGTCGCGGTGCTGCCCGGAGACGTAAACGAGCGGCTGCACCTCGGCCCCCGCCTGGGCGCGGCGACGCAGAGCGTGGACGACCGGGGCCATCTTGATGGCCTCCGGGCGCGTCCCGAAGACGGCAGCGATTCTCATGTGGCGGACCTCCGTGGAAGAACCCGATGCAGATGCAGGGATGGCGTGCAGAGGTAGGGTTCTCGCTACCTCACGCCGCGAGCGGCAGCTCACAGGTCGTCAGCTTGCCGCGCATCCCCAGCACAGCGAACGCCTCCGACAGCGTGCCGAAGCGAAAATCTCCGAGTAGACGCCCCAGCCGTCGCTCCGTGCGCCGCAGACCGACGTAGTGCCGGAACCGCTTCAGCCGGCCCGCCGGCAGACGCGGCTGCTCCGGGTCCAGCTCCCACGGGTGGATGTAGGTGACGAACGGCCGCCCCTGAGCGTTGATGACCCGCAGGCCGTGGCGCGTGAGCCAGTACGGGTAGAGCCGGAAGTAGCCGCCGCCGCCAATGGGCAGCGGATAGCCCAGCTTGCGGTACACCGGCATCGGAAATTCGTGGATCAGGCCCGCCGGCCGACGGATAGCGTGCGGTGTGGCGGGCGACCCGGGAATACCGTAGCGGTCGTGGTAGGTCGGGTAGACGCTCGAATCCTGGGTGAATCCTTCCTCGATCAGCACGTCGAGCGCCCACAGGCTCGCCCGCGTGATCGAGAAGCTAGGCGCCCGGTACGCGGCCACGCGCACGCCCGCGGTCTGTTCGAGGACGCCGCGCGCCCGGCGCAGGTCAGCCCGGAACTTGTCGGGCGTTTGCGTGTAGACGAGTCGGTGCCAGTACCCGTGGCAGGCGATCTCGTGGCCGGCCGCCCGGATGGCGCGAACCAGCGCCGGCTCGCGCTCAGCCACCCAGCCGAGGATGAAGAACGTCGCTCGCACCCCGTACCGCTCCAGCTGGCCGAGGATCTTCGCCGTCCCAACCGCGACCCGCGACTCGAAAGAGCCCCAGCGCTCGCGCGGGGCGATCGGCTCGAACGCGCTGACCTGGTAGTAGTCCTCGACATCCACGGTCAGGGCGTTGAGGGGGCGGGAGTCGGCGGGAGGGGGCGGAGGCGCTCCAGGGGCCGCGAACGGCAACAGCGTCGGGTCGGGGTGGCGGGGGGGCACTGATCTCGCTCCTCGCTCGGGTATCGTCGCGTCGTTCACCGCCCAGGCACGGGCGGGATCGAGTCGTTTCCAGATAAAAACACTCTTTCCAGTCCTTGGTCGCGCGGGGTGCGGCGGCCGAACGCCCACTCCAGCAGGATGCCGGTGCCGGCGCCGACGTGAATGGCCGCGAACGCCAGCGGCAGCCACGGCAGCAGCGCCGGCCGCCGCGCGCCGAACGCAATGCCCAGCGACACCAGCAGCACCACGACCGCGTACACGGCCAGCGTCCCACCGTAGGCGGCCGCCAGCCACGGGACCAGGCACGCGAGGGGGGCGCCGGTGATGAGGCCGGCCGTGAAAGCCGCGGGGACGAAGGTACGCAGGCGGGCGGTCTCGGGGTGCTTGCGGGCCAGGCGGACCCGGCCGCGGCCGTAGCGGACCATCTGGCGGAACAGGCCGCGGAGGGTCGCGCGCGGGGCGTAGCGCGCCGCGACGCGCGGGGTGAAGAAGCATCGCAGGCCGGCCCGATCGACTCGGTGGTTGAAGTCCACGTCTTCGCAGGCGTCGAACGTCTCGTCGAACAGGCCGACGCGGTCGAACACGACGCGCCGGTAGGCGATCGCGACGCTCTGCGGCGGAACGAACCCCTCGCGGCCGTCGTAGATGTACGAGTCCGGATGGTGGCCGAGCCACGACGAGCGCGCGGCGGCGACGGCCCGCTGCAGCGCTGTCGCCCCGGTCACGTCGAGCGGCTGCGGCCGGCCGAGGCAGTCGGCGCCGCTGCGCCGGAACGCCTCCGCCACCTCGCGCAGGTAATGCGTCGGGTCCACCTCGCAGTGGCCGTCCACCAGCAGGACGATCTCGCCGCGGGCGGCGCGGACAGCCGCGTTGCGTCCGGCGCTGGACAGCCGACCCGGGTTGTCGAGCAGGCGCACCTGCGGACAGCGCGCGGCGTAATCGGCGACGAGAGCAGCCGTGGCGTCGGTGGAGCAGCCGTCAGCGACGAGGATCTCGAACCGGGAGGGGTCGTAGTCCTGACCGAGGAGACGGTCCAGCGTGGTGCGGATGAACGCCTCCTCGTTGCGGACCGGGACGATCACCGAGAGGAACGGCCAGGTCTCGGCCGCCCGCGGAGCGTCGTGCGCCAGGCCGGCCAGGGGCGTCAGGGTCGCGGTCATACCTCCCCTCCCTGGGTGGTTGGAACGCGCGGCAACTCGTCTGCTGCCCTCTCCCCTGGTTCGGGGGAGAGGGCAGCATTAATGCGGCTGGCGTCATGCCGCGGCCTTGCGGGGCTTCGCCGGCTGCGGCGCTGGCTCGGGCAGCGCCGCCTTCATCGCGTCGTCGATGGCCGCGTGGGTCGGGATGCCGAGGAGCCGGCCGGAGACGCGGAACGGGACGCCAGCCATCCGCAGGCCGGTGCAGCAGGCGATGCGGAAGTCGAGCCACAGCCCGCCCTCGCGGATGTAGTACAGATCGTGCGCCAGCTTGCGGCGGACGCTCGCCAGATCGCTGTCAGCCGGCAGCTGCACCTGGGCCAGGCCGGTCACGCCGGGCCGCACCGCCAGGCGATGGCGATACCCCGGGATGCTCCGCTCCAGTTCGCCGACGAACTCGGGCCGCTCGGGGCGCGGGCCGACCAGGCTCATGTCGCCCTTGAGGACGTTGAGGAGCTGCGGCAGCTCGTCCAGGTGGCTGACGCGGAGGAAGTGGCCGACCCAGGTGATGCGCGGGTCGCCCGGGATGGCCCAGCGCGGGCCGGTGAGCGACTCGCAGTTGTGGATCATGGTGCGGATCTTGTAGATCGTGAACGGCCGGCCGCGCAGCCCGACGCGCGTCTGCGTGTAGAACGCCGGGCCGCGCGACGTCAGCTTGACGAGCAGGGCGGACAGGAGCAGCAGCGGGGCGGTCAGGACGAGCAGCACCAGGGCGCCGGCGAACTCCGCGGCTCGCTTGACGGGTCCGTACATGCCCCCTCGCGGTCGCATGAACTCCTCCCCGGCGAGCCCTTCGGGCGGTTGCCGCCGGCGCCGCACGGCCGGCCGCCGGCCGCGCTCACTGTTCTCCAGGTCACGAAGATCGAGACCGATCGACATGCTCTTCTCCTCTCGGCTGACCTCCCTCGCGGGGGAGGAGGATAGACCAGTTGAGGACCGGAGCGGCCCTCCGGACGCCGGGCGCGGGTTCCGGGCGCCGCGCCGGGCGGATCACGATGCGGCGAGTACCTGCCGCCGGAATGCCGGCAGCAGCTGGTTCATCAGCTCCACGCACGGATCCGCGCTCAGTTCGCCGCCCCGCCCGAGTCCGGCGTTCAGGCCGGTCGCTTCACGGATGACGTAGAGCTTGTAGAGGATCTGCTGGCGGGCGAAGGTGAACCGTGGGTTCTCCGCCACCTCCCACTTCCCGTCGGCGTGCCACGACCAGAAGATGCGCATCTGGGTGCGGTCCCCGCCCCGGGTGTGGCGGAGCATCGAGGTGTAGAACGCGGCCCCGGGGCACGCCGAGTCGGCCGGCAGGGCGACCTCTTTCTTCGCCTCCACCTCGAACCCGCTGGCCGCGTAGCACACGTCGGGGGTGTGGATCGACACCGGGCCGGGCCGACCGCAGCCGAGGAAGATCGTCACCGCCTTGCCGGTCGGCCGGTGGACGTACCGGCGGGCCAGGCACCCGGCGAGGCCGCTGCTCTGGCGGTTCTTCATCGGCACTTCCTCGCCCTGCCACTCGCCCAGATTGAGCGGCAAGCGGTCGAGTCGGGCGACTGCCGCGTGCAGATCCTCCAGCTCCGCCCAGCGGTCGGTCCACACCCCGTGAACCAGGCCGGAGAACAGCAGCACGACGACGGCGGCGGCGACGGGAAGCAGGCGTGTCATTGAGTTCATCCTCGAATGAACAGACCAGGGTGACGGAACGCGAAGCCGCGCGCGGCGGAACGCACGGTTGCTCACGCGGCAGCCGGGGCGGTGTACTGGTAGTGCGACCCGGTCTCGCACGTGTCGGTCGGGACGCCGTTGACGACCGCGCCAAAGACGCGGATGCCGAGGGTGGCGAGCCGCTGGTGGGCGGCGTACACGCGCGGCGCCTTGCTGACGCCGTGCAGTACCGACACGAGGACCGCGTCGGCATGCTGGCCGATCAGCAGCGAGTCGGTCGCGGGGAGGACCGGGTGCGAGTCGATGACGACGAAGTCGAACTCGTCGCGCAGCCGCTCGAACAGCGTTCGCGTCGTCTCGCGGGCCAGCTCCTGGATGACCTCACGGTCCCACTGCCCGGCCGGCATGAGCCAAAGATGTTCGTCGGTGGTGGTCGGCCGGACGGCGTCGGACAGCTCGACCTCGTTGAGGATCGCCTCGCTCAGCCCGGGCTGCAACGTCTGCTCGAACAGCTGGTGCAGGGCCGGGCGGCGCAGGTCGCAGTCGATGAGCAGGGTCCGGCGGCCGGCCCGGGCCAGGCTCAGCGCCAGGTTGCTCGCCAGTGTTGTTTTGCCCTCGCCGGCGACGGCGCTGGTGACCATGACGACCTGGGCGCCGTCGGTGCCGGCGTGCCGCAGGAGCATCGTACGCAGGGCGTCAACCGATTCGACGAGGTGGTGGTCGTACGGCGCGTCGTCGGCGCCGGAGAACTGCTTCTGGGCGGCGTGGGCAAGGGCCGGGACGGCCCCAACCACCCGCATTCCCAGGCCGACGGCCACCTCGTCGGTCGAGTGGATGCGGCGCGCCCGAAACTCCCAGTAGGACACGCCGAGCAGGCCGGCCGCCAGCGCCAGACACGGCAGGGCGAGCAGGATCATCGTCCGCTTGCGGCCGTTGCTGACCTGCCAGACGGCGTCCTGGCACCCCTGTACCCGCATCTCCGACACCTGCTCCATCTGGACGCTCAGCAGGCTGCGCTCGACCTCCACCTGTTGCTTCTCGAGCGACGCGATCTCGGCCTTCTTCGCCTCCTTGGCGCTGTTCGACAGGCCGAACCCTTCCGTCTCCTGGGCGAGCTGCTCGACACGCGCCTGCGCCTTCTTGACCACCGCCTCGACCGGGTGCAGCTCCGCCTCCAGGGCGTCCATCGCCAGCTTGTACTCGTTCGCCACCTTCTCCCGATACCGGGAGAAGACCTCGGCCCGCATCGTGTCCCGGTGCCGGTCCACCTCCTTGCGGAGCTTGGCCAGCTTCTCCCGGACGCCGCGCAGGGACGGGTCGAGCGCGCTGTGGCCGGCGATCATCAGCATGTTCATCGTATTTTCGAGTTTGCCGATCGTTTGCATCTTCGGCTGGATGAGCGAGTCAGTCTGGATCATCTGGGTGATGTAGTGGTCGGGGACGTCGTCGATGGTCGGAACCTTCTTGCTGGTCTTCAGGAGCATGAGCCGGGCCTTGATCTTGTCCAGGTCGTGGTGGGCGACGAGAAGCTGGTCCTGGGCGCGACTCAGCTGGCCGAGCTTCATCTGCTGCTGCATCAGCCACTGGGACGGATCGAGCGACCCTTGCCCCTGGCTCATCGCCTGCAGCTCGGACAGCTTGGTCGCCAGCTCGCCCTTGATCTTGTCCGCCATCGCCTGCATCTTCTTGACCTTCTCGCCCCGCTCGCGCTGCTCCTTGCCGTTGATGATCGACAGGTACGAGCCGGTTAGCGCGTCCACCATGACGACCAGCTCCTCCGGCTCGTCGCCGGAGAGAGAGACGCTCATCAGCTCGTTGTTGTCCTGCGTCTCGATCTTGAGGTTCTCCTCCAGCCAGGTGAGGACGCCGAGGGTACTCGGGTGGCGCTTGACGAGGTTCAGGTTGCGCACCTTCTCCTGGCCGAGGGCCTTGAGGAGGATGTCGCGGCCCTTGAACCGGGTGGCCTGCGTCTTCATCACCGTGTTGAGGTCGGGCCGCCACCCGGCCTTGCCGATGATGTCCGGAGAGGCGGCGATCTGCACGGTGGCGAACGCGACGTAGCTCTGCGGCATCGTCAGGTAGGCGGCCGCGCCGACGGTGACGGCGGCCAGCACGGCGACGCTCGATGCCAGCAGCCAGCGGCGGCGAAACGCCCGGAGCAGGGACAGAGCGTTCGGCAGCGGCGACAGCCCCGGCGGGGCGGCCGCGGCGGGGTTGGCCCGGGAGGTACTCGGCCCGCCCGCGAACGGCAGATGCGTGGGCGCGACCGGGCGGGCGATCGGGACGGTGGGCTCGGGTTCGCTGGTGTGGTCGGGTCTGTCCGCGTCACGGGGCAGCACGGGTTTACCTCCCTGAACACCGGGGAAAAGAGGACGAGGGACCGGAGGACGGCACGGGCGCGGGGATGTCGCGAAACCTCTCCCCCTGCCCTGCGAGGGGAGGGAGGAGAGAGGAGCTAGAGCCCGCGGGGGCGCCCCGTGGGCGCGGCGCTGGGAACCTGGCCCACGGGATGCCACCCGTGGGCTTTAGCTCCTCCCTCCTCGCTCCTCACTCTCCGGTTCGGGGAGGGGCCGGAGGGTTAGGTTCTCCAGCCCCGCTCAGCCGCGGCTGAAAGGTTTGGCCACCTCCGGGCGCGTCTGACGGCGCCGGCGGAGCCTCGGGGTCTCGGGAGGCGCCGCGGCGGTGGGAGCGGAGACCACGGCGGCTGGCCCGGCCGCGGCAAGTGCCGGCATCGGGACGGACGGATCGGCCAGCGTCGGCTTCGCGGGCGGCACCTCGATCAGCAGGTGCTTGAGGAACTTCATCTCCAGCGCCAGCAGGCCGAGGGCGAACGGCATCATCAGCCAGCCAGCCAGGTCGTGGAAGACGGCGTCGGCGATCTCCTTGCCGACCGTGTCGTGCAGTACCCCGGTCACGGTGACGCGCAGGATGTTCGTCACCAGGGCGATCGGCACCGCGCTGGCGCAGATCAGCAGGCGCTCCCATAGCGGCTTCTTGATGAGGATGGCGACCGCGGTGGACAGGGCGAAGAAGACGACGAGCATGCGCAGCCCGCTGCACGCCTCAACGACGCCCAGTTCGATCTCGTTGAGCAGGATCACGTTCCCCTCGGCGACGGCCGGTCGGCCGAGCGCCTGGAGGAGGAACGTGCTCGCCTCGGTGGCCAACCGCTGCAGCGGGCCGGCCGCGGCGATCGACAGGCTGTATGGCAGCGGGATCATGAAGAACAGGAACGCGATCGCCGGCCACGCCCACGCCAGGCAGCGCAGCCCCCCGAACAGCAGGCAGATGCCGGCGAGGGCCGGGAGCAGCGAGATCGGGTCGAGCCAGGATAGGTGGAAGTACGTCCCGGTCAGGCGCAGCGCGAGCGCCCCGCCGAGGACGCCCAGGCCGAGCCAGTTCGGGCGGAAGTCAGAAGTCACCCGATCGCGCCGCAGCCAGAGCAGGAGCAGCGCGAAGCCGGGGACGAGGTAGCCGTGGGAGTACTGCGGATCGTGGGCCCAGCGTTCGGCCGCCTCGGCCAGCGTGGTCCAGTAGGCCCACAGGATGGCGACGGCGGTGACGGCGATGGCGGCGAGAATCTGGGGTCGGACGGTGCGGATGGTAACAAGCGGTTGGGTCATTGCGCCCCTCCCTGGCGACGGCGACGCTGCGGATGGCGGGCTCCTTGCGGACCGGCGTCCCGGACCTTGCGGGGGCACGGAACGATGCGGGGACGACCGGAGCCCTCCTGAGACACCCGGCCGACCGGCAAGAATCCCGGAGCCGCTCCCTGAGCGGCCACGAGGGGGCAAGGGGCCGTTACTGCCTTGCCCCCGGGCGAAAGTAAGGGGGACCGGCGCGGCGGTCGCACCCGGGGCCGGCTGGTCAGGCGGCTCTTGCGGGGGGCCGCGTGACGGAGTGGCCAGGATTCCGGGGCGTGGCCGTGCGCGGACGACCGAACAGCCCTGCGGGCGGGAAGGTATCGCCGAGGCGGAGCCTGGCGGGTTCCGGACGAGGGTGGTGTTCGGTCTCGGGCGACCAACGAAACGTGGTGGAGCGGATGAGGCCTGTTCCAGGAGTTCCGTTTGGAGGGCGTATATTACAACCCCTGCCGGGTTCGAGTCAACGCAGGGATTCCGGGAAGAAGAAGGCTGGTGGGGGCGCAAGGGTGGGAAAGTGGGCAATTCGAGCCGACCTGAAGGAAGGGGAGAGACGTGACCCGCGGCGGTGGCGCGGGCGCGGCGAACCCGGCACATTGAGAAGGGATGCCCGGTCGCCCCGGTCGATAGCGGAACAAGCGCGGGAGAGCCGCATCCCGATCACAGGGAAGTTTTGCCCCAGGGGCCGGCCGTGGCCGGGCCGCAGGAGTGGAGGAGTCGGGAACATGCCAACATGTAGACGCCGCCTGAGTGCCGGTGTGGTCGTCATCCTGGGGCTGTGGACCGCCGGGACCGGGTGCAATAACTTCCCGGTCGCGTCGCTCGCCTCCGAGGGGCGGGCGCCGGTCGTGCGGGCCGCTGCGGACGCCCCGGTGCCGGTCGCCTCGACGGGCGCCTTCGTCCGCGTCAGCACCCCCACCGGACTGCAGGCGCGGTCGCAGCTGCGGTGGACTGTCGAGACGGCCGAGCCGATCGGGTCGATGAGCGGTCAGGCCGTCGTCGGTCCGGACGGCACCGTGGTACTCGGACCTTACGGCATCTTCCAGGTGGCCGGGCTGACGGTCGAGCAAGCCCAGGCGCAGATCGAGCGGCAACTCGGCGCCTACGCCCGCGACGCCCGGGTGCGGTTGACTTCGGCCGAGACGGCCGTCACCGCGGAATGGCGCGCCGCCGGCACGTCACACCCGAGTCCCGTCCGGCCGGCCGGCGGCCCGGACATGAGCGGGCCTGACTGGAAGGCGCCGCCGCTCCAACCTTCTCTGCAGGCCGCGCCCGTGGTTCAGCCGGTCCAGCAACCGGCGCCTTCGGTCACCGTACAGGCGGTGCCCCTGATGCAGTTCGCCGAGCAGCGGGCGCCGCGGACGGCCCTCAGCCAACCGACCACGAAGCCTCTCAGGAGTGGTTGGCGGCCCGTCCAGCGCGTCAGCGCCCCAGTCCCACCCCGCACCCCTCCGGGCACGCAGGCAGTCCGCGCGCCGGCCCCGACTGCGATCCCGCAGGCGTCGCGGCTGATGCAGCGCACCGGCGGGCCGGAAGGGGCGCCCCCGCCCCACTCGGTCCACGGGCCGTTGCCCGGCGAGATGGTCGCCCACGGCGTCCCGGTGGCGGACGGGCACGCGCCGGACGTACACTCGCCCGCCGGCCTCGGCCACGGCCCGGCCCCGACCGAGCAGCAGCGGATTTCGCTGCCGCCGTACCTGATCGGGCCGCCGGATATCCTGCAGATCGACTCCCTGCAAGGGCTGTTGACGCAGCCGGTACGCGGGCCGCACCTCGTGCGGCCGGACGGCACGGTGAGCATCGGCGCCTACGGGTCGGTCTACGTCACCGGCATGACCATCGACCAGGCACGGATCGAGATTGGGCGCGTCATCCACTCGCGCCTCGACCCGACGAAGCAGGGCCTCAAGGACGTGCTGGACGGACTGAGCGTGGACGTCCTGGCGTATAACAGCAAGGTGTACTACGTCATCACCGATCGGCTGGGACTCGGCGAGATCGTCCAGCGCCTGCCGATCACCGGGAGCGAGACGGTCCTGGACGCGATCAGTGCCCTCAACGGTCTGCCGCCGGAGGCGTCCAAGCGAAAGATCTGGGTGGCGCGGAAGACGCCGGGCCACAGCGGCGGGAACAACATCCTTCCGGTGGACTGGGTCGGGATCACGCAGCGCGGCGAGATGCGGACCAACTACCAGCTCATGCCGGGCGACCGGGTGTACGTCCGGGCGGAGACGGTGCAGAAGGCCGACTTCTTCCTCGCCAAGGTGCTGTCGCCGATTCAGCGGCTGTTCGGTATCACTCTGCTCGGCAGCGAAACGGTCAACTCGATCCGCGGTCGCCAGCAGTAACGATCGTGCGGCGGGCGGCGCCGCGGCGCCACACGCCTTTAACTTGCCCGCGTTGGGCCGGCAGGGTAACGTGAAATGGGGGCGATCCCGCCCGGACCGCCCCCGGCCCCGGGCAACCTGCCCGGACGTGTGACGCGACGCGCCCAACCGGAGCGACAGCCATGAAGCGACTACTAATCCTGTCCTGTCTCCTGACCCTGGCAACGACGAGTCGGGCGTCGGCGCAGTACGGCAACTTCGTGCGGCCCTCGGTTTCGCCCTATGCCGGGTCGGGGGCGCTCAGTTCGCCACTGAGCCCGATGCTGAACCTGCGGCTCGGCACCAACCCGGCGGTGAACTTCTTTAGCGGGGTGGTGCCGGCGCAACGGATGCGGGCGTTCACCGCCCAGGCACTCACGACCGAGCCGGCGGCCTCCTCGGTGCGGCCGGAACTGCTCGTCGAGAGCGGCGACACGCTCCCCACCCTGCCGGAGACGGGGCACCCGACCCGGTTCCTGAACTACGGCTCGTACTTCAACCTGGCCGGCCCCGGCGGCACCCAGCGTGCCGGCTTCCTCAGTCCTACCCCGTTCCGGGCGCCGCCCCGGCGCTGAGGCACCGCGTCGCGGGGGAGACGGGACCATCAATGGTCCCCCTCCTCCGCGGCGGGAACCTGCCGTGACCGACCCTTCTTCTCCTCCCGAGCGGTCCATCCGCCTCGTCCGCGCGCCGACGCTCGACGGGGTCGGCGTGTTCGCGATTAGCGTCGGACGAACCACCACGTTCTACACCTTCCACGAAATCCCGTGCGAGATTGGCGGCCGCGGCTTCGCGGTCCATCGACTCGGGCTGGGGAACCTCTACCACGTCCGGATCGGCCGGCGCAGTGATTGCTCGTGCGAATGCCTGGGCTTCCTCGCCCACGGGCGCTGCCGGCACATCCTCGGCCTGCTGGCGCTCGCGCGCCACGGCAAGGTGTGAGAGGGCGAGGCGGAAACCCGATGCAGGAACAAGGGAGGTGGAAGGAGTTTTCGTAAAGCCCACGGGTGGCGCCCTGTGGGCCAAATGCCAGGGACTTGACCCACAGGGCGCCACCCGTGTGCTTTACCAATGCCATTCGCCGGCCCGGAGGGAGGGGTTCCCGCCCTCAAGTTGGAGCCCCGGATCGGCCGACGTTACTGTGTGGCCCCGACGCGCTCCAGGGACGGAACTCGCCCAGCAGGAGGTCACCCCTTCGATGGAGCTGACTCCCGAGCCCCCTCTCGATCCGACGCCGCCCGAACCCAGCCCGACGCCTGCGGAGGAACCGGCCGCCGTGCCTTCCGTCAGCGGGGACGCCCTCGACCTGACGCTGCCGGTCGAGGCCCGCGTGCTACCGCGCTTCGACCAGGGCTTCCACGTTGGCGCACGCCAGGCGGCCCTTCTCACGCGGGCTCCGTGGACGCGCACCCTCGGCAAGGTCGGGCTGGAGGTGAGCACCCACGGCTGGCGCTTCCCGGCTCCGCTGGAGCACTTCCACCCGCCGAAGCCGCGCCTCTTCCAGCCGGCCCCGGAACCGGCCGAAACGACCGAACCCGCGGAGAAGCGTGAGGAGCCGTCCGGCGGGCAGCGGACCCGGGTGCGCCCGCCGAGCGAGGTGGTCCAGTTCAAGGACCGCCTGCTCTACCTGCTCCAGCCGCCGCTCGAGGATCTGTTCGCCGGCAAGCAGATCCAGCTGCCGTTCAAGCCGTACCCCTACCAGCTGAAGGGCATTGCCTTCCTGATGCCCCGCCATGCCGCCCTCATCGCCGACGAGATGGGGCTGGGCAAGACGGCCCAGGTGATCATCGCCCTTCGCCTGCTCTTTCACAGCGGGATGATCCGGCGCGCCCTCGTCGTCTGCCCGAAGCCGCTCGTCGTCAACTGGACGCGCGAGCTGCGCCTGTGGGCCGAGGACGTCCCGTTCGAGGTGATCGGCGGCGACGCGCAGACGCGGAAGACGTCGTGGTTCGTCTCCCGGGCGCCGCTCAAGCTCGTCAACTACGAACTCCTGACGCGCGATGCGGCCTGGGCTGCCGACGAGAAGGTGCGTTTCGACGTGGTCGTGCTCGACGAGGCGCAGCGCATCAAGAACCGCGAATCGAAGACGGCCCAGGTGGTGCGTGGCCTCCACCGCGATCGCAGCTGGGCGATGACCGGCACGCCGATCGAGAACCGAACCGACGACCTGGTGAACATCTTCGCGTTCGTCGATCCGGGCCGCATTCCGCCGGAGACGCCGGCCAAGCTGCTGCCGCAGCTGACGAGCGACTGCATCCTGCGCCGCGTCAAGGAGGACGTGGCGACCGACATGCCGCCGAAGGTGATCCGCGACGCCTATCTGGAGCTGGCCCCGGCCCAGCGGGTCGCCTACGACCTGGCCGAGAAGGAGGGGGTGGTGCGGCTGAATGCGCTTGGCGACACGATCACGGTGCAGCACGTCTTCGAGCTGGTGATGCGCCTCAAGCAGATCTGCAACTTCGACCCGCTGACCGGCCAGAGCGCCAAGCTCGAGCAGCTGGTCGCGGACATCGCCGAGGTGGCCGAGAGCGGGCGCAAGGCGATTATCTTCTCCCAGTGGGTCGAGCCGCTGGAGGCGCTCGCCCGGGCGCTGGAGCCCTACGGCCCGCTGCTGTACCACGGCAAGATCCCGCACCGGGAGCGCCAACCGATTCTCGATCAGTTCAAGGCGGACGCGACCAGACACGTCATCCTGATGAGCTACGGGACCGGGAGCGTCGGGCTGAACCTGCAGTTCACGAACTACGTGTTCCTGTTCGACCGCTGGTGGAACCCGGCCATCGAGGACCAGGCGATCAACCGGGCCCACCGGCTCGGTCAGAAGGAGACGGTGTTCGTGACGCGGTTCGTCAGTCAGGGGACGATCGAGGGGCGCATCGCGGAGGTTTTGGAGCGCAAACGGCAGCTGTTCAACGACCTGATCGCGCAGAACGGCCCGCCGCCGTCGCTCGGGCTGAACGAGGAGGAGTTCTTCGGCCTCTTCGACGTTCGGGCGCGGCCGAAGCGCGGTGCCGCCTGACGCCCCTCGCGCCGCGTGGCGTTGCGGCCGTCGATCTGGTATAGTTCGCTGCGTTCCGCGCCGCCAACCGCACGCGAAGGACAACGCCGATGACCGCCGCGCCGCCGCTGGACGCCGAGCAGCTCGAGCGCCTGTTGCGCGCCGCCGACCCGGCCGTCTCCCTCGTCGCCCCCCGGGTGCTGCGCCGCCTCATCAAGCGCCACACCGGCGCGGCCGGGTTCGGTCCTCTGCTGCCGCACGCACACAGCTATACCCTCGACGCCGCCACGGCCCTCCGCCACGCCGACCGGGCCGACCTCCACCTTTCCCCCGCGGGACCGCCGCCCGGGACTCTCATCCTTCTGGAACGGCCCGCCCCCGAGGCGCTCGCCGGCCCGAGCCCGGGCGAGGTGCTGGTGGGCTACTGGCGCCGCCTCTTCCACGCCCGCGTTCATCTGGTTCTCGCCCAGCGGGCCGCTGCCGGCAAGCTCACTGACGCGGACGTCAGGCAGCGCATCGAACGCATCGGCCAGACCGAATTCGACGAGGTGCGCACCGTCCTGCGCCAGGAGCGGGCGCTGCTCCCGCCCGCGGACGACCGCACGGCCTACGTCGAGTTCGCCGCCGTGTACCTGGAGCTGCGCCACTTCGCCCCCGAACGGCTCACGCACTACTTCCCCGCCCTGCTCGACCGGGCGCGTGTCGAGGCGCTCCTGGCCGAGGATGTCGATGCGGGTGCCCTTTTCAGCGCCACCCGGCCGCCCGCGGCGCCTGACCCGGAAAGTGTTGCTGGCACGCACCACGACGCCGAGCCCCTCGCCCAGGCGGCGCCGCCCCCGCCGCCGGAAGCCGCCGAGGCGTTGCGGGCCGAGGCTCGCGCCGTCGAGGCACAGGGCAACGTGGCTCGTGCCGCCAGCCTGCGTGTTCGCGCGGCGGGTGCGGTCGTGGGCACCGAACTGGATCGGCTCGTGGAGCGGTTGCAGCGCGCCCTTGGGCTGACCGACGAGCAATCGGCGGCCCTCCGCCGGGCTCTGCCGCCGCTGCTGGCGCGTGCCGCCCTCGGCGGGTGGACTGTCGAGGCGCGGCTGCTCTACGACCTGCAAAAAGCCTGCGTGGATGAGGAGCGCGGCATCGTGCAGGTCCAGCTGGTGCGCTGGGCCGTCTCGCTCGGCCGCCGCCCGCTGAAGCGTCCCATGCCCAACGAGCGCCGCGTGCTCGTCTTCCGCCACGTCCGCAGCGCCGCCGCCAGGGTGGACCGCGTCCACCTCCCCGCGGCCGACCGCGAAAACCTGGCCGCCGCCCTGGGCGATGTGGTCGAACACACCGCCGCTCACCTGCGCGACCACTTCCGGCCGCTGCTTGCCGGGGCGTTCGACCGCGTTGGCCTGGAGCCGGCGAACCTGCCCGAGCGCGTCGCCCGCGACAAGCTGGTCGAGGAACTGCTCGACCACATCGTCGCGAAGGGATTCCTCACGCTGGGCGACCTGCGCGACGGGATCGCGCGCAACCAGCTCAAGCTCGGCGACCTGTCCGGGCCGCGGGAATGGGTGACCGGCGACAGGCTACTGAAGCTGAACGCCCAGCTGGCCGAAGTGTTGGAGGGCGTCTACCGCAAGGGCGAGGTGTACCTGCGCGGGCTGCAGCGGCTCAGCTCCCTCGCGTTCGGGACGCGCCCCGGCCGACTGCTGACCCGGTTCATCGCGCTGCCGTTCGGCGGGGCATTCGTCGCCCTGGCCGGCGTGCAGTTTCTCCTCGAAGAGGTCGGGATTCACGTCCACCTGATCGAGGATCCGTGGACGGTCGGCGCGCTGGGCGTGTTTTTCTTCCTGCTGCTCCACGTCCCGGCCTTCCGGCGCCAGGTTCGGGCCGGCCTCGTGGTGGTGGGCCGCGCGGCCCGCGCCACGTTCCTCAACGCCCCGGCGTGGCTCCTCGGTCGCCCCTGGGTGCGGGCCGTACTCGCCAGCGCCCCTGCCCGGTTGCTGGCCCGCCACCTGCTGCTGCCGTCGATCGTGGCCGGCGTGGGGGCCGCGGTTGCCAGGCTGTCCGGGGCCGGCCCGCCGACCGTCGGCACGGTGGCCGGGAGCCTTTTCGTTACCGCGTGGGCGGTGTTCAACTCCCAGCTGGGCGCGGAACTGGTGGAACTCGCCGGCGATCGGCTGGCGACGGGGTGGGAGCGCCTCCGCCGGGATTTCGTCCCGGCCCTGTTCCGGGCGATCATGGCCTTCTTCAAGGCGATGCTGGAGTACGTCGAGCGCGTGCTGTATGCAGTCGATGAACGGCTGCGCTTCCGCAGCGGTGACAGCTCCCTGTCACTTGCCCTGAAGGCAATCGCCGGGTCGGTGTGGGCGGTGTTCGCATACGTCGTCCGCTTCGCCCTGGTGCTGCTCGTCGAACCGCAGGTCAACCCGCTCAAGCACTTCCCGACCGTGACGGTGGCGCACAAACTGCTGCTCCCCCTGATCCCACAGCTCGCCGCCCTGCTCAACCCGGACGACCCGCTGGCCGCCGCCCCGCAGGCGACGCTCATCATCACCGCGATCCCGGGCATTTTCGGGTTCCTGGTGTGGGAGCTGAAGGAGAACTGGAAACTGTACCGCGCCAACCGCGCGCCGACGCTGTGCCCGGTTCTCGTCGGCAGTCACGGCGAGACGGTGCCGCGGTTGCTCAGACCGGGCTTCCACTCGGGGACCGTGCCGAAGCTGTACGCAAAGTTGCGCAAGGCGGAACGCAGAGGGAAGGACGCGGCGGCGCACAGGTATCAGGAGGGACTGCACCACGTCGAGGAGGATGTGCGGCACTTCGTCGAGCGCGAGCTTCTCCGCCTGCTGAGCCTGAGCAGGGGCTGGGGCGGCCTGAGAGTGGAACTCCGCGCCGTCGGCCTGGCGAGCAACCGCATCCGCCTCGACCTGGCGTGCCCGGAACTGGCCGAGGAAGCGTTCGAGGTCGTCCTCGACCACCGCGTGGGGTGGCTGGTGGCGAGCGTGTCCCGGGCGGGCTGGCTACGGCAGCTGACTGCGGAACAAAGAGGGGCATTGACGCTGGGCCTGGCGGGACTTTACAAGCGCGCGGGCGTGGACCTGACGCGCGAGCAGATCGAGGCCGCTTTCGCCCCGACGCCGGTGGGGTACACGTTCTCGCGAGCCGGGTTGGTGGTGTGGCTGGCAGGGGCATACGAGCGTGCGGCAGTCTACGAGATGACTGACGGCGAGACGGTGAGGCCCCGAGGCGCGGAGGGGGCAGCGATCGAGTTGCCGGTGATGCGGCGGAACCAGCTATCGTTCCGCGATGTGCCGATTACCTGGAGTGCGTGGGTGGAGGCGTGGGAGCGCGACCAGGCCGGGGAACCGCAGACGGCCCCTGTCGTCGAGGAGCGGAAGTTGGTGCCTGCGGTGACGCAGGCCTAATCCCGAATCGCCCTGGCCGTTCTTCGGCCCGCTTGCGGCCTGGGGGATCGCCCGCCAGGCCGCAAGCGGCAGGCGTACCGGATTGCCGGGACAGATTCTGGAGTCCGCCCACGTCTCACGCCTTGACCACGCGGCAGCCGCCGGCCGCCCCCACCCGCCGCGCGGCGTTGCGCGTATCGACCATCAGCCGGGCGTGGCGACTGATCCATTCGTAGTCGTACGCGCTGTGGTCGGTCACGATCAGCACGCAATCCTGGGCGGCGAGGTTCTCCTCAGTCAGCGGGGTGCTGTCACGCTGAATCGTGTGGTGGCGCATCCGCGGCAGGGTCGGGACGTGCGGATCGTTGTACGCCACCGCCGCCCCGCGCCGGTCGAGCAGTTCCATGATCTCGAACGCTGGCGACTCGCGCGGGTCGTCCACGTCCTTCTTGTACGCCACGCCAAGCACCAGGAGACGGCTCCCCTTCAGCGGCTTGCCGTCCTCGTTGAGCGCCTCGGCGACGCGATTGACGACGTACTGCGGCATCGCCGTGTTCACCTCGCCGGCCAGCTCGATGAAGCGCGTGTGGATGCCGTGGCGCCGGGCCGCCCACGTCAGATAGAACGGGTCGATCGGGATGCAGTGCCCGCCGAGGCCCGGCCCCGGATAGAACGCCTGGAACCCGAACGGCTTTGTCTTGGCGGCCGCAATCACCTCCCACACGTCGATGCCCATCCGGTCGAACACCACCTTTAGCTCGTTGACGAGCGCGATGTTGACCGCCCGGTACGTGTTCTCCAGGATCTTGCACGCCTCCGCCACGCCGGTGCTGGAGACCGGCACGACGCCTTCCACGACCGGCGCGTACAGGGCGGCGGCGAGGTCGCGGCTGTCTGCGTTGATGCCGCCGACCACCTTCGGAATGGTGCGCGTCGAGAAGTCGCGGTTGCCCGGATCCTCGCGCTCGGGGCTGTAGGCGAGGAAGAAGTCCTTGCCGGCGCGCAGCCCGCTCTCCTCCAGGATCGGTCGCAGGAGATCCTCGGTCGTGCCGGGGTAGGTGGTGCTCTCCAGAACGACAAGTTGGCCCTGCCTGAGGTGGTCGCGCAGGACGCGGCCGGTGGCGACGATGTACGACAGGTCCGGCTCGCGCGACTCGGTGAGCGGGGTCGGGACGCAGACGATGATCGCGTCCGCCTCGGCGAACCGGCACGGGTCGGTCGTCGCCGCGAACCGCCCGGAGGCGACCATCTCCGCGACACGGGCCGCGTCGATGTGGCCGATGTAACTCTGCCCGGCGTTCAGCTTGCCGACCTTGTCGGCGTCGATGTCGAACCCGAGGACGGGAAAGCCGCCCCAGGCGAACGTCTCGGCCAGGGGCAGGCCGACGTAGCCCATGCCGACGACCGCGACGCGGGCCGTCCGTGCCTCGATGCGAGCCCGCAGCCGGTCGGCGAGCGTTGCCTTCCTGGCGACCTGGGTGGGGGTCATGAGAGTCCCTCCGTGGGTTGAGTGGTGTGGGGGAAGGGGTCAGGGGTCAGAGCCAAGCCTGCGGGCAGCGGCCCAGGGGATTCCCCCCTCTTCCCTCGTGGGAGAGGGGGAGAGATCGGACTGCCTCCTCCAGATCTCGAAGCAGCGTTACTGCAGCTCGGCCTTCAGTCGCTGGAACGCCTCGCGCTCCGTGGGGTGGAGACGCTCGGCGGTCAGGCCGGCGGTGGTGGCACGCTGCAGGGCCTGCCGCGCCGCCTGGGTGTTGCGCGACCTCTGGAGCGCCTGGGCCAGGTGGAAGTGCTTGGCCGGAGTCGGGGCGTCGGCGACGGCCTGCTCCAGGTCCGCGACCGCCTTGTCGGCCTGGCCCAGCGCCAGGTACGCCACCGCCCGCGTGTCGAGCAACTCCGCCCGCGGGCCGCGGGCATCGATCGCCTGCTGGACCAGCTTCAGCGCTTCGCCCGCCCCGCCCGGCTTCTGGGTGAGGAGCCAGGCGAGGTTGTTCAGCGCGACGTGGTTCCCCGGGGTGCGGCGGAGCACCTCGCGGTACAGCGCCTCCGCGTCACTCGGCCGGCCGAGCAGATCGACCAGGTCCGCCAGCTGCAGCCGCAGGGTGGTGTTGTCGGGAGCGGCAGCCAGCGTCTCCTGCAGCCACGCCTCGATGCGGGCCGCCTGGGCGCGCCAGACGTCCTCGCGGTGGCCGCGGGCGGACAGGGCGGCGCGCAGCAGCGCCACCCCGGCGCCGCCGATCGCCTCCGGCCGGCACTGCTTGCGGGCCTGCTCGCACTGATCGACCGCCTCCTTCACCCGGCCCAGGCGCGCCTCCAGCCCGGCGCAGAGCAAGGCACGGTCGGGGGTGGCGTCGGGGGCCTCGGCATACGCCCGCAGCACCTTCAGCGCGTCCTCGCCCTTGCCGCGTGCCTCCAGCAGCCGCGACCGCAGCTCGGCCGCCCCGAGCGACAGCTGCCGCTCCTTCTCGACGCGCTCCAGCATCTTGATGATGCGGTCTGCCTCGAGCGTGTCGCCGCTCCGCAGCAGCGCCTGGGTGTAGGCGCTCAGGTACAGCGGGTTGCGCGGGTGGTTTGCGACCAGCCGGCTCAGCTGCTCGCGCGCCTTCGCCCACCACACCTCTTCCGGCCCCATCGTCAGGTAGAGCTGGGCCAGCAGCAGCTGGTCGTCGGCGGCCAGCGCCTTGCGCTTCTGGATCTCCTCCAGGATCGCCACCGCCCGCGTCCGGGTCGGCCGGCGCGTCTGGGTCGCGAGGACGCGCGCCCGGGTCACCTGATCCTCGTCCGGCCACCCGCCGGCCGGGGCCGGTCCGTCCACCGGCTCGCCCTTGGCGTCCAGAGCGAGGCCGACCAGCTTGAGCGCCTCGGGCAGGCGCTGGTGGTCGGCGGTGGTGGCGAGCGTCAGCGCAAGCCCGCGCCGAGCCCAGGCCACGTCCGCGTCGGTCGCCTTCACCTTCCGGTCCAGGATGGCGCGCAGGTGCGGCTCCGCCTCCTGGTGGGCGCCGGTCCGCAGGCAGAAGCCGATGAAGTTGCGGCGGGCGTGGACGTCGTGCGGCTGGGCCTCCAGCCCGGCCCGGTATTGCAGCCGCGCCCTGTCCGGGCGGCCGACCAGCTCGTAGCACTGTGCCAGGGCGGCGGGCGCGCTCGGGCCGGTCAGCTTCGCCCGCGCCCGCTCAATCTCGGCCGCGGCCCGGTCCTTCTGGGCCGTGTCGCGCAGGTACTGGACCAGCGCCACCCACGTTTCCGGCTTCGTGTCGGCCAGCTCCACTGCCCGGCGCAGCGCCTTCTCGGCCTCGACCGACTTGCGCCGGCCGGACGACAGCACCTGGCCGCGCCACAGGTGGTCGCGGTAGTCGGTGGACGTCTCCGGAGCGGCCTCATCGACGTCGCGGAGCAGATCCTCGAAGCTCCCCTTCCCCGCGCGCAGGTTGACAGCGATGCGCCGGAACTGGGGCGTCAGCTGCCGGAGCTTGCGCAGCTCCTGCTCGGCCTCGGCGTAGCGCTGCCGGGCGGTCAGCAGCTGGACCAGCTGGCGGACGACGCGCGGCGTATGCACCCCCTGCTCGATCACCCGCCGGTAGTAGGTGATGGCCTGCTCGACGTTCCCCTGCATCTCCTCCACCTCGGCCTGGGCGAGCAGGACGGCCGGCCACGCGGGCCGCTGCGCCACCACCTGGTCGAGCATCTGCCGGGCTTCCGCGAGCGCCTTGCGGTCCCCCTGCCGGGCCTTCACCAGTCGGCGCGACGCCTGGCCGAACAGCCACACCGGCGACTCACCGCCCTCGAGGGTGCGGATCTCGTCGAGCAGGCGCTGCATGGCGGCGTCGTCCTTCTGCTGCACGGCCAGGTCGAACAGGAGCAGGCGGAGCTTCAGGTTCTGGGCGTTACGCGGCTGCTTCGCCAGCTCGGCCCACAGACGCCCGGCATCGGCCGGGTTGCCGGCCCGGTAGTTCGCCTCGGCCAGGCCGTTCAGCAGGGCCGTCTGCTGCTCGGGGGTGAAGCCGTCACGCTTCTCCTCCAACCGGCGCAGCGCCTTGACCGCGTCGGGGTCGGGACGCCCGGCCCACAGCCGTGCCCGCGCGAGGCGCAGCTCGACGGAATCGCCGGCCTGCCGTTTCGCCTCGTCGAGGAGTCGGTGGGCGTTCTCCGGCTCGCCCTTCCGGTCGGCCAGGCCGGCCGCCGCGGTCCAGAACTCGACGTGCTTCGGCCGCTCCTGGAGGGCCTTGCCGAGGACGGCCCCGGCCTCGTCGTACTGCTTGCGAGCCGCGTACAGCTCCGCCCGCAGAAGGACCACGTCGGGCGTCCCCGGCTGCTCCTTCTCGGCTGCGTCCAGTTCGGCTACGACCGCCCGCCAGTCGGCCTTCTCTGCCTCCATCGCCCGGAGCAGGAGCATCCGGGCCAGCTCGACCCGCCCGCTCACCGGCGCCTTGCGCTCGACGTTGCGGGCGACAATCGCCCGGTACTGGAGGATGGCCGCGTCCGTCTGGCCGAGAGCCCACAGCGCCTTCGCCTTGCCCTGCTGGGCCGGGCCGTTGTCCGGGTCCATCTGGGCGGCCCGGTCGCACGCCGCCAGCTGCCGGGCCGGCTCCTCCATCCGCTCGTAACAGGACGCGAGCAGCAGCTCGACCTGGACGGCCAGCGGGGTGACGGTCTGGAACAGCGCCCGCACCCCCTCCAGCAGCCGGGACGCCTCGAACCAGCGTCCCTGGTGCATCAGCGCCCGCGCCTGCAGATAATCGACCGCTCCCGGGCCGGGGTTGTTGTCCTGGATCTGCCGGGTGACCGCCCGGCCCTCGTCCAGGTCGCCGCCGTCCAGGAGGATGTTCGCCAGCGCCCACTGCAGCTCGAAACGATCCTTGAGCGGGACCGCCTCGATCCCGGCCCGGAGGGCGGCCAGAGCGTCCGGCCGTTTGTTCTCCTGCAGCGCCAGCCGCCCGAGGGCGAGGTAGACGCGCCCCTCGGTCGGGTGCTTCTTGAACGCGCGCTCAACGTGCGTGCGGGCCTCCTTCAGCTCCCCGCGATCCTGGGCCAGGTCGGCGGCCGCGAGCAGCACGCCACAGTCCTCCGGCGCCTTGCGCGTCGCCTCGGCGAGCTGGCGCTCCGCCTCCGTGAAGTGCTTGCCGCGGCGGCCCCGGTCGAGCCCGCGGAGGAAGCCGATCAGCCGGACGTGGTTGCCGGCCGGCGCGTCCGCGCTCTGCACGCTCTTGCGCAGGCTGTCGAGCGCCTCCTCCGGCCGGCCGCGCAGCTCCTGCCACTGGCTGACGAGCGCGACCACCTCCGGATCGGTCGGTCGGGCCTTCTGGAGGTACTTGAGGTGCTCCTCCGCCTGGTCCGGATACCGGGCGTCGAGGAGCAGCTTCGCCAGGCACCGGCGCGCCTCGTGCCGGTCCGGGTCATGGGTGAGCACCTGTTCGAGGACGAACCGGGCTCGGTCGCGGCCGCGCGTGGTGACGACAAGACGCGGGTCGGCCAGCGTCTTGCCGAGGCGGGCGCGGGCGTCGTGATCGTCCGGGGCGAACTCCAGGTAGCGGTTGAGATATCGGGCCACCTGGTCCGGGCGGTTCTCCTTGCCCGCCTGGTCGGCCTGGTACAGCAGGGCATCGCTGATGTTGCCGGCCTGCAGGCGATGGACCGCGAAGACGGTGCCGGACAGCACGACGAGCCCGCCGAGGAAGGAAAACAGGAGTTTGGCGTTAAGTCTGCGCATGGGTCTCTGGGTCTGGTGAAGGCAACGGGCGAGGATTGCCGGTCGGGGAGGTAACAGGCTGGGTTGGCCGGCGTGGGGCTGCCGTTTGCGGGACGGCGAGACCGGCCGGCCGAATCTATCCGGGGCCGCCCGGCGCCTTTACCTGGGCGGTGTCGGCACCGGGCGGACCCCTGCGACGGCCCGCGGGAAGCTCCCGCAGGCCGGGGATTTGCAGTCGAAACGCGGGCTCAGGCCGGGCGGCCGGCGGAACGCCGCCTGCACCACCCGACCAGGCCGGCCCCGGCGCAGCCGATCCCCGCCAGGAGCAGGGTGGACGGCTCGGGGACGGTCGCGGGCGTAATGGTGACCAGGGCGCTGAGGCTGCCGCTGTTGCTGGAACTGGGCGGCCCGGGCGGGGCGAACGCGCCGAGCGTGACGGTGTACACGCTCGTACCCAGCGTCAGCGCCTGCGTCAATCCGCCGGCAACCGAGTTGGCGAGCAGCGCGTGCCGGTCCGACAGGGTGCCGCTCAGGGCGCCGGTGAACGTCGCCGTCCCGGACTGGCCGGACAGGCCGTCGGTCAGGGTCAGCGACACGTCGTAGGGCGCGCCGGTGAACTTGTCGGGCGTGGTCGAGGTGGCGGTGCTGAAGGTCCACAGGTTGGCGACCGGGATCTGTGTGTCGCCGATGGCGGTGGTCTTCGGGTCGTAGGTGAACGACACCCCACCGTCACCGGGGTGGTCGGCGTTGACCACCGTGGTGCCGGATCCCTCGTAGGTCCAGGTGAGCTGGTTCGCGCGGACGTGAGGTGCGACCAGGCACACCAGAGCGAGCGTTGTTCCGAAAAGACGTGACGTGCGATCCATGCGTGTGCTTCCTTTCCTTCCATGTGTGACCGCGAGATGCGTCCCCCTCTGCAATCCCCCTTGCAGAGCGCATCGCGGGACGTGCCGCAGGCGCCGGGCTGACCTCCTTTCGCGAATGGCCTGCCGATGGGGAGCGAACGGATTATCCGACTGTTCCGAAAACGGGGCCACATCGTAAACCGCTACCCGCCAGGAGTCAAGCGGACCTGGGCCAGGCGCGTGGCGGACCGCGGGAGGTGGGCGACATGGGGCGGATCCTGCGGGGGCGGCACGGTCGCCGCAGCTTACCCGGCCCCCCGGAGCAACGCCGGCCCTGCCCAGACGGCACGGTTTGCGCCGCTTCAAGAGCTTCCGGGACTTCCCTTCTCTTTTCTCTGCTCGTCAGCCGGTCGCGCCGCACGTCTTACGGAAGAGGGGGAACCTGCACCTCGGACCAGCCAGCGGCGCCTTTTTTCCCGCCCGGGGGGCGACCCGATCCGGGCCGACGGCCGATGGGTTAATGCAGAGAGGGCCGACGGCGCCCCACCCCGCAGGAGGGGCGCGGCGAGCAAGCTCAACGCCCCGTGCGCCCCCCGGAAAGGGAATACAGAGCATGGCGAACCTGGCGATTGCACTGAGAGAGCAGCTGCAGGGTGAAACCTGCGCCCTGTGTGGCAAGCGCCAGGCTGCGGGCGTCGGCCCCTACCTGGCGCTGGCCGACAGCCGCGAGCCGGTGTGCCGCGACTGCGGGCGCCGCCACGCTCCTCCCCTGGCCGCCCTGCTCGATCTGGCCAGCGTTGCCCGGCGCGTGGGCCGGATCGGCCGACACACCCTCGTCCCGCCGCTGAACGCTCTGCTCGATCTGGCCCGCGCCGCCGAACACTACATCGACTCCACTCCCCGCGAGTGCCGTCCCGTCGTCTGACTGCCCGGCCAGGGCAGCACCACGCAACCCCGCGGCGCCATCGGTGCCTACGGGGTCTTCTTGTCCGTGGGGCTCTTGTCCGTGGAACCCTTCTTGTCGGGCGCTTTCTTCTCGACGTCGGGGAACTTCTCCGCCAGCCGTTTGCGGAGCTTTTCCCGCTGGCCCTCGGTGAGGATCTTCACCAGTTCCTGCGTCTCATTCTTCTTGAGCTGGTCGATCTGGTCCTCGAGGGCCTGGATCTTGCTGTAGAAGCTGGCCCGCGTCGCGTAGATCTTCTTCTTCTGCTCGATGCTCAGGCCCAGCTTGCCCCACCCCTGTGGAACCTGGAACTGTTTCGTGGGCTGTTTCCTGGGTTCTCCCTGCTCGTCGGGCCGTCCTGTCCCAACCAGAAACACCCCGAGCAGCATCGCAAAGCCGACGGCCGAACAGAGGCGCACCATTCGACAACCTCCCTCTTTGGATGGAACTCGCGACTCCGAAGCGAACGGAAGCCATTGGCGATTGTTGAACTGTCCGGGCGCTCCGTCAAGCGAAATCCGGCCGGAAAACCGAGACGCCGCACCGCCTTGCGACGATTTTCGTGGACGCGGCCGGCGCGGGCTTCGTATACCAAGCCGTGCAGCGAATCTCTCTGGAGGCCCCTGCCGTGACACCCAAAGAAGTCCTCGCCCTGATCCGCGAGAAGGAAGTTCGGGCCGTCGATCTCCGCTTCATGGATTTCCCCGGCCTGTGGCAGCACTTCACCATCCCCGCCGAGGCGCTCACCGAGGCCACCTTCGAGGAGGGGCTCGGGTTCGACGGGTCCAGCATCCGCGGCTGGAAGGCGATCAACGAGTCGGACATGCTCGTCATCCCGGTCCCGGAGACGGCGTTCCTCGACCCATTCTGCCGCGACGCCACCCTGACGATGATCTGCAACATTCACGACCCGATCACCAAGGAGGAGTACTCGCGCGACCCGCGCAACGTCGCGCGCAAGGCCGTCAACTACATGAAGTCCACCGGCATCGCCGACATCGCCTTCTTCGGCCCGGAACTGGAGTTCTTCGTCTTCGACGACGTCCGCTACGACCAGACGCAGAACAGCGCCTACTACTACCTGGACAGCATCGAGGGCGCCTGGAACACCGGCCGCGACGAGAAGCCGAACCTCGGGTACAAGCTGCGCTACAAGGAGGGGTACTTCCCGGTGCCGCCGTCCGACGCCCTGCACGACGTCCGCACCGAGATGATGCTGACGATGATCCAGTGCGGGCTGAAGATCGAGGCCCAGCACCACGAGGTCGCGACCGGCGGCCAGGGCGAGATCGACATGAGGTACGCCCCGCTCGTCGAGATGGCCGACAACGTCCTGAAGTACAAGTACATCGTCAAGAACGTCGCCCGCAAGCACGGCAAGAGTGCGACGTTCATGCCCAAGCCGATCTTCATGGACAACGGCACCGGCATGCACGTCCACACGTCGCTGTGGAAGAACACGGCGCGCGACCCGGTCAACCTGTTCGCCGGATCCGGCTACGCCGGCCTGTCGGACATCGGCCTGTACGCCATCGGCGGACTGCTGAAACACGCCCCGGCACTGTGCGCCATCACCAACCCGACGACGAACAGCTACAAGCGGCTGGTGCCCGGATACGAGGCGCCGGTGAACCTGGCGTACAGCCAGCGCAATCGGTCGGCGTCGATCCGCATCCCGGTCTACTCGCACAGCCCCAAGGCCAAGCGAATCGAGTTCCGCTGTCCGGACGGATCGAGCAACCCGTACCTGGCGTTCTCGGCGATGCTCATGGCGATGCTCGACGGCATCAAGAACAAGGTCCACCCCGGCGAGCCGCTCGACAAGGACATTTACGACCTGGAACCGGAGGAACTGGAGAAGGTGCCGAAGGCGCCGGGGGCGCTCGACGAGGCGCTGAGCAGCCTCGAAAAGGACCACGAGTTCCTGCTGCAGGGCGAGGTGTTCACCGAGGACGTGATCGGCACGTGGATCTGGTACAAGCGCGAGAAGGAGGTGGACGCCATCCGGCTGCGCCCGCACCCCTACGAGTTCATGCTCTACTACGACGTGTGACCGCCTGGCGGCCCCGCTCGCTTATCGGACGTGTGTACCAGCCGCGAGCGCCAGTTCAAGGAGGCGGTTGTGCAAGGGGCTTTTCACCGCCCACGGGCACGGAGGACGTTGATGCTCCGCCTGGTGCGTGCCGCCTTCTGGGCCTTCGTTCGGTTGGTTCTCTCGCTGCGCTACCGCGTGCGCGTCCACGGGCGGGAGAAACTTCGCGGCCTCAAGGGGCCGGTGCTGATCCTCCCCAACCACCCCGCTTACATCGATCCCGCCATTGTCCTCGCCGTGCTGTGGCCTGCCCTGCGCCCCCGCTCGCTGATGTACGAGGGCGTTTTCCTCGACCCGGACTACTTCCGCAGCCCGCTGAGCGGCCCGCTGATCAAACTCGTCGGGGCGGAGCTGGTGCCGGACCTGGACCGGCCCAGCGCCCGCGCCCGGCACGGGGCCGAGCGCGCGGTCGCCGGCGTCATCGAGGGGCTGCGCCGCGGGGAGAACTTCATGTTCTGGCCGGCCGGCCACGTCCAGCGCGACACGGTCGAACACCTCCGGGCGGCGGGGGCGCTAACCGACGTGCTGCGCGCCGTCCCGGAGGCGCAAATCGTCCTGGTCCGCACGCGCGGGCTGCGTGGAAGCCGCTTCAGTTACGCCTGCACGGGCACCCGGCCACGCCTCGCGGCCCAGTTGCGGGCCGCGGCCGGCTGGCTCCTGGCCAACCTGCTCGTGTTCATGCCGCGCCGCCGCGTCGAGGTGACCCTGGAGGTCATCGGCCGGGGCGAGTTGCCGGAACTCGAGCGGGGCCGGGTCAACCGCTGGTTCGAGGCACGCTACAACGTGGACGGCCCGGAGCAGCCGACGTTCGTGCCGTACCACTTCCTCTTCGGGCCGCGCACCTACGAGTTCCCCCCCCTCGCTGCCAGCGCCGAGGCCGCAGTTGACGTCAGCCGGGTGACGCCGCGAACGAAGGTCGAGATCGCCCACCTCCTGGAAGGCAAGCTGCACCGCCCGCTGGCCGAGGAGGAGCAGCGGGCCGAGACGAACCTGGAAGACCTGGGCCTCGACAGTCTGGCGCGGATGGACCTCACCCTGGTAGTCGAACAGCGGTTCGGGTTCGGCGGCGGCGAGGCACCCGCGACCCTCGGGGAGTTGTGGCTGCTGGCGGAGGGGCTGGCCGAGGGGGCGCCCGCGCGCCCGGCCCCGCCAGCGTGGTTCCGGCCGGCGTCGGACGGCGGCCCGGCAGCGATCCTTGGGGAGACCGTCCCGGAGGCTCTCGTCAACCGCGCCCTGGCGCACCCGAAAGACGTGGCCGTCGCCGACGACCTGTCCGGGACACTCAACTACGGGCGGTTGATGGTCGGCGTGCTCACCCTGGCGCGGCGCTTTCGCCGGCTGCCGGGGCCGAACGTCGGCCTGCTGTTGCCGGCGTCGGTGGGGTGTGATGTGGCGCTGCTGGCGCTGCAGTGGGCGGGCAAGGTGCCGGTCGTGCTCAACTGGACGACCGGACCGGCCCACCTGGCCCACGCCGCCCGGACCACCGGCCTGACGCACGTCGTCACCTCACGCCAGTTCCTGGACCGCACCGGCGTGCAGGTCGAGGGGGCCGAGTACGTCTGCCTGGAGGACGTCCGCAAGACCATCCGCCGGTGGGAGCAGCTGCGCACCCTGCTGGCGGTCCGGGCGTTTCCCGGCCGGGTTCGCAGGCGGGTGCCGCAAGTCGCGCCGGCCGACCCAGCGGTGATTCTGTTCACGAGCGGGTCGGAGAAGGCGCCGAAGGCGGTGCCGCTGACGCACGCCAACCTGCTCAGCAACCAGCGCGCCTCCCTCGCCGTCCTGGGGATAACCCGGGGGGATAGCATCCTCGGTTTCCTGCCGGCGTTCCACAGCTTCGGACTGACGCTGACGGGGCTGATGCCGCTGCTGGCCGGGTTCCGCGTGGTGCGGCACCCCGACCCGACGGCCGCGCCGGCCCTCGCCCGCAAGGTGGCGTCGTACCGTCCGACCATCGTGGCCGGCACGCCCACCTTCGTCGGCGCGATTCTGGGGCGCGCGGCGCCGGAGCATCTGGCATCGCTGCGGCTCCTCTTCGTGGGGGCGGAGAAGTGCCACGAGTCGTTGCACCAGGCGTGCCGCGCGGCCGTGCCCGGAGCATCCCTGCTGGAGGGATACGGCATCACGGAGTGCGGGCCGGCCGTGGCGGTGAATCGCCCGGGGGCGGCTCGCCCGGGCACCGTCGGCCCGGCGCTGCCGGGTGTGCAGGTGTGCGCGGTTGATCCCGACACCGAGACGGCGTTGCCGTCCGGCCGGCGGGGAGAGTTGTGGGTGTGCGGACCGTCGGTCTTTCCCGGCTACCTCGGAGGCCAGGGGGAAAGGCCGTTCCGCGAGCGCGACGGACGGCGCTGGTACGTCACCGGCGATCTGGGGGAGGTCGAGGCCGACGGGTTCATCCGGCTGTCGGGGCGGAAGAAGCGGTTCCTCAAGGCGGGCGGAGAGATGATCTCGCTGCCGGCGCTGGAGGAACCGTTTGCTCGGCGCTACCCGCCCACGGACGCCGGGCCGCGCGTCGCCGTCGAGGGGGTCGAGGGCGAGGGCGGCCGCCGCATCGTTCTGTTCAGCACCGAGTCGATCGGTCTGCGCGAGGCCAACGCCTGGCTGCTGGCGGAGGGGTTTCGCGGCGTGATGCGCCTCGACGAGGTCCGCCCCGTGCCGACGATTCCCGTCCTCGGGACGGGGAAAACGGATTACAAGGCGCTTCGGGCGCTGCTGCAAACCGCCGACGCGCCGGCGGCGGTGGCATCGCGCTAGGAGAGGCAAGGGGGGGCACAACAGGACCGTTCAAAGCCCACGGGCGGCCGCCCGTGGGCTTCAGCCACCAAGTGCCGCCAGGATCGCCTCGGTGACCTGGGCGGTGGTCGCGCTGCCGCCCAGATCCGGGGTGCGCGGGCCGGACTTCAGGATCTTCGCCACGGCTCCGCGGATCGCGTCCGCGCCCTTCGCCAGGTTCAGATGGTCGAACAGCAGGGCGACCGACAGTACCGCCGCGATCGGGTTGGCGACGCCCTTGCCGGCGATGTCCGGGGCCGAACCGTGCAGCGGCTCGAACATGCTCGGATAGGTGCGCTCCGGGTTGATGTTCGCGCTCGCTCCCAGGCCGACGCTCCCGGTCACCATCGAACTCAGGTCTGTCAGGATGTCGCCGAACAGGTTGCTCGCCACCATGACATCAAAGATTTGCGGACGGCGCACCAGGTCCATCGCGGCCGCATCGACCAGCAGCGAGTTCGTCTGCACGTCCGGGTAGTCCTTCGCCACCGCCCGGAACACGTCGTCCCAGAGGGTCATACCGTGGACCAGGGCGTTCGACTTGGTGATCGACGTGACCAGCCTGCGTCGCTTGCGTGCTCCCTCGAAGGCGGCGCGCATGATCCGCTCGCACCCGCGCCGCGTGTAGACGGCGGTCTGGATGGCGATCTCGGCCGGCATCCCCTCGTACAGGCGTCCGCCGATGGGGGAGTACTCGCCCTCGGTGTTCTCGCGGTAGACGACCAGGTCGATCGATCCGGGGGCGCGGTCGCGCAGCGGCGACTGGACGCCCTCGAACAGGTAGGCCGGACGGAGGTTGACGTACTGGTCAAACTTCCGCCGCATCGGCAGCAGCAGGCCGTTGACGGTGACGGTGTCCGGCACGTCCGGGGCGCCGATTGCGCCCATCAGGATGGCGTCGTGGCGGCGGAGCAGATCCCAGCCGCCGTCCGGGACCATCTGGCCGGTCTTCTTGTAGTGGGCGGAACTCCACGGCAGGCGCTCCCACGCCAGGTCGGCACCGTCCCGGACGCGGGCCGCGTCCGCCACCCGGACGGCCTGGTCGATGACCTCGGGGCCGATGCCGTCGCCGGCGATGACCGCGATGCGAAAACCTGCCATTGCACGATGCCCCCGTTTTTCCTATAGCTCCCGCCGTCCCACTGCCGATTGAGAGAGTTGACGAAAACCTCAATCTAGCCGCCGCGCGAAACGGGTCAATATGCAAAGGGTGCCGCAACGAGGGCAAGCGAGCAAGGGCTGGAGGGCGCGCGTCGTCCCGCTGGCCGGTGCCCTGTCCCTGTGCGCGCTCTCGGTGCTGACCGCTCTGCCTGGCTGCAGCAAGGGGATGAAGATCACGCCAGAAGAGGATCCGCTCATCGGCGGGCACCGGCTGAAGAAGGCGTCGATCCAGAGCGACGCCACGCCGGCGCGCGCCCGCAGCTCGAAGACCGTGCCGGCGCTGGCGGCGGGCACCTCTTCCACCAGTATCGCGGCGGTCGCCCAGAACAACCCTAGTGGGGGTTACGTTGATCCGCTGGTCGATAGCAGCGGGCGCACCCCACTGGCCATCGGCGGCTCACGGGGCACGGCAACCGGCGGCTGGGAGAAGACGGGGACAGGGAAGGAAGACAGGTTCGACCTGCTGGCCTCGAAACCGAAGGGCGCCACCAGCGGCGGGTTCAAGCTCAACCCGCCGCAGCCAGTGGTCGAGCCGGTCCCCCCGCTGCCCCGAGGCGGTGTCACCCCTGTCAGCACCTGGCCCGCGTCCGCCGGAGGTTTGGACTACGACCAGCTGCAGGCCCAGCTGCGTGCCCGCCGCGTCGCGTGGCAGCGGCAGGAGACGTGGAGCGACGGGTTCAAGTTCACCTGCTCGGTGCCCCACCCCGAGAACGCCGAGTTCAACCGCGTCTACGAGGCGACCGCACGCGATTACAAGTCTGCCATCCGCGCCGTCATCGAACAGATCGACCGGGACCAGCAGCGCCGCTAACTGCAAGAGCATTATCAGACCGGAGTGCCCGACGCCGGCGCTCCGGGCTGGTCAGGCCCTGTTATGACGTCGTCGCGGTCTTCTCACTGTCCTCGCGGAGCAGCTCCACGAAGGTTCCCCCGTTCTCGAACAGATCGTCCCCCACGGCACACGTCCAGAGGATCCGTACCACGAGCCCGGTGGGAGCGCCCCTGCCTGGGGCCGGCAAGAAGACGCGCAATTTCTGCCCTAGCAGGCTGCGACTGGTGAGCAGACGCATGCCCGTCGGCGACAGGTCGCGGCTGAGGAGCTTGATCTGCCGGCCATCGGCCGTCTGGGCCTCGACCGGCTGGATGAAATCGATGCGCTCCTGCTGCCGGCGTTCCTGCTCGGCGGTCGTCTCGCGGTAACGGCGAATGACCTGCCGAACGGCAGTGGCGACCATTTGCTGCTGACTCTGCTCCTGCTGCAGTCGCGGGCTGATGGGGTCAAGGTGGTAGTAGCGGCCCTGGCGATAGTGCAGCGACTCACGGGCGAGGGCCAGCACGTCCTTCCATTGACTGTCGGCGAGCCCGGCCTGGGTCAGTTCGGCCCGCACCTCGCGCGGAGTAACGTATCCCTGCCGTTGTGCGCGGCGGACAACGATCTCGGCAATCCCCTGGAGTCCAGTCCTGGCCATGGCGGATATCTCGGGAGAGAGGGTGCGTATTATCCCCTGATGGCTTATAGCATATTTTTCGCCCCGGAGAAGGGCCGCAGGGGTGGGAGCAGAAGGAGGGTGTGCGCCGAACCGGCAAACGGCGTGGGGTGAGCCCGTCCGTGCGGACGGCACGGGCGGGCTCACCCTGCCCCGGGCTCCACTGACCGCGAGCGTGGCGAACTCGGCGGTTACTGCGGGCGTCTGGCGCGGTCGAGGGCGAGGCGCACGGCCTCCGCCTCCGTGGCCCCGACGGCCTCAACGTGGCGGGTCACGTCCGCCCGGTCGGTCGGCAGAAGGAACCCAAACCGATACTCCCCCGCGGGGAGCCGCGCCAGCTGGATCCCGACGGCCCCGAGAGTGCGAAGTTGCGCGTGGGTCGTATTCCAGTCAACGCTCGCGGGCGGCGCGCCGGCCGCCACAGGTGGTGCGGCGGCGATCCCCAGCTGCTCCGGCGGCGGGAGAGTCAGCCGGGCGCTGGCGCTCCACGCCGGGGCCGGGTCGTCGATCTTTCCGCGGGCCACCGCTGGCGGCGGCGCGGGGGCCGCCACCGGCGGCGGCGCGGGGGCTGCCGCCGGCAGGTTCAGCGCCTGGGCGGGGGGCGTCGGCGCGGGGGCCGGTGTTTGCGGTACGAACGGCGCCGGCTGCCTCGACCTGGCCGGGGCTCGGCCGGGCGCGAACCGTGGGCGCGCCGGGACCATAACCGGCTGCGCGAAAACCGGAGCGGCGAAACCCGGCAGACCGCCGGGCATGGGGACACACCCGCTCGGGCCTCAGGACTGGCCAAAACTCAGCGGCGGGCGCACGAACAGGACAGCCGCGAGAGAACTCGCGCACAGCAGCGCTTCCTTGCGCATCATCGGATTTCCTCCGGGCGCACGGCGGCCGAGGAGGTGCGGGGAGCCGTGCGAGCCCTGCCAGATGTGTGGGGGATTCGGGCTGGCCTGCGTGCCGGGGGGCGGGCGGCGTCCGTGCCGCGGTCGTCCGTGCTGTCAGGCGAGCGGGCCGCTACATAGCACACGACCGCCGTCAGGAAAAGGGCAGGTTTCCCTGCTCTCCAGGACTGCACGCCTTACAACAACCCGGGTAGAAATTACAACTGGCGTCCCGTGGAACACGTCCCTGGCCCACGGGACGCCACCCACGGGCTTTACCCATTCCAGATGAAGGGTAGAATCGGGTGGCGCTGATACTCACTCCACCACGACCGACTCGATTTCTCCGCTAATGAGATCGACGACAAGGAACGTCTTCGGGTCGGCCCGGTGAAGTGCCCCCGGGTTGATGACGCGCGTCCGGCCGGTCCGGCGCTCCTCCGCCCGGTGCGTGTGGCCGTAGAACAGATAGTCGTACTCGTTCGCCAACTCCAGCTGCCGGAACAGCCGCGCGTCGTCGCTGTGGATGAACGCGACCTTCTTGCCCGCCAGTTCCAGGCGGCCGTATGGCTCGTGGAACGTCATCCCGGCGTCGGCTGCGGCCCGCTGCAGGCTGTGCCGCGATGTCCCGTCGCAGTTGCCGTAGACGAAGTGCGTCCCCGCCGGGAACATCCACACCACGTCCGAATCCTCAATGTCGCCGCAGTGCAGCACCCGCTCGACTTTCAGTTCGGCGATCCGCTCGACCGCCTTCTCGACCGTGGCGTACCGGCTGTGGGTGTCGCTGACGACTGCGATTCGCATCGCTACCTCCCCGCTTCCGCGCTGTCCCCCAGCGCCTTCATCAGCGCCTCGACGAAGAAGTGCTCGCCCCACGCGACCGACTCATCCACCCCGAGCCCCTTGTGGTAATGGTAAACGCCATGCATCAGGATGCCCTCCCACTCGGGGCGGGACCGGGCCAGAAAGTTGTCGGCGCACAACGTTTGCAGGATCGTCAGCGCGGCCTGCCGATAGCGGTCGCGGTCGGGGTCGGGGCCGATCTCCTCGGACAGATCCCACAGTCCGCTCGCGGCGATGGCGCCCGCCGAACTGTCCCACGGCTGCTTGCCGTCGTCGGGTACGTCGAAGTCCCACAGCGGGACCAGGCCGGCGGGGGCGCGGCGCAGGTAGAAGTCGGCGCACCGGCGGGCGGTGTCGAGAAACGCGGGCTCCCCGCTCAGCCGGTACGCGGTCGTGAACCCGTACAGCGCCCACGCCTGGCCGCGCGACCAGGCGCTCTGCGGCTTCCACCCCTGGTGCGTGCTTGCGCGCACGAACGCCCCGGTGTCCACGTCGAAGATTCCTTCGTGGGCGGTCCCGCCGTCCGGCCGGACGAGGTGGCGGGCCGTCGTGCGGCAGTGGTCCAGCGCGACCTGGCGCAGGGCGGTGTCGCCGGTTTCGTTGGCCGCCCAGAAGATGATGCCGACGTTCATCATGATGTCGATGAACAGCGAGTTCGGCGCGACGAACGACGCCAGGTAGCCGCCCTTTTGGCGGCGCAGGGCGAGCGTCCGGCCCGCCTCGATCAGCACCTGACGCAGCGGCTCCGCGCCGGTCAGCCGATACCAGCGCAGGTACGTCGAGCCGAACAGGAACCCGAGATCGTGGACGGTCCGGTCCAGGCGGCGCGGCTCCAGCGGGCGCGTGTATCGCTCGGCCTGTTCGCGCCACTGCGGATCGTTCGTGTGGCGGTACAGCAGCCAGAGGATGCCGGGAAAGAAGCCCTCGCACCAGTGCGTCCAGCGCTCGCCCTCGCGGTTCCACAGCCCGCCGACGGTGTACATCGGCGTGTACCCGGGATACTTCTCGATGACGCGCCGGCACTGCGCAGCGGCGAAGTCGAGGGCGGACCGAAGGGCGGGGACGAGTGCTTCGCGAGAAACCGAGTCAGGCATGGTGTGGCGTTCCGCAACCGGGCGAAGTGCTGGGGATGTTGTGCTGCTCCGCACTGCCCCGCGGCCGCGCCCGGGGTGACGAGCAGGGTTTCATCTTATGACCTCGGCCCGTTCCGGCGCGCGCCAGGTATAATCTTCCGGGGGCGGTTCTTCCGCCGCCCGGCACTCGCGGAGGGATTCGATGAACGACGTGCTGCGGCAGAAACTGGGCGAGGTACTCGCCGCCCACGGGCGCCAGCGCGCGGCTGGTAGCCGACCCGCTAGTTGCGGCTCGCCTCGCGCAGCTTGCGGCGCTGGACCTTGCCGAGGAAGTTCTTGGGTAGCTCGGCGACCACCTCGATGCGCCGCGGCCGCTTGTGGTTGCCGAGGTGTTCGACGCAGTAGCGCTCCAGGGCCGCCAGGTCGAGGCTGCCCCGGCCGCGCGGGACGATGATGGCCTTGATCGTCTCGCCGCGCTCCGGATCCGGTTCGCCGACGACCGCCGCCTCCGCCACGCCGGGGAAGCCGGCCAGCACCTCCTCGACCTCGGCCGGGAACACCAGGAACCCGGACGTCTTGATGATGTCCTTCTTCCGGTCCACGATCGTGAAGAATCCGTCCCGATCGCGCCGCGCCAGATCGCCGGTGTATAGCCACCCGTCGCGCAGCGCGAACGCTGTCTCGACCGGATTATGGAAGTACCCCTTCATCACCTGCGGGCCGCGCACCACCAGTTCCCCGACCGCGCCCACCGCAACCTCGCGTGCCCCGCCCTCCTCGTCCATGATGCGGGCGTCGGTGTCCGGCAGCGGCAGGCCGATGGTGCCCGGCCGGTTGCCGGCGCCGAGCGGGTTGACGTGGGTCACCGGGCTCGCTTCCGACAGGCCGTACCCCTCGACCAGGTGGCGAGCGCCGAACCGCTCGAACTCGGCGCGCACGTCCGACGGCAGCGCCGATGCGCCGGAGATGACGGCGCGGACGAACGACAGGTCGCGCGGCCGGGCGCGGAGCGACCGATTCAGGGCGGCCAGCATCGCCGGGACCGCCGGCACCAGATCGACGCGGTGTCGCTCCAGCAGGTCGAGGACCGGGTCGGCCTCGAAGCGCGGGTGCAGGTGGATCGTCGCTGCCTTGGCCAGGCCGCTTAGCAGGCACGCCGACAGGCCGTAGGCGTGGAAGAACGGCAGCACCGCCAGCACCCCCTCGGTGCCGTCCGCGCCGCCGCTCCAGACGCGCAGCTGCAGGGCGTTGGCGACGAGGTTGCGGTGCGTCAGCATCACCGCCCTGGGGGACGCCGTTGTGCCGCCGGTCGGGGCGAGTACCGCCACGTCCTCCTCCGGGACGAGATCGGGGGAGGCGCGCAAGGGTCTGGCCCGCAGCAGAGTGTCGAAGCGATGAACGTGCCGCTGGTCGCGCACCCACACCGGCCCGCGCCGGCGGACGCGCTCGACCCGGTAGAGCCACCGGCGGAACGAACTCAGATGGCCGACCAGCGACGCGATCACCACATGGTCCACCAGCCCGGCGTCGAGGGCTCCCATCACCTTCGGCGCCAGCAGGTCGAGCGTGACAACGATGCGGCACTCGGTCAGGCGGAGCCACTTCTCGACCTCCTCCGGGACCATGAGGGGGCTGAGCTGCAGGGCGGTGGCGCCGGTGAGCCACGTCGCCTGCAGGGCCATGACGTACTCCGGGCAGTTCGGCAGGAGCATGCCGACCGGCGTTCCGCGGCCGGCGCCGAGGCGGGCCAGGGCGCCGGCGACGCGGCGGGTCCGGTCGGCCAGTTCGGCGTAGGTCAGGGAGTCGCCGAAGACGGTGCAGCCGGGGCGGGCCGGGAACCGTTGCGCCGCCGACTCCAGCAGGTGGCTGACCGGGACGCCCGGGTACGACAGCGACGACGGCACGTCGGCCGGGTAGGCGTTGAGCCAGTCGCGGTGCCACAGGTGGCGGCCGTTGCCGTTGGGCTCGGGGTGGAGGCGATTGAGATCCACGCTGCACCTTCTCGTTCGAGTATGAGCGACGCTCCGGGCTGGGATGGGCGGGGGC
>JAANMY010000590.1_pt1 | contig 50229 bp, 39 predicted proteins | sample 7279691 | NCBI WGS metagenome assembly JAANMY01 (sample SAMN14094543, study PRJNA606508) | bioreactor metagenome | isolation source: A lab-scale SPAN reactor treating ammonium-rich wastewater day 388 | place: Ireland: Galway | collected 2018-02-07 | reverse complement strand
GTGGCAAAACGGCAGATTGCACAGAAAAGACGGCCCCGCCGTTGAAATCGCTGAAGGGTTCTGTATCACTTACGCTGGGCGCGAACAGAACGAGCAAAAATGGAAAGACTGGAAAAGTATCACCGAACGGATGCATGCAGAAGAAATCCCAAGCGAGAAAATCGAGAGAGGTCCGCGCCCTAAAACAGTTTATTCCCAAATAGAAAGGCCGGGTCAAAAAATCTATATCGAAACCAGGGAATGGTGGCACAAAGGCAAGAAACGCCCCGCCGAGGACCATGAATCCGCCCTGAAAGACGGGCAAAGTCCGGCCCAAAAGGCCCAAAAACCCGGGGAAACGGCCTGAAAACGCCCCGACTCCCTCTTTATTTCCGCCAAAAAGAGCTTGAAAACCCGCCCGAATACAGATACTTGTGGACGCACGCTCAAGCCTTTGGCCAACACATTTAATGAATTTATGGATTGCATGATTATGCGTAAAATTTCCCTTCTCGCCCTTTCGGTGCTCGTTTTGACCGCCCTGTGCTCTGCGCCCGCGATAGCGAAGCAGGCAAAGGAGACGGAAGTAAAGGTCAGCAACGCGGCCATCGCCAACATGACATGGGAAGTTTTCGCGGGCGGTTGCTTCGAGAGCGACGGCAAAGTCGCCGAATGGGCCAACAAGCAAATCTTCGTGCGCAAGGCCAAGATCGAAGACAAAAGCAAAATCGGCGGTCTCTGGAAAAACCTCGGCTACCCCGTCCCCGACCAGATCATCGACCTCTGGGGCACGATCGGCAAGCGCGTCTGGCTCTACCAGCATGAAAGAAAAGGCTGCACGGTCACCTCCTACGCCGATATTTCTCCCCAGATGCTCGAAACTGCCTTCGACAATCTCGGCAAATCTTTCGCCGCCAAAAGCGGCGCTTCCTACAACGTCAAAGCCGTAAACGGCTCGAAGGCCACCGTTGTTCTGATGGTGCTCGGCCCGGAAAGAAAAGTGAAAACCTATCTGATGGCGCGGATCCTCCCGGCGAATAAGACCGGCATCAAGACGATCCTCTACCTGTTCCGTTCTGACAAGAACGTCAACCTCTAAGCGCCTTAACGCTCCGCAAAAGCCTGTCGGGTCGCGGTAATCACGGCTTGCGCGTACCGCGCACGGCTGAGCGCGAACGACCACCCCGCACCCCCGTCGAGAAACCCCAGCCTGAAAAAATACCCGTAGGCGAAAACGATCGCGGGCCGCAAGCGCGAGGTCCGCAGGAATCTCTTCACCCAATCACGCCACGGAACGGGATCGCGCGGCCACGCCCCGCGCCGCGTCATTGCCGCCTCCCATCGTGCGTAACGCACGTGCCGCTCCGCCCATCGTTCTTCATCTTCATAAGCGAAATGCAAAAGCGGCGCACGAACACGCCCGATGGAAAACCCCGCTTGCCGATCCTTCAAAACGGGCTGGTAATGCCCCTCGATCTCCCCCATCCCCGGAATATCGAGATCATCCACGACCGGAAAGCACACGCGCTCTCTATGAACCAGCGCCAGCTTGTCGTTCATCAAACCAAACTGCAGAAGCCGCCCGCTCCAAACGTATCGTCCGCGCACGAAATACCCGGCGCAATTTTTGGGGCCGTCGCCTGAAAAAATCCGCGCCAGCTCATCCCGCAAAGCCTCCGTCACCTCCTCATCCGCATCCACGAAAAAAACCCACGGTGAAAACGTCTCGACGCGCTCAAGACACCATTGCCGCTTCTTCGGGTAACGCCCATCCCACTCATAAGCGATCACCCGCGCACCCATGCGCTGTGCGAGCGCGGCGGTTTCATCGCCAACTTCATGGGCGACGCCTTCACGGCCGTGTTCCCCGACGAGCCCGGCTCGGTGCACCGGGCGATCGACGCGGCCAACGAGATCGTGGAGTGGTTCAAGCAGCACGGCGTCAGCAAGACCCGCCACGGCGAACTGGCCTTCGGCGTGAAGATCGGCGCCGAGCACGGCAGCCTCGAATGGGGCATTCCCCACGACCCGGAAAACAACGCCCGCAACTGGTACTTCCGCGGCCCGGCCGTGGAGGGCGCCGCCGAGGCCGAGCACGGGGCCGAGCGCGGCACGGTCAAGCTGGGCAAGAAGCTGGCCAAGCACCCGGAGCGCGAAAAGAAGGCCGGCAAGGGCAAGAAGACCAAGGCCGTGCACACCCGAGCGGCGCTGGGCGAGTTCTTCAGCGACCAGGTGATCGACGCCGGCGAGCGCGCGGAGCTGCGCCACGTGGTCAGCCTGTTCCTGCGCTTCGACGGCGTGAAGACCCATGCCGCCATCGAGAAGGTGTTCCGCGCCATGCTGGACGCCGCCAAGCGCCACGGCGGCACCATCAACAAGATCGACTTCGGCGACAAGGGCTTCACCTCGCTGGTGTTCTTCGGCGCGCCCGTGGCCTCCGAAAACGCCGAGGCGCAGGCCGTGGCCTTCGCCCAGACGCTGCAGTCCGGCGGCCTGGAGAAGGTCAAGGGTGCCACGGTTTCTGCGGGCATCGACGCCGGCCTGGTGTACTCCGGTCTGCTCGGCGGCGAGCGCCGCAACGAGTGGACCTGCATCGGCGACGCCGTCAACACCAGCGCGCGCCTGATGTCCGCGGCCGAGGCGGGCCAGGTGCTGGCCAGCTCGCGGGTTTCCAAGGCCGCTGAGAAGCGCTGGGAGTTCCAGGACAAGGGCACCCGCATCCTGAAAGGCAAAGAGAAAGAAGAGCAGGTGTTCCAGCCCACCGGCATGCGCGGGCGCGTACGCGGCTTCGTGTACCGCAACCCGATGCTCGGCCGTGACAAAGAACTGGCCGCGCTGCTGGATTTCATCGCGCCGATCCATGCAGATGAGCCCAAGTTCGCGGGCGTCATGCGCCTGCTGGGTGAGCCGGGCCTGGGCAAAACCCGCCTGGTGGCGGCCCTGCGCGCGAAGCTTGAGGAAATGGGCGAGCCCTTCCACTGGATCACCATGCCCTGCGACGGCGTGCACCGCAGCGGCTGGAACGCCGTCAGCACCTGGCTGCGCAGCTGGTTCGGCATCGCCGAAAGCGCCAGCCAGGAGGACAAGCGCAAGGCTATCGAGGCCCACTACGCGCAGTTCGAAGGCAACGACAAGATCCCCGAGGGCACGCGCTCCGAGCTCAAGCGCACGCTCAGCTTCGCGGCCGACCTTGTGGACTGCCACTGGGACGACTCGCCGTTCGCCAAGCTGGACGATCCCAAGCTGCGCCACGAGAACCGCATCATCGCGGTGAAGGAGCTGCTGCGAGCGCTGGCCCACACCGCGCCCACGGTGCTGGAAGTGGAGGACACCCACTGGATTGACGCGTCAACGGCCGCGTGGCTGACGGCCATGACGCGCAACATCGCCAGCCTGCCGCTGGCGATCCTGGCGACCTCGCGCTTCACGGACGACGGCAGCAAGCCGGAGCTGCAGATTGCCCAGGACACTGAACTGAAAGACTTCGAGCTGCAGCCCATCACCGGCGACGAGTTCACCCAGGCCATGGCCAAGGCCCTGCTGGGCGGCGACAAGGAACTCGAGACCGAGGCCTGCCGCCTGATCAGCGGCAAGGCCAAGGGTAACCCGTTCTTCACGGAGCAGCTGATCCTGCACCTGCACGAAACCGGCGAGCTCGAGAACGTGAAGGCGCCCGAAAGCGCCGACGAATCCACCAAGCGCCGCAGCAAGCTGCGCATGAAGAGCAGCGACACCGCGCGCCTGCCGGGCTCGCTGAGCTCGCTGGTCACGGCGCGCATCGACCGGCTGAGCCCGGAAGTGCGCGAGACGGTGAAACACGCCAGCATCCTGGGCGTGCGCTTCCTGTCACGCGTGCTGGGCGAATTGCTCAAACGCAGCGGCAAGGTCAGCCGCAGCCTCGAGGAACTGCTGATCGAGAGCGAGAAGGAAGGCGTGCTGATCCCGGCCGAACGCAGCGAAGGCGGAGAAGGCGACGCAGCGACATAAACAAAAGCAATGAACAATAACCAATGACCAATTACCAATGCAGGCTGCACACCGCTTGAATTGGTAATTGCTAATTGGTTATTGGTAATTTGCTGTTTGCTCTGCACTTGAGGTACACCTTGTCGCAGTCATCCGCGTTCCAGCAGGTCCTCAGCGCGCCGATCATGGGCGTGGGTTTGGGCATCGACATCTTCGACAGCCAGCCGGATTTCCGAAAGCTGATCAAGCACCACCGCAGCGGCTTCGATTTCCTTGAGGTCTATTCGCGCGGCGACTATGAGCATACGGCCGCGCACTTTGCCGACATCCCGGACGACGTGCCGCGCACTTACCACCACGAGGGCCTCGACCCGGTGGGCCCGGCGCTCTGCCCGGACGGCCCCATTGAAGGCTGCGCCAGAAACCAGGCCCTGCTCAACCCGCCCTGGACCGTGGAGGAACTGGCTGTGCGCCACATCGACGGCCGCTACACGGACTTCTTTTTCCCCGCGATCCTGAACGCCCAGTGCGTGAAGGCGACTGTGGCGAACCTGAAGGCGCTTGCAAAACGCATCCCCGGCCCGCTGCTGCCCGAGAACGCGCCCTACGAGCTGGTGGTCGGCGACATGCACCTGTTCGACTACCTGAACGAAGTCGCGCATGGCGCTGATTGCGGCCTGGTGCTGGACCTGGGCCATGTGTGGTCCTACCAGCTCTGCGTCGGCAAGGGCGACCAGCCGGACCACGCGATCGAAAAGCTTGACCTGTCAAGAATCATCGAGGTGCACCTGGCCGGTGCGCGCATTGAGCCCTGCCATGGCGGCCGTATCTACCGCGACCTGCACGGCGCGGGACCGATCCCCGAGGAAAGCCTGTACCTGCTGCGCGAGCTGCTGCCACAGCTGCCCAACCTGAAGGCCATCACCATCGAGGTGGAAGACGCCACCGAGCAAGGCGCCGTGAAGCAGGCCCAGCAGGTACGCAAAGTAGTGAATGAGCTTCGGCCGGAATGGCTGCTGAATGCGAGCAGCGGGGAACCACGAAGGGCCACCAAGGGCCACTAAGGTCCTTTTCGTGGCGGATTGCTGAATGAGAAAGCGAATGCACAGCTCAGGAAACGATTACCAACCAGCCACTTCGTGGTCCTTCGTGGCCCTTCGTGGTTGAAAGGCAGTTATGTCGTTGGAAGCACAGTACCGCGCGGTTTATGAGCTGCTCTACAAGAACTGGATCCGTGACGCCTGGGGCCAGGCCAAGTTCGACCGCTTCACCGACCTCGACGACGCCGAGAACGAGCAGATCCGCGCGCTGAGCCTGTCGCGCCTTGAGGCCGTGGTGCGCCTGCACGCCAACGACATCGGCAACAACTGGTACAACCCGCGCTTCCCCGCCAGCTGGATTGCCCTGCAGGTCGCTCTGGACTGCGACCAGGCCGAGTTGACCAAGCGCCTGACCGACAGCGACGAGTTCGAGCTGCGCGAAAACGACGACGCCGACGGCCGCGCGCTGGCGGCCTGGGTGCAGAAGCTGGCCGACAGCAAACCGCGCAAGCCGCCGGGTAAGCCCAAGCCGCAGCCGCCGCTGCACCGCGCGCCCTGGCTGCCGGAGCTGCTGCGCTACGAGCGGCTGATCCGCGGCCACTGGCCCGACGCGACCAACCCGCGCCTGGAAACCTTCGAGTGGGACGTGGGTGGGCTGATCGACGCCCTGCTGGACAAGCAGCTTTTCCCCGTGGACGAAAAGCCCGCGCCGCTGCACATGCTGCTGCACCGCGACCACGCCGGCGTTATGGAGGTCGCGCTGAGCCCCGATCAGGCCCGCGTCATGGGTAAGCTGCTGGCGCGCAAGGGTGTCAAGGACGAGCCTGCCAAGCTGGTCGCAAAGTGCCGGCGTGTGCTGAACCGGTTGAAGGCGTAGGGGCGGGCCCATGTGCCCGCCCGGGGCCGCCACATGGGGCGGCCCCTACAAGCTCGGCTTCTCCACCTGCCACAGGCTGTCGGTGAACCAGCCGTTGTTGTCGTAGTACTGCTCGACGATTCTAAAACCGGTCTTGGCCGCCAGGTCGTCGATGTCGCGCTGCAGGTACTTGTAGCTGTACTCCGTGTGGAGCGGCTCCCACTCCTCGAACTCGAAGGTGCTCTGCAGGTCGCGGATCGTCACGGTCTGGCGCTTCAGGCTCACGATGTAGCTTTCCATCGCGCCGCTGAACACGTCGTAGGTGGCGAAGTGCCGGTACGCGCCGAGGTCGAAGTCGCCCCCCAGTTCGCGGTTCACGCGCTTTAGCAGGTTCTTGTTGAACGCGGCCGTGACGCCCTGCTTGTCGTTGTAGGCGGCCAGCAGCAGCTCGATGTCTTTCTTCAGGTCGAAGCCGATCAGCACCTGGTCGCCGTCATTGAGCGCCTCCCACAACTGGCGCAAGAACACCCGCGCCTGCACCTTGTTGAAATTGCCGATGTTGCTGCCCAGGAACAGCACCAGGTTGCGGCGCCCGTTGCCGTGGCTCAGCCAGTGCAGGCCGTCGAAGTATTCGCCCACGATGCCGCCCAGCTTCAGGCGCGGGAACTTCGCGCCGGTGCGTTTCACCAGCCCCTGCATGCTGGCCTCGCTGATGTCGATCGGCACGTAGCGCACGTCTTTCACCTGCCCCAGCGCGGCCTCGAGCACGATGTCGGTCTTGCGGCCGTCGCCGGCGCCGAGGTCAACGATGTCGAGAGCGTCCACGCCCGCGCGGTTCAGGATGTCCTCGGTGTGGTTGCGCAGGATTTCGGCCTCGCTGCGCGTGGGGTAGTACTCGTCCAGCTCGCAGATGCGTGAAAACAGGCGGCTGCCGTCTTCGTCATAGATCCAGCGCGAGGACAGGCGCTTGGGCGTTTCGCTGAGGCCGTTCAGCACATCCAGCGCGAACGCCCGCAGGCCGTGGGCAGCCTCCAGGTCGGCCGGTTTCAGCACGCGATAGCCGGTCGGCGATTTTGGATTGTCAGTCACCGCAAATCCTCCATCGTGCCCGTGAACTCCGTGTCTCGACCCAATCCAAAATCCAGAATCCAAAATCCAAAATCACCTAAGCGTCCTCCGCGAGGCGGATGCCCGTGAACTGCCAGCGCTTGTCCGGGTGCCAGAAGTTGCGGTAGGTCGGCCGTGTGTGCCCGGCCGGCGTGGCAACGCTGCCGCCGCGCAGCACCATCTGGTTGACCATGAACTTGCCGTTGTACTCGCCGATCGCGCCCTCGGGCGCGTGGTAGCCGGGGTACGGCAGGTAGGCGCTGCCCGTCCACTCCCAAACTTGGCCGCTGCCTTTGAGCCTTTCGGCCGCGTGCTCCCACTCGAACTCCGTTGGCAGGCGCTTGCCGGCCCAGCGCGCGTAGGCGTCGGCCTCGTAGTAGCTGACGTGCGTGACGGGCGCGTCGGCTTGCAGCTCGCGCAGGCCGTGCAGTGTGAAGCATACGCGCCGGCCGTCGCGCTCCAGCCAATACAGCGGCGCCTGCCAGCCTTCGCGCCGGGCGACGTCCCAGCCGTCGCTCAGCCACAACTCCGGCCGCGAGTAGCCGCCGTCCCCTATAAAACGCAGGTAATCGGCGTTGCTCACCAGGCCGTCAGCCAGGCGATAAGGCCGCAGGAACTGTTGGTGTCGCGGCCCCTCGTTGTCGAAGGCGAAGCCATCGCCTGTGTAACCGATCTCCACCAGGCCGCCTTCGAACCCGCTCCAGCCTTCGGCCGCGGGCTGGGCAACGGCGGGCTCGCCGTCTTGGTACGCAGGGTACAGCGGCGCCTGGAACAGGATGTACTTGATGTCGGTCAGCAGCAGCTCCTGGTGCTGCTGCTCGTGGTTCAGGCCGATTTCCAGCACCGGCAGCAACTCCGCCAGCGTGGCGTCGTCGCAGCTTTCAATCAGCCGGCCCATGCGCGCGTCGATTTCTGCGCGGTAGGCCCAAAGCTCGTCCACCGTGGGGCGCGTCAGCAGGCCGCGCTTGGGGCGCTCCGTGCGTTCGCCGACCAGGTTGTAGTAGCTATTAAAAAGGAAAGCGTACTGCGGGTGGAACGGCTGATAGCCCGCGGCGAAGCGGCCGAGCACGAACTGCTCAAAGAACCAGGTCACGTGGGCGATGTGCCAGCGCGGCGGGCTGACGTCCGTGATCGGCTGCACCACGTAATCTTCGGTGCGCAGGGGCGCGCACAGCTCGCCCGTGTGGGCGCGCACGGCCCGGTAGCGCGCAAGGATGTCCGCCCTGCTCATGCGGTCCTCTCGTTGGCTCTACATCGGACCCTACGGATCACGCCCGCGCGGTCAAAGAAAAGCTCAATTTCTTGCACCTCAAAACAGCAGCCCTTAGGGTACGCATTCCCGACACGTTCTCAGCGGAGATCCCATGACCGAAGACCCGGCCAAGCTGCGCCGCCGCGCCAACGCGCTGGTGATCTTCACGGCCTCGGCCGTCGCGCTGGGCGGGCTGCTGGGCTGGATGCTGCCCGGCTGGCTGCCCGACGACGCCTCCGCGCGCAACACCGCGCTGATGGTGATCGGCTTCCCCGGCGACCTGCTGATGCAGATGCTGAAGATGATGGTGGTGCCGCTGGTGGTGGCAACCATGGTGGTCGGCGTCGCGTCGCTCGGCGACATCCGCAAGGCCGGCAAGATCGGCTACCGCACCGTGGGCTACTACGCGCTCACCACCGGTATGTCGGTGCTGCTCGGCATCATCCTGGTCAACCTGATCCAGCCAGGCGCCGGGGCCGAGAACCTGCAGGCCACGGGCGAGCTGCCGCAATCCCTGCGCGAGCCCAAGGGCGCGCTGGAAAGCCTGCTGCAGGTGGTGAAGGGCATGTTCCCGCCCAACCTGGTGCAGGCCGGCGCCGAGATGAACGTGCTGGGCCTGATCGTCTTCAGCGTGGTGCTGGGCGCTGTGCTGTCCACCATGGGCGAGCGCGGCCGGCCCGTGACGCGCTTCTTCGAGAGCTTCAACGAAGCGATCATGAAGATCGTGCACCTGGTGGTGTGGTTCGCGCCGATCGGCATCGCCAGCCTGCTGATGGCGCGCATGGGCAAGGCGGGCGACGTCTTCTTCACGCAGGACATCCCGCGCCTGGCCAGGTACATGCTGACGGTGATCCTGGGCCTGGGCATCCACGTGCTGATCGTGCTGCCCGGCATCTACTGGCTGGTGAAGAAGCAGAACCCCTTCAAGTACATGCTGGGCATGGCGCAGGCGCTGCTGACCGCCTTCAGCACCGCCAGCAGCTCCGCCACCCTGCCCATCACCATGGAGTGCGCCAAGACCAACAACAAGGTCGGCGACCGCGCCGCCGGCTTCGTGCTGCCGCTCGGCGCCACCATCAACATGGACGGTACGGCACTCTACGAGGCCGTGGCTGTCATCTTCATCGCCCAGAGCCTGGGCATGGACCTGAGCGCCGGGCAGATGGTGGTGGTGTTCTTCACCGCTACCCTGGCCGCGATCGGCGCCGCGGGCATCCCGGAAGCCGGCCTGGTGATGATGGCGATCGTGCTCACGGCCGTGGGCATCGACCCCGCCAACGCGGGGCTGATCCTCGCGGTAGACTGGTTCCTGGACCGCTTCCGCACGGCCGTGAACGTGGCCGGCGACGCCATCGGCGCGGGCGTGATAGACCACCTCGAAACGCGCGACGCGGGCCCCGTGCCGGCCGTCGCCGGCTGACGCTGCGCCGCTTTCCGGTTGCTGCTATGCTGCGGGCGTGATGAAGGAGTCCGTGATGCTGAGGCGACTGATGCTGTGCGTGGCGCTGTGCGCCTTCGCCTTCGTGTGCGTGCCGGCGGGCGGCTGCACGGCCGCGCAGCAGAAGCCGGACCCGGGGCCGCTGCCGGCCATTGAGCTCGAGAACGCGTTTCCCAAGCTGGGTTTCGCGCTGCCGCTGTACCTGTGCGCGGACGGCGCCGACGACGAGCTGGTGTACGTGGTCGAGCAGGACGGCAAGATCTGGCGCTTCAAGAACGACGCCGCGACGGACAAGAAGGACCTGTTCCTCGACATCAGCGAGCGCATCCCGCGCCGTCGCCACAACGAAGAGGGCCTGCTGGCGCTGGCCTTCCACCCGAAGTTCAAGGAAAACGGCTACTTCTTCGTGAACTACTCGCAGCACGAGGGCGGCGGCAAGAAGCGCCGCGGCGTGACCTCGCGCTTCACCTGGGACCGCAAGAAAGACAGCGTGGACCCGGCCTCCGAGAAAATCATCCTCGAGGTCGAGCAGCCCTACGGCAACCACAACGGCTGCAGCCTGCTGTTCGGCACGGACGGCTACCTGTACGCCAGCTTCGGCGACGGCGGCGCCGCCAACGACCCCCACGGCAATGGCCAGAACCTCGGCACGCTGCTCGCCACCGTGCTGCGCATTGACATCGACAAAGAAGAAAAGGGCAAACCCTACGCCATACCCAGTGACAATCCCTTCGTGGACAAGGCCGGCGCCGCGCCGGAGATCTGGGCCTACGGCCTGCGCAACGTGTGGCGCATGAGCTTCGACCGCGAAACCGGCGCGCTGTGGGGCGGCGACGTGGGCCAGAACGCTTACGAAGAAATCGACATCATAGTGAAGGGCGGAAACTACGGCTGGAACACCCGCGAAGGCCTGCACGCCTTCAGGGGCGGCGAAAAGGCCGACGACATGATCGACCCGGTAATCGACTACGGCCGTGACATGGGCCTGTCCGTCACCGGCGGCTACGTCTACCGCGGTGCTCTGCAGGCGGGCCTGAAGGGGCTGTACGTCTACGCCGACTACGGCAGCGGCCGCGTGTGGGGCCTCGAGTACGACCACGAAAACAAGAAGACCAAGGCGCACGAACTGCTGGGCCACTTCCCGCGCGCCACCATCAGCAGCTTCGGCGAAGACGCCAAGGGCGAGCTGTTCGCCTGCGGCCACCGCAACGGCACCATCTACCGGGTAGTAGCCCTCAAACCCGCCCCGGACAAGGAAGAAGAGGAAGAGTTCTAGTTTTCGGAGCCGGCTTCACGCTCCGGTTTGGAACCACGAAGGGCCACCAAGGGCCACGAAGAAAGGCGGGAGTAGCACATGCCGCCACAAATCAGGAACGAGGCAACACAGTGTTTCGCTACCAGCACGCGACCGGCAAGAAGGTTGATCTGCTGATCAACTTCAACTCAAAAGGCAAGCTGGAGTGGATCCGGCGTGTACTGAGGAGAAGCTCTTCGTGGCCCTTTGTGGCCCTTCGTGGTTGCACTGGCAGTTCGACAACCCTGGAGCAGCGAAAACCTGGACCCGCATCTGAACGAACTAACCGTCTGCATCACTGGAGCATCAGGCGTGATTTGGCTCGCGCCATTGCCGAACAGGGCGGCAACTACGGGTTTCGGAGCCGATTGCTTTGCTTGTTTTAGAACCACGAAGGGCCACCAAGGGCCACGAAGAAAGGCGGGCAGGCGAGATGGCGGAACTGATCATGAAAGATGAAGTGTTCGCGATCATCGGTGCAGCGATTGAGGTACACCGCGAACTCGGACACGGTTTTCTTGAGGGCGTGTACCACGAAGCTTTCGGCTACGAGATGTTCGACCGCGACGCGCCTTTCACGGAGCAACCCGAACTGCACGTGAAGTACAAGAAACGCAAGCTCAAGAAGAAGTACATTCCGGACTTCCTGTGCTTTGGCGAGATCGTGGTGGAGATCAAGGCGATCAAGAAGATCGGGCCTGATGAAGGAGCACAGCTGTTCAACTATCTCCGCGCGACCGGCAAGAAGGTTGGTCTGCTGATCAACTTCAACTCAAAAGGCAAGCTGGAGTGGATCAGGCGCGTTCTGTAGAGAAGCTCTTCGTGGCCCTTAGTGGCCCTTCGTGGTTGCATTCGCAGTTCAACAATCCTGGAGCGGCAAAGTCGTGGACCTGCAACTGAACGGGAAAACCGCATTCATTACCGGCGCTTCGGGCGGCATTGGGCGTGCTTTGGCGCGTGCGTTCGCCGAAGAAGGCTGCAACCTGGCCCTGCACGCCAACAGCAACCTGGCCTGGCTGGAAGATTTCATTGCCAAGCAGTCCTGGAAAGACCGCGCGGTGGCCGTGCAGGCCGACGTCAGTGACGCCGCATCCATGCAGCGCGCCATGGACGCCGCCGTCGCCCGCTTCGGCCGCGTGGACGTGTGCGTGGCCAACGCCGGCCGCTGGCCCAAACCCGACGAGCTGCTGAGCGAGCTGCCCGTCGAGCGCTTCCAGCAGACCATCGCCGTCAACCTGCTGGGCGCCGCCTGGACCGCCAAGGCCTTCATGCGCCAGCTGAAGCCCCGCGACGACGGACACGGCGCCAGCCTGACCTTCATCGGCAGCACCGCCGGCCGCCACGGCGAAGCCATGCACTGCGACTACAGCGCCAGCAAGGCCGGCCTGTACGGCATGGTGCGTTCCCTGAAAAACGAAGTGGTGAAGCTGGACCCCTTCGCGCGCGTGAACATGGTGGAGCCCGGCTGGACGGTCACCGAGATGGCCCGCGAGGCGCTGGACCAGCCCGGCAAGATCACCCACATCGTGAAGACCGCCGCGCTGCGGCAGCTCGCGCGCGCGGCCGACATCGCGCGCACGGTGGTGATGCTCAGCGCGCCGGGCGTCTCGCGGCATGTCAGCGGCGAGGTGCTGACGGTCGCGGGCGGCATGGAAGGCCGCACGCTCTGGAGTGAGAAGGAGATCGACGAGGATTCGATCCGCAAACGCGCGAGGGATTAAAGGCGTGTCCTAGGCATGGCCTCAAAAGAGACCTCGCGTGGGGAGCGCAGCGATCGCAGAGCATCACCGACTACGATGGAACCACAGGTAAACACAGGTGCACACGCTCAGGTTCGCACGCGACTCGTGCTCACTCGTGTTTACCTGTGTTTACCCGTAGTTCCCACGCTCGCCGCACGAAACCAGTTGTTCGGTCTATTGAGTTGTCTTCTCAGGGTCAGGGTAACGGCCCAAAGTCCCAAGCCCCACGCCGCCCATGACTGAGACCCGGAACGAAGACGTGTACGTGCTCGCGGATGACAGCCGCGAGGCGGTGTTCATCGCCGAGGGGATCACCAAGGTCTACCACATGGGCGAGGTGGACGTGCACGCCCTGCGCGGCGTTGACCTGCAGCTCTACAAGGGCGAGTTCGTGGTGCTGCTGGGGCCATCCGGCAGCGGCAAGTCCACGCTGCTGAACATACTGGGCGGTCTTGACGTGCCAACAGCTGGCAGCGTGCGCTACCGCGACCACGACCTGACCGAGGCCACCGAGGCCGAGCTGACCGAGTACCGCCGCCACCACGTGGGCTTCATCTTCCAGTTCTACAACCTGATCCCCAGCCTCACGGCGCGTGAAAACGTCGCCCTGGTTACCGAGATCGCCCGCGAGCCCATGGCGCCCGAGGAAGCCCTGAAACTGGTGGATCTCGGCGATCGCATGGACCACTTCCCCAGCCAGCTTTCCGGCGGCCAGCAGCAGCGCGTGGCCGTGGCGCGCGCCGTCGCCAAGCGCCCCGAAGTGCTGCTGTGCGACGAGCCCACGGGCGCGCTCGACATCACCACCGGCGTCAAGGTGCTCGAGGCCATCGAGCGCGTGAACCGCGAGCTCGGCACCACAACGGCCGTGATCACCCACAACGCCGCGATCGCCGCCATGGCCGACCGCGTAATCCACATCGCCGACGGCCGCATCGCCAACATCGACCACAACGCGCAGAAGAAGAAGCCCACTGAGCTGGAGTGGTAAGTTGAGGCGGCAGGAGGCAGGAGGCAGGGAACGAGAGCCGCAAGCGCAAGCGCGCGGCCGATGGCGTGGCAGCATGCAGTCGGCAGGCGGCAGGAGGCAGTGAGCAAGCGAAACCGCCCGCCGGGATCAGTAAGTAGGTAGGACGCTGGAGCATCGAGTGGCTGAAACCCTGAAACCTGAAACCTCAAACCTGTAACCTGGAAAACCGTGCTCGCGATCAACCGGAAACTGCTGCGCGACCTGTGGCACATGAAGGGCCAGGCCCTGGCGATCGTGATGATCATTGCCAGCGGCGTGGCCCTGTTCGTGACCCAGCTTGCCACGCTGGATTCGCTCACGTTCACGCGCGACAGCTACTACGCCGAGAAGCGCTTTGCCGACGTGTTCGCCAACTGCAAGCGCGCGCCCGCGCCCGCCCTGCAGCGCATCCGTGAGCTGCCGGGCGTCGATGTCGTGCAGTCGCGCGTGATTGTCGAAGTCATGCTGGACGTTCCCGGCATTGCCGAGCCCGCCAAGGGCCGCCTGCTCAGCGTGCCCGACGGCCGTCGCCCCGCGCTCAACGACCTTTTCCTGCGCGACGGCCGCATGCCCGACCCGCAGGCCCAGGGCGAGGTGGTGGTGATCGAGATGTTCGCCAAGGCCAACAACTACCACCTGAATGACACCATCACGGCGGTCATCAACGGCCGTCACCAGCGCCTGACCATCGTGGGCATCGGCCTGTCGCCCGAATACGTGTACTCGATCGCGCCCGGCGAGATGATCCCCGACGACCGCCGCTACGCGGTGCTGTGGATGAACGAGCGCGAACTGGCCGCGGCCTACAACATGGAAGGCGCGTTCAACGATGTCGCGCTGACCCTGGCGCCGCACGCCAGCGAGGGCGAGGTGATCGCGCGGGTGGACGAGGTGCTGCGCCCCTACGGCGGCCTGGGCGCCTACGCGCGCAAGGAGCAGGTCTCGCACTGGTTCTTGCAGAACGAGCTGACGCAGCTCGAGACCTTCGGCGTGTTCATCCCGCTGATCTTCATCGGCGTGGCGGCCTTCCTGCTGAACGTGGTGCTGAACCGCGTGATCGCCACCCAGCGCGACCAGATCGCCGCGCTGAAGGCCTTCGGCTACTCCAACCTGCAGGTCGCCCTGCACTTCAGCCAGATGGTGGCGGGCATCGTGCTGGTCGGCGCACTGCTCGGCACGGCCGTGGGCTACTGGCTGGGCGTGATGATGATCGACCTGTACACCGCCTACTACCACTTCCCGGTGCTGACTTTCCGCATGGCGGGCTGGGTACCGGTGGCCGGGCTGTTGATCACGGCGGCAGCGTCTTTCGGCGGCACACTGAACGCCGTGCGCCGCGCGGCCGCGTTGCCGCCCGCCGAGGCGATGCGCCCGGAAGCGCCGCCCACCTACCGCGCTACCACCCTCGAGCGCCTGGGCCTGCAGCGCCTGCTGGCGCAGCCCTCGCGCATGATCCTGCGTCACCTGGAGCGCCGGCCGATGAAGGCGGGCCTGAGCGTGCTGGGCATGAGCATGGCGGTGGCGATGCTGGTGATGGGCACCGCCTTCATGGACATCATCTACTACGTGATCGACATGCAGTCGAACGTGATCCACCGCGAGCACGTGCAGGTCAGCTTCCATGAGCCGCGCAGCATGCGCAGCCTGCACGAGCTGGAGCGCCTGCCCGGCGTGACCTACGCCGAGCCGTTCCGCAGCGTGCCCGCGCGGGTGCGCTTCGGACATCGCTCAAGGCGCATCGGCATCAACGGCGTGCCGGCCGACACGCGGCTCGACCGCGTGCTGAACGTCGAGCTCGAGCCCTTCGAGCTGCCCAAGGACGGCATCCTGCTGTCGCGCGTGCTGGGCGAGAAGCTGGGCATCCGCGCCGGCGACCAGCTCACGGTGGAGGTGCTGGAAGGCCCGCGCCCGGTGCGGCAGGTGAAGGTGGCCGCGCTGATCGATGACTTCATGGGCATCGCCGCCTACATGGAGATCAGGGCGCTGAACCGCCTGATGCGCGAGGGCGACGTGATCAGCGGCGCCAACCTGCTGACCGACGGGCGCCACGACCGCGAGCTGTACGACGCCCTGCGCGAACGCCCGCTGGTGGCTGGCGTAGTATCGAAAGACGCGATCATCGGCAATCTCAAGCGCATGATCGAGGAGAACCTGGCCATCACCATCGGCATCAACGTGCTGTTCGCGGCGATCATCGCGTTCGGCGTGATCTACAACAGCGCGCGCGTGAGCCTCAGTGAACGCGCGCGGGAACTGGCCAGCCTGCGCGTGCTGGGCCTCACGCGCGGCGAGATCAGCTACATCCTGCTGGGCGAGCTGGCGATCTTGACGTTGATCTCGCTGCCGATCGGCTTTCTGCTCGGCAACTGGCTGATCGACGCGGTGATGCTGACCCTCAACAGCGAGGTGATGCGCTTCCCGCGCGTGGTCAGCGGCACGACCTATGCATTGGCGGCCACCTCCGTTATCGTCGCCGCCACGGTTTCCGGGCTGATCGTGCGCGAGCGCCTGGACCGGCTGGACCTGGTGGAAGTGCTGAAGTCACGGGAGTAAGCGCCCATGAAGTGGGTGAAGCGCGCAGCCATGATCGTGTTCGTGCTGGCCGTCGCCGGCGCGATCGCCTATGGCTTCGTGCCCAAGCCCGTGCCCTCCGAGTTCGCGCGCGCGTCGCGCGGCGACCTGCGCGTCACCATCGACGAGGAAGCCCGCACCCGCGTGAAAGACCGCTTCACGGTCTCAGCGCCGCTGGGCGGCGTGCTGTCGCGCATCAGCCTCAAGGTCGGCGACAAGCTCGAGGTCGGCAGCCTGATCGCCACTTTGCGCCCCAGCCGCCCGCTGCTGCTGGACGCCCGCAGCAAGGCCCAGGCCGAGGCCAACATCAAGGCGGCCGAGGCCACCCTCAAGCAGGCCCAGGCCAACCTGGACGCCGCCAAAGCCGAGCTTGAGCTGGCGATCAAGGAGCACAACCGCGCGAAGACATTGTTTCAGGGCAAGCACGTCTCGCAGGAGCAGGTGGATGCGGCCGCCACCCGCGAGATCGCGGCCAAGGCTGCGCAGGACTCGGCCGAGTTCGGGCGCCAGGCCGCGGAATTCCAGCTGCAGATGGCGCGCGCGGCGCTGATCGAGGAAGACGGCGAGCTGCAGACGCTGGAGATCCGCTCGCCGGTCGCGGGCGCCGTGCTGCGCGTCTACCGCGAAAGCGAGGGGCCCGTGATGCCCGCCGAAATGCTGGTCGAGATCGGCGACCCGGCCTCGCTCGAGGTGGTGGTGGACCTGCTCAGCAGCGACGCCGTACGCGTGAAGACCGGCATGCCAGTCAGCATCGAGCGCTGGGGCGGCGACCAGCCCCTGCAGGGCAGCGTGCGGCGCGTGGAGCCCGCGGGCTTTACCAAGATCAGCTCGCTCGGCGTGGAAGAGCAGCGCGTCAACGTAATCATCGACTTCGTCGGCAAGCCCGAGCAATGGACCCGCCTCGGCGACGCCTTCCGCGTCGAGGCCCGCGTCATCACCTCCGAGCGCAAGGGCGTGATCAAGGTGCCCACCGGCGCCATCTTCAACACGCCTGAGGGCACGGCCGTGTTCGTGGTGGCGGACGGCAAGGCCCGCCTGACCCGCGTGGACCTGGGCGACCGCAACGGCCTCGAGGCCGAGGTGCTGAGCGCAATCAACGAGGGCGACACGGTTGTGGTCCACCCCAGCGACGAAATTTCGGACGGCACTGGTGTGATTGAACGCTGATGCGCCCCGCGTTCCGCCGCCAGCTGCTGCAATGGTACGCCCGCCACGCCCGCGAGCTGCCCTGGCGTTCCAATCCCAGCCCGTACCGCGTGTGGGTCAGCGAGATCATGCTGCAGCAGACCCGCGTTGAGGCCGTGCGCGGCCACTTCGCCCGCTTCATGAAACGCTTCCCCAGCCTGCGCGCCCTGGCCGCCGCGGAGCTTGAGGCCGTGCTGCAGGCGTGGTCCGGCCTCGGCTACTACCGGCGCGCGCGCATGCTGCATGCGGCGGCGCGGCAAGTCGTGCAGCGGCACAACGGCCGCTTCCCGCGCGAACGCGAGGCCCTGCTGGAGTTGCCGGGCATCGGCCCCTACAGCGCGGGGGCGATCCTGAGCATCGCCTTTGACCAGCCCGAGCCAATCGTGGACGGCAACGTGGAGCGCGTGTTCAGCCGCCTGGCGGCGGTTGCGCACGACGTGAAGTCCAGGGCCGGGCGCGAGGCGATCTGGCAGCTGGCCCGCGAGCACGTGGAAAAGGGCCACGCCGAGGGCCACAGCCCCAGCGCCCTGAACCAGGCGCTGATGGAACTGGGGGCCATGGTCTGCCTGCCCGCCGCGCCGGATTGCGCCGCCTGCCCCGTGCGCGGCCACTGCGCCGCGCGCAAGGCCGGCCGTGAACGCGAGTTCCCCGTGCTGCCAGCCCGCGCCAAGGCGAAATCAAAGCGTTATCGGTTCATCGCGCCGCGGGACGACAACGGCCGCGTGCTGCTGGTGCGCCGTCCGGAGGGCGACAGTTCCAGCCTGTTGCCGGCCGGGTTGTGGGAGCTGCCGCAACAGGAAGCGGCTGAAACGCTGGGGATTAGCATGCGGGGCAGGCCGGTCACACGCGCTCACAGCATCATGAACTATCGGCTGCAACTGAGCGCACGCAACGCCAAGCCACAGGGCACTATAAAGGAAACAACCGACCGCAAGTGGCACACGGCCCAGCAGGCAGACCAGGCCGCCATGTCGTCGGCCACACGCAAACTGCTGCAAGCCCTGGGAGTGCTGTAGTCGCACGAGTAACCCGGCCTGACTGCTGTAGATTTCTACGTCTTTCCAAAACCGGCTGTTCGGCGCGGATGCGCCGGGACAGTGGCAGCCCACACCGACCGCCTCTGGCGGTCGGTGTGGGTTTTGTCGCAGTAGGAGTCTGAGGCGCGGATGCGCCGACACAATCGCGGCCTCGGCCGCGAGAACGGTCCGGGCGCAAGCGCCCGTTGTGGCGGCGCTCCGCGCCTCGGGGTGGCTCAGGATCGCGACCCCCCAGCGTCTCGGCCGCTGGAAGCGGCCTCAAAGCTGGGGGCTTCCACTGTGACGGCGCTCCGCGCCGGCGCCAGGGTTTCGGCCCGGGATTGGCATTCCGGGCTTTGGCTTCGCTGTTTCTGATTTTTCCGGAACCTGGCCGGGACCTTGGGCGTCCTATCCGCGCATATCCTTTGACCTTACCTGGAGGAATCATGATTTCTTTCCGCAATCTGCTGGTGGCCGGTTCGCTGGTTGGCGCATTCGCCTTCGGCGCGGCCCTTTTCATTGAAACCCGTGACGCACAGGCCTGCCTGCACCCGGAACGCGAGTTCAAGTTCCCGATCAAGGCCGGCGCCCAGAAGGGCCTGATCTTCTTTGCCGACGGCCGCGAAGAGCTTGTGATCCGCCCCAGCTACAAGGTTGAGGGCGAAGGCCTGAAGGTGAAGAACGACGCCGTGGAAGGTTTCACCACGCTGGCGTGGCTGGTGCCGGTGCCGAACCTGCCGGACACGTACAAGGAAGCCGACGCCAAGCTGTTCAGCGAACTGGAAGACTTTACCAGGCCGCAGGAGCGCGCGACCCGTGACGGCAGGCGCAGCCTGGGCAAGAACTGGTCCGACGAAGAGGACTCGGCCAACGGCGTCGAGTTCCTGGAAGAAGTGAAGGTGGGCGACTACTCGATCCAGCCGGTGAAGGCCAAGGGCGAAATGGGTGCGCTGGAGCTGAACAACTGGCTCAGCACCAACGGCTTCGGCTCGGTCGATGAGAAGGTGATGAAGTACTACATCGACAACAACCACTATTGGCTCGCGATCAAGCTCAAGAATGACAAGGGCCTGCCCGCCAACGGCGAGGTCAAGCCCCTGCGCATCGGCTTCGACACCGACAAGCCGGTCTACCCCATCAAGATCAACCAGGGCCGCGGCAGCTTCGACCTCGAGCTGTGGCTGATCACCGCGCAGGAGATCGACACCGAGAAAACCAAGGCGCTCGGCCTGGAAACCGTCGAGCAGCAGGACTCCACGATGCTGCAGAAGAACCGCAAGACCCGCTTCAGCGACCTGCCCCAGGTGGTCAAAGATGTGGCCGCCGATGACGAAGGGCTGAAGAAACTCAAGGCCGGCGAACTATACTGCTACCGCTTCTTCGGCGTCGGCGTGGACAAGGACATCGACCTGTCCAAGCTGGAAGCTGACCTGAGCTTCAGCTTCAAGGAACAGCCGCAGGAAGAGAAGAAGGACTAGCTCGCGTGCCACGACGAAAAGGGGCGCGCCGCGCCCCTTTTCTTTTGGAGTCGAAATGAAGAAGACCCTGCTGCTGTCGGCCACCCTCTGCCTGCTCGCGCTCGCCCCGGGCAACGGTGACGCCTGCATCCACCCGCCCCAGGGCTTCAAGGGCGTGGTCGATTCCGCCGCCCAGCGCGGACTGATCTTCTTTGACAACGGCCGCCAGGAGCTGGTGCTGCAGCCCGGTTTCAGCGTAAACACCAGCGAGCTCGATGCCGACGAGTTTACGGAAGACGGCATGCTCAAGAACTTCCAGGCGTTCGCCTGGATCGTGCCGCTGCCCTCGCTGCCGGACAGCTACGCCGAGGTTGAGCCGGCGCTGTTCGCGGACCTGGACGAGTTCACGCCCATCGTGCCGCGCATCCCCAGCCCCGAGAAAGACGCCGACGACGGCCCGCCCATGGTGTTCGACGAGGGCGACGAGGACGTGGAGTTCTTTGAGCCGCTGGAGGTCGGCAGCTACAGCATCCAGCCCATCAAGGCAAAGGGCGAGCAGGGCGGCAAAGAGCTGGCCGCCTGGCTGAAGAGCAACGGCTTCGGCGAGCTCGACGAGCGCGTGCTGCGCTTTTACCTGCAGGGCGGCTACTACTGGCTGGCCGTGAAGCTGAGCGCCGACGCCGGCCTGCCCGCGGACGGCAGCGTGAAGCCGCTGCAGATCAGTTTCAAGACGCCGCGCCCGGTGTACCCCTTCAAGATCCACGACAAGCGCGGCGAGTTCGACGTTGAGCTGTGGCTGGTCACGCGCGAGGCCGTGGACCTGACCAAGAGCCGCCAGTTCGGGATCGAGACGGCCGAGCAGATCAGCGACAGCGACCAGCAGCAGAACCGCGAAACCAGCTACGTGAAGCTGCCGGAAAGCGCCCGCGCGATCGCCGACGGCTCGGCTGAGCTGAAAGCCCTGCGCACGGGCAAGGTGTTCGTCTACCGTTTCTTCGGCCGCGACATCGACGCGGACGAAGGCCTCGACCTGGCGCTGCTGCAGGACGAACTGCACTGGGAGTTCGAGAAGGACGTGGCGCCCAAGCCCAAGGAAGAGGTTAAGCCCACCCCGCCCGCTGAAGAGAAGGATGAAGAAAAGAAGGAAGGCGAGGGCGAAAAGCCCAAAGAGGGTGATGATTCAGGAGACAAGAAATAGCCCTCCAAAGTCCCAGCCCCGCAGGCCAGGTCCCACCCGAGATCGTATGCAAGCTCCTGAAGTCGCACGGGCTGGCGGCGGAGATCGTTGACGGATTTGTCCGGGTCAAAGGGAGCGGCGCAAAACTCGCGTTGGTGCTTTATGATCATCACGCGCCTTTGCCCCATGTGTCGCTGCAACTGGACGCAGTGGTGGTGTTGGCGGATGGATCAGCCGTCATCGAATCCTGCGGCGCAATCGGCGCTGACATAGATGAAGCCGTTGGCGACGGTTTGCACAGATTGTCGACTTACTCCCTGCATCAACTGCTATCCGCCTTCTTCGGCCACGCCGATGGTGACCAGGTGAGCTGCGAAATGTGGTCGGTCGCGGGGAGAGACTGGAACGCTCACCTCGGGGGGATCAACGTATCCGACAGCGAGAATCCTGGTGGTGATCCACAAACCACGGTGCCGGAGGACTTCTTCGACTGCATCGAACGCTTGACCAGGCAGCTTCAACTCACTCCACAGCCCCATTGGGTGCGGGTTTACACCGCGGCACATTCCGGCAATCCCCGAATGGTAGAGGTCCTGTTTGACAACGAGCCATGGCCGGAGGCAGAGGCCGCAATTCGCGGGCTGCAGTGGCCGGAGCCTCGCGGCTTTCATTCCGTCAGGACTTTCTTTGTGCTGACCCCAGCGGGCTGGAGTCCAAGCTAGTCTGCAACCGCGGCCCGTTCAATATCGAGCTGCAACCGGGGGTGGAAGCCCGCACGTCGGGAACTACACTCACGCCCGCTGGATCGGTAGCTCAATGGTAGAGTAGCGGCCTTTTAAGCCGTGGGTTCTGGGTTCGAGTCCCAGCCGATCCACCACTGTTGTTTGCGGTCGTGCGAGCCATCCGGTTCGCGCGACCGCTTCGTTTACGCCGCGTAGCTGGGGGCGTGGTCCGACGCCTTTCCGGCGGGCTGCATCCGGTCCGGCCTGCCGGTCAACCGCGGGAGCGCGCTCGCGGACGGCCCCGCGCCTTCGCCCATCGGCGATGGGTGTTCCGCCCTTCGCGGGGTGGCGTATGACGGGCGGGTTTCGCTGTTGAAACGCCCTGACTTGGCTAAACTGTTGGCCTAGGTGCATTTGGGTGTTGGGCTGAAAACTCGGGTTTCGTCTCGCCTTCCGTGTGAGCGGAAAAACTTCGTCGCATTCCCGGGAACTTCGTATTCCGGGATGACGTCATTACCCGGATCAGCCGACGCCGCGTCGCGTATGCTTGCCGTTGCTCACAGGGGGCCCGCATGAAACTTACCTGGTTGCTGCCCGCGATTCTCGGCGGACTGCTGCTCTTTACCTCCAGCGTCAATGACCCCGCGCCCGCGCCGGCCGTGCAGCCCGCGCCGCAGGCCGTCGCCGAGCCCGCGGGCCTGCTGCCCGACGTGCCGTTGTTCGACGCGGCGGCCGTGGCTGACACCCCCGTCGGCATCCTGCTGGATGTCAACGAGGGCGGCCGCATCGACCCCATGCAGGCGCGCGGCACCCAGCCCCCGAACTGGAAGCCGGACCCGCCGCTGAACCTGAGCGGGCCGATGCCCAGCGACGACGAAGTGCGCGGCGCGCTGGTGAAGGCCGTCAACTACGTGCTGGATCACCAGAACGAAAACGGCTCCTGGGACGTCGAGTTGACGGGCACGCTGCTGTCCGAGACGGCCGACCAGGCCGTGGACGCCATCGCGGCGACGGGCCTGGCGGGCTACGCGCTGCGGCGGCACCTCAAGGTAAACCCTGAGCGCATCGAGCCGGCGCTGAAGCGCGCGGCGCAGTTCGTGATCGACCGCGTCTACCGCGGCAAGCTGCCGCTGAAGGTGTGGTACGCCAACTGGCGTTACACGCTGGGGCTGAAGTTCCTGCACCAGGAGTACATGAACACCGCGGACCCGGAGTTCCGCAACGAGCTGCGCAGCGTGTGCCGCCGCATGGTGCAGGGCCTGCTGAAGCTGCAGCTCAGCAACAGCGAGGCCCCGGCCCTCGAGAAGAAGCGCCGCACCCGCCTCAGCAGCCGCTTCAAGAACAGCGCCATGCCCAGCCAGCTCGGCGTGGTGCTGGCGCCCCCGACCGACGAAGACTACCGCGGCGGCGCATTGGTGCTGCGCGTGCTGCCGGGCAGTGCGGCCGAGCGCACGGGCATCAAGGCCGGCGACCGCATCTGTGAAACGGAAGGCCTGCGCGTCGAGAACTCGCTGGACTATTACATGCAGGAGGCCGGCTTCGTCGGCGGCCAGAAGATCAACATCGCCGTGCGCCGCGAGGGCGCCAAGGACTTCAAGAAGGACGTGCAGCTCGACCAGACCTGGCCCGGCTACCTGGGCATCAAGGTGAACGCCGGCATGGGTGAAGGACCGGTGGTTGAGTCCTTCCTGCCTTTCAGCCCCTGCAAGGGTGACCTCGAGGTCGGCGATATCATCGTGGAGGCCAACGGCAACGCCGTCACGGGCATCGACCAGCTGCGCGAGATCGAGCGCGGCATCAAGCCCGGCGACAAGGTGCGCCTCAAGGTGCTGCGCGGCGAAAAGGCCAAGAAGAAGTCCGCCAGCGTCGAGGCTTCCGGCGCGCCCGAAGGCTGGTTCTATTTCGGCATCCAGGAAGAGGACAAGGGCGACGACAACGGCGTGGTGGTTGACGGCGACCCGCGCCCCGGCACCCCGGCCGCCGAAGCCGGCCTGAAAGACCAGGACCGCATCACCTGGATCGGCGACACCCCGATCCTGGGCATGGACCACCTGATCGAGTTCGTCGGCACCGTGGCCGCGGGCAAGCCCTACACCATCAAGTGGGTGCGTGACGGCGAGGAGATGCAGGCCGAGGTGATCGCCCGCCCGATCCCGCAGCCGTTCATGCTGACGGCCGACCTGGACGTGAACCGCCAGAACCTCAAGGTTTACGTCAGCTCGGTTGAAGCCGGCGGCGTGGCCGAGAAGGCTGGCATGAAGAAGGGCGACGTGATCAACAAGATCAACGGCGTCGACTGCTCGAACTACTTCCTGTTCGTGCGCGTTTACTACAACCTGAGCGCCGGCGAAGAAGTCACCTTCACCCTGCAGCGCGGCAACACCGAGGTGGAAGTGAAGTTCGAGCTGCCCAAGGCCCCCGACACAGGCGGCGAGCAGGTCGCCGAGGAAGGCGGCTGGGCCTATTACCCCGAAATGGGCGAATCTCCCAGCTTCTCCACCGCGGCCGCCATGCTGGTGCTGATGGACGTCGAGCACGACATGGAGATCAAGGGGCTCAACCGCGTGCTCAAGGAGCCGCTGGCCGCCGCCGCCGCGCTGATGAACAAGCTGCGCGTCGTGGACAAGGAGAACGGCGGACAGGAAACCTACGTGTACCGCGGCGGCAGCGTCGGCATGGGCCAGATCGGCATCGACGTCAAGGGCTGCCAGGGACGCAACGCGATCTGCGAGTTGACCCTGGTGCGCATGGGCGTCGCCAAGCGCAGCAAGAGCACGCTCAAGAAAATCATCGAGCAGTGGATCAAGTACCGCGGCGAACTCGACGCCGTGAAGCGCATGGAGTACTACAACCCGCCCGGCAAGGGCGGATCGCCCCACAACTTCGACCGCAACTTCAACGCGGCCTACTACTGGATGTACGGCCACTACCACACCCTGCTGGCCTCAAAGGAAGTGGGCGGCAAGCACTTTGAGCAGATCAACGAAATCTGCACCAAGGCACTGATGCTGGTGCGCGAAGACGACGGAACCTGGCTGGGTCACCCCAGCTTCGGCAAGCTGTGCGGCACCTGCCTGGGGCTCTGGATCCTGGGCGAAACCGAGGGCGGCTGGCGCGACGGATACGCCACTCCCACCACCCAGGAGAAAAGGGAAGGCGGCCCGGCCAACCCCGAAACGCCCGACAAGTAATGAACACGCCGGCGAACCGGCCCGCTTCGGCGGGCCGGTTCTGGTTAATGGTGAAGTGCTGAACCACAAACAAAGTCCGCGCCACTGGCTGAAGGACTGCCCTGTCGTCGAGTCCACACAAAGCAACCGCAGAGGGCCACGCGGGGGCGCGGAGGCGCAAAGGGCTGATTGGTGTTCGTCGATCAATCGGCCGATCGCGCTGAAGCAACGCCAGGGCGCAAGGCAGCGCCACGGCATCAACGTTGTGGCGCGCCAATCGGCCAAAGGAATTGCAACCAACGAAAAGGCCGTGGCGTTCCTTGCGCCCTGGCGTTTGAAACCCATCCCTGAACGGAAGCAGCCGTCGAATCGCAAAGGACACTTAGCGCCTTCGCGCCCCCGCGTGGCCCAAGCAGTTGCAGTTCCAAAGCGCGGACAAGAATGTCCGCGCCACTGTCGGGATGTCCGCACCAGTGCACACCCATTGGCAATTGAAGACTGGTTATTGGTAACTCGCTGTCCAGACGCCGGCGGAATGCAAAGGCAGGCTCGAAGACGCGGACAGCCCCATCCCGGAAATTGCATGACCACCAGCGTCAGGTTGCGGGTCGGAGTCGAAGGTTGATGGTCGACAGTTGACGGTAACTGCGGCTACTGGCCGTGACTGTAGACTGTGAACCGTTGACCGTGAACCTGCCACCGGAGTGTGGTGGTCATGCAGATCCCGGAATGCTGCCTGTTTTGTCGGGCGACGCGTGGGCGTATAAGCGTATTCATCTATACTCCCTGACCTGAACCTGACCGTACCGGAGACGCCGGAATGCGCACACTTGCACCTGCCATCGTCCTGCTGCTGCTTGCCGGCAGCCTTGCCACCGCCCAGGAAGAACGCGGCGAGACGGACGCCCTCAGCGGCCGCCTGCAGCCCGCCCGGGCCAGCGAACTCAAACTCGAACTCAAGGGTTACGGCGGCGAGCTGACACTCAAGCTGCTGCTGGCGCCCGGCACGGCCGTGAAGGAGGGTGAGGTGGTGGCCGAGGCGAGCGCGCCGGAGTACGAGGACGCGCTGGCGCGCGCGCGGGAGAACGTGCAGCTGAACGAGATGGGTCTGCAACTGCTGGAAGAGGCGGCCCGGGGCGCGCAGGAAGGCTACAAGCTGCAGCTTGAGCGCACCCAGCGCAGCGCCCAGCGCGCGGAGCAGGACCTGGACTACTTCCTGAAGAAGCAGAAGAAGGACAGCATCCGCAACTCGGAGCTGGGGATCGAGAGCTTCGACCACAGCATCAAGGACCAGGAGGAAGAACTGGCGCAGCTCGAGAAGCTGTACCAGGGCAACGACCTGGCCAAGGAAAGCCAGGACATCGTGCTGAACCGCTCGCGCCGTCGCCTGGCCGTGAGCAAGGAACGCTTCGAGATGGCCAAGGAAGAGCACAAGCGCCTGGTGGAAGTCGGCATCGTGCGCCGCGAAGAAGACCTGCGCGCCGCCCGCGACGCCGCGGCCCTTGAGCTCGCCCGCGTCAGCAGCAGCGTCGCGCGCGACAACGTGGACATGCAGGCCAAGCTGATCCGCAGCCGGCGCGCCCTCGAGGACGCCCGCAAGGCCCTGGCCGACCTGGAGGCCGACGCCGCGCGCCTCAAGCTGACCGCACCCCATGACGGGTTCGTTGCCGCCGGCGCCTGGAACAACAACGACGGCGCCAGCCAGCCGGTGCGCATCGGCGACCGGCTCAGCCGCGGCGCCGTGATCGCGACCGTGGTGGACACCGGCAAGCTGAGCGTCACCGTTAACGTGCAGGTCGGCTCGCGCGACAAGTTCAAGCCGGGTACCCAGGTCAGCGCCAAGGCCGGCGAGGTCTCCGCCGCCGGCGTGGTGAAGGCGATCGGCTTCGTGGTCAACAAGGCCGGCATGGTGACGGCCGTGATCGAGGTGGACAACGCGGCCGGCGCGCTGCTGCCCGGCCAGAAGGTGAACGTAGCCCTGCCGTAACCCGGAGGCCCCATGCGCAAGTCCCTGCTGTTGATCGCGGGCCTGGCCGTCGCGGCGCTGTCAGCCTGCGGCAAGCCCGCACAGCCCAACGCGGCCGAGCACCCCGCGCCGGGCAACGCCGCGCCCGCGCCCGAGAAGAGCGCGCCGGAGAAGATCGAGTGGAGGCAGCAGGCCGAGCTCGACAAGGCCGTGCGCTGGATACTCGACAACCAGAAGAAGAAGGGCGACTGGGGCTACATGGAAGAACGCCCCTACGACATCTACCTGGGCAGCATCAACAGCCTGCACGTGTGGGGCAACGCCAGCACCGCGCTGTGCGCCATGGGCCTGATGATGCAGCCGCCCACCGACGAGATTGACGGCGCATTGACCCGGGCGCTCCAGTACCTGATCGAGGCGCCCGACACCCCGCGCGCGACCATGGATACGTTCTACAACGTGTGGTCGCACGCCTACATGGTGCAGGCAATGTGCCAGGCCATGCAGGACGCGCGCTTCAAAGAGCTGCGCCCGCGCCTCAAGAAACGCGCCGAGCACGAGCTGCGCCGCCTGCTCGACCACCAGTCGCTGGACGGCGGCTGGGGCTACTATGATTTCACCTACCGCACCCTGCGTCCCAGCGGCGACATCAGCACCAGCTTCACCACCGCCGCGGCCCTGGTCGCCATGCGCGACGCCCGCACCGTTGACCTGCCGATCCGCGACCACAACGTGCAGATCGGTCTCGATTACCTCGAGCGTCACCGCATCCCCAACGGCGGGTACTACTACAGCAGCGGCCACATGTATTATCCCATGAGCGCCGCCAACCTGCCGCGCGGCAGCCTGGGCCGCTCGCAGTCCGGTGACAACGCGCTGTTCACCTGGAACCGCACCATCACGCCCGAGACCCTGCAGGCGCAGCTCGATTACTTCTTCAAGGACCATGCCTTCATCGAGATCGGCCGCGGCCGACAGTTCCCGCACGAAGCCTGGTACGCAACCGCGCCCTACTACTACTACTTCGGCCACTACTACGCTTCGCGCAACGTGCTGGCCCTGCCGAAGGGACAGCAGCCGAAGTACGGCGCGGAACTGGCCAGGCTGGTGGCACTGGGCCAGTACGACGACGGCAGCTTCTGGGACTACCCGCTGTACGGCTATCACAAGCCTTACGGCACCGGCTACGCCGTGATCATTCTCAGCAACTGCAAACAGGCTGTGGAACAGAACGCGCCGTAACGCTCGTCGCCGCGGCGCTACGTCAGCTTTCGCGGCGCTTGACGGTGATCTTGGGCTTGGGCTTGGCCGGCTCGCGCAGCAGCTCCATCCGGAAACTTTCGTTGGTGCCCAGCCGCAGCTCGATCGGCGCCTTGCGCATGCCGATGATCTGGTCGCGGCCCTCCACCTTGTGCCCGTTCAGAAACGTGCCGTGCTTGGACAGATCCTCGATGTAAATCGCCTTTGCGCCCTGGAAGCTGATCTTCACGTGGTGACGGCTTACGGTATGCAGGTGGTCGTCCTTGCCGGCCGTGCCCTTGCCCGGCTTGTCGGGCGCGTCGCTGTCGCCGACGCGGATGGTGCAATCGCGCGAACGGCCGATGATCGCCTCGCCGCCCTCTTCAATCACGAACTCCTTGCCTTTGCAGAAGCCCGCAATGCCGGTCAGCTTGATGGTGATGGTTTCGTCGGCCATGGGCTACTTCAGCTCGTCGAGCATGGACTCAGGCGGTTCGTGGTTGGTGTAGACGTTCTGGACGTCGTTGTTGTCCTCCAGCGCGTCCACCAGCTTCTGCACCTTGCGCGCGGTCTCTTCGTCGACTTCGTTGCGCAGGTGGGGGAGGTACTCGAGCTGGGCCGAGATCCAGCCGATCTTCTTCGCCTGCAGGGCCTTCTTCACGGGCTCAAGGGCGACGGCCGGCGTGGTTACGGTGAAGCCCTCGTCGTCGGACTCCAGGTCTTCGGCGCCCGCCTCGGCCACGATTTCAAGCAGCTGGTCCTCGGGCGGGGCGCCTTCCTTTTCGATTACCACGATGCCCTTGCGGTCGAAGCTGTGCATCACGCTGCCGCTCTGGCCCAGGTTGCCGCCGTTCTTCTCGAAGGCGTGCTTGATGTCGGGCGCGGTGCGTTTGCGGTTATCGGTCAGGGCCTCGACGATGATCGCCACGCCGCCCGGCGCGTAGCCTTCGTACACCAGCTCTTCGGGGTCGGCGCCCGCAAGCTCGCCGGTGCCGCGCTTGATGGCGCGGTCGATGTTGGCGGCCGGCATGTTTTCCTTGCGGGCTTCCAGGATGGCGTCGGCGAGGCGGTTGTTGGTCTCGGGGTCGCCGCCGCCGAGCCGCGCGGCCACGATGATGCCGTGGGCCAGCTTGCTCCAGATCTTGCCGCGCTTCTTGTCGACCGCGGCTTTGCGGTGCTTGATGTTCGCCCACTTGCTGTGACCGGCCATGTGACTGCCCCGTTAGGTGATTTTTGATTTTGGATTTTGGATTGTGGATTGGAAGGGGGCACCGGCGTCAAGAGTGCTTCAATCCGCGACTCAATGGTCTGCGGGGCGAGCTGGCGGCGTCTTTGGTGTAATCCAAAATCGAAAATCCAGAATCCAAAATCAAAGGGGTCCGCGCTTGCGGATTTCGTCGGCGCGCATCAGCTCGGTATCGAGCTTGAAGCGCTCGCCCAGGTACTCCTTGCGCACCACGGGGTCGTCGGCGATGTCGCGCGGCGGGCCTTCCTTGATGACCTGGCCGTCCACGATGATGTAGCTGCGGTCGGTCATGGGCAGCACTTCGCGCACGTTGTGGTCCGTCAGCAGCACGGCGATGTTCTTGCGCACCAGGCCGGCCACCAGCTCGCGCAGGTCCTGGATCGCGATGGGGTCAACGCCGGCAAACGGCTCGTCGAGCAGTATCACCTTGGGGTTGCCGATCAGCGTGCGCGCGATCTCGAGCCGGCGTTTCTCGCCGCCGCTGCAGGCGCCGGCCGGGTTGGTGCGGATCTTGTGCAGGCCGAACTCGTCAATCAGTTCTTCCAGCCGCTTGCTGCGCTCGGCGCGCGGCATGTTGGTGGTCTCGAGGATGGCCAGCAGGTTTTCCTCGACGCTGAGCTTGGCGAAATAGGTGTCGTCCTGGGGCAGGTAGCCGAGGCCGTGACGCACGCGCTTGTACATGGGCATGCGGGTGACGTCTCTGCCGTCCAGGATTACCTGCCCGCCGTTGGGGCGGTGCACGCCCATCAGCATCTTGAAGGTGGTGGACTTGCCGGCGCCGTTGCGCCCGAGCAGGCCGACGATCTCACCGGCGCCAACCTCAATGTTGACGCCACGCACCACGGTGCGCCCGCCAAAACGCTTGGTAAGCCGATCGCCCTTCAGGACAGCCATTGCCGGATGATCGAAGATCGAGGCAGAGTGCGCAAGGCGCAGAAAACAAGAGCCGCAAGCGCCAGCGCGCGGCGGGAATCGTGAAGGCGGCGGGAAAACAGCGAATTACCAATAACCAATTACCAATGACCAATTGGCCCGGGACGCCGAGGCATTGGTAATTGAAAATTGGTTATTGGTAATTTGCTGTTCACCCAAGAAGCGCACTGGCTTCGCCGCTACTTCCTGCGGATCAGCCGTTCATCCGGCACGCCGATTCTTCTGCGCAGCTCGCCTGTGTCATTCAGCCAGCGCTTGCCATCCTGGTAGTAGCCGGCTGTGGGTTTGATCTCGGCATCATAGGTATGAAACCAGGCGTTGAACTGGTGCATGGTCAGCTCGCGCATGTACTTGGCCGCCATGCTGGCCAGCGCGATCGGCAGATGCTCGCTTTCGCCCTTCTCCTTGAACGCGATGAACAGGCGCGGGCAGCCCTGCACCTCCGGGATGCTCAGCTCGTAGGTGCTGATTTCCTTCTCCTCCGCGAAGATCTCGATCTGCGCCTCCGGGAACTGCGCCGCCAGCGCGCGGCCGTAGCGTGTACGGCCGCCCTGGCGGTCGCACACCACCGCGAGCTGCCGGTGCTTTTCCCAGAGCGGGCCGATGATGCGCGCGATGCCCTCGAACTCGGCGCGCGCCTTGTTGCCCAGGCGCTGGATCAGCCGGTTCAACTCGCCCTCGTAGATCGGCGCTACGCCGAGTGCCGCCAGGCCGTAGCCCGCGGCCTGCAGCGCGCGGCCGATGGCCTGGCCGCGCAGCGCGGCGCGGTCGGCGCCGGCCTCAAGCGGGAAAGGCTGCGGCGGCTTGGTGTACCAGTCGTAGTTCTCGGGCTTTTCGCGCGACAGGGGCGCGAAGGCCGCGCGGAAGGCCGTGAAATCGGCGAGGTCGTGGCCGGCCAGCGCGGCCCAGGCCAGCAGTTCTTCCTCAAGGGCGAGCAGGCCTTTGGCCGGCGAATACAGCTTCTTGCTGTCGCACACCACGGGGCGCTTTTTGCGTTCAATCGGCTCGCGGCCGAGGCCCAGCGCCTGCCACATGTCGAGGTTCAGCACGCCGGTGGGCGTCATGGCCTGCGGCAGTGTGAAGGCTGCGTAACCCAGCGTGAGCGGGCCCAGGATGGGGCCCAGGCCGGCCTCGTCGATGCCCAGGATGGTGCGGTAGTGCGCCATGGCGCGATTGTGGCGCACGGCTGCAGGCAAGCGAGCAAGTGGAGTGAATGCGGATTGCTGTCAGGAAGTTGGGGCGTAGGGGCGGGCCCGTGTGCCCGCCCGCCGGCCGCCACATGGGGCGGCCCCTACTCTTCTTCGTACTTGGGCCAGCTGGTGATGTCGTCGCCGAGGCCGTACTGGTTGATGCCGTCTTCGCCGAAGCTCCAGATCACGTAGCCGGTGGGGTACTGGCCGGTGACGGGGTGGCGCAGGGCGTTCTGGCACTCGGTGGCGTTGATGTTGACGCTGCTGCCGTCGGCCAGCGTCACGCTGTACTGGTAGTTGCCGGCGCGCACGGTCTTGATGTCGAGGTACACCAGCGGGTTGCCCCAGGCGTCCGTGATCTCGAACAGGTCGCGGGCCGAGCCGTCCTCGAGGTCCAGGTGTTCCGGCGAGGTGGCGTCCTCCAGCACCGTGTCGATGTCGAGGTTGGTGCGGCGCTTGTCGTCCTGGAACAGCGGGCCGTCGATGTAGGGGCCCTGCTCTCGCTTGCTGCGCAGGGCGAGCACCAGCGCCTCGATGCCGGTGTTGTCCTTGTTCGGGTCCGTCAGCGCGGGGTAGCCGATCAGCAGCCCCAGCTCCTGCAGGCTGCACGGCGGCGGCACGCCCCAGCGCGCCTGGAAGCTCTCCACGTTGGTGCGCAGCGTCTCGATGGTGGCCTGGGTCTGGGCGACCTTGCTCTTGCTGAACACGCCGCCGAAGCTGACCAGCAGCACGGCCGCGAGCAGCACCAGGATCCCGACCACGACCAGGATCTCGATCAGCGTGAAACCGCTACGGTGTCGGCGCATGGCTACTTCTTCCTGGTCAGGCCGCTGTCGTAGATGAACTTGACGCTGTCAACCTCGATGGTCGCCTTCACGCCCACCAGCGCGCGGGTGAAGAAGCCGCAGTGGACGGCGAAGGTGGCGGTCTGGAAATCCACGCGGGTCAACTCGCTGAGGTGCAGCTTGTCGTTTTCGCTGCGGTTGACGGGCAGCTTGACCTCCCAGCCGTTGATCACGGCGACGTAGTCGATGTCGCTGAAATCCTTGCTGTACTGGCGGCGCAGGGCGAGCGTCAGCTTGTCGTCGGGCAGCAGCGGGCGTCCGCCGTATGCGGTCACGTCGATCAGCCCGTACTCCATGCGCTTCTCCACGCTGGTGCGGTCCTGCAGGTCGTACTTGCGGGTTTCCCAGAACACGCGGCCCTGCGAATCGACGCCGACGAAGATGCTGACCTTGGGGTCCGCCTCGGTGCCCTTGCCGGCCGAGGATTTGCTGACCTTGGTGATGTAAATGCCGAAGTCGAGCGGCGCGTCGCCGAGGCGCGGCAGGGTGGCCTCGAAGGTGGTGAGCGTGGCGTGCGGCTTCTCGACCTCGAAGCGGCTGATCACGCCGGACTCTTTCTGGTTCACGGCCAGCTGCAGCTTGCCGGCGCGGATCCTGGTGGCCTCGACGAAGCCCTGGTCGGGCTTGAGGCGGGTGGGGATGATCCAGTTGCCGTAGAAGTTGGGCGTGCTGTCGGTGGTGAACTCGTCGATCTCGAAGTACTGGCGCTGGTTCTGCTCGATGCGCTGGACCCAGTCGCTGGCGTAGACGAACGGGGAGGTCTTGTCGTAGTCCTTGCGCAGGTTGGGGTCGGGGATGAAGTCCTTGTTGCGGGCGTTCTCGATGTGCTTGCGGAAGGCGGCCAGCGCGGCGCCGTGGTCGCCCAGTTCATAGAGCGCGTAGGCGTACACGTTGTAGCAGGCGAGGCTGGGGATCTGCGCCAGCTCGCGCTCGTTGAAGGTACTGGGTTTCTCGGACTCGGCGAAACTCTCCAGCCGCTCGATCAGCTCGGCGGCCAGGTCGCGCGCCTTCACCAGGTAGGCCTTGCGCACCGACTCGGCGTCGCCGCGGTCGGCCACGGTCAGGGGCGCGACTTCCGACAGCCGCAGCATCAGCGTGCCCAGCGCCAGCTTCACGGCGGGCTGTGAGTCGCTGATCGCCAGTGACGAGGTGAAGAACGCCGCCGCCTCCTTCATGGGCGGTACCATTTCGCCCGCGTAGTCCACGGCCTCGCCGGCGGCCATGCGCAGCAGCAGGTTGCCGCGCACACGCTCGACTTCGCCGAGCGCGATCTCGCCCAGCAGGGTATGGGCGGGGAAGAAGTCGGGCGCGTACTTCAGGCAGCGGCCCAGGTGGTCCTTGGCGACGCTGACCACGCCGGCCTTGAGGTTCAGGTCGGCCAGCGCGAAGTTCAGCAGCACGTGGCGCGGGTCCACGTCCAGCCCGGCCTGGTAGGCGGCCAGCGCCTCGGGGAACAGACCAAGCCGCTGGTACAGGCGGCCCTCGGCGTAGTGCGGCTCCGCGGACAGCGGATCCAGCGCCTTGGCGGCCTGCAGGAAGCGCAGGGCCTCGGTGCTGGGCTTGCGCTCGCCTTCCCTGGGGCGCGGCGTGAAGAACTGGCTGTCGGTCTGGGCGTAGATCACCAGCGCGGCGGCGATCAGCGGATCGAGCGGGAAGTCCTTGGCGCTGGGCGCCGCGTACTGCAGGGCCTGCTGCCAGAAGCTGAGGGTTTTCAGCACGTCGCGGATCTTCTGCTGGTCGCTCTTGTCGCCGTCGCGGCGCGGCTCGTTGCGCTGGAGCAGCATGGCGCAGAACAGTACCTGGGCGGCGTCAAAGCTGGGGTTGCCCGATGCGATCTTGCCGATCGCGTCGCCCGCGGCGCTGTAGTTCAGCAGTTTGAACTCCAGCTCGGCCAGCGTCAGCCACGCGCGGCCGAGCTCGGTGTCGGCGTCGCTTTCCAGGATCATGGAGCCGTCGGCCGCCTGCAGGGCGGCGACCAGACCGCTGAGTTCCGCGCGGGCCTGCTCGTAGTTGCCGCGCTCGAGGTGGCAGTGGGCCAGCAGGTACAGCGCCTCGCTGTGGTTGCGGGCGAGCTCGAGGTAGGGGATCGCCTCGCCGTGCAGGTTCAGCCGGTTCACGAAGATGCGCCCGACGGTCAGGGCGAACACTTCGCGGTCGGGGCTTTCCACGCCGGCGCGCAGGGCATCGAGGTAGGTGCTCAGCTCGGCGTCGAGGTTGTTGCGCTCGCGGTGGAAGTTGGCGAGCTCGGTGTAGATGCCGGCCAGCTTGGGGTTGCTGTTGCGCACCCACACAAACTGCGCCTGGTAGAAGCGGGCGAACTCGTTGCGCTCTTCCTGGGTGAAGCCTTCGTCGCTGTTGTCGACGTTCTTGATGATGTCTCGGTGGGCCTCTTCCCACTGCTTGACCGCGGCCTGGCGCGCCTCGCCCTCCTGGCGGGTGACGAAGGCTTCGTACACGTCCACCCAGGTCTGCGGGTAGCCCTTCACCTCGACGGCGCTGGCCGGCACCCAGTAGATGTGCTTGCGTTCATCCACCAGGTTCACCACACCCTCGGCGCGCGGCTGGCGCGGGTTGATGGCGTAGAAGTAGAAGCGCGCACCCTCCATCTGCTGGCTGCCGTTGCGCAGCAGCTTTTCGGCGGCCGCGCGCCACAGGCTGGTGTTGTAGCGCTTGGGCAGGCCGGTGCGTTCCCAGCGCTCGATGTCGGTCTTGAAGTCGCCTTCCGTGGCGCCGGGCAGCGTACGGCCGCCTTTGTCGGAGATGCGGATGGGGCGGATTTCCCAGTCGCGGTTCGCGCCGTCGGCCCGCACCACCAGGTAGCGCCGCGGCTTTTCATCAATGGAAACCTGCGCCAGCAGCGCCGAAGGCGTGAGCAGCGCCAGCAGCAAAACCAGCAACCAGCCTCGCCGCACATCGCGCGCCGTGACTTCCTGCGGGTCGCGACCGGCCGCGCCCCTTGGGGCGCCCGCAAATAGCCGGGGGCGCAAGCCCCCGGAACCGGGCGATCCCGCCGACCGGAGCCCTTCAGGGCGACCGCAGTTTTCAGTTCGCGGATCCATCGCCTACCTCATTGTCGTCCATGAATTGCAGACCGTGGCCTTCGACAAACCAGCGCAGTTCGTCTTGAAAGCTGCTCTTCGCGTGGTGCGCTTCCTGGGTCTGGATGTACTCACGAGTCGTTTTCAGCTTGCTGATACTCACGGAGAAGACGCCGTAGCCGTCCTGCCAGCCGAATTCGCGTTCGGGCCATGTTTCATGCACCCACTTGGAGCTGTTCGACTTGAGTTCACGCATCACGTCGGAAAGCGCGTGACGCGGCGGCATGCCGATCAACAGGTGCACGTGGTCGGACACGCCGCCCGCCTCCAGCAACACGAAGTCGCGCTTGCGCAGGATGCCGCCCATGTACGAATAGAGGCGCTCCTGTATGTCGTGGGCAATCAGCGGTCGCCTCTCCTTGCAGGAGAAGATCAGGTGCAGATTGATGCTGTGGTAGGTGTTGCCCATTCCGCTGCCTGCTGTCGCCCCAAGGGGCTCCTGGCCCTTTCGTCATCTCCCCGGGGGCTTGCGCCCCCGGCTATTTGCGGCCGCCCCAAGGGGCGGCACTGACGGAACCCTGTTGTCTGTTTTCGCAACTCGGCTCCGAAGCGGAACCAGTGCGGTGCAGATAACTACTTCGCTTGCGTTCACTCCCTTGCCGGTTTGTCAGTCGAATTCCGGGCTGGATTCGCGGGTCAGGGTTACCGGGCGCTCGTCCCTGGGCACGTGGGCCTGGGCCCTGGCGAGGCTGGGCCTGGGCCCCGCGGGCATGTCGTAGTCGGGCAGCGAGTTGAAGCCCGGCACGCTCAGCTGCACGGGCGGCAGGCTCTCGTAGCTCTCCTGCGACAGGCTCCAGCCCGTGGGTTTGGCGGCCTTGAAGCGGTCGTCTTCCTCATAGAAGGGGCGCTCGACGCGCAGGTTGTCGAGCTGCACGGGCGTCCACTCGCCGGGCTTTTCCAGCTTGGTGAGCACTTTCTCGGCCTGGGCCTGGTCGATGCCGGCGGCCGAGATCGCGGCCTGGCGCTGCTCGGCGTCGATGTCGACGATGCCGCCGCCGATGGGGCGGGCCTTCATCACGATGGCCAGCGTGGCCAGTACCACCACGCCGAAGAGAATCTTCTCTTTCCACTCGGACAGCCGGTTGAGTACCTGATCCATGGCGCTTTCCTCAAGTCCTAGCGGTACTTTCTGAAGTCCCGGGGAGCGCCCGCCGTCGTCTGCTGCGCGCCCTTCTGCGATTCGTCGGGCGGGTAGGTTGATTCCGGGTTCACCTGGTAGGCCACCACGGTGATCTTGGCCGTGATCAGCGCGTCCTTGGGCTCCAGCAGGTCCGGCTTCTGGAAGTCGAACTTCTCGACGGCCAGGTAGCGCCCCTGGCGCCCGTTCTTTACCGGGTTCTGCAGCTCGATCAGCAGGTTGTACAGCTGCTCTTCATTGGCCTGCACGGTCAGCGTCACGCCCTCGCCGTTCAGGTAGGGCTGTTCGCCGGAGGCGGCGGGCTTGGTGGGCACGCCGCGGGCGGCCAGCTCTTCGTTGACGGAGCCGAACTGCAGCTTCACCAGCAGCTGGGTGCGTGAAACCTCGACGCTGTGGGCGATCGCCCGCACGATGTCGAGCTTGCGCAGGTAGTCGCGCACCTGGGCCTCGGTAAGGTTGCCGTCGAGAATCTTGAAGCCGAAGGCGTCATTCTCGCGAACGTCCGGCCCGAAGTAGCGCTGGAAGCCCAGCTCGCGCTGCAGCTCGAGCTTCTTCACGTTGCGCAGGTAGTTGACCATGTCGTCCACGGCCGTGGTGCCGAGCACTTCCACCGTGTAGGCGGGGTCGGTCTCGAAGGTCATGCGCTCGTTGACGATGCCGGTGAGCGCGCTGGTGACCTGGGTTTTGTCCTGCATGCGGCGACCCTGGATGGTGGCGGGGTCGCCGTTGTACTTGGCGGCGTCGCTGAACAGGGCGCGGTAGTTCTTCTGCAGCAGTGAGGTCGCCTGGGTTTCCTTGGAATCGAGAGACTCGGCGATGCCGCTGAACTCGCCGTTGGCGAGCACCAGCACCACGATCAGCACCACCATCACGACCAGGAAGCGCGCATGTTGCTTCAGCAGCTTCATTTCGCGGCTCCTTCCAGCTTCAGGTCCAGCACCACGGTGTGGGTGACGTCGTAGCCCTGGGCGCTGTCATTGGCCTTGGATTCACCGGGAATCACCTGCTGCACGCCGCCCAGGGCGCGCAGGATGTCGCGCAGCTTGTTGTTCACCTCGATCGGGTCGGCGCCGGGCTTCTTCTCGATGAAGAAGCTCATCTTCAGCACCGTGCGCGGCTTGAAATCCTTGGCCCCGCTGGGGTTGGCCGTCTCGGTCTGCAGCTCCGCGCTGCGCACCCGCACCGTGTCAGGCCGCCTGGCCGAGAACTGCACCAGCACTTCCGTGGCGACGCGGCCGGGCATCAGCGCGCCGGCGGTGGCCTCGAACCGCTTGTCGGCGCGCAGCTGGGCGGACTCGTGGGCGGGAATTTCGCCGGAGGCGGCGACGTAACGCCCGATGGGTCCCTGCTGGCGGTCGCGCAGGGTTTTGTCGGCGTCGTCCAGCGTACGGCTGCTCAGGATGTAGAGCGGCAGCACGATGGCGATCACCAGTGCTGCAGCGAGGTACAGGAACAGGCTCTTGTTCAGGAACTCGCGGCGGCGGCGCAGGCTGGCGGGCTCGAAGGTGGCGCGCTCGGCCTTGGGGTCGCTTGCCAGCACGGCGAGCCCGACCGCCAGCGCCAGCGCGGGGCGGTAGGCCCGGCAGGTCTCGAGGGTCTGCTCGTCGGCGCCGTCGGTCTCGACGTTGCGCAGGGGATCGAAGACCTCGACCGTCTTGCGCACGCGGTTCATCATCAGCTCGCGCAGGCCGGGGATGGCGGCGCCGGGCCCGCAGAGCACGATCTTGCGGGCGTCCAGCTTGGGGGCCTTCTGGGCGCCCTTGGCGAGCATGATGGTGCTGGTGATCTGCTGGAAGACGCGGGATGCGACCTCCTGGCCGCCCTGCACGCCGCGGTCGCCGCTGAGGTTGTCGGCGGCCACGCTGGGGCGCAGGTCGATCTGCTGGAACAGCACCTGGCGGATGGCGTCACGGTCGCCGCCGTACTCGGGCAGCAGGCGGGTGATGAAGTCGTTGACGCCGATGTTGATGCTGCGCGCGTACAGCAGCGCGCCCTCGCGCACCAGGATCACGTCGGTGCTGTCGTCGCCGATGTTGGCGTACATCAGCACGTGCTCGGTGTCCATGTCGCCGCTGAGCCTGTAGGCCTGGAACAGCGCGGCGCAGCCGGGGATCAGCTCGCCGGTTTCGATGCCCGCGGACTTCAGGCTGCCGGCGAAGTGGTCGATCACCTCTTCGCGCGCCAGCGCCACGTGGATGGCGGGCGCGTAGTCGAAGTCGGCGCCCGGCACGTAATCGGCCATGATGCGCGCGTCTTCGCCGCCGATCTCGTCGGCTTCCATGCGCACCTGCTGCTCGATCATCTTGGGGTTGCTGGTGGCCGTCAGCACGAAGCGGTAGTACACGTCGCGCCCGGGTACCAGCGTGGCGGGCAGCCCGGGCTTGACGCCGATGTTGCGCAGCGCGCGGAAGGTGCTGCCCAGCGGGGCCGATGCATGGAACTCGGGTTTCTGCTCCGGGTCCACGCTGAAGCCCGGCAGAACCAGCGCCTTCTTGAGCTTGTAACGCCCGCCCTTGCGGGACAGGCCCACCAGGATGCTCAGGTTGCTCTCTATGTCGAAGCCGTAGGCCACTGGCTATTTCCCCTCTTCCGCGGGCGGCAGGTCGGCGGGCAGGCGGCGGCGCATCTCGGTGATGCGTTTCTGCAGTTCGCCCTCGCGGCCGATCCACTCGTTGGCGCGCAGCTCGGCGGGCAGGCCCGCGTCGCGCAGCCAGCCCTTCTCGTCGCTGCTGAGCAGGCCGGCCAGCAGCTTGCTTTCCACCAGGTTCATCAGGTCGCGCGCCTGCATGGCGCGGTCGCGCGCGATGTTGCGCAGGTTCTGCCTGCCGTAGTCGTCCATCTCGCCCAGCAGGATGGCGGCGACGTCCAGCATGCGCTCCTTGGCCTCGATGCCGCGCAGGCAGCGCGGGTAGTTCACCACCACCGCGTGCAGCTTCACCATGCCCTGCACGTACTGGCCGCTGTCCAGGAAGTCGCGGGCGCTGACCATGAACGACTCACTCTCACGCTGCTCGATCTCGACCTCCAGCACGAACAGCGAGCGGCGTGCGATCCCGGCCAGGGCGTCGAACTCGGCCGCCAGCTCGATCAGCTCGCGCAGCGCGTCGCGCGCCACACCCGCCGACTCCTTGGTGCGCGGCAGCATGTTGTCGCTGATCACCGCGCGCAGCATCGGCATGGCGTCCTTGCTCCAGCGTTCGCTGGCGGCGTGCAGCTTGTCGGCCGAGGTGATCGCCTCCTCCATCGCCGCGCGGTACAGCTGCTCGTTGCGGGTCAGCTGCGGCACGTTGATGCCGTCACGCAGCTCGATCAGCCGCAGGCTGTAGTGCTTGCTGGCGGCGTCCACGGCCTGCGCCGCGGCGGCAACCTCGTTCTGGTTGTACAGGTAGTCGCGGAAGATGCTCAGCGCGCGGTCCATCCGGTCCATCTGGTCTTCGCCTGGCTGCACGGCCGCCACCATGGCCACCAGGTCCTCCAGCTCGTCGCGGCCCTGGCCGCGCTCGAACTTCAGGGCCAGGGTGCCCTGCGCGACCAGCATCAGCTCGCGCCCTGCCGGGTGCTGCTGCGCCAGTACGCCCGGCGCGCTGCCCTCGACGGCCAGCACGCGGTTGCCGCTGCCGGTGTCGGCCGACAGCAGCACGGCGAACTCGCTGCGCGTGTCACGCCCGGTGCCCAGCTCGTGGGCGTAGGCCCGGGGCGCGGCGCCCGGCTCTTCAAAGCGCACCAGTTCGGCGGGCGCCCAGGCCGGCGTGGCCAGCGCCTGCAGGCACACGTAGCGCGCAGCCTTGTCGATCGTGCCGGCTTCGGTGGGCTGCACCGCAGCGGACAGCGCGGGCTTGCCGTCGCGCGAGCCGAGCTCGAGCGCAAGCTGCACCGCGTGCCCCGCCAGAGGGTCGAAGTAGCGGTACTTGACGTACAGCTTGTTGTCCGAGCGCTGGACTTCCGGCCTGGCCGTCAGCATCTCCAGTACATGCAGCGGGTCGCGGCGCTGCGGCGCCTGGAACAACAGGAAGCGCCCGCCCCGCAGGTATACGCCGTCCGGGCCGTTCAGCGAAAGGTCGCCGCGGTCGTCGATCTGCCAGTTCATGCCGTCGCCGCCGCCGACGCTCTGGGGAGCGAACCAGTTTTCCGCCGCTGTGTCGGCGCTGACATTCACGTCGTCGAAGGCGACGCTGCCCTGCGTGCCGGTCATGCCGAGCGCCACGGCGAACAGCCTGGCGCCGGCCGGAACGGCCGCGCTGCCGGTCAGCTCGGTCCAGTCGCCCATGCGGGTGCGCGCGGTGATGGGGGTTACCAGCAGCGGCTCGGGGTCGCGCTTGCCGGCGTACCAGAACACGGAGACCAGCGCCGAGCCGAAGCGGTCCGCCGACGCCTCGCCGTTGATGGCGAACGCGCTGATCTTCACGCCGCCGGCGGGCGCTTCCATGCGCTCGCTGACCACGTAGCTGGCCTGGTTGGCCGCCCCGAAGCGCGAGATCTGCATGGCGTAACGGCCGCCCTTGGCGCCTTCCACCAGGTTGAAGCTGTCGGTGCCGCTGACGACGTAGCTCCAGCCCTTGGCGTAGCCGCCTTCGTCCACGTCGTCGAAGCTGGGGTTGTTGGCCAGCAGGCCGCCTTCGCGCGAGGGCGGGTAGTTGCCCTCGCCGCCGCCGGAAGCCGTGCCGTCGTCCTTGAGCATGGTCCAGGCCGCGAACAGGATCGCGCCCGCGACGGCGACCACCACGATGGCTTCGACCACGGCGAAGATTCCGCCGCCGCCGGACTTGAACTTGATCTCCTGGCTGAGAGCCGCCTTGTCGTCGTCCTCGTTCAGGGCCGCCTGCTCGGCGGGCGTGGCCATGATGGTGGCGGGCTGGCCAGGCTCCGGCTCGTCCAGGTCGGCGCTTTCGCCGGCCTGGCCGGGCGGCTTCAGGCGCGCCTGCACCTCGGCCGCGGCGATGGCCGGCGCGGTGCGGCCGCTGCTGACGTCGTCGCGGCCCTGCAGCTGGAACTTGAACAGCTGCTGGCCCAGCAGCACCTTCATGCCCGGCTTGAGCACGACGGGGCCGGTGATCTTTTCGCCGTTGATGACGACGCCGTTGGTGCTGCCCAGGTCTTCGATCACGTAGTTCACGCCGTCGCGACGGATGCGCGCGTGGTGGCCCGAGGCCTTGCCGTCGTTCTCGAGACACAGCTGGGTGTCGTGCTTGCGCCCGATGATGAACGGGTCGGTGGTGATGGGGTGGATTTTGTCCAGCAGCGTGCCCTTCATCAGCACCAGCGCGGCGGGCGCCAGCACGGTGCGGGTGCTGTCGGTTTTCTCGGCGGTGGGGGGCGCGGCGGATTCATCGCCGAAGTCGGAGGGCGCGCCGCGCGTGGACTGCACGCCGGCCATCACGGTGTTGGCGCCGGGGCCGCCCACTTCCTCGAACAGCATGTCGCAGGTGCCGATGGTGACCACGTCGCCCGGCTTGACCAGCGCCTCGCGCACGCGCCTTCCATTAAGGAAGGTGCCGTTCTGGCTTTCGAGGTCGACGATCGACCAGCCGTCTTCTCTGGGCTCAAAGCGGCAGTGGGCGCGGGAAAGCCGGTTGTCCTGGATCACTACGTTGGCGTGGCTGGCGGAACGCCCGACCGTCACGGCCTCCGTGAGGTCGACTGCCGCGTGCTCGAGCTTTTTGAAGACAATTCGGGGCATAGCGCAGGCCGGACTGCGTTCGGGTCAACACTGCCGGGGGCATTTCGGCGCAAGTCTACGGGCAAATCCGGGTTGTGACAAGGTTGGCGCACCCCGCCCGTTTACCGCACCCGCGCAACAAGCGGCCATCTAACCCGATCCGCAAAGGGCGGTTGCGCGGAATCAGCCCAGCTTGTCGCGCTCTTCGCGGATGGCTTCCAGCTCGGCGATGGCCTCGAAATCCTTGGGCCGGCCGGCCGCGCGTTTGACCTCGATCAGCTTGTCGAGTGTGATGCAGCGGCACTCGATGCCGAACACGTGCTCGAGTGTGGTGTCGGGCAGCAGGTCTTCGTAGCTGCCGCCGCCGGAAATCTCGCCGATCAGGTCGATGGGCCCCAGCCTGGTGGTCAGCGTGAAGTTGAGCCCGCGCTCCAGCGTGGCGGCGTCCCATTGGAACGGCAGCCCCGGCGGCGCGCCACGCAGGTAGGGTTCCTGGTCGGCAAGGGCCGCAATCACGCGTTTCAGGTTGGTCGGCGTTCGGCGGTAGACGACATCAACGTCCAGTGTCGCGCGAGTAGCGCCATGGGCCCAGGCGGCAACGCCGCCCACGAGGATGAACTCGACGCCGGCCTTGGCCAGGGCGAGCAGGCAACCCTGAAGACCGTTCATTGCGCCCTTCGTTTAGACTGCGCCGCGCGGCGCAGTTCTTCCAGGTCTTCCATGAACTTGATCATCCGCAGGATGCGCTGCTCCGGCGTCAGCTTCAGCGCCTCGCGGATCAGTGTGCGGTCGACGTCCTTCTTGTACAGGTCGATAATGTCGTCGAGCGAGGAGCGCTCGCGTGTCGTCTGCGGGGCCATGGGCCAACCCTCCGGCTACATGCTACCAGCCGCCCCGAACCGCGTCACTTGCGGGATTGACCGGGATGCCCCGGAAATGTCGCACCCACTTGTATGCTTTTTCGCGTGGCCCGATGGCGGGCCGAAACCTACGAGGTGCAAGATGGGAAGAAAGTCGAGAAACAAGCGTATGCGCAGGCTGCTGCGCCCGGCCGCGAACCCCGGCCGGCGCGTGGAGCCGCGGGTCTCCAGTGCGCGGGCCAAGGTGAAGCGCCTGCTGGAAGCCATGGTGGACGCGGCCACGGAAGACCTGGCCGGCGGGGTGGAAAAGCCCCGGGTCAGCTACGGCCAGGCCCTGCGCGCGGGCGAGCTGCTGGTGCGCTACGAGGCCGAGGAAGCAGCCGAGGAAGCGGCCGAACAGGACGAGCCTGCGGACGAATCCGAGGAAGCCGAGGCCGCCGACTGGCCCGAGCCGGAGTTTGCAGCGCCGGCCGGCGCAGAAAGCGAGGCAGCGCCCAGCGCCCGCACCGGGTAGCGATGGCCGCTCTTTGAAAACCTTGGCTTTGTGATCCTGTTGTGCGCTAACTTGTAGCTGGTGTTCGATGGCCTATCGCAAGCTACGACCGTGGATCGTCTCCGCTGCTGCATTCGCCTTCTTTGTGGCGGCGCTGTGGTATTCCGCGCCACCGACAGACGGGCCACCCGGCAGCCGCGCGCCGGTGATCTCGCCCAATGAGGGGCCACCACCCGCAGTTTCGCCGGCCCGGTCCAACAGTGAAGGCCCGACCGAGCCGATTGCGGGCAATCAACCTGTCGCAGAAGTCCCGCAGGTCAATGTTCCCGAGAACCAACCCGAGCCGCCGGAGAGCCCTCCCCAAGCTGTCGAGCGCAGTATCGAGAGCCTGAAGGAACTCGTGAAGCTGGCAATTGCGAGCAAGGACACCGCTGCGATTCTGGAGAGTTTCGTCGAGCTGCAATCCCGTGGGCCGGAAGGTGTCGAAGCCGCCGCTTCGCTGCTGGATCTGTTGCTGGCCCCGACCGACAGCGAGGTTGATTTCCCGCGTTCTGCACCCCCGGCAGGCTGGCCGACCCTTGAAAGCTGGCTTCATCTCTTCACGCCGCCGCTGGTGGAGTACGTCGTGGAGCAAGTCAAACCACTCCGGGCAATCGTGGAGATATTCTGTCAAATTCACTTGATGGATTGGTGGGACTACGAGGAACGCGTCAGGCTTTCCGGGGAACTGCTGCTCAAACCGGCAGGCGACGGAGAGTCCAGGGATTGGGTGCTCTATTGCGCCGTGCTGGCTCTGCAGCATCTGCCGGGATCAAAGGCCGCCGACTACGCGACGAAGTTTCTGGAGCTTCCGCCAGTTGGTGACACTGAGAGGGCTCGTTACGGCGCGGTTTGGGTGGTAGCGCGGCGCGGCAGCGATGCCGACTGGGTTCTGCTGGAACACCTGAACATGAAGGACCCCGCCGAGCGGGTGCGGGGGACGGCCAAGTACCACCTGCTGGCCAGAGGATGCAACGAGACCGGAGTACTTGTCGTCGACTTGACCAATCAAGGGACTGCCGCTGCGGCCGGAGTAAAGACAGGCGATGTCATCACGTCGGCAAATGGTAAAGCCGTCGAGTACATGGAGGACCTGCCGTTCGGAGCAGGTGGGCCGTTGCGTTTGCGGATTTCGCGCCAGGGTGCGGAGATGGAATTCGACCTGGAGGCCGGAAACCACGGGATCTCCGGCTACCACGTTCCTCCAGCTTTCCATAAATGAACCAGGGCCGGCTGGGCCGGCCCTGGGGTGGTGCTGCCTGATGCACTTCGCGCATTACATCTGGCCGATCATGGCGTCGCCGAATTCGGCTGTACCGAGCTTGGTGGCGCCCGGGATCTGGCGCTCGAAGTCGTAGGTCACGGTCTTGGCGCGGATCGCGCCCTGCAGGCCCTTGTAGACCAGGTCGCGCGCTTCGGTCCAGCCCATCCACTCGAACATCATCGCGCCGGAAAGGACTACTGCACCGGGGTTGATCACGTTCTTGTCGGCGTACTTCGGCGCCGTGCCGTGGGTGGCCTCGAACACCGCCGCGTTGTCGCCGATGTTCGCGCCGGGCGCGATGCCCAGGCCGCCGACCTGCGCGGCTGCAGCATCGCTCAGGTAGTCGCCGTTCAGGTTCATGGTCACCAGCATGCGGTACTCGGCCGGGCGCAGCAGGATCTGCTGGAAGGCGCTGTCCGCGATGCGGTCTTTCACCAGGATCTTGCCGGCCGGCATCTTGCCGTCGTGCTTGGACCACAGTTCGTCCTCGGTGACGACGTGGTCGCGGAACTCGGTGGTGGCAAGCTCATAGCACCAGTCACGGAAGGCGCCTTCCGTGTACTTCATGATGTTGCCCTTGTGGATGATCGCCACGTCAGGGATGTTGTGCTTGATGGCGTAGCGCATGGCGCGCCGCATGTGGCGCTGGCTCTTGAACTTGGTGACGGGCTTGATGCCGATACCCGCGCCCTCGGGCAGCTTCTTGCCCTTGGTGGAGGGGTCGCCGGCCAGCACCGCGTTCAGGGCCTCGATCACCTTTTTGGCTTCCGGGGTGTCGGCCTTCCACTCAATGCCGGAGTACACGTCCTCGGTGTTCTCGCGGAAGATGATGATGTTGACGTCCCTGGGGTCTTTCATCGGGCTCGGCACGCCCTCGAAGTAGCGCACCGGGCGCTGGCACGAGTACAGGTCAAGCAGCTGGCGCAGCGCCACGTTCAGGCTGCGGATGCCGCCGCCCACCGGGGTGGTCAGCGGGCCCTTGATCGCGACGCCGAAGTACTTGATGGCCTCAAGCGTGTCGTCGGGCAGCCAGGTGCTGTACTTCTCGTTGGCCTTTTCGCCCGCGTAGACTTCGAACCAGTGCACCTTGCGCTTGCCGCCGTAGGCCTTCTGGATCGCCGCGTCGAACACGCGCACGGAAGCCTTCCAGATGTCGCGGCCGGTGCCGTCGCCCTCGATGTAGGGGATGACGGGGTTGTCGGGAACGATGGGTTCGCCGTCTTTGAAGGTAATGCGCTGGCCTTCGGCAGGCGCCTTGAGGTCCTTGAACTTCGGTGCGTCGGTCATTGCGTGCCCTCGCGAGTCGGAAAATTGCGGACCGGCATGTTAGAGGCGCAGTCTCAGGAATCAACGAGCGGTTTGAAGCGGATTCACACACGGACTGGTGTCACAGCAGGCGTCAGGCGGCAGGCAACGCCATGGCGCTCCCTGAACACGAAAAGCACTCAATGCGCGCGGGGCTCTTTGCGCCCCCGCGCCTTCGCGCGGCCTTCTGTTGTTTGCTTTTCGTGGATTCGACGACAGGGACAGTCCCCTGCGGGGACAGTCCCTTCGCCCGGTGGGGGCGGATGTTCCTGCGGTGGCGCGGACATTCTTGTCCGCGCTTTGGAAACTGTGACTGCTTGGGCCACGCGGAGGCGCTAAGGCGCTAAGGGCTATCCGCGATTGGACGGCTGCTCGTGTTCAGGGACCGTCACAAAACGCCAGGGCGCCAGGGAACGCCACGGCCGTTTCGTTGCTTGACGGTCTATCGACCTACTCGCGCTCCATAACGGAAAGGCCGTGGCGCTGCTTGGCGTCCTGGCGTTGTTTCTCTCGCGAACGGCCGAGCGATTGGCGGATACCAATCAGCCCTTAGCGCCCTCGCGCCCCCGCGTGGCCTTCTGTTTTTACTTTTCGTGGATTCGACGACAGGGACAGTCCCCTGCGGGGACAGTCCCTTCACCCAGCGGCACGCTGCGCCTTTACTCGAAGCGCAGGGCTTCTACGGGGTCTAATCCGGCGGCGTGTCTGGCGGGCCATACTCCGAACATGACCCCCGTGAAAAAGCTTACCGCCAGCGCCAGCACTACCGCGTAGGCAGGCAGCACGAAATCCACCTGCGCCCAGCCCGCCAGCAGTACGCCGCCCACGATGCCCGCCGCGCCGCCCGCTACGCCGCCGATCATCGACACCACCACGGCCTCGATCAGGAACTGCAGCAGCACGTCGCGCCGCCTGGCGCCCACCGCCATGCGCACGCCGATCTCGCGGGTGCGCTCGCGCACGCTGACCAGCATGATGTTCATGATCCCGATCCCGCCCACCAGCAGCGAAACCGCCGCCACGGCCGCCAGAAAGGCCGTGAACGTGGTGGTCACCTCGCTGACGGCCTCCAGCATCTCCTTGGTGGACATCACGTTGAAGTCCGACTCGCTGCCCGGCAGCAGCCGGTGGCGCTGGCGCAGGATGCGCTCGATGTCGGCCTGCACGGGCTCGACCCAGTCGTCGCCCGCGACCTCCACCGTGATGCCGCTCAGGTAATCCTGCCCGAACACCGTGGCCTGGTGGGTGCTGATCGGGATGAAGGTCTGGTCGTCCGGGCTCACGAACGAGCTGCCCACGGCCGCCAGCACACCGATCACCTCAAAGCCCAGGCCCTTCAACTGGATGCGCTTGCCCACCGGGTCCAGGTTGCCGAACAGCTCAAGCGCGACCTCTGAGCCCAGCACCGCCACGCGCCGCCGGCCGTCGATGTGCCCGGCACTCAAAGCATTGCCGCGCTGCAGCTCGAGGTTGTTGATCGCGAAATACTCCGGCGTGGTGCCGATCACCGTGGTGTTGCGGTTGGCCGCCAGGTACTTGGCCTGCGCGCCGCCCGTGGCCATGGGCGCCACGCGCACCACGCCGCTGATCACACGCAGCGCCTCGGCGTCGCCGTTCTCGAGCGTCTGCACCGCGCCGCTGCGCACAGGGCCCTGGCGGCGCTGCCCCGGCCGTATGCTGAGGTTGTTCGCGCCCATTGAGGAGATGCGGCCCTCGATGCTCTCGCGCGCGCCTTCGCCCAGGCTCAGCATGGTCACCACGGCCGCCACGCCGATCACGATGCCGAGCATGGTCAGCGCCGTGCGCAGCTTGTTCGAAAGCAGCGCGCGCAGGGCGGCAACCAGCGTCTGCCACAGCGACATCAGTTGCCCTCCCCGGCCGTTACGCCGGCCAGCACTTCGGCGGATGGGCCGTCGGCCTCGATGATGCCGTCGCGCATGCGGATGGCGCGGGCCATGCGGCGCGCGATGCCCATGTCGTGGGTGACCACGATCAGCGTCGAGCCCGCGGCATTCAGCTGCAGCAGCAGGTCCAGCGTTTCGCCGCCGGTGCGGGTATCGAGCTGGCCCGTGGGCTCGTCGGCCAGGATGATGGCCGGGTCGTTCACGATCGCGCGCGCGATTGCCACCCGCTGCTTCTGGCCGCCCGACAGCTCGCCGGGCTTGTGGCGCGCGCGGTCGCTGAGGCCCACGCGCTCCAGCGCGGCCGAAGCTTTCACGGACGGCGACCTGTCGCCCGCGTACAGCAGGGGCAGCTCCACGTTTTCTAGGGCGCTCTGGCGCGCCAGCAGATTGAAGGTCTGGAACACGAAGCCGACCTTCTGGTTGCGCACGCGCGCGAGGTCGTCGTCGTCGAGGCCGGAAACGTCGCTGCCGTCGAGCTTGTAGACGCCGCGGGTGGGGCGGTCCAGGCAGCCGACCAGGTGCAGCAGCGTGGATTTGCCACAGCCCGAGGGGCCGACCACGGCGACCGACTCCCCGTGGCGGATGGTCAGGTCGATGCCCGCCACGGCCCGCACGGCGATTTCCGGGCGGTCCTCGTGGTAGATCTTCTCGATCTGCTCGAGCTCGATGACCGGGGCGTTCATCAGCGCCTCCCGAACATGCTCGGCCCGGCCGTGAGGTTCGAGTTGGCCGTGCCGACCCGCAGCTGCTGGCCTTCCTCGACGCCCTCAAGCACCACGTAGCGCGTGCCATCCGTGGCGCCCAGCTTCACGTCGCGGCGCTCGCCCTCGGCCGTCAGCACGTAGTACTGCTCGCCCTCGCTGTAGATGGCCGACACCGGCACCAGCAGCACGCCGGCGTGACGGCCGGTGATGACCTCGAGGTCGGCGTTCATGCCGGGGCGCAGCAGGTAGAAGTCCTTGTCGGTGACGCGCACGTCCAGATCGAAAGTAACGATGTTGCTGGTCTCAACGCCGAGCGGCGACAGGGTGTCCACGACGCCGCTGAACACGCGGCGCGGCCAGGCGTCCACGCGGATCTGCACCTGCTGGCCTTCGTCCACGCGGCCGACGTCGGCCTCGTCCAGGGCGCCCACCACGGTGAGGGCCGACAGGTCGCCCAGGGTCAGCAGCGCCGTGCCGCCGCCGATGTTGGAGATGCCCGACGCGATGATGGTGCCCTTCTCGACGTCGATCTTGAGCACCGTGGCGGCGATCGGCGCGACGATGGTGGTCTCGGACAGGCGCAGGTTGGCCTGGTCCAGGTTCAGCTGGGCGCTGCGCAGCTCGGCCTCGCTGCTCTGCACGTCGCTTTGCAGCGACTTCACGTTGCCCTCGGCGATTTCCCAGTTGCTGCGGGCTACGCGCAACTCTTCCCTGGTGATGACGTCGCCGGCGTCCTTGAGGCGCGCGTCGTATTTTGCCTTGGCCTCGACGGCCTGCAGTTGCGCGATGTTCAGCGCGGCCTGCGCGCGGCTGAGGCGCGCCTGCGCCGACTGCAGCGCGGCCTCGGCCTGTGAGACGGCGCGGGTTTCGTCGGCTGGGTCCAGCTTGACCAGCAGGTCGCCGGCCTTGACCAGGTCGCCGACCTTCACGGCGATCTCGATGACTTCGCCGGAGGCGCGGGATTTGACCTCGACCTGCGCGTTGGCCTCAACCTTGCCGGAAAGCGATGCGGCTTCAACCAACTCGCCGCGCGTGACAGTAACCAGCTTCGGCGGCGCGGGATCAGCGGCAAAGGGATTGAACCACACCAGCACCACCACGGCCGCCACAGCGACCGCACCCACCACCGACCAGACAATCGTTTTGCGAAGCTTCATCGCCGCCCCATGGGGACCATGCCCACCGTTACAACGGGGCAGGCCCCAAGGAGCATCCAACCAACCTGCGCCGCGAAGACCCGCATGTTGTATGGCAATCCATCGGCCGAACCGACAGCAACGCCAGGTCGCCAGGGAACGCCACGGCCCTCGCGTTGCTTGACGATCCATCGGCCAAACCGCGTGCAGCTACGACAAGGCCGTGGCGCTGCTT
>JAANMY010000588.1_pt1 | contig 50282 bp, 37 predicted proteins | sample 7279691 | NCBI WGS metagenome assembly JAANMY01 (sample SAMN14094543, study PRJNA606508) | bioreactor metagenome | isolation source: A lab-scale SPAN reactor treating ammonium-rich wastewater day 388 | place: Ireland: Galway | collected 2018-02-07 | reverse complement strand
GGTCGACACCGGCGCTGCGGCGCGGGACGCCAGCAAGCTGTCGGCCAAGGATCCGTTCGACGTGCTCATCGTCGGTGGCGGTCCGGCCGGCGCGGCGGCGGCGATCTATGCCGCGCGCAAGGGCATCCGCACCGGCATCGTCGCCGAGCGCTTCGGCGGCCAGGTGATGGACACGATGGCGATCGAGAACTTCATCTCGGTGAAGGAAACCGACGGCCCGAAGCTGGTGATGGCGCTCGAGGAGCACGTCAAGCAGTACGAGGTCGACATCATGAACCTGCAGCGCGCGGCCAAGCTCGTGCCGGGCAGCGAGGACGGCAGCGTGCTCGCCGAAGTGCAGCTCGAGAACGGCGCGGCGTTGAAGGCCAAGACCGTGATCATCGCCACCGGTGCGCGCTGGCGCGAGATGAACGTTCCGGGCGAGCAGCAGTTCCGCGGCAAGGGCGTGGCCTACTGCCCGCACTGCGACGGTCCGCTGTTCAAGGGCAAGCGCGTGGCGGTGATCGGTGGCGGCAACTCGGGCGTCGAGGCCGCGATCGACCTCGCCGGCATCGTGGGTCACGTCACGCTGCTCGAGTTCGCCGACGACCTGCGTGCCGACGCCGTGTTGCAGAGGAAGCTCTACAGCCTGCCCAACGTCAAGGTGATCAAGAGCGCACAGACCACCGAGGTCACCGGCGCCGACAAGGTAAACGGCCTGGTGTACAAGGACCGCAAGACCGATGAGGTGCATCGCCTCGAGCTCGAAGGCATCTTCGTGCAGATCGGCCTGCTGCCCAACACCGACTTCCTCAAGGGCACGCTCGAACTGACCCGCTTCGGCGAGGTGATCGTCGATGCCAAGGCACAGACCTCGGTGCCGGGCGTGTTCGGCGCCGGCGACTGCACGACGGTGCCGTACAAGCAGATCGTCATCGCCATGGGCGAGGGCTCGAAGGCGGCGCTGTCGGCCTTCGATCACCTGATCCGCACGAGCGCCCCCGCCTGATCTCGCGCCACCCCGCGCAAGCAGCCCCGCCCAGCGCGGGGCTTTTTGCTTTCGTGCGGGCACCCGCGGCACACTCTGCCTGTCACAGGCCGGATTCATTACGGAGAGCGCGCGTGCTTTTCAACTGGTTCGAAGGTCGCGTCCACCCTTACCCCGACGCCGTGCCCGGCCCTGCGCCGCGCGGCTTTTTCGCCTTCCTGTGGGCGGGCACCGAGGGCATGCGGCCGTTCATCCTCGGCATGATGCTGCTGACCGCGACCATCGGCGCCTTCGAGGCGCTGCTGTTCGCAATGCTCGGAAAGGTCGTGGATTGGCTGGCGGAGGTGGAGCCCGCGCGGCTGTGGGCGGACGAAGGCGGCACCTTGCTGCTGCTCGCGGGGATCATCCTCGGCAGCATCGCGCTGGTTGCGGTGCAGACCATGCTCAAGCACCAGAGCCTGGCGGGCAACTTCCCGATGCGGCTGCGCTGGAACTTCCACCGCCTGATGCTCGGCCAGAGCATGAACTTCTACCAGGACGAATTCGCCGGCCGGGTGTCGGCCAAGGTCATGCAGACCGCGCTCGCGGTGCGCGACACCTGCCTGATCATGACCGACATCCTGGTCTTCGTCGTCATCTACTTCATCACCCTGACCCTGGTGGTGGCGAGCTTCGACGCCTGGCTGCTCGCGCCCTTCCTCGGCTGGCTGGCACTCTACGTGCTGGTGCTGCGCTGGTTCGTGCCCCGGCTGTCGAAGGTGTCGCGTGCCCAGGCCGACGCGCGCTCGCTGATGACCGGGCGCATCACCGACGCCTACACCAACATCGCCACCGTCAAGCTGTTCTCGCATGCCGGGCGCGAGGCCGCCTACGCGCGCGGCGCGATGCAGGAATTCCTGCACACGGTGCATGCGCAGATGCGGCTGGTGAGCGGCATCGAGATCGTGGTGCACAGCCTGTCGATGGGCCTGATCCTGGCCACCAGTGGGGTCACGCTGTGGCTGTGGTCGAAGGGGGCGGTCGGCGTCGGCGCGGTGGCGGCGGCGACCGCGATGGCGCTGCGCCTCAATGGCATGTCGCACTGGGTGATGTGGGAGATGGCTGCGCTGTTCGAGAACGTGGGTACCGTGCAGGACGGCATCAACACGTTGTCGCGTCCGCACGCGGTGGTGGACCGCGTGGACGCGAAGCCGCTGCGGGTGAGCCGCGGCGAGGTCCGTTTCGAGCATGTCGGCTTTGCCTATGGCGCCACCGGGCCGCAGGCGCGGCGGGTGATCGACGACTTCACGCTGACCATCCGCGCGGGCGAGAAGATCGGCGTGGTCGGGCGCTCGGGCGCAGGCAAGTCGACGCTGGTGAACCTGCTGCTGCGCTTCTACGACCTCGAACAGGGCCGCATCCTGATCGACGGCCAGGACATCGTCGGGGTCACCCAGAACAGCCTGCGCGCACAGATCGGCATGGTCACCCAGGACACCTCGCTGCTGCACCGCTCGGTGCGCGACAACATCCTCTACGGCCGCCCCGATGCCACGGACGCGGACATGATCGCCGCCGCGAAAAGGGCAGAAGCACATGAGTTCATCCTCGGCCTCACCGACCCCAAGGGGCGCCGCGGCTATGACGCTCACGTCGGCGAGCGTGGCGTCAAGCTGTCCGGTGGCCAGCGCCAGCGCATCGCGATCGCGCGCGTGATGTTGAAGGACGCGCCCATCCTGCTGCTCGACGAGGCCACCAGCGCGCTCGACTCCGAGGTCGAGTCGGCGATCCAGGTCAGCCTCTACCGTCTGATGGAAGGCAAGACCGTGGTCGCGATCGCCCACCGCCTATCGACGATCGCGGCCATGGACCGCCTGGTGGTGATGGACAAGGGGCGCATCGTCGAGGAAGGCGACCACCACAGCCTGCTTGCCCGCGGCGGCTTGTATGCGCGGTTGTGGGCACACCAGAGCGGAGGCTTCCTGGGCGAGGAGGTCGGCGAGGACATCGAGCCGGCAATGGTCACGGTGCCGACTTGAGCGGCGCTGGTCGGCCGGGTTCGTGCCGTGGGTAAGATGAAACGATGGACAGTGGATCAAACGATTCGATGAGCTTTGGCGCGACCGACGATGCGGCCTTCAGACGCAGCGTCGCCTTCGTCTATCTGTCCTGCGCGGTCCTGTTCGGCATCCTGCTCGCGCTCGAGTGGCGCTGGATCGACAGCAGTCTCCATGCGATCGCGCGCGAGCGCGGCGCGGCGCTTTTTTCGCTGATCGAGACCTCGCGCGCATGGAACGCCGGCCACGGCGGGGTCTATGTCCCGGTCACCGACGAGGTCCGGCCCAATCCGTACCTGCGCCATCCCGAGCGTGATCTCGAGACCGTCGACGGGCGCCGGCTGACGATGATCAACCCGGCCTACATGACGCGCCAGATCGCCGAACTCGCCGCGGCCGGCGACGGCGTCCGCTTGCACATCACCAGCCTCAATCCGATTCGCCCCGAGAACCGCCCCGATGCGTGGGAAGCCGATGCCCTCGCGCGCTTCGACCGCGGCGAAAAGTGGGTACTGGCGCTGATCCACGAGGGCTCCGAGCCGGTGCACCGTTACATGGCGCCGCTGTACGTCACCAAGCCCTGCCTGCAGTGCCATGCCGAGCAGGGCTACGCGCTCGGCGACATCCGTGGTGGCATATCGGTGACGATGCCCGCGCGCGCACTGGCGGAAGCGCGCGACACCCAGCGCCAGCGCGCCGCGCTGCTGCACCTCGTCGCTTTCCTGGTGGCTGCCGGACTGATCCACGGCCTGATGACGCTCAGCCGCCGCCATGTGCGCGCCGTGCGCCGCATCAACGCCGAACAGGAGCGCCTGATCGCCCAGCGCACCGGCGAGCTCGCGACGCTCAACCGCGAGCTGGTCGCGGAGGCGGACAAGCAGCGCCGCAGCGCGCATCAGCTCGCCGCCAGCGAGGCGCGTTACCGCGCGATCTTCGAAGGCGCCGCCGAGGCGATCATGGTCACCGACGCCGAAACCCGCATCCTGCAGGTGAATCCAGCCTTCTGCGCCATCACCGGCTATGCGGCCGAGGACGTGATCGGGCGCACGCCGGCGCTGATGTCCTCGGGCCGGCACGATGCCGCCTTCTACGACGACATGCGCGCCCGCCTCGCCCGCGACGGCGCCTGGCAGGGCGAGGTCTGGAACCGGCGCAAGAGCGGCGACCTGTACGTGCAGTGGATGTCGATCACCCGCATCGGCACCGCGGAGGCGCCCGAGGCCTACGTGTGCACCTTCAGCGACATCACCCTGCGCAAGCAGGCCGAGGAGCAGATCCGCTACCGTGCCGACCACGATGCGCTGACCGGCCTGCCCAACCGCGCGCTGTTTGCCGACCGCCTCGGTTCGGCCCTGGCCGTTGCGGCGCGCCATGGCCACCGCTTCGCGCTGCTCGCGGTCGATCTGGATCACTTCAAGGCGGTCAACGATCGCCTCGGGCACCTCGCCGGCGATGCCCTGCTGGTGGAAACGGCGGCCCGGCTGCAGACCTGCGTGCGCGGATCCGACACCGTGGCGCGGCTGGGCGGCGACGAGTTCGCGGTGATCCTGACCGAGATCGCCGGGCCCGCCGACGCCGAGGAGGTGGCGGCGCGAATCTGCGCGTCGATTGCGCGCCCCTTCGCGCTTGCCGAAGGCGAGGCCTGCGTCAGCGCGTCGGTGGGGATCGCGTTCGGGCCCGATGGCGATGCCAGCCTCGAAGTCCTGCAGCGTCGCGCCGACCGCGCGCTCTACGCCGCCAAGGCGTACGGACGCGGGGGCTACCGCATCTACGATGCTGCGCTGGAGGGGGCGACGCCCGGGGCCGCCTGAGCTCCGGTTCAGGCGACCGCAGAGAGCTGGAAGACCTCGGGGTCGTCCCAGTGCTCGAGCAGGATGCGCGCCACGCGCTGCTGCCACAACTCGCCAAAGCGCCGGGTTTGCGCCGCATCGGCTTCGCCGCGCATGCAGTGGCGCATCAGCTCGGGCATCTCGGGGTGCGGTGGCACGCGCGAGAGTTCAGCCGCGGCATCCACCGCCGCGCCGCTGTCACTGCGGGTAAAGCGCAAGGCCAGCGGCTGCTGTACGCCGAAGGCCTGCAGGTTGCGGCGCACGAACTGCCCGCCGATGCCCTTGAAGCCGCCCTCCTGCGCGCTGCCGGTGAGCAGCCCCACCACTGCGGCAATGACGCCGGTCACGCCCTCGTCGAGCGGATGCTGGAAGCTCACCCGCACGTTGCCGCGCACCGGCAGTTCGCCCGGATGAAGGCGCGTCAGCGCGTGGTGGGCGAGCGCGTAGGCCGAGGCCACCGTGGGGCAGGAATGCCCGGCCAGGCGCACCGCGTCGGCGTAGCCGTAGTCGAGCACGCCGCCCTCGGCGGCACCGAGGAAGTCGGCGAGCGGGTCGCGCACCGTCAGACGCGGCACCTGATCGAAGAAGGCGGGAAAACGTGCGCTGGACATGGCGGCTCCGGGGGGTGGGGAAGCCGCGATTGTCCGCCTCCGTCTGCGGTGTGCCTTGATGTGGCTCAGCCCCCCGGCGGACCGGCTCAGATGGCGCCGGCCTGGCGCAGGGCCTCGATCCGGGCGGGCGCGTAGCCCAGCGCGCACAGCACCGCGTCGGTATGCTCGCCCAGCGCCGGCCCGATCCACTCGGCACCGCCGGGCGTGGCCGACAACTTCGGCACCACGCCCGGCATGCGGCAGTCGCGGCCGTCGGGCAGCTTCACCGTGTGCAGCATCTCGCGCGCGAGGAATTGCGGGTCGGCGAACATGTCCGCCACCGAATAGATGCGCGACGCCGGCACCTCGGCTGCAGCCAGCGCCGCCAGCACCTCAGCCTCGTCGTGCTGCACCACCCAGGCGTCGATGAGCGCGTACAACTCGTCGCGGCGCGCGTCGCGGCCGGCGTTGTCGGCGAGCGCGGGGTCGTCGGCGAGGTCGTCGCGGCCCATCGCGCGCATCAGCCTGCGGAAGATCGCGTCGCCGTTGGCGCCGATGGTGATGTGGCGGCCATCCTTCGTTGTGTGGGTGTTCGACGGTGTGATGCCGGGCATGATGTTGCCGGTGCGCTCGCGCACGAAGCCGAACACGTCGAACTCCGGCACCAGCGACTCCATCATCGCGAACACCGCCTCATAGAGCGCGACATCCACCACCTGGCCCGCGCCGCCGTTCACCTCCTTGTGGCGCAGCGCCATCAGCGCGCCGAGCGCGCCCCACAGTGCGGCGATCGAGTCGCCGATCGAGATCCCGGTCTTCACCGGCGGCCGGTCGGGAAAGCCGGTCACGTAGCGCAGCCCGCCCATCGACTCGCCGATCGCCCCGAAGCCGGGCTGCTGCGCCATCGGCCCGCTCTGGCCGAAGCCCGACAGGCGCACCATGACCAGGCCGGGGTTGAGCGCGGACAGCGCCTCCCAGCCCAAGCCGAGCTTGTCGAGCACGCCGGGGCGGAAGTTCTCGACCACGATGTCGGCCTCGGCCACCAGCCGGCGCACGACCTCGACGCCGTCCGGGTGCTTGAGGTTCACCGTCACCGACTTCTTGTTGCGCGCCTGCAGGTACCACCACAGCGAGGTGCCCTCGTAGAGCTTGCGCCACTTGCGCAGCGGGTCGCCGCCGTCGGGGGCTTCGATCTTGATCACCTCGGCGCCGAACTCGGCGAGGATGCGCGCGGCGAAGGGGCCGGCGATGAGGGTGCCGAGCTCGACGACCTTGATGTTGGCGAGGGGTTTGGTGGGCGTGGTCATGGTGGGGCGGGGCGGTGAAGAGGGTGGAGCATTATCTCAGCCTCGGCGTGCGCGTTTGCGCATCCATCTGTTACCCGAGCGATTCCATCGACAAGCGCCATGTGAGTCCGCTGCGCTTTGACGGCGAGGCGGACGGGATGCCCGGTCCGGATCGTCCGGGCTGGAAGTGCCGGCGCCTGGCGCAGAGCAGGCGATAATTGCGACGTCCTTAACCTTGCCCGCCCAGTCCCATGCCGACCTTTGACCGCCGCCAGTTCTCGCCCTCCGCCGCGCGCAACCGCGACCCCATCCTGGCCGTGCTGCAGCGCGTGCTGCCGGCCGCAGGCCTGGTGCTGGAGATTGGCAGCGGCACCGGCGAGCATGGAGTGCATTTCGCCCGCCACCTCCCCGCGCTGCGCTGGCTGCCGAGCGATGCCGACCCGGCTGCGCTGGCCTCGATCGCGGACTGGGTGGCGCACAGTGCGCTGCCCAACCTGCTGCCACCGCTGTGCTTCGACCTTGCCGACATGCCCTGGCCCGTCGCCGCCGCGGACGCGATCGTCGCGATCAACGTGCTGCACTACTCGCCGTGGGAAACCACGCCCGCGCTTTTTGCCGGCGCGGCGGAGGTCCTGGCCGCAGGTGGCGTCGTGGTCTGCTACGGCCCCTACCGCCGCGCCGGCGCCCACACCGCGCCGAGCAACGCCGACTTCGACGGATGGCTGCGCAGCGTCGACCCGCGGTTCGCGGTGCGCGACCTGGAGGCGGTGGAGGCCGAGGCGCAGCGCTATGGTTTCGTGCTGGGGGAAGTCGTCGACATGCCGGCCAACAACTTCAGCCTGGTTTTCCTTCGCGGCGGAGGCCGCGAGCCCGGCCCATGATGCCCGCGGCCGCCGCATCGGCGACAATCGAGGCATCCGCGTATCCACGCCCGTGAACGGCTTCCGAGGCTCCCATGCCCATCTTCTGGCGACCGCAGTTCCGTATCGGCCACGACGACATCGACGCCGACCACCGCTACCTGATCCTGCTCATCAATACCGTGGAGCTGGTGCTGCGCTTCCCGGATGACCCGCGCAACGTCGACCTTGCGCTGACCGAGCTGCGCCGCTACGCCGAATACCACTTCGAGCGCGAGGAGCGCATCCAGATCGCCTACGGCTACATTCACCTCGACCAGCACAAGCGCGAGCATCGCGCGCTGCTGGCCGAGATCGACGTCCTCGCGCAGCGCATTCACGCCATGCTGGAGGATCCGGACGGCGGGGTGGAGGGTGTCAAGGCGCAGAGCGGCGAGATCACCGCCTTCCTGCGCAAATGGCTGGTCGATCACGTTATGAAGGCGGACATGCAGCTCGCGCCGCTGTTTCGCAAGCCGGTCGTACGGTAGGGGAGGGGATTTGAGCGACCAGCCGGTGATGAATGGCGAAGACCAAAGTGCAGGCGGCTGTTGCGGCCAGTGTGGCGGCGCGGCGCCGAAGCCGCGGCTGCAGCCGCTGGTGGCGGGTGACGGTGCACGGCGCGGGGCGCTCGGGGCCGTGGCGGCCGCCGCCGACGCGGGTGGCGGCGAGACGGCGCCGGGTGCCGGCCCTGCCGTGCGCCTGGATGCCGCCGAGGCGCGTATGCGGAGCGTGTTCCGCATTCCGGGCATGGACTGCCCATCCGAGGAGCAGATGATCCGCCTGCGCCTGGTCGATGCGCCGGTGGCGGCGCTGGCCTTCGACCTCGCCGGTCGGCGGCTGACGGTGGATCACGACGGCGACCCGCAAGCGATCCTCGCCCGCCTGGTCCCGCTGGGCTACGGCGCCGAGCTGGCCGAGTCGCGTGCTCTGGCCGCCGGCGAGGCACAGTCCGCCGCGCCCGCCGACGATGCAGCCGAGGCGCGCGTGCTGTGGACGCTGCTCGCGATCAACGCGCTGATGTTCGTGGTGGAGCTTGGCGCCGGCCTGTGGGCGCGCTCGGCCAGCCTGATCGCGGACGCCATGGACATGTTCGCCGACGCCGCGGTGTATGGCGTCGCGCTCTACGCGGTGGGGCGCGCATTGCGCCACAAGCTCGCCGCGGCGCGGCTGGCGGGTGTGCTGCAGATGGTGCTGGCGCTCGGTGCGCTCGCCGAGGTGGTGCGCCGCATGCTCGCCGGCGCGATGCCCGAGCCGGTGGGCATGATGGGCATCGCGCTGCTCGCGCTCGCCGCCAACGTCGCCTGCCTGGTGCTGATCGCCCGTCATCGCGAGGGCGGCGTGCATATGAAGGCGAGCTACATCTTCTCGGCCAACGACGTCATCGCCAATCTTGGGGTGATCGGCGCCGGCGCGCTGGTGGCCTGGCTGGGGACGCCATGGCCGGACTGGGTCATCGGGCTGCTGATCGGGGCGGTGGTGCTGGCGGGCGCGGTGCGCATCCTGCGCCTGAAGTGAGCGGCGCGGTCGATGCGCCGGCGCAGGCTCAGCCCGCGTTGTCCTCGTCGAGCATCCGCTTGAGGTAGTCCGGTACACCCGACAGCACCAGCGTGTCGGTGGCGCGGTCGTAATGCACCGCGCCGGAATGCAGGCCGTTGCGCTCGAACTCCAGCTTCCAGTTCTCGCCACTCGCGCTGAAGCGCACCAGCGGGCGGATGGCGCGGCGGTTGGGTACGAAGCCGGGGGCGATCTTCGTTTCTTCTGCGCGCAACAGCGCGTCGAGGCGGGCCGGCTGTTCGGGGAAGACCTCGCGCGCAAGCTCCTCGAACACCACCGGGGCGCCGGCCTCGCCGAGGGTGTCGAGGTAGTCATGCGCGCGTTCGAGCACGGCGTCGCGCGCGGCGGGGGCGAGGCGCTCGGTGTCGACGAAGCGGTCGAGGGTGGCGACCAGCTTCTTGGTCTCCTGCAGCGCCACCATCACGTCGCTGCAACCGAGCACGCGCTTGAACCATGCGCCGCCTTTGCCGCGTCCGCGCAGGAAGCCGAGGTAGCGTTCGTCGCCGCGCCGCCAGCCCGACAGGTCGACGCGGCCGGCGGCGTGCACGGCGGCGAAGTCGATATGGGTGCAGTCGAGCAGGTCGAGCGTGCCGTTGATGCGGACGCCCTCGGCCGCACCGAGCAGCGCCATCCACAGCGTGTCGGTGTCGCCTTCGCGCACGCGCGCCACGACCAGGTGGCCGCCGTCCTCGAGTTCCTCCTCGTCGGCGATCGCCTGCATGCGCTCGGCAAACTGGCGCGACAGCGTGGCAAAGTCGAGCGTCGCGTCGATGATGTGCTCGCGCAGCCAGCGCGCCAGCGGAAAAGCCTCCTCGTCCTCCTCGAAGCGGCCGAAGCCCTTGGCCGAGCGGCTTTCGTATTGCGCGCACAGGCGTTCGACCAGGCGCAGCGCGGCGCTGTCGAGCGCGCACGGCGCGTCGCGCAGCACGAGGCGCGAAGGCGTGCCGGGGGCGCGGATCAGCGAGTGGACGATCAGTTGGGTGACGACGTGTTCGACGGTGCGCATGAGGTGGTCCGGGGGCGGGAGGTGGTTGGGCGGTGAGGGAGCGAGGGGGCGCGATTCTCGCACGAGTGCTGCGGTAGCGCGTTTGCCCGCGAATCCGTGGCTCGTCGCGCCACGTTCGCGGGCAGCCCGCTCCCGCAGGGCCCGGGCCGAGGCGGGTGCAGTCGGGGGCGGCGTCGGCGAGATCACTCCGGGCGATTGCCTGCGACAATGAAAACGCTGTGACTGACGATTTCCCGGCACTGGAGGAAGCGATGGAAACGACCCCCGCCAAGCTGCGTGGCGTGAACCTCGGTAGTTGGCTGCTGCTGGAGAAGTGGATGGTGCCCAGTCTGTTCGCAGGCCTGGCGGCGACCGACGAGACCACCTGGTGCGCCGAGCTTGGTCCCGCGGCGGCGGCCGAGCGCCTACGCCGGCACTGGGCGAGCTTCATCACCCGCGAGGACTTTGCCTGGATCGCCGGGCGCGGGCTCAACGCAGTGCGCATTCCGGTGGGGCACTGGATCTTCGGCCCCGACTATCCTTACCACCCGAAATACGGGCCGAATCGCCATCCCTTCGTCACCGGCGGCATCGAGGTGCTCGACCGCGCGCTCGACTGGGCGCAGGAATTCGGTCTGGCCGTGATGATCGACCTGCATGCGGCGCCGGGCTGCCAGAACGGTTTCGACAATGGCGGCATCAAGGATGTGGCCGACTGGCACACCCGCCCGGAATACCGCGAGCACTCGCTCGACGTGCTCGAGCGTCTGGCGGCGCGCTACCGGGCGCATCCGGCGCTGCACGCGATCGAAGTGCTCAACGAGCCGCGCTGGGACGTGCCGACCGACTATCTGAAGGCGTACTACGAGGACGCCTACGCCCGCATCCGCAAGCACTGTGCGCCGGAGAAGGTGGCGGTGGTGTTCCACGACGGCTTCCGCAGCTTTCGCGAATATCTCGGCTTCATGCAGACGCCGGCCTTTCGCAACGTGGTGTTCGACTATCACCGCTACCAGTGCTTCGAGCGTGGCGACATCGACTTGGACATCCATGGCCATGTCCGCAAGGCGGCGGTGGATTGGCGCGAGGAGGCCGATGCGATCAAGGCCGAACTCGGCCTGCCGGCGATCTGCGGCGAGTGGAGCCTGGGGCTGGACCTGAAGGTGGTGTCGCTGTGGGCCGAGGGGCCGTTCAACCATGCCCTCGAGCGCCTCGACCGCTTCCAGCACGACGTCGCCTGCCGTGCCTACGGCGACAGCCAGCTGTTGAGCTTCGAGCGCCTGGCGGGCTGGTTCTTCTGGAGCTACAGGACCGAGACCACGCCGGCGTGGTGCCTGCGCGAATGCGTGGAACGCGGCTGGCTGCCCTCACGCTTCGGGTAGTTTCGGCGCAGGGTGTTCAGGGCGCGCCGGCGCGGGCTGCGGGCGTTCGAGCACCAGGCGGCGGTCGTAGAAATGGTTCTGGCGGCCGCGGCGGCTGATGTTGAGCAGGGTGGCGTTGGGCAGCTCGTGGTGGAGCAGCTCCAGGGTGTCGATTTCGTCCTTCGGGGCGAGGGCGTCGGTGGCCTCGGCGATGAAGATCCAGCCGGGTTGCTGCAGGAAGATGCGTGCCATGCCCAGGCGCTGCTGCGCGCGCAAGGGCAGTTCGCGACTCCAGTCCTCATGTGCGTCCAGGCGCGGCGCGAGCCAGGCGAGGCCGGCGCATTCCAGCGCGCGCTGCAGGCTCGCGGTGGAGAAGCGTTCGGGCGGCTGCGGGTAGCTCAGCGCCGCACGCAGGCTGTCGACAGGCAGGAAGGGATGCTGGGGGACGAACATCAGCTCGCGTCCCGCCGGCAGTCGGATCTCGCCGCTGCCCCACGGCCACAGCCCGGCGACCGCCTTGAACAGGCTGACCGTGACCGCCGGGTCGCCGCTGATGAGGATGCGCTCGCCGCGGCGCACGCGCAGGTCGAGGTGGTCGAGCAGCGGCTCGCCGGCCGGGGTGGTGAGGCAGAGCCCGCACAGTTCCAGGTCGGCATGGGCCGATGCGCCGATCGTGACGCGCTGCGTGCCGGGGCTGGCGTCGGCGTCGAGGCGCTCGAGCGCCAGCATGTCGTCAAGGAGGCTGGTGATACGGTCGGCCGAGGCACGCCAGCGCGCGAGCTCGCCGAGGTTGTCGATCGGCCACGACAGCGCCGAGGTCAGGCGCTGGAAGGCCTGCGCCGCCTGCATCAGCAGGCCCAGGCTCATCGCCCCGGCGATGTACTGCGGTGCGGCGATCAGGATCGGGAACACCGGCAGCAGCGTGCCGTAGCCGGTCGAGAACGCCACGATGCCGAGGTAGGCCAGCGTCTGCCGGTTCCAGCCCTGGCCGACGTCGTCGAAGAGCCGGCTGGCCTCGCCGCGCGCCATCGGCTCGCCACGCAGCAGGGTGATCGATTCGGCGTGCTCGCGCGCCTGGGCGAGGCCGAAGCGCAGGTTGGCCTCGACCGTCTGCAGGCGGTTGGTGCTGCGGATCAGCGGACGCCCGAACAGCAGGCCGAGCACGGTGCCGGCGCCGGCATACAGGAACGCCGCCACCACCAGATAGCCGGGGACCGCGATCGACGTGCCCGGCAGCAGCGCGCTGCCCGACACGCTGAGCAGGATGTCGATGAAGCTGCCGAGGATCAGCAGCGAGTACAGCAGCGAATGCGCCTGCGCCACCGCCACGTCGATGGCGATGCGGATGTCCTCGGCGATGCGCGCGTCGGGGTTGTCATGGTCGCCGGCGGCGAGCTGCAGCCGGTAAAGATGGCCGTGCGCCAGCCAGTGGTCGAGCAGCAGCGCCGTCAGCCAGCGTCGCCAGTCGAGCTGGATCCAGCGCTTGACGTGCATGTGCAGCGCGGTCACGGCCATGGTGAGCGCAAAGATCAGCGCGAAGACGGCGACCAGGCGCAGCAGCTCGGTATCCGAGCGCGCCTCGAGGGCATCGAAGAGGTCGCGGTTCCAGTAGTTGGTCCAGATGACGAGGGCGACCTGGGCGATGGTCAGCAGCACCAGCAGCAGCACCGCCCCGCGCACCTGCCACTTGCGCTCGCAGCACCAGTACGCCCCCGCCAGCCTCAGGAAGCGCCGCCCGCCGCGAGTGGGCGGCATGCCGCCGGGCGGGCAGGGTGGAGAGGGGGGCTGTGAAGCGGCTGGCATGAGTGAATCATGCCGCGTTGCGGGCCGGGTGTGTGTGCGACGGCGCGGCCGGCGCGTTAACATGGCGGCCTCTTTCTGCCGCAACTGTCTGGATGCCGTCCTGATGCTGCTCGATACCTGGATTTCCTTCTTTGTCGCGTGCTGGATCATCAGCCTCAGCCCCGGCGCGGGCGCAGTCGCGTCCATGTCCGCCGGCCTGAACTACGGCTTTCGCCGCGGCTACTGGAACGCGCTCGGGCTGCAACTTGCGTTGGCGCTGCAGATCGGCGTCGTCGCGACCGGCCTGGGGGCGGTGCTGGCTGCGTCCGAAGTCGCCTTCTCGGTCATCAAGTGGTTCGGCGTCGCCTACCTGATCTACCTCGGCTGGAAGCAGTGGATGGCGCCGCCCGCGGCGGTCGCGGTCGCCTCCGGCGACGCCGCGCACGGCCGGCCGGGGGCGCTGGTGATGAGAGGCTTCATCGTCAACGCCAGCAACCCGAAGGCCATCGTCTTCATCCTCGCGGTGCTGCCGCAGTTCCTCGACCCGGCGCGTCCGCTGCTGGCGCAATACCTGATCCTCGCGGCCACCATGATCGCGGTCGACCTGGTCGTCATGGCCGGCTACACCGGGCTCGCCGCCCGCGTGCTGCGCCTGCTGCGCGCGCCGCACCAGCAGCGCATGCTCAACCGCAGCTTCGGCGGCCTGTTCGTGGGGGCGGCGCTGCTGCTGGCGACGATACGGCGTGCGGGCAGCGCCACGTCGGGAGCTTGACGGCAAAAGGGGTGGGTACGAGACCAGGCCGCAAGCCCGCCCGAGTCCGGCAATGGGCCGAGTCCACGGCTTGAAAGCAAAAAGGCCAACCCCGAAGGATTGGCCCAAGTGCATGAATTTGTTGGTGGTGATGGGCGGAATCGAACCGCCGACCTATGGGTTATGAATCCATCGGTCGAGGCAGGTATGTGGGTTAACGGGGCATAATTTTTGTTTACGAAACATAGGCTTCTAGCCATAATCTCGTTGGTGGGGTTACACGTAAATTAACGGCTTTTTACCGAAAACGTAACCCCGGCGTAACCCCGTTGATTCGTTTTCAATTCGGACAAGATCATGGCTGACGAGGACAAGCGGTTTTCCTTCACGAAAGACCGGCTCGCGGCGCTACCGCTGCCGAACGCTGGCAAGCGCGACACCTATCACGACACCAAGACAACCGGGCTTCAACTTCGCGTGACATCTGCAGGCACGAAGACCTTTTCTGTCTATCGGCGGCTGAAGGCGGGGGAGCCCGAGCGCGTGACGCTGGGCAAGTTTCCTGCGATGACGGTAGAACAAGCGCGCAAGGCAGCGGCGCGGGTGAATGCGGAGATCGAGAGCGGCGCTAGTCCTGCGGCTACGAAGCGCGCATTCAAGGCTGAACCGACACTTTCCGAGTTCTTCGCCGAATACGGCGCTCGGCACGGTGAGAAAAAGCGCGCATGGGCTGCTGACGTTCAACGGTTCCGTGACTACCTGCAAAAGCCAATGGGTGCCAAGCGGCTGTCGGAGATCGACCGGGCCATGATTGCCAAGGTTCTGAACGACGCGGACAAGGCGGGCAAGTCCGTGGCGACGGTACGCAACATCCGGGCGCTGGCGTCGGGTGTTTTCGCCAAGGCAGCGGAGTGGGGCTATCTCGACAAGAATCCGGTGAGTTCTGTCAAGGTGGCGGGAAAGAAGGTTTGCCGCGACCGGTTTCTGAGGGCAAACGAGCTGCCGCGATTCTTCGCTGCGGTGGCCGAAGAGGAGCCCGTCATGCGCGACCTCATCCTGCTTGCGTTGCTGACCGGGGTGCGGCGCTCGAACCTCTGCGCGATGCATTGGCGTGAGCTCGATCTGTCGGCGAGCGAGTGGCACATCCCGCGCACCAAGAACGACGATCCGCAGACCGTGACGCTATGCCCGGAAGCGGTGATGATCCTCGAAGCACGCAAGGATGAGACGGGCGGTGGGTTCGTGTTCCCCGGCACCGGGCGGACTGGCCATATCGTTGAGCCGAAAAAGGCGATGGGGCGCATCATGGCGAGGGCGAATATTCCCTACGGACGTGACGTGCCGAACGGGGTGACGCTGCACGATCTGCGGCGCACTCTGGGAAGTTGGCAGGCGAGAACCGGCGCATCCCTGGCGATTATCGGCAAGAGCCTGAACCACAAGTCCGTGCAGGCGACGGCGATCTATGCCCGACTCGACCTTGATCCCGTTCGCGATTCGGTCAACACCGCAACCGCTGCCATGCTTGAGGCGGGGGGCATCAAGGATGCGGCGGATGTGGTGACGCTTCCGACCAAGCGCAGCGCGGCGTGAGGCTGATCTGTCGCGCCTATGCCGAGGCTGATCCTCGAGGCCGAAAAGCGGGTTCCCTTGCCCGGCCGGCGCGGCATTTGTTTTCAAGGGCAAGCGCAAAGGGGCGCTAATGATCGAGACAACATATATCCCGCTGGCGAAGGCCGCCGGAATCCTGGACGTCGATGCGGAAACGCTCCTGATTGCAGCGGCTGAGAGACGCATACAACTGTATTGGCTGCTGAACGCCGTGTTGAGCGCGGAGAAGGGGCTCTACGAAAAACGCGGGACACGGGAGAATGGCGACGAAGAGTTGTCCTGGTTTCCGCATGACCACGGAATCCAGCACTTCCTGTTCGTCCCGCTATTGTACAAAGACGCAGCTGAGCTTCTGAAAAATCAGACGACCAAATGGTGGGGACGAAGACTTTCGTTGATCGATGAAGACCATACGTTTTGGGCGTTGATGAACGAGGAGAAATGTGCACAGGAGCTTGGCCCGGACTGGGATCAGATATCAAGAGATATCGTGTATTTGACCGCTGCCGATGTGAAGATGCTCAAATCGGAGAGTGCGACTCCTGCCCCTGACACGATCAAGGATCCGGTCCGACCGTCGAAACCCGTCCCTCGAGACAATAACTTGGTCGCCATTATTGCTGCGCTGCTAGCCGTGTGGCCGCGACGTAAGTGGCCCAGCGCCAAAGAATTGGAAAAAGCAGCTGACTCCGTGCACGTGAGCGTCTCCGACGACACCATCCGCAAGGCGCTGGAGGCGGCGATAACTATGGCGCCAACCTTGTCTCTGCCTAAGTAGGCAACTCGACCTGCCTAATTAGGCCACAGGCACCGTGCATTTCCGCAAAGTTCGCATCCATACCGCACCCCAGCGGGATTCTTTGGATGAGAACTATGAATACTCAAAACCTTCAAAACCTGATCGCTGCCGGCGCTGATCTACTCGACGAACACGCCGCAGCGGTAATGCTCGACCTCTCCCCTGGCACCCTGAGCGTGTGGCGCTCTACCGGGCGCTACAACCTGCCGTTTCTTAAGATCGGCCGCAATGTGCGATACCGTCGTGCGGATCTTCAAATGTGGCTCGAAGCGCGTGTCCGTGCTAGCGGCGCAACGGCGTGAGGGGCGAGCCATGACCGACAAGAGAAAGAACGCCGCCAATTACGAGACGGTACCCAGCAATGAAATTCCTTGGAGCTTAGATTCGACCCGATACGGCCGTCTGCATCGGGTGGCGCAGGATGAATTGCGCCTGGAGGTGCTGGCATGAGCTACGACACCATCAACGATACCGACCGTATCTTCAGCGCACTGAGCTACATCGACGCAGCTGACCGTGACCTTTGGCTGCGCATGGGCATGGCGGTCAAATCCGAACTCGGTGAGCCAGGATTCGACACCTGGGACCCCTGGAGCCAGACTGCCCACAACTACGACGCGACCGACTCCAAGGCCGTGTGGCGCAGCATCCGCCCAGACGGTAAGGTGGGCATCGGTAGCCTGTTTTACGAAGCCAAGCAGCGTGGCTGGCAGGACAACGGCAAACGCTCCCCTCTGACCGCTGCCGAGATCGAAGAACGCCGCCGTGCTGCCGCCGAGCGAGCTGCGGCCGATGCTGCCGAGATCGAGCGTGAGCGTGCCGATACAGCGCAAAAGGCGGTGGCAATCCTCGATGCATCGAACCCGGCCAGTGCCGACAACGCCTATCTTCTGCGTAAGCGGGTTCTCCCGGCCAATACGTTGCGCGAGATTGCAGTCGCCGATGTAGCTCGCATCCTGGGCTACATACCGAAGTCCAGTGGAGAGGCCCTCGAAGGCCGATTGCTTGTCGTGCCGGTGCAGCAAGGCGACACCCTGTCCACGGTGGAGCTAATCGACGGGAAGGGCCGCAAAACCACCTTGGCGGGGCGTGGCAGCAAGGCGGGCGGGTATTGGGCCACTGGACGTCCAGTCGACGAGGTGGGCGTGCTGCTGCTGGGTGAAGGCATGGCGACAACGCTATCGGCGTCGGAGGCGACCGGGCTCCATGGGATTGCTGCGCTGGCCTCTGGCAACCTGCTGGTCGTAGCTCGGTTCATGCGCGCCCGTTACAGGTACGCGGAGATCGTGTTACTGGCCGATCTTGTGAAGGAAACGGGCCTTCCAGATCCAAGCGCGGTAAAGGCAGCGCTGGATGTGGGCGGCAAGCTCGCGATTCCGGACTTCGGGCCTGTGCGCGATCCAGGTCAAAAGGACTTCAATGACCTTCATGTTGCGCGGGGTGCAGAAGCTGTAAGGCAGGCGATAGCGAGCGCAAGCAGGCCGGTAAAAGCTGATGTTGATAAACCGATCGAGGGCGACTCCGACGCCTGGCCGCAGCCTTTGCCACTGACGACCAAGAGCGAACCTACGGCATACCCTGTCGATGCACTGCCGACTGCAATCCGTGCGGCGGTGGAGGAAGTCCAGGGCTTCGTCAAGGCACCGCTGCCACTGGTAGTGAGTTCGGCACTCGCGGCGCTTTCGCTGGCCTGTCAGACGCATATCGACGTGAAACGTGCAGATAAACTGCACGGGCCTGTCGGACTTTTCCTGCTGACCATCGCGGACAGTGGAGAGCGCAAATCGACCTGTGATGGATTCTTCAGTAAGCCAATCCGCGACTTCGAAGCGGCACAAGCCGAGGCCGCGAAACCGACGCTGAAAGACCATGCGGCTGCGCTGTCGGCATGGACTGCGAAGTGCAACGGAGTGACGGAGAAAATTCGCCAACTCGCGAGGGACAAGAAGCCGACCGCAGAGATGGAGGTGGAACTGTGTGATCTACAGCACGAGAAGCCGGAGAGTCCGCGAGTTCCGCGCATGATCTACAGTGACATCACGCCGGAGGCTCTGGGCTATCAATTGGCAAAGGTCTGGCCGTCGGCGGGCATCGTGTCGTCGGAGGCGGGGATCGTGCTGGGATCGCACGGTATGGGTCGCGACTCCGGGATGCGCAACATGGCGACGCTGAACCTGCTGTGGGATGGAGCAACGATCTCGTCGGAGCGACGGACGACAGAATCATGGTCGGCGCGTGGCGCACGACTGACGGTGGCCCTGCAAGTCCAGGAGCCGACCCTGCGGGACTTCTTTAAGCAACAAGGCACCCTGGCACGCGGCACGGGCTTTCTCGCGCGCTTCCTCTTCGCGTGGCCTGAGTCCACGCAGGGCACCCGACATTTCACTGAAGCGCCGGCTCACTGGCCAAATCTCGCTGTCTTCCACAAGCGTATTGCAGCCATTCTCGAACAGGCTGCGCCGATCAACGACGACGGGGCTCTGGAGCCTGTAGTCGTTCCGTTGTCGCCAGCAGCCAAGGATGCGTGGATCGAGTTCCACAATGCCATCGAGTCGGAGCTATCCAGCGGCGGCGAACTTTACGGCGTAAGGGACATCGCCTCAAAGAGTGCCGACAACGCGGCGCGGCTCGCGGCGCTGTTTCAGATGTTCGAGTACGGCTCCGGCGCTGTCTGTTACGACGCCTTTGCAGGGGCCAGCCGGATTGCTGCGTGGCACCTGGCCGAAGCCCGGCGATTCTTTGGCGAGCTGACCGTAGACCCCGACCTGACTGATGCGGTGCGGCTTGATGGCTGGCTGATTCAGCACTGCGGCGATAAGCACACAAACAGCCTCGGGAAAAACCATGTGCGTCAGCACGGCCCTCTGCGCAACGGTGCCAAGTTGGATGGCGCGATTCGTGAGCTTTCGGAGTTGGGGCGTGTCCGATTACTCAATGACGGAAAGCGGCTGACGATCGAAGTGAATCCGGCGCTATTTGAGGCGGTGGCATGAAGCTCTCCGATCTTATCCGGGGGCGTAAGGGGCATGTTGCGACTGCCAGTGCAGAGCCTGATGGCGATGCACTGGCAGTGGCAAAAAAAGCGCAAATAGCAGTAGCAATGGCCTCCCAAGTGCCGAGCGATGATTGCGGCACCAAGCTATCGTCGCTGATTAATATGCAGAGCAAGAACGAGGCTGCTGCTGTTCATAAACCCGGCCCCATGGAGGTAGCGCGAGCAAAAATAGCGACAGTAGCAATAGCAAACCGACCAGAACATCTGGCAGCGAAACCAGATAGGGCCTTGGAGCCAATCCCACCGAATCCGGTAGAAGAAGTTCTGTGCCAAAACGCAGTTAAGAGTTGTGTAATCTGCGTTCACTACAAACGTCCAGGTCGCTCTGATGGCTATTGCGGAGGTGGGCGCGAAGACTTGAGGGCTGCATACGGCCTTAATCATCCGCTGCGACGACTCCCTGATGACTTCGGAGCAACCTGCGTCTGCTTTGCAAGTCAGCACTGAGATCAACCACTCCACGTTCTTCAGCATTGCCAGCGGATCGGCGGCGGGCAGCTTCATCGGGTGGCTTTCTGCTCGGGAGCTAGGTTCTTCAACCCGACCGTCCAGGGCAACAGCTCATTGACAGGATTGACCGGACGTATCGGCGATGCAGACGCAGTCGGGCGGGGTTCGAGCCGATGATCTTCAAGCGCAGCTGCTCCTCTTGAACCAGCGTCAATGTTCGTCCCGAGCCATGAGGCCGACCACGTTGCCCGCCCTTGATGACGCTGTGGAGATCGTCGGCCTGGGTGCGCCGCGCCCATTTCAAAACGGTACCAACATGGACCCCACACACTTCAGCGATGTGAACCCATGTGTAGCCTTGCTTGCGCGGCACAAATGCTTGGCGACGAATGTGTTCCAGGGCTTCGGACGGGAGTTTGCGGGCATCGATCTTTTTCATGCCCGAATTATATAAAATTGCAAGATTAATAATGAGAGGTTTCGCTATGGAAGATAGATTCGAAGTTCAGAGCAAGGAAAGTGATGGGGCAAAGTGTGGGTTAGGGCTAAATTTTGATGAGCTCGTGGAGAGGGTAGGTAATGGTGATTTTTCGGAGAACTTGCCTCCAGAAGCTTGGGCTTTAAGAGGGCGCGACCCCTATTTAATGGATTCCTTCGATGTTGAAGTTACGCTTGCGCACATAGCCGTAATGCACGGCCGTTTGCCCTCAAATTTTAGTTTATGGGGGCTGGTTGATGACGATGGCTGGACGGTAGCTCACGCAGCTGCGGCGATGGGCGTACTGCCTGATGATTTTCAAGATTGGAGCTTTGCGGGCAAAGATGGAACCACTGTAGCCCATGTGGCTGCATCAGAGGGGCTGTTACCCGATCAGTTTTCAATGTGGGATCTGCGTGATCTAAAAGGGACTACAGTTGCCCACATTGCAGCAAGAAATATGATCTTGCCCTCTGGGTTCTCTCAGTGGCAACTTGCGGACAATCGAGGCCGCACTGTCGCGCATGAAGCGGCGGCACATGATTCTCTTCCCGAAGGCTGTCAAGATTGGAGACTGTCTGACCTCAATGGTTGGACTCTTGCACATGAGGCGGCTGAGGTAGGTCTTCTTCCAAGTGAATTCGATGGCTGGGACTGGGCAACGAAGTCAGGGGTTACGGTTGCACATGTAGCTACTCTCGGCAAAGTGCATCCTGCTGATTTTCCCTTCTGGAGTCTCCAGGACGTAAATGGTGATACTGTCGCGCACTCAGCTGCGCAGCATGGATCTTTGCCAACTGGATTCTCGCACTGGGATTTAGTAAACAATAAAAAAGAAACAGTAGCTCACGCTTATCTGATGGGAGCCATAGAAGGGCGACACTTTGGAGAGTTCAGCCGACGAATTGATTTTCCAGATAATTTCGAGGGTTGGGAGTGGATAACAGGCGAGGGTGTCAGCGTTATAGGACTAGCTCGCGTTTTGGAAGATGAAAGGCTCATTGCTAGGTACGAGGCTTACAGAATGGAAAATATCATTTCCAAGGAAGAGAGGGCTGTAAGTCGTCCACGGGTGGTGCGAGTGGAGATTTAAGGCAAGATGAAATCTTTGCGCCCCAGGGTGACGGTGTGTAGCGCTCGTTCGGTGGCTGTGACGTTGATCTTTATGCGTTCATCGATGGTGTGGCGCACGAGTGCGTCGCAGCGAGCGAGCGAATAGCGGATTGCGTCGGCCAGTGCCGATTTCTGCGAGAGTTGCCTGAGGGTGGCCTTGTGCCAGGCGTTTAGTGCAACCAAGACCGGGCCAGAGCGCGCTTGGTGCTCCATCCGTCGCAGTTCGGGCGGTTTGCCGCGAATCTACTCTTCCATCGCTTACAGCACGTTGCAAATGACTCGCTGGTCCTTGCTACTGCTATTCCTGCTAGTTCCGCTACCGCAAGCGATGCTGGGGGCTACCGGGAACATCGCCGTCGCCGAGCTGCCCGACAGCTTGACCATCAGAGCAGTCGAACTGCGCCCGGGTGAGCGCGATACCGCGCTGGCTGGCCCTCGGTCCAGAGAAAGCGCCCCCGGTGCGGCCGCCGACACCCAGTCACTCCCCGAAGCCGTTATGGAACGGCACCTTCAAACGCTTATCGCACCAGTTGTTGAAAAGGTAGGTGTGATGGGGCTGTGCTTCGCCGAACACTCCCGCTCGATTTGCGTGAGCGGCGTGGCCAAACTTCAGTTTCGCTGATGCTACCCTTCGCAACGGCGATTTGTCCCCACGGGGACATTTTGTGCAGCGCGGTGTCAAGGGTTCGCGCCTGCGGGGCCCAGCTGCGCGGGCCCTTGACGCTGAACCGACGGATCGTTGCTTCTATACCAACGATTTTCAATCACCCATCATGTGACAACTCGCCGTCCCGATCAGCGGCTTGAACTCTTCGAGTTTCGCGTTTGCATCGACTTCCTGCATGTACCAGGAGGTTGGCTCGCCGAAGTTTGCGGCAGCTGCGGGGCTGAGCGTGCCGATAACCATCAAGTATTTCGACTTCGGGGTGGTTTGCATCTGGCCACCGGTGATCTTTTTTGCTTCCGCCGCACTCAAGAGCTTCAGTTCGGAAACGGTGCCGCGCTCCTCATCGCTGCAGCTCGTGTCGCCGGCTCCTTGAAGCTCGAGGATCTGTTTGGCAGTTGGTGCAGCGTGCAGCGCGGTTGTCGACAAGGCGATGGTGAGGCTGAGAAGGATGGTCGTGAGTTTCATGCTCGTGGTGTGCTCCAGGTAATGGGTGAGGCCTGTGCAGACAGGCCCCGTAAAGGTTGTGTGGCTTACGGTTATGCTGCAACGGGCTCAGGTTCCGGTTCATCCTTCGGCGTCGTGTTGTTATTCATCTGCCAGAACCAGTTCTTCGGCTTGAGCTCGTCGCTGAGCTCGGTGAACCACCCCGCAATGTCAGAAGCGTCCTTGAAGCTAAGTCCGGTCTCACCATCGATCAACTGGAGCGGGAAAAAGAGACCCTCCTTGCCAGTGAACCAAGCGTAGATGTCGTCCAGGATGAGACACGGCACGTCGTTCAGGTTGTGCGTGTTGATGTAGGCCAGGATTTCCTGCAGCCGCAGACCGACAGTCGGATCCACGTGCTCGTCATCTTCTTTGAACACCGGCGTCATTCCGACCATGCGGTTCACCAGCCCTGCATTGCAGCCGCCGCCGAGCAGTTCACAACGCAGGTCCTCCACCGACTCGGCCACAGTGCGCCACGTGCTGCTGACGATGATCCTCGCATTCGGGACGTGGCGCTTCAGCGTGAATTCCAGCAAATCGGCTTGGTGGAACGCGTGCCTGTATTGGCCCATGTCTTTGGGCTTGGCCGGGTTGTACGGCCAGGCAAGTACCGTGGAACGGTCCGCGTGCAGAACGCCGTCGAAGTCCAGGAAGATGTAAACCGGTTTGGTGTAAACAGTGCTCGCTTTCATGAGTTGGTCTCCAGTGATGCAATTGTGCCGGAACAATAAAAGAACGTCAACAGGGCCTTTTTCACTGTTTTCGATTGCTACTCGCTCTTCCCCTGCTCGCCTTCCTGCGGTTGCGTGTCGGCTTCCGGGTGTTCGACCTGCTCGGGCAGGCGATGATGGAAGAGTCCACCCAGGTCGTCATCATCATCGGGATAGCTCTCGCGGCTACCCCAGTTCGCAGCGTTTCCTCCTTCACGCGTCTCCCTCTGCGCAGCGAGGGCGATGACGTAGTGATGAGGACACAGCACGCGCGGCTTACGAAGATCCTTCTGCCGCTCGCCCGGCGCGCCGCACTCCTCGCAGATGTGCCTCACGGCCTCCCTGGCCTTGTGAACCAGTGCAGACGCGGCGTACCTGAGGTGGATCCGCGTCAGCGTCTCGGGTGCGGTGGCGAACAGGCGCTCGATCTGTTCCGCTTCGTCCGGCTCCAGGTCCTGGCGGCTGCGGACGTTGGTCGCCAGCGGCGTTTCAGGCGGCAGGCTGTCGTTCCAATGCGGCCGGAGTCCGAGCTGCAGTTCCCCCGTGTCGGCGTTGATGATCGCGACATGGAGTTTCGGGCTGTTGCCGTCGCAGTTCAGAAGCCGCCTGTGGTCGGCCAGCACCTTGTTGACGGTGACGTACCAGCCGATCGGCAGGCTGTGCAGGGCCAGCAAGCGGGTGCAGGGGCCGATAAGGTCAAGGTGCGTTGCGATGAGGCTCGCGAGGTTCGTGCAGGGCTGTTTTTCGGTGTTCATGGTTCAGTCTCCAGTGTGAAAGGTGGTGTGCCAGGCGTGGTAAAGCGCGCGGGCATCGATCAGTGCGTGGTGGTGGCCGGTTGCGCCATCGGCCGGCAGGTTCGTCAGGTAGTGGTCGCGGGCACGGTTGAAAGCCTGGATTGCATCGGGCCGGTCGATCAGGTGGTGCATCAGCGCCGGCTGGATCCAGTGCTCGGCCGCCCATCGCTGCGGGTCCGGCGGCAACTGCATGAGCACGTCCCAGTCCGTCGGCCAGTCGCTGGCGAGTTGCACCGGTTGCCACGGATCCGAGCGCTGCCGTGCGATGAAGGTCTCGATCGCGGTGAGCGCGCCGGCGGCCGTGCAGACGAGCGGATCCAGCGCATGCAGTTGAGGCAGCACGGTGGTGCGGACGAAGTCGCTGCACTCCCGTGGCGTCCAGCCCTCCTCGAGCACCAGGTACAACTCGTCGCCCGTGTCACGGGCAACGAGCGCCAAGCTGATCGGCGCGCAATGCGTGCTGTCACGCTGGGTGTACTCGGTGTCGAAGAACAGAACCACCGGTGCCATGGGATCGGGGGTCGTCAGCTGGCGTTCAGGGCGTGACATCTTCGATCCGGTCGATCAGGTTCAGCGCCCAGGCTTCAAGCAGATCGGCGGCCTGGTCGAGCGCGAACATCGCTTCGAGATGCGTGCGGACGCGCGCGCGGATGCTGCTATCGCTGCGGATCGCCTTGAGGGTGCGTTCGAGCTTGCGCAGGCGTTCGGCTGCATCCTTCTGCACGAAGGCCCTTTGGCTGTTGTCGTGGCGGATGAAGTCCTTGGCCCACTCGATCCGCGCCAGCGCGCGCTGCAGCCAGGCTGCGGCTGCCGTTTCGTCGGTTCCCATGACGTGGTCGAGGAGCTGTTCGAGCATGCGCTCGTCCTCGCGGTCGAGCCGGCGGGTCAGATCCCGCGCACGTTCCGACGTGATGGCGGCGCTGCTCGTGTGCACCCGGCTGAAGTGGTAGAGCAGCGTCGTGGTGGGAGAAACCGTGCGACCGCCGATCTCACCCATCGAGAGCAGGCTTGCTGCGGCGCTGGCGCAGGTGACAAGGGCGCGGGTGTGGATCTTGCGGCCGTCACGACGCCAGCGGTCAATGCGAGCACGCATCGAGTGCATGGAGTCGACACGACCGCCATTCGATTCGATCTCGATCTCGACCTGGTCGTACTGGTAGTAGCTGAAGCTCTCGTCGATCAACTCGACGCAGCGCTGCATCGCGATGGGTTCGACCGGTGCGGCATACAGGATGCGCGCCGTGTGCGTTTCAAGGATCCGCGTCACGAGCGCGGAGCTGCTGTCCGGCCCGGTCATCACCGGGGCGGCGGTCATCGTGTGCATGGTGTTGTACATGGTGTTTTCTCCTGTTGTCCTGTTGGTTACTGCAAGCCGGGCTGAAGCTGGATCTGTTTGCGGCCCCACTTCCCGTCGGCGAGCAGGTAGTAGGCTTCGCCCGGTTTCAGCGTGGTGGCCGGCCGCACCTCGGTGACGTGCGGGCTGCCAAGCGGCGCGGCGGGCAGCAGGTTGCGCATCGCCCCCATCGTCGAGGGGTCGGTGTTGCGCATGAAGATCTTTCCGGCGGTGTTGTTGAGGATCACGCTGATCGCGCTGTTGCTGCGCCGGTCGTTGCCGATCGCGTATTCGATCGAGGCCACGGACTGGGTTGCCAGCACGCAGATCACGCGGTGCGCACGGCAGCGGTCGAGGAAGGACTGCTCGCCGGATTCCGGATCCGAGGTGATGAAGCGCTGGAACTCGTCGCACACGTAGCCGACCGGGCGCTCCTTATTCTTGCGGCAGAACGAGGCCTGGAAGAACTTGGTCTTGAGCACGCGACCGACGACGTTGGTGCTCTCGTGCGCGATAGCGCCGGGCGAGAACAGCAGCACCTTGCCGTTCTCGATCTGCTCGCGGACCGAGAGCGTGCCCTCACCGCCGCCGAACTCGAAGGGCGAGAGCTCGACCAGGCGTTGCACGTCCGGGTTGCACAGCGCCTCGAGCAGCGGATCGAGCGTCATCACCACGTAGTTGAACTGCTCGATCAGGTCGGAGGCCGAGGCATAGCGTCCGAAGGGATCCGCGATCCGGGCGGGCAGCCCCGCCTCCTGGGCGATCTTCGCGAACACGCCCTGAACCTGCTTGAGCGCGCGGTGGCTGCTGCGCGCATAGTTCAGGATGGTTTTCACGTGGCCGAAGTAGGAGAGATCTGCCTCGTTGTCGATGGCGCCGCCGGCCAGGTCGGTCAGGGCTGCGCGAGCTTCTTCCACCAGGCTCCCGTCGGGCAGCTTATCCAGAAACTGCGCTTCGGCCTGCACGAGCTCGCGCAGCATCGAGCGGCCCAGCTCAATCCAGTGTGCGTTGTGTCCGTCCGGATCCCGGTAGTAGTCGGGTGCAATGCTTTCAAGCAGTGCGAGGCGGTCGGTAATCGAGAGGTGCTGCAAGCCCTCGAAGAACACGACGCGCAGCTCCGGCGAGACCACCACGAGACGGTCCGATTCGCCGGCGGCGTCCAGCTTTTTGCGGATCCAACCGGCCAGCTCGTCTTTCGGGTCGATGACCAGCAAGGACGCACGGTCGCCGTTCGCGAGCTGGTAGGTCAGCAGCGAGTGGGTCAGCGGCTGAACGGCGCTCACCGTCTTGCCCGAGCCCGTTTCGCCCATCGTCATCCAGTGCCGACCCATGATCGCCGGCGGGATCGTGCGCATGCCGAGCCACTCGCCGGGCAACTGGAAAGCAGGCTCGCCGGCCCACTCGCGCGGCGGGGTGGGGGTCATCGGCTCACCGGGTGCCGGCCGCTGCTTGCGTGCTGCCGCCCATTTGGCGCGGAGCTGACTGGTTGCGCTGTTCGGTTGGGGATCGCTTTTCGCGTTTGCGACGTGATCCAGGAGTGCCTGGACTCCGGGTTGCAGATTCGTGTTCATAAAAAACACCTCCTTGAAAAGTATTGTTGTCGCGGAACAATAAAAAGAAATACAAAAAAATCAGCCGATCTGTTTCAGCCTGCTCGCCAGTAATGCCTTCGTGATCGCACACGTTGCTCGCCGACGCCGTTCGGTTGGCGGGTTACGCTGCGCCTGACGTAGTCGCTGCAGCCTGTAGTCCATCAGTCCGAGAACCCCGATCGACTCAGGGAGCCTGCGGACTATCTCGTTCAGTTCTGCCCGATCCTCCGGCATCGGAATCGCAAGCCAGAAGTAGTCGAAGCTGGCTGCGATCTGCGGTAGCCTCGAAAGGTCTGCCTGTGCGAGATCGGAACAGCGTGCCACTTCGATGCCGTGCAGCAGCAGCGCGACAAAGGCACGTGTGAGGGATAAATCTTCCCCGGTAACGCTCACAGCGGCGATGGCATCTGCCCGGTAGTAGGTACTAGGGTTGCGGGTCCCTTGATCCTCTAACTGGATGCGAGGCACTTGGTTGCCGAAGAAGATCTCGTAGGCATGCAGCTTTAGATCTCGGAACTCACCGCCCAGTGACAATCCCTTCAGATCGGGTTTTCCGATCCACTCTGCCCCTTCCGTGGCAAACGCTTTGAGAATCAGAGACTCATCCAGTTGACCTGCAATGCGGGTGTCGGTGGGATCGATTCGGGGAGTCGGTGTACCACGTCCCCGTGCGGTCTTACCCTTCAGCACGGGACTCAGCGCGTACCACGCGTCGCGAAGTTTGTTGCGTGAGAGGTTCCCGAAAATCGACTGCGTGGCGAGATCGAGATACACCTCTTTCGGCGCAACCCGGCCGATACGCTCGAGAAGGGAAAGCCCCTCCGGTCCGATCTTCGGCGGCTTCTCATTCAGCGCGGGGAGCGTTCCTTCTGAAGACTGGATCAGCTCTCTGAGCTCTGTCTCATAGAACTCGACCGCTTTGCGGTTGCGCCAAAGAACCGACGGATCAACGTTGAGGCGCTCGGCCAGAAGGGCGACATACTCTCCGAATGACGAGGAGCCTTGTTCTTCCCAGTATCCTGTCTGTTCGATGTCGAGCAGCAGTCTTCCCATCCGCGCCCACGACTTTTCGCGTAGGTTCGTCATCTGCTCAATCGCAGTTCCAAGCGAACCGGCAGCTGATGCGGTGACGTTGGTTGAGAGGTCGGCAGGAGTTGGGGCGGGTTCGGTGCTCATGAAGTGCTCTGGTTTATAGTATTGTTCCGGGACAAGTATGGTTTGTCAACAGGTGCCACTTAGTGTTCGTGTCGCTTGACAGCCAGCACTGGCGGCAATTGCACTCCCGGCGAGTCGTTCGCCACCAGCACGATCACCGGCCCGAACTGGGCGCGCTCGTTGACCAGCGCTTCGTCCAGATCACTGATCGTCATCGAAGGGGCTTCTTCAAAGAATGTTCAGATTCCGGCTTTTAACAACTAACTTAAACTCCCTACGGGACCATGTTTAAGTTGGCTGCAATAACTCAATGTTCACAAGGGAAAGCACCCTCAGGAAGTCACCGAACGGTGCACGTGAGGTGATTTCTGGTGCTGTTACTGCACCGAACAGTGCAAATTTGCCGACGGCGTGCAGTGTTACATCCCCAGATTCCGATAGCCGGCACTGACTGTCCTCCCGAACTGTGTTCCGTCCCCGAGAGGGCAGATTGTCCGTGAGAGGACCTTTACGCGGTTTCATACGAAATCGTGGCCAGTTGTTCGATGAGGGCGCCAAAGAATCGCCGACGGCAACAGGAAGGTTTTCGCCAATAGCCCAAAGAGCGTTAAAAAAACAGTGGCTTGTTCAACTAACTTAAACACACTACGGGGCCATGTTTAAGTTAGCTGCAATAGCCCAATGTTTACAATGGGAAACACACCAAGGAAGTCACTGAACGGTGCAATTCGGTGACTTTCGGTGCTGTTACTGCACAGCTTGCTGCATTAACAGCGTTTCCTCCAGAAGAGGAAGGTGGGCGCCTTTGTTGATTGTTTCCGGAGATCTTTCTCGACCCTGGTTGCGCCGCCGTAGTTTCCGGTACTCCTATTAATCCTGGGGCATCTCGGTATTGTTATCCCAGATTTTCACCTCGTTTTGGGTGGATAGCTATGCTTGGACGGGTGGGCGCCTATCGTTTGCGATCAGGTCTGCCAAGGGAACGCAGGTTGTCCTCGGACGCGGGGGGCGTTACATATAGGGGCGTTACATCCCTTGCAAGAGAGTGACGCGTCCGTTACAAGTAAACAACCTCCGGTCGAATGCTAGGGGAGCGCTTTGTGCTTGTGATCGGTAGTGCCGGAAAGTAACACCTTGAATTAACGTATGTAACGCCTCAATGTGGCCGCACGTCGATCTCGACTATCGGCGTTACATAGACGTGTTATGCCTGACGTTCGACTGCGCCGTGATCAATTGCAGGGAGCCCGAGGGGCACGGCATGGCAAAAACGCGCAGTGAAATCATGCGGTCGGTCCGCAGAAAAGATACCGGACCAGAGCTGGTAGTCAGGCGACTCCTACATCATCTAGGACTGCGTTTTCGACTGCATCGCAAAGACCTGCCCGGCACACCCGATGTCGTTCTACCCAGGCATCGAACGATCCTATTCGTCCACGGCTGTTATTGGCACCGACACCCGGGGTGTCCACTCAGCACGGATCCAAACACGAACAAGGCATTCTGGGTGGCAAAGTTTGCTGCCAATGCCGAGAGAGACGCTCGTAAGACCAAAGAACTGGAGGCGTTGGGTTGGCGCGTTCTCGTGGTCTGGAGCTGCGAAACACGGGACTTGGATCGTTTGGCTGCCAGGCTGGAAAGTGAATTCAGCGTTACCCGTACCGACGTACGTGACGCTTCAAGCTCTCGCCGATAACTTCGCCTAGCCTCACCGGCACAGCGTTGCCGATCATCCGTCCAATCGGTTTGAATTCGATTCGGCCGTCGGGCGGGGCGAAACGGTAGTCGCTCGGGAACGACTGCAGGATGGCGGCCTCTCGCAGCGAAATCGCTCGGTCCTGCTCGGGGTGACCGAACCTGCCGTTTCCGAACCCATAGCATAGTGTGGTCATGGTGGGAGCGGGCTCGTGCCACGACATCCGACCATACACGCTGGGGTATGTGTTCCCACTCGACTTGCGATGGCATGCCGCTCGGAGTTGTTCGGGCCATTCCTTCCAGCTTCCCCCTGGTCTGGAGTGTTTGATCCGGGCCAGGTTCGTCTCGTTCAGCGATGCGGAGCGATGAAGAGGGTCGGTGGGGCAAGCTTGGCCTGCCTCGATACGCGGGAGCCCGGCAATCGCCTCAGCGACGGTAACGGGCTTACCTTGGTGCGTCGGGGGAATCAACTCGATCGGGCCAAGACGTGAAGCCAGCAAGACATGCCTGCGTCGTTGCTGCGGCAAACCATAGTCGATGCAAGCCACCGGATTTGCCCAAATGGCGTATCCCGAACTCTTCAACTCTTCGACGAAGTCGCCATACACCTCGTGTCGGGTGACATCTGGCACGTTTTCCATCGTCACGAGTTCGGGGCGGACCTCGGAGATCAGCCGAGCAAACTGGTAGAGCAACGGCCACTTGCGGTCGTCGCGGGTGTCACGCCCCTGGTTGTATGTCGAGAATGGCTGGCATGGGGCGCAGCCTGCCAGCAACTTGACTGAACCGTTCGAATACCACTGTTTCAGCTGACTACCGCTTACGCGAGCGACGTCGGCGGCGACGAAAGAGGCGCCGATGTTGTACTCGAAAGCGTACCTGCAGGCCTCCTCGAGATCGTAGCCCGCGCGCACCCGAACGCCCGCTCTCTTGAGCCCAGCGCTCAAACCACCCGCCCCGCAGAAAAGATCCACCGCCTCGATCATCGTCACCCCTTTGTTCGCATTCTACCTGCCACTGCGGTCAAGATCGAGGAGGCAGCGAACCTTCGCCTATCGTGTCTTTATGCAACTGCGATCAAGGTAGAATCGAGCTCGAACCCGACAGCCCCGCTGGTGCTGTGTCGTGCTTCGACCGCGTGCTCGAACGTGACGCAGCTCTTAAGAACCAAGACATAAAATATGCAGACTACGGACACATTTGCAGCATCGAAGGCAGTCTTCACTCGAACCCCGCCAGAACCTGGACAGCTGGTCGAAGTCCGCCGGCGGCAGTGGGTCGTAGCCGAAGTCGCTGCTTCAAAGCTCTCCGGAGGTGTTCGTGTCGAGCACTGTGTAACGCTCTCCTCGATCGATGAAGATGGCCTGGGTGAGGAGTTGGAGGTCATCTGGGAGATCGAGCCCGGCGCACAGGTCATCGAACGTGCGGGTCTGCCTTCGATCACCGGGCAGGACGATTCAGATACGCTCGAAGCCTTCCTCGACGCCGTACGGTGGGGCGCCGCCACCAACGCCGACCGAGGCTTCCTCCAGGCGCCATTCCGGAGTGGTGTCAGCATCGAGGACTTCCAGCTCGACCCCCTGGTGCGCGCCATCGACATGGCCCGTGTGAACTTGCTCATCGCCGACGACGTCGGCTTGGGCAAGACCATTGAGGCCGGGCTGGTCATTCAGGAGATGCTGCTGCGGCACCGTGCGCGCACCGTCCTGATCATCTGCCCGGCCTCACTCCAGGAAAAATGGCGTGTCGAGATGCTGGAGAAGTTCGGTCTCGAATTCCGAATCGTCGACACCGCCTACATCAAGCAACTGCGTCGCGAGCGTGGCATCCACGCCAATCCGTGGACGTCCCACCCTCGGCTGATCGCCTCGATGGACTGGGTCAAGAGCGGTGAGGGTTTGCGTGCCATGCGGGACGTTCTTCCGGCGCATGCAGGCCATCCGCGCAAGTTCGACCTCTTGGTCGTCGATGAAGCCCACAACATCGCCCCTGCCGCCGGTGCGCATTACGCGCTGGAGAGTCAGCGCACACGCTTTGTCCGTGCGATCAGCCCGCACTTCCAGCATCGCCTGTTCCTGACCGCCACCCCGCACAACGGTTTCACGGAGTCGTTTACCTCACTGCTGGAATTGCTCGACGACCAGCGCTTCGCCCGCAACATCCTCCCCGACGAGAAGCGGCTGAGTCAGGTGATGATCCGTCGCCTGAAGAGCGATCTCGTCGACGCTGAAGGCAAGCCGCTTTACGCACAGCGCAAGCTACAGGCACTGGCGGTTCCTTATACGGCCGAGGAGCGGGAGATCCACCAAACGCTGAACGACTACTGTGCCAGCCGTGAGAAGGACGCGGAGCGGTTCGGAGGCACCTTCGGTACCTCGTTCGTCAATCAACTGCTCAAGAAGCGCCTGTTTTCGTCGCCCGCCGCGTTTGCGTCCACCCTCGAGAAGCACATCGCCACGCTGTCGAACACCATCAAGCCCAAAGTGCAGGATGCCCTGGCCGAACGGATCCTACGCAAAGCTATCCTGAAAGTGGATGAGGATTATGCTGACGATCAGGAAGTCGAGAACGCGCAGTCGGAGGCCGTCGAGGAGGCGTCGCGCCGATCCCAGCCGCTGACGCAAGAACAGCAAGGCATGCTGGCCGACTTGCGGCAATGGGCGCAGCGCGCCAAGAACCAGACCGACTCCAAGGCCAGGACCATCCTCGACTGGCTCTCGGCCAACCTCAAGCCGGGCGGTCAGTGGAATGATCGCCGGGTGATCCTCTTCACCGAGTACCGCACGACACACCAGTGGATGCACGAGATCCTCGTCAGCCACGGTTTTGGCGGCGAGCGCCTCGGCCTGCTGCATGGCGGCCTCACGCAAGATGAACGGGAACCCATCAAAGCGGCCTTCCAGGCGTCTCCCAAGGATTCCCCCGTCCGCATCCTGCTCGCCACCGATGCGGCCTCCGAAGGTATCGACCTGCAGAACCACTGTAACTGCCTCATCCATCTGGAGATCCCCTACAACCCGAACGTGATGGAGCAGCGTAACGGTCGTATCGATCGTCACGGACAACGCGAGAAAGAGGTGCTGATCTGGCACCCCGTCGACGGCGGCAGCGATGGTCTCGCCTCCGTTGGTGGCCATGGTGAGGACATCTTGCGCGCCCTACGCAAACTCGAGTCGATGCGCGCCGACATGGGCAGCGTCAACCCGGTCATTGCGCCGCAGATGTCAGGTCTCATCGAAGGTTCGGTGAAGGATCTGGACACTCGCCTTGCAGAAGCCAAGATCGCCAGTTCCCGACGCTTCGTGCGCGCCGAACGGGAACTGAAGGAGCGCGTCGCCAAACTTCACGAGAGGCTTCTCTCCACTCGGCAGGACTTCCACCTCACCCCAGACCACATCCAGATGGCGGTGAAGACCGGCCTCGCGCTGGCAGGCCGTCCCCCGTTGGAGCCCTTCACGCTCCCAGACACACCCCAGGGCACCGTATTCAGGATGCCATCTCTTTCGGGCTCGTGGGCGCGCTGCCTGGAGGGATTGCGTCACCCACATACTCAACAAATTCGCCCCGTCACCTTCGACCACGCTGTGGCCAAGGGGCGAGATGATGCCGTACTGGTCCACCTGAACCATCGATTGGTGCAGATGTGCCTGCGGCTGTTGCGTGCCGAGGTCTGGGCGCAGGACGACGTGAAGAAACTCCATCGAGTCACCGTACGCACATTGCCGGACGGCAGCATCGAAGGTCCGGCCGTGGTCGTCATCTCAAGACTGGTCGTCACGGGCGGCAACCACCATCGCCTTCATGAAGAGCTGACCGTCGCGGGCGGCTACCTGCGCGATCAGTCGTTCCGGCGCGAAGAGGGCGTCACGCGTGTCCAGCAGTGGCTGGACGAAGCACAACCGATTACCGCGAACGACGCTTTGTTCGATGCCCTCCGCGTGCGCTTCGATCGAGCCCAGCAGGCCATCCTGCAAACGGTGGACGCACGCTCAAAGGACAGACTGAAGTTCCTGGCGAACACGCTTCAGACCCGCAAGAAGCAGGAAATCGACGATATCGACACGGTTCTCGACGAACTGGAGAAGGCGATCCGGAACGAGCTCAATAAAGATCAACAGCCCGAACAGCTCACGCTCTTCACCGAGGATGAACGCACTCAACTCAGACGCGATACCGCTGCATTGGAAGCGCGCCTCGCTCGGATACCGGCAGAACGACTCCAGGAGGCTCAAGCCACCGAGACGCGCTACGCCAAGCTTCACGACCGCACCTTCCCGGTCGCAGTGATCTTTCTGGTTCCTGAGTCCGCTGCGAAAGGAGGTGCAGCATGAGCACCAACACCGTGCATCACGACTGGCTGGCGCTCATCGAGATTTCCGGCCCCTTCCTCGCCGTTCCCGTCCTCACGGAGGTTTTCCCGCAAGGTTTGGAGGAGCTCGATGGATCCAAGCGGAAACGCCTGCGCCAGGCGTATGAGGAATGGCGCGAGGCGCTTGAGACGGACGACCCCCAATTTACGGAATTGCACGCTGAGTGGATCGACGAGGTGCTGGCTCGTGGGCTGGAGCTCGATGAGAACCGCAAAGGCGACGTTCTGAAGCGTGCCGACTGGTGTGCAGCCAATCTGAAAGCAGCTCTGCCGGAGCATGGCGTGACGCTGTCTCCGGACCTCGCTGTCGTCGACGAGCAACGGTCCAACAAGCCGCTGATGCTCATCCAAACTTACGGCAACGACGTCGACCTCGATGCAACGCTGAAGTTGAACGGATGGGCGGCTACACCGGCCGATCGCATGGTTCAACTTTGCCGTTCCACCGGCTGCCGTCTTGGGCTGGTGACCAACGGCGAGCGCTGGACGCTGGTCGACGCACCTATCGGTGCCGTTACGACCTTTGCCAGCTGGTACGCCCGCATCTGGAGTCAGGAGCCCATCACCCTGCAAGCTTTCGTGCATCTGTTGGGCATTCGGCGCTTCTTCGTCGATGAATCCGAACAGTTGCCCGCGCTATTGGACCGCTCCCTGAAGTATCAGGACGAGGTCACCGACGCCCTCGGTGAGCAGGTGCGTCGTGCCGTCGAAGTGCTGATCCAGGCACTCGACAAGGCCGACCAAGATCGCGACCGCGAATTGCTGCAAGACGTGAAGGAGCCGGAGCTTTACGAAGCCGCGCTGACGGTGATGATGAGGCTGGTGTTCCTGCTTTCGGCCGAAGAGCGTGGCTTGCTGTTGCTCGGTGACGAGCGTTACGAGGCCAACTACGCGCTCTCGACGCTGCGCATGCAACTGCGCAAGGAGTCGGAGGAGATTCTCGAGCGCCGCTGGGATGCGTGGTCAAGGCTGTTGGCCATCTTCCGCGCCGTGTTCGGTGGTATCGAACACGAAAACCTGCGTCTGCCCGCGCTGGGCGGCTCGTTGTTCGACCCGGACCGATTCCCCTTCCTTGAGGGCCGCCCCAAGGGCTCAAGTTGGCGCACCGACACGGCCAAACCGTTGCCGATCGACAATCGCACCGTTTTGCTGTTGCTTGAGGCCATCCAGCAGTTCCAGGGCCGAACGCTGTCCTACCGAGCGCTGGACGTCGAACAGATTGGTTACGTCTACGAGGGTCTGCTGGAACGCACCGTCAAGCGAACTGCCGAGGTCACGCTCGAGCTCGACGGTACCAAGAATGCCAGGACCCCCTGGGCCAAGTTGGCCGAGCTGGAGTCCGCCCGGCTCGACGGCACAGAACGCCTCGCAGAATTGCTCCAGGAACGCTCCGGAAGTTCCGCCAGCCGTGTGCGCAACGACCTAGCCAAACCTGCCGACGACACGCTTGCCGATCGCCTGCTCGCTGCCTGTCACGGGGACGCAGACCTACGTGATCGCATCAAGCCCTTTGCTCATCTGGTGCGCACCGATCCATGGGGCTATCCGCTGGTCTATCCCGCCGGTGCCTTCATCGTCACCACAGGCTCCGACCGCCGGGAGACCGGCACCCACTACACACCGAAGTCGCTCACCGAAACCATCGTCGCCGAAACGCTCACGCCCATCGCCTACGTCGGTCCGTCACAGGGCACGCCGCGCGCGGATTGGGTGCTGAAATCGCCCGCCGAATTGCTCAACTTGAAGATCTGCGACCCGGCGATGGGATCGGGTGCATTCCTAGTGCAAGCTTGCCGGTGGCTGGCCGATCGCCTGGTGGAGGCATGGGCGCAGGCCGAGGCGCAGGGGCACACGGTCGGCATCGACGGGCGTGTCATGGCCGCCGACGCCGACGCCGACGTCGAGGCGCAGCCGCGCGACACCGAGGCACGCACCATCGTTGCACGCCGCCTCATCGCCGAACGCTGCCTCTATGGCGTCGATCTCAACCCGCTGGCGGTCGAACTGGCCAAGCTCTCAATCTGGCTGGTGACGCTGGCGAAAGGTCGGCCCTTCGGCTTCCTTGACCACAACCTGCGTTGTGGCGACAGCCTGCTGGGCGTCCATCGGCTGGATCAGCTCACTCAGCTTTCGATGAACCCCACCGGTCAGGGTCAGCTACGCCTGTTCGGTGAGAACATCGAGCAGGCCGTGCGCGAGGCCATCGAACTGCGGCAACGGTTGCGCGAGATGACCATCCGCGACATCCACGACGTTGAGGCGATGGCACATCTGGACGCCGACGCGCGCTGCAGGCTGGCCGTGCCCGAAAGCATCGCCGATGCGTTCATCGGCGAGGTGCTCGCATCGGGCGCCGGTGCAGCGGTGTTGGAGGACTCGCTGGTGTCCCTGACCGTCCAAGCCGGGCAGGCCATTCATGGCGACCGCGACGTGCTCGCCTCGATGCACTGGAGATTTGTCGCCGCGCTCTCGACTGATCTGCCTGCCGGCAAGCCTGCGCGTCGGCCATTCCATTGGCCGTTGGAGTTTCCGGAGGTGTTCGCGCGCGAGCGAGGCGGCTTCGATGGCATGGTCGGCAATCCGCCGTTTCTGGGCGGGCAGCGCATCACCGGCGTCGCGGGCACGGCCTTCCGCGATTGGCTGGTCGCGCACATCGCCGAAGGGCGGCGCGGCTCTGCCGACCTGGTCGCCTATTTCTTCCTTCGGGCGTGGACTCTGCTGCGCGAAGGCGGCGGTTTCGGGCTGCTCGCGGTCAACACCATCGCGGAAGGCGACACGCGGCAGGTCGGGTTGGAAGCGATGGTAAGCGCTGGGGCCGTCATCCACGCGGCCTACCCGAACGAACCGTGGCCCGGAAAGGCGGCGGTAGTCACCAGTCGCGTGCATGTCCACAAAGGCGAGTGGTGGGGCGAACGCTCGCTACTTGGACGACCGGCTCCCTTCATATCGGCCTTCCTATCCGATCGTGAGGAATGGAGTCCAGAGCGTTTGAAGGCGAACGAAGGTCTTGCATATCAGGGGACAATCGCGCTCGGCATGGGCTTCGTGCTTCTGCCCGATCAGGCTCGCAGGATGCTGGATGCTGATCCGAGAAACGCCGAAGTAGTCTTCCCTTACATCAATGGCGACGACCTCAATACAGACCCCGAGCAGAAGCCGAGCCGCTGGGTAATCAATTTTTGGGATTGGCCACAAGAGAAGGCGAAGACATACACGCTGCCTTTCGAGTGGCTGGAAGAGAACGTGAAGGCGGAGCGCCTTGCCAACAAGGACAAGGGCGCTCGCGAAAAGTGGTGGCTGTTTCTCCGAGCACGATCTGAGCTTTACCACTCCATCGGCCGTGGCCGCCATTTTGAGCGCCACCCGGATGACTGGGCCTCAGATACATCTCCAATGGAACGGGTCATCGCCATCACCCGAGTCTCGAAGTTTCTTAACGCAGCGTTTCTACCGAACGATCGGATATTTACGCTTGACCTGTTTGTGTTCGCTTTGAGCGACGCCGGCAACCTTGCGCTTCTCCAGTCCTCTATTCATGATGTGTGGACTCGCAAGCAGTCTTCGACGCAGGAAACGAGGATGCGGTATACGGCTACCGACAGCTTCGAGACCATGCCACAGCCAGCCAGAAAGGACTCGCTTCACGACATCGGAACGAGCTATTCGGATTTGCGTTCATCAATAATGCAAGAGAGTGAGTTTGGCCTCACCAAGCTTTACAACCGTTTCCATACCGACACCGAACGTGATCCCCGCATCGAAGAGCTGCGGACATTGCAGCGTGAAATGGATACCGCTGTCGCACGCGCCTACGGCTGGGATGACCTTGCCCTCGAACACGGCTTCCACAAAGTGCCGTATCTACCAGAGAGCGACCGCATCCGTTTCACCATCTCGGAGGCCGCGCGCGTAGAAGTCCTGCAACGGCTGTCGGAGTTGAACCGCCAGCGATACGCGGAAGAGGTCGCACAAGGGCTGCATGGCGATACCGAGTCGCGCACCTCGACCCGAGCCCCACGCGCCAGACGCACCGCCAATGCAGCAACGGCCCAACCCTCGCTCGACTTCGATGCCATTCCCGCCAACGAGGGCCAATACCTCAATGTCGCCGAGCCGAGCGCCGGCTATCGCGCCGGCCCAGTCCACGCCATCGTCGAATATCTTTGCGCCCGTCCCGGCTGGCACGCCAAGGCCGACGTCCTCGCCACCACCGGCATCACCGATGGCCAATGGAATACCGCAATCGCAGAGCTGCTCGCCGCTGGTCGTATCGAACGTCAAGGTGAGCGGCGGGGGACGCGGTATCGCGTCCAGCCCAGTAGCGGGACCGACGATCACGAAAAGACGTCATGACTCGAATTCAAGCCGAGTCGGCGCTTGCCATGACCGCCAATCTGAAAGTCCTCGAACGCCTCGAGATCGATCCCTACAGCAACATCGTCGCTGTTCTGACTGAAGTGGTCGCCAGTGCATGGGACACGCGTGCTTGGTATGGACCTATTGCGGCCCAATGGCTAAACCACATTCCCGGATCGACGCTCGGGGACTCGCACGCCGATGTGGCGCAGTTGAAGGCATACTGAAATGACGACGCCGTCGAAAGATCCAACGATTTCGGATTTGTACCTGGCGTTTCGCCAAGCAAAAACTGCGCTGTATTTCGAGAGACGCGGTGTTGGTCTTCTAGAAATCGCCAAGTACGAGCAAAAGCTGCCCATCAACCTCAATGCGCTCAAGGCCAGGGTTGCGAGCGGCAAGTGGTTCGATGAGATCGAGATTGGTGAGATCTGGGTTGTTCCGAAGCGACAGCATGCAACCGATGATAACGCTGACGGGGTAGTTCGGATCGGTGTACCCAAAAAGGCTACAACGGCTCGCCCCTTGGACATCCAGCTTCGCTTGAGTCCGCATCCAGAGTTCGCGATCGTCGAAGTGCTCTACCTTTGGCGTTTCGGTGGCATCCTTGATGCGCTGCTGTCAAAGAAGGAGGTTCTGGGCTATCGGCTCGACCTTCGGGAGCAGCAGGTCATTCCGCATCGTCGATGGCTCTTCGAGTATTGGCCGAGGCGATACCAAGCTTTCCGCTCGGCGCCACTTGAGTCCGCGAAGACCGCGCTCAATGAAGGGGAGCCGACGTTGATCATCAGCGCCGACCTTGCGAGCTTCTACGACACCGTCGACCCGTCGTTCATGCTCAGTGAGGCGCTGCTCGCCGAACTAGAGAACCACGGCGCATCGAAGGACGATGTCGCCGAGTACAAGCGGGCCACGGCATCGTTGCTCAGGGCGTACGCACGATTTCACGAGGTAGCGTCATCTCGAGCCGCGCTGCCCATCAAGGTCGGCGTGCCGATCGGTGCGCTCACGAGCCGGGTGGTTGCGAACCTCTCCCTGGCCCCGCTGGATCGTCACATTGCCGCGCAACCCGGCATCCTCTGCTACCGCCGGTACGTCGACGATCTTGTGATCGTCGCGCATGCGCCCGAGGGGGATGAAGGTGTCGTCGCCACCATGCGCAGATTTCTGCCCGTGCTGCCAGGTGATGACGCCGTGCTTAGACTCGACGTGAACGCGCTTGATCGCGGGGGATCCGAGTTCCAATTGCAGAAGGCGAAGGTCCGCGTCCATCACCTCGCAGGCGTCCCGGGCATCGACTTCGTGGAAGCCGTCGCCTCCGACTTCGCGAAAGCCGTGAGTGAGCGTCGAGCGTTCGTCGATTCATCCACCCTCGTCGGCGACGGGGTGAGTCATCTCATCCGAGCTGGTGAGGCGGAAGGCTCTCCGTTGCGAGTATTGCGCGAGGCCGACCGCGCGCGCCTCGAACGTTTCGCTCTGTCGACGAGCCTGTCCTCTCTGGAGCGCGTGTCGAGCCTCATCGATCACGACGAAGCTCGCGTGCTCGTACGGGACAGCCTTGAGCGGGTCGGTCGGGTGCTCGATGCCGAGGACAACTGGGTCGCCGACCTCGACGTCTCCTTGCGCCTGCTAAAGCTCGCAATCAGCACTGGCGACTGGGAGTCGGCGAGAGAACTGCTTGGGCGCATGGACCGCGTGTGGGGGACGTACGAAGCGCTTCGAGCTTCGACGGCGTGTCTTCACTACCGAGGCAGGGAGATCAAGCAGGGCAATAAATCCCCGTGGACATGGCTGCGCAATTATCTTCATGAACGCCGTATCGAGGCGATCAGCTCCGCCCTTCCCATCGGCATGGACGCTGCCCAGATCGCGACGAGGTTCCCGGGCGGACTGAAGGTTAGGACGAAAGAGGTGAAGGCGACGGTTCTTCGTCGTCGTGCCGAACAGCTCGCCGCTGCCGATTTGCGCGTGCGTGATCGTGAGGACGACGCTCACTTGAACAGCCACGATGTCGACTTCGACAGAGATTGGCTCCGCGCCGATGTTAAGACAGACGCCGAGCTTTCTGCGCGCCTCGCCACGATCGACGAATTCGTTTTGCGCTGCAAGGAGTTGGGTGATCGCCCGTGGCTTATGCCCGCCGCGCAACTGTTCCTCTGCACGCGTCCGCCGTCGTACTTCGACATTGCTCGACGCTGGCTCTATCGAGTCGAGAAGGAGGGCTTCGCCCCAGACGTGTTTGAACAGCTCCTCTCGGTTGTCAACGCCGTGCGTGGTACAGAGTACAGCGATGCGGTAGGGAAGGTCATTGACCAAAGTACAGTGTCGATTGCGTCCTTCTGGGCTGAGGAGCCGCCGCTAGGCTCGGCTTCGCCGCTCGACCCACGGATCATCCTCGGCAACTTGTCGGTCAGCGACAAGGCGTGGGAGGCAGCGGCGATTCGCACTGGTCATGCGCCATACAACGCACCCTTGCTGACTCTGGAGCGTCTGCAAGGGGTAGCAAGTATTCTCGATCGCGCGACGCATGTGGCACACGGGCATGGTTCAGCGGTCCTCGTCTTACCGGAGCTGTCCCTCCCTCGACGGTGGTTCCGCTCTGTGTCGAACCACGTCGTGCGCCTCGGACGATTTGGCCTAGTCACTGGGCTTGAGTACATCCACGACCCGAAGAACGCGTACGTCAGCAACCAAGTTTTCGCGGTTCTCCCAGGCCCGTTTGCGTCGGCGGCAACCTGGCCGTGGACGAAGCGACTGCCTGCGCGCGAGGAAGGTCGACAGCTCGCGAACCTGAAGCCGCCGGTATCGTTTCCGCCGCCGCCGTCAAGCAGTCTCCCGCGCACCGTCGTGAAGTCGGCGTGGGGGGGGCTGTCGGTGCTTATCTGCAGCGAACTTATCGAAGCCCGACGTGTAGCCGATCTCCTCGGGCGCGTGGACGTAGTCCTGTGCCCCGCGTGGAACCCCGATACGTCGTCGTACGATCACTTGATCCAGTCCGTGGGGTTCCAACTTCACTCCATCATCGCGATTGCAAACAACGGCCACTACTCGGATTGCCGAGCATGGGCTCCGCGATCGGCACGATGGAAGCGCGATCTGTGCAGGCTCATTGAGCGCGATGTTGATGATGTCGTGTTCGTCGACATCCCGCTCGCCGAACTCGTCTCGTTCCACAGGGGTGACTCCGTGGAAGGCTGGCGCCCGTTGCCACCGGACTGGCTATGAAAGAGCAAAAGCTTTGTTTAGAGGATTGGAGGGGCTGGAGTATGGCGACGAACAAAAAAACCAACCGCAAGAAACTCGCACCAGCGGTGCGAGGACCCGCCGTGACGAAGGACTAGGATATGAATGAGACACCCGTGGGCGACGCCAATGCATGGATCTCCATTGATCGCGATCTCGGCACCGATCGCAGGCTCGCGCCGTACATCCTGGTTCTGGAGGGTGACCAGTCCCTCTACCCGGCCATCGCGGAGGACGACTGGGTTCTGGTCCTGAACCCAGCTGGCGACATTACCCGTGTCGGGCGTGTATTGCGTGTCCGTTCCGATCTCGCAACCACTACGCTCTATTTCGACCGAGTGCTGTCGACTGACGAAAACGTTTCGATCGGCCTCATCGCACTCACACCGCCGTCCTCTGGAAGCGTCGGTCGGGTCCAGTGGACGGATTTTGTCGAGGCCCTGCCCAAGGCTCTGAACAAGACCATCGCCGATGTGCCATCGATAGGCTCCGACGCCAGATCTCTTCGATACCAGCAAGAACTCGCCTATATTCGTGAACTGCTGCAACTGGCAGTGATGGACGACCTGCTCGGCCCGGCTGGCGGTCCTCATGAGCGAATCGTCGATATGGGTGTTCGTGATCGCTATCTGGTGGGCAAGCTCGCCCCGCGTGAGGCGGCACAAGGTGGCATCGAAGGGCTCGAAGGGCCACTGGCGAACGAAGACGCAGAAGAGCCCACCGACCCTAAGGCTCCCGGGCAGCATGAACCCGGTGCGGAGTTCGGCACGGTGACGGGGCGTGTCGAGCCCGAATCCGATGCGGCAGACGAGATTGACGCGGCCAGCAATCAGTCGCTGGTGCCGAGCAGCCTCGGCATGACCTTCTGTGTGGATGGTGATGCGGATCGGATCGAAGTCGAGGTGCGGTGGGGTCGCTACGAGCGCAGAAACGATCACGAGATCTTCCGCACTCGCAAGAACAAGGAGACTGGGGCCGAGGAGCAGACCAAGGCCAAGGTCTGGCAGCGCATCCCCTGCGGGGGCAAGCTGGTGCTGCCACTAACCGAGGGCGTGATCCCCCATCAAGCGCCGGACAAGAACTATCCCGAGGTGCGGGTGCAAGGCTCCGTGCGTGCCAAGAATGCGAATGGCGACCGCCTGGTGACGCTGTTCCTGGTCAATGCACAGGAAGAACCCGAGACCAACCGCGACACGGCGTGGGTGTTCCAGCCCGAACTGATCGTTCGCTCGGAGGCAGAAGCCACCAAACGCGCCATCTTCCGTCGCCGGCCCGTGCTGCAGTCAGGCGCCACGGGATCGGAGACCGAGGACACAAAAGAACGTCTCTCTTTGGAGATGATCTACCGCAACCGTGTGGAATTCGCCGTAGGTCATGGGGTCGCCGTCCATGCCGAAACGGCGGATGACGTGACGCTGGCCACCGAGGTGCGTACCGCCGTCATGCCGCAGTACGAGGTGCAGGTCACCGAGACACCGGGTCTCGATGCCACCGACCGGCCGGCAATGAAGGAAATGGTGAGCAGTGGTCTGCTCGACATGCAGCGCCTTGCCAGCCTGGATGTCGCCCCCTTGGTCGAGGCCCTGAATCTGCTGACCAAGGATTACGCAGCGTGGATCGAAGAGCAGCGGGCTCGGCTCGGCGTCGATGTGCTCGGCTACGAAGCGCAGGCTCGACAGGCGATGGATCGATGCCAGGAGATTCAAGCGCGTCTACAGCAGGGAATCGACACGCTAAAAAGCGACGAAAAGGCCTTAGCTGCCTTCCGATTTGCGAACCGCGCCATGGCCACGCAGCGCGTGCGCAGCCAATACGCTCTCGAAGTCCGGCGGGGCAGGGACGTCACCGTCGAGCAGTTCGACGTGCTGAAGAACCGCAGTTGGCGCCCGTTCCAGTTGGCCTTCCTGTTGCTGTCGATCCCATCGCTGGCCGACCCGACGCACCTGGATCGTGTGCAGCCCATCGACGCCTATGCCGACTTGCTCTGGTTCCCCACCGGGGGCGGCAAGACCGAGGCCTATCTGGGCGTCGCCGCCTTCACCATGGCCATTCGGCGCATGCAGGGCAAGCTGGGCGGATACGACGGCTCGCGCGGTCTGGCCGTCATCATGCGTTACACGCTGCGCCTGCTGACATTGCAGCAGTTCCAACGTGCCACGGCCCTGATCTGTGCGATGGAAATCCTCCGGCGTGAAGCACTGGCCAAGGGTGACGAATCGCTGGGCACCGAACCCTTCACCATCGGCCTGTGGGTCGGTAACAAGGTGACGCCAGGGACGACCGAGGACAGCCATCGAGCGATCGAGGACATCCGCAACCCCGGCAAGTACAACGCCGGGGCGGCGTCTCCCGCGCAACTGACCAGTTGCCCCTGGTGTGGCTCGGAAGTCGCTCCAGGGCGCGACGTGGAGGTCGACAAGGGCCGTGGGCGCACCTTCGTCTACTGCGGCGACAAGAAGGGCCGCTGCGACTTCTCGAAGGGCAAGTCCAGCAAGCTCCCTCACCCGGGCATCCCGGTGCTCGTCGTGGACGAGGAGATCTACCACCGCCCCCCGACGATGATGATCGCCACCGTGGACAAGTTCGCCATGATGGCGTGGCGGGGCCAGGTGCGCACGCTGTTCGGTCGGGTGGGCCAGGAATGCGAACGACACGGCCTGCTTTGGCAGGGAGCAGTCTGCAATGGCAACCACCAGGCCGGCAGGGGACTCAGCGCGACCAAGGTCAAGAACATCAGCCCGATTCGACCACCGGACCTGATCATCCAGGACGAGTTTCACCTGATTAGCGGACCGCTCGGCACCATGGTCGGCTTGTACGAGACGGCCGTGGACGAGCTGTGCGGCTGGAAACTCGGCGAGCACATGGTCAAGCCGAAGATCATCGCGTCGACCGCCACGGTGCGTAAGGCCCGCGAGCAAGTGAACAACGTCTTCATGCGGCGCGTATCGGTGTTCCCGCCACACGGTCTGGACGTGGAAGACAACTACTTCTCGGTGCAACGACCCATCGAGGACAAGCCGGGACGGCGCTATCTGGGCGTCTGCTCTCCTGGAAGTTCACGACCTGCGATGCTGATCCGCGTCTACACGGCATTCCTGACCGCTGCTCAGGCTCTGTTCGATCGCTTCGGCGAACCGGCAGATCCGTACATGACCATGGTCGGCTACTTCAACTCATTGCGAGAGCTGGGGGGCATGAAGCGCTTGGCCGAGGACGACGTGCAGACACGCTCATACCGGGTGCAAATGAGCATGGTCGAGCGGCCCGCGCTGGCACAACGCAGCGTCAGCAACATCCGCGAGCTGACCTCACGAGTCTCCAGTCAGGACATCCCGAAGTACCTCGACAATCTCGAGGTGAAGTTCAAGGCTGAGTTCGATGCCGCAGCCGGCAAGTACGTGACCAGGTGGCAAGAAGGCGACACCCGGGCAATCGATGTCGTTCTGGCAACCAACATGCTGTCGGTCGGTGTCGACGTCAATCGGTTGGGGCTGATGGCCGTCAACGGGCAGCCCAAGGGCACTGCGGAGTACATCCAGGCCACCAGCCGGGTCGGTCGTTCCTTCCCGGGCTTGGTCTGCACCGTACTTACGTGGGCACGGCCACGCGACCTCTCGCACTACGAAACCTTCGAGCACTACCACTCCACCTTCTACAAGCACGTCGAAGCGCAGTCGGTTACGCCTTTCTCGCCCCGCGCGATGGATCGTGGCTTGACCGGATCGCTGTTGAGCTTGATGCGGTTGGAGAACGATGTGTTCAGTCCCAACGAGGGGGCCGGCGAGCTCGACAAATCGGACCGCTCAGAGATCACCGAAGCCATCGACGTGTTGGTCAAACGAGCGTGGAACGTCAGCGAACTATCCTCCACCAAGAGCCTGGCCGAGCGGGAGCTAAAGGAACGTGCGGACGAATGGGCCAAAGAGGTCAGCGTCCCGGGGCGAACGCTGGCATATGAAAAACGCGGGCCGAATGCGGCTACGACCAAGAATTTGATCGAAGCACCCGGCATCAAACCATGGGACAACTGGACCGTGCCCATGTCGATGCGCGAGGTGGAGCCTGGCGTGCGCTTGATCATGAATACCACCCACATTTCGGACGATCACGACTGGAAGCCTCGTCTCGCAACGACGAAGGATGAGGATTGAAGATGACGACGAGCAATAAGACTCCAGTCGGAGAAGTGAGGCCCAGTCAGTTGCTCTGGACCTACGGGCCAGGGGCGTTGATCGATCTGCCCAGTTTGTCGGTGGTGACACTCGGTATCGATCGTTGGGAGAAGGATCGTTGCCAGCCGATCCAAGAAGCTAGACTGCTGGCCGCCGTGAGGAAGGTGCTGGGGGGACAGGTTGAGAGCCTGCGGATGCCGCCCTTCCAGAAAAGCGAACTCGTCGACCCCTGGTCGGCCGAGGCCAACATCGGCGTTCCTGTCCGGCCATTCCCGCGCTGGATGCGCTGCGTGAAATGCGGTCTGCTGTCCCCCTTCGACGCTGGGCTGTTCGAGATCAAAGAGCATCGCTTCAGACCTGAGCGAACTCGGTTCGTCCATAAAGGATGTCGGGGTTCGAAGGGCGATCAACCCGCCAAGGACGCCGATGCCGTACCGGCACGTTTCCTGTTGGCCTGCCGTGACGGCCACCTGGACGACTTCCCTTGGCATTACTTCGTCCACGGCGGCAACAGCTCGTGCAAGGGCACGCTGCGCTTCTTTGAGAGCGGCGCCTCGTTGCAGACCGAGAACCTGTGGGTGAAATGCGATGCGTGTGGTGCTTCAAGGAGTATGGCGCACGCTTTCGGCAAGGCCGGAAAAGAGAATTTGCCGGCTTGCCGAGGGCGACACCCCCACCTCGACCACTTCGACAACGAGTGTGACGAAGAGGCTCGGGCGGTTCTGTTGGGCGCCACGAACAGTTGGTTCCCGATCACCCTCTCTGCGCTGGCGATCCCTCAAACCAAGGACCCGCTCGGTCAACTGGTTCAGGATGGTTGGGGATTTTTCGAAGATCTCGACTCCGAAGCCGAAGTGTCGGTGACGGTGAAGACCTTGAAGAAGACCGGGGCGCTACTAGGGATCGACAAGTATCCGGCGGCGTCGATCTGGTCGGCCATCGAGGCACACCGTAGTGGTGGCGGACAGGAGGCCGTGGGTGAAGCCGACATAAAGGGCCCCGAATGGGACGTGCTGACAGAGGCTAATCCGCCCACGGACTACCCGCACTTCATGAGCAAGAAGGTCGGCACGCCACCAGCTTTTGCGAAGTACATCAGCAGAGTGCTCCTTCTGGAGCGACTGCGCGAGGTCAATGCCTTGCTCGGTTTCACTCGCGTGGAGGCACCCGAAGAAACAGGTGACCCGAATGAGCGGCCTCAGATGGCCAACCTCTCACGAAGCAAACCTGATTGGATTCCCGCGAACCAGGTACATGGTGAGGGTATTTTCATCCAGTTCGATGAACGGGCGCTCGCCGCCTGGGAAGCACTGCCTGCTGTCGCACAGGTCGACAAGATGCTCCGGGGCGGCCATAGGGGATGGCGAAACTCGCGTCATCTCGACCCTAATGAGGGCTACCCCGGCATTCGCTACGCCATGCTCCACACGCTTTCGCACCTATTGATCCGGGAACTGGCGCTGGAGTGCGGGTACAACGCTGCGAGTATTCGTGAGCGCATCTATGCCGACACCTCGGGCGATACCCCTCAGGCTGGTATCCTCATCTACACAGCGGCGGCAGACTCCGATGGGACGTTGGGGGGGCTCGTCGATCTCGGCAAACCGGAGAACTTCGGGCGCCTGCTGGAACAGGCCTTGAATCGCTCGAAGATTTGCTCGTCAGACCCTCTCTGCTCGGAGCACGACCCGGAGAAGGACCGCTCCCTGCATGCCGCAGCTTGTCACGCTTGCAGCTTGGTAGCGGAGACGTCCTGCGAACGAGGCAATCGCTACCTGGATCGCTCACTACTGGTTCCGACCCTGGAGCGCGTCGGCGCGGGTTTCTTCCAGGGTTTGTGACATGGAAGAACTCCTCGATGCCGTCGCGGCCGTGGCTTCTAGGCTGCCACCCGAGAAGCTTCGAGCGATCGCAAACCGACTTCGCGGGACCGATCCCGACAAGGCCGTAGGCGCACTTTCGGGCGTTCTGAACACGCCCGCTTCCGCTGCAGTTGTGGATCGGCTCGTCGATACTTGGCGTGCTCACGACGTAAGCCCCGATGAACTTGCGTCGATGCTGCTGGCCGCTGGGTATGTCCTCACCCAGGTCATGAGACGGCAATCGACCGAGCTCGTCTGGACAGGACCGACGACCCCCATCGTTTCGGCACGTCGAACGGAGCAGGCGCTTCTGCAAGTCATCAACGCTGCCGAGCACACGCTCTTCATGACGAGCTTCGTGGCCTACGACGTCTCGACCATCGTCCGAGCGCTCAATGCTGCAGCTGATCGTGGGGTAATGGTCTCGATGCTGCTCGAGTTGTCTCAGGAACACGGCGGCAGTCTCGACTTCGACGTGATCGGCAAGATGAGAACGCTCGTTTCTGGGGCACAACTATATGCTTGGCGTGACAAGACGGAGCCCTTTTCAGAAGGACGCGTCCACGCCAAGGTCGCCGTCGCCGACGGCAGAGTGTGTTTTATCACCAGCGCCAACCTGACAGGTTACGCGATGGATCGGAACATGGAGGCAGGAGTCCTCATCACGGGTGGCCATATCCCCCGACTGTTGAACGACCATTTGCAGGCCCTGGTGACGCTCAACGTAATTGCACCCGTTTGAGGCTCTGGGACGGCATTCCGTTAGGCGCTTGGAATCCCCCGGCTTCTGATCGTTGTCACCCTGGTCGATCAGTCTGGGGAAGCACTCTTTTTCCCTCAAGACATCGCGTAGCCGCATTGTTCGAGTCCTTAGGATTGAAGGCTCTCGGGCTTGTCGAGATCGCTGGTCACTTACCCAATGCGTCAGGCTGCCGGTCCTCGCGAATGTGCCCTCGCGACGAGGGTGGGTTTGAAGTCTACTGAGAGGGGCCAATCGCGTCGCAGCTTTCTCGTCGCGATCGGCGGCGCTTCGTGAACATGAGACTTCTGTGTGACTTCAAGATTAGCCGGGCCTTTCTATCGTCGATCGTACTTTCATCAACAGCAGCCCACTATTTACAAATATTGTGCATCGGTAATGCCTTTGTGCAGCTCATTTCCAGACAGACCTTCTGCCGCTGCAGCGTACGCCATAGCTGCTTGCAGTCCAGAAACGTTAAAGAAGTCGATCTCATCGTCGTCGTACTCGTTGACCAAATCTCCTAGCGCATCTTTTGCAGCGGCGAGCGCCTCGCGACGTGTCTTGCCTACACCAAACGGAAGATCTCCAAAAATGCAAACGACCGCGCTGCTTGGGCAATCGATCTCGGGTAAATTCAGCGCGCGCCCCATCTCATATCCGTCATCACGGTGCTGCATTGCATAGCGAGCCGCGAATCCGCTCAGTTCGAAATATTCGACATTCTCGCTGTTGAATTTTTCGCCTCTTGACTTGAACCATGCTCGCGCCTGGCGAAGAGCTGCCTCCTTCGATCGGCCTGCGCTGTAGTTGCAGTCGCCAATGGCTACGATGAAGGCCTTTGAGGCCTGGGTTTTTTTCGGTTCCATACTGCTTTCCTGTTTTGATGTTGGTTGGATGTGAGTTCTTTCCGCTGCGACCGATTGGAATGTGTTTGTCGTGTCGCAGATGCAAATATAAGGATAAAAATTTAAAACACAATAGGGTTTTCTAAACTTGTAAATTTCCTGATTTGAAATATACGGCCCAGCTCAGGCTTGGTGTCTGCGAATTTCACGACAATTTTTATTTGTATTTGATGGCTTTTTGCATCAGCTGTAGGGCATCAAGAGATGGAGTTGAGAGAGTTCCCGCGCTTTGAGTATGTGTGGCGTGGATACAACGGCACGATTGGGTGCGAGGTGCGAGGAGCGAGGTGTGCGGCGCGCGCGGGACGGAGCGAACACCCTTCCCTGCGGAAGCCACTGAAAGTTGTTTTTTCGTGCGTGCGGTGCTGTAAAAGCACCGTATGGCGACATCATTTCGCAGCATGATGCGATTTCGTTGCCCTGGTGAGTTGTTTCATCAGCTATGCCCGAGTCTTCAGCATTGCTGGTTATCGGGTGAAATGCTCTACGAGGCCAGGGCCATCGCACTCGAATGACATGGCCTTTTTGAGTTTTTCCAAAAAAGTCGTTCACGTTCAATAGGTTATGCAGCCATCTTGTGAACCCTCTCGAAAACGCGTCTACTCTCGTCTTTTGGGCGATGGAAATGCGCGGAGCGGGAGTCAGT
>JAANMY010000587.1_pt1 | contig 50283 bp, 41 predicted proteins | sample 7279691 | NCBI WGS metagenome assembly JAANMY01 (sample SAMN14094543, study PRJNA606508) | bioreactor metagenome | isolation source: A lab-scale SPAN reactor treating ammonium-rich wastewater day 388 | place: Ireland: Galway | collected 2018-02-07 | reverse complement strand
GTCGAACGCGGGCATGCCCGCCTCCACCTGCACCCCTTCCGGCAGCCAGGCGATGTCCCAGTCCAGCCCGAAATCAGCCAGCAGGCCTTCGAATTCGGCGGCCCGCGCCGCGTCCTCACCGACAATGACTATGTGCACTACGACACCTTTTCAGCAGGTTTCCCCGGGCGCGCCGCGGCGGCGGCGGACTGGCATCGCGTCGCCCTGCCTTGCAGGGACGCGCCCACCATGAAACGCGGAAACCGGTCAGGGCCGGCACCGCTGCGGCCATGCTGCCCCCGCCGGTATAATTTGGCAATGTCAGAAGTCGCTATCGAAGCTGCGCGCCGTCGCACTTTCGCCATCATCTCCCACCCCGACGCCGGCAAGACCACGCTCACCGAAAAGCTGCTGCTGTTCGGGGGCGCGATCCAGATGGCCGGTTCGGTGAAGGGCCGCAAGGCCGCCCGCCACGCGACATCCGACTGGATGGCGCTCGAGAAGGAGCGCGGCATTTCCGTGACCAGCTCGGTGATGCAGTTCCCTTACGAGGGCCGCATCGTCAACCTGCTGGACACCCCCGGCCACGCCGACTTCGGCGAGGACACCTATCGCGTGCTCACCGCGGTGGACTCCGCGCTGATGGTGATCGACGTCGCCAAGGGCGTGGAGGAACGCACGATCAAGCTGATGGAGGTGTGCCGCCTGCGCGACACGCCGATCATGACCTTCGTCAACAAGCTCGACCGCGAAGGCAAGGACCCGATCGACCTGCTGGACGAGATCGAATCGGTGCTGGGCATCCAGTGCGCGCCTGTGACCTGGCCGATTGGCATGGGCAAGCGCCTGAAGGGCGTGGTGCACCTGATCAGCGGCGAAGTGCACCTGTACGAATCCGGGCGCAACTTCACCCGCCAGGACTCCACCATCTTCCCGTCGCTGGACGATCCGGGCGTGGAGGCCGCCATCGGCGCCGCCATGCTGGCCGAAGTGCGCGAGCAGCTGGAACTGGTGCAGGGTGCGTCGGCGGCATTCGACCACGCCGAATACCTGGCCGGCAGGCAGTCGCCGGTGTTCTTCGGCTCCGGCGTCAACAACTTCGGCGTGCAGCCGCTGCTGGACTTCTTCGTGCAGCACGCGCCCGCGCCCGGCACCCGCGCCACCACCAGCCGCGAGGTGGCGGCCTCGGAAGGCAAGCTCACCGGCTTCGTGTTCAAGATCCAGGCCAACATGGACCCGATGCATCGCGACCGTGTGGCGTTCATGCGCGTTTGTTCCGGCAAGTTCAGCGCCGGCATGAAGGCGTTCCACGTGCGCAGCGGCAAGGAAGTGAAGCTGGCCAACGCGCTGACCTTCATGGCCAGCGACCGCGAGATCGCCGAAAGCGCCTTTCCGGGCGATGTGATCGGCATCCACAACCACGGCACCATCTCCATCGGCGACACCTTCACCGAAGGCGAGAAACTTTCGTTCACCGGCATCCCCAGCTTCGCCCCGGAGCTGTTCCGGCGCGCACGCCTGCGCGACCCGCTCAAGCTAAAGCAGCTGCAGAAGGGCCTGGCCCAGCTGAGCGAGGAAGGCGCCACCCAGTTCTTCAAGCCGCTGATGAGCAACGACCTGGTGCTGGGTGCGGTCGGCGTGCTGCAGTTCGACGTGGCGGCGTACCGTCTCAAGGACGAATACGGCGTCGAGGCGATCTTCGAACAGGTGCAGGTGGCCACCGCACGCTGGATCCGCTGCAGTGATGCGAAGAAGCTCGAGGAGTTCCGCGAGAAGAACGCGCTGAACCTCGCCATCGATGCATCCGGCGCACTGGTTTACCTCGCGCCCAGCCGGGTCAACCTGCAGCTGGCGCAGGAGCGCGCGCCCGGGGTGGAGTTCCTCGCCACCCGCGAGCATGCGCAGGCGATCAAAACAGACTGAGACGCGAATGAATTCCGGCCGAATGCCCTTACGGGTATCGGCAGATGTCGCGTGAAAACGCGCCCGATTTCACCATGGGTTGATGGCGCGACGGCCAAGCTCGGGGCGTGAACGCTTCCGCACCCCGGCAGACCGGCCCCGGGGCTGCACGCAGCTCTGCACGCGTGCGCCACCCGTGGCTGATAGCGCTCGGCACCCTGGTGCTGGGCGTGGTGGTGCTGGTCCTGCTGTGGGACTGGAACTGGTTCAAGGGACCGATCGAACGCCGCGTCAGCGCCCAGACCGGGCGCGAGTTCCGGATCGACGGCGACCTCGACGTCGACCTCGGCAGCACCTCAACCATCACCGCCGGCGGCCTGCGGCTGGCCAATGTCGCATGGGCACGCGAGCCGCAGATGGCGCGCGTGGACAGGCTCCGGTTCGACCTGCGGCTGTGGCCGTTGCTGCGCGGCGAGCTGCAGATCCCCCGGGTCGCGCTGGTGCGGCCGGTCCTGCATCTGCAGCGCAACCCGAAAGGCCTGCGCAACTGGGATTTCGGCAAGCCGGGCGGGGGCGAACTGCCGGCATTCCGCAATATCCACATCGCGCAGGGACAGTTCGGTTTTTACGACCCCGCCCGCAAGACCGACATCCGGCTGGCGCTGGACAGCCAGCCTCGCGGCAAGGGCAACGGGGAGCCACCGATCTCGGTGGAAGGCGGCGGCCAGTGGAGCGGGAACACCTTCACGCTGTCCGGCACCGCGGAGTCCCCGCTGGAGCTGCGCAACGCGCGGCGCCCCTATCGGATCGACCTGCGCGCAGCCGCGGGGGCCACCCGCGCCCATGCGCGCGGAACATTGCTGGACCCGCTGCGGCTGCGCGACTTCGACCTCGAACTGGCGCTGCGCGGGAAGAATCTGGCCGACCTGTACCCGCTGATCGGCGTGGTCACGCCCGACACGCCACCGTTCTCACTCGATGGACGGCTGACCCGCGACATCACCGCCGGACGCACCACCTGGCACTACGACGGGTTCAGCGGCAAGGTCGGTGACAGCGACCTGCGCGGCGATGCAGCCGTCACCACCGGCGGCCCGCGCCCGCTGCTGAAGGCCGACCTGCAGTCGCGGCGGCTGGATCTGGACGATCTCGCCGGTTTCCTCGGCGGTGCGCCGCAGGCGAACGAGTCCACCAATCCGGAGTTGGCCGCGCGCGCTGCGGAACAGGCGGCCCGTGCACGGGTGCTGCCGGACAAGCCCTACGAACTCGAGCGCCTGCGCGCGATGGATGCGGATGTGCGGTTGAAGGCGCATCGCATCAACGCGCCGTCGCTACCCCTGGACGACATGGAGGCCCACCTGCTGCTGGATGATGGCCTGCTGCGCTTGGCACCGCTCAATTTCGGCGTGGCTGGCGGCGACATCCGCGCGACCATCCGCATGGACGCACGGCGCACGCCGATCCACACGCGCGCGGACGCGAGCGTGCGCGGGTTGGCGCTGGCGCAACTGCTGCCGACACCGGCGGCGGCCCAGGACGCCATCGGACGCATCGGCGGCAGCCTGGCACTGACCGGCAACGGCAACTCCGTGGCCCGCATGCTGGCCAGCGCGGACGGCGAAGTCGCGATCGGCATGGGCAGCGGCCGGATCAGCAACCTGGTGATGGAACTGGCGGGACTGGACGTGCAGGAAGCGCTCAAGTTCCTGCTGACAAAGGATCGACGCGTGCCGATCCGCTGCGCCTGGGGCGACTTCGCGGTGGCCGGCGGGATGATGACCGCCCGCAGCCTGGCCTTCGATACCACCGACACCATCCTGGTCGGAGAGGGGCGCATCAGCCTGCGCGACGAAACCCTGGATCTGAAGCTGCGGCCGCGCCCGAAGGACCGCAGCCTGTTCGTGTTCCGGGCGCCATTGCTGGTGGGCGGCAGTTTCAGGGACCCCTCGTTCCGGCCCGATCTCGCCCGCGTCGGACTGCGCGCGGCGCTGGCACTGGCGCTGGCCAACATCGCCCCTCCGGCCGCGCTGCTGGCAACGTTCGAACCTGGCCCGGGCAAGGATTCGGACTGCGGCGGGCGCTACGCGCGCTGAGCCATGGCCGGCGGCGACCGGCGCCGCCGTTGTACCGGGAGTCGCGGCATCCTGCCGCCCACTCCGAGGGCCCTCGTGGACACCAATACCAAGACCACCCTGAAAGCACAGCTCAGCGTGCTTTCCGCAGCCAACACCGGTTTCAAGGCGATGCTGAGCATGCCGCCGCCGATGGTGATGGCGGGGATGCCGCCGATGCCCGTGTCACTGCAGCCTGCCCTGGCCCCGTATCTGGGCGCGATGAAGACGCATGCCGACAACTACGACAAGCTGCTCAAGCTGCTGTCGGACGTGATCGACAAGAGCTGATCCACCGGCTGGTGGGGCCGGCGACGCTCAGGAAGCGATATAGCGCTGCAACTGGTCGATGTCGCGCCGCTGCAGCTCGATGACCGTCTTGACCAGGTCGCCGATCGACAGCACGCCAACCACCTCGCCGGCGTCGACCACCGGCAGGTGGCGGATGCGGCGGTCGGTCACCAGCTGCATGCAGTGGTCGATGCTGTCGCCCGGGGCCACCGACACCACCTCGGCGGTCATGATGTCGCGCACCGGCGTGTCCCGTGACGAGCGCCCCTGCAGCACGATCTTGCGGGCGTAGTCGCGTTCGGAAAGGATGCCGGCAAGACGCGCACCCTGCATCACCAGCAACGCGCCGATGCCGCGCTCCGCCATCAGGCGGATGGCATCGATGACCGGCGCCTCCGGCCCGATCGCGATGATCTCAGGCGACTTCGCCTCCAGCAGCTGCCGCACCGTGCGCATGGCGGACTCCTTTCGTTTCGGGAAGAAGATCTGGATGCCAGCCCGAGGATACTCCCTCCGCAGGCCGCCAGGCGTCGACCAGGTACAGCGGGCGCTGCTTGGATTCCTCGTAGAGCCGGCCTAGGTACTCGCCGATCATCCCCAGCGCCATCAGCTGGACGCCGCCGAGGAACAGGATCACCGCCATCATCGACGGCCAGCCCGCTACCCGGTCGCCCCACAACAGCGCTTTCAGGATCACCCAGCTGCCGTAGCCGAACGCGAACAGCGCGGTGGCCAGGCCGGCGTAGGTGGCCAGCCGCAGCGGCACTGTGGAAAAACCGGTGATGCCTTCCAGCGCGAAGTTCCACAGCTTCCACGCATTGAACTTGCTGCGCCCGGCAGAGCGCGCATCGCGCTGGTAGGGGATCGACACCGCGTTGAAGCCGATCCAGCCGAACAGCCCCTTCATGAAGCGGTGGCGTTCACGCAGCTGCCGCAGCGCCGCCAGCGCCCGCGGCGACAGCAGCCGGAAATCCCCGGTGTCGCGCGGCACCGGCGTCTTCGACAGAGCGCCGATGACGCGGTAGAAGGCATGCGCGCTGGCGCGCTTGAACACGCCTTCGCCGTCGCGGGCGACGCGGGTGCCGAACACGTCGTCATAGCCCTCGCGCCACTTCGCCACGAACTGCGGCAGCAGTTCCGGCGGATCCTGCCCGTCTGCATCGAGGATCAGCACGGCGCCGCGCTCGACCCGGTCCAGCCCCGCGGTCAGGGCCGCTTCCTTGCCGAAGTTGCGCGACAGCCGCAGCAACGCCACCCGTGCGTCCTCGCGCGCGAACCGCTGCAGCAGCGCCCAGGTGCCGTCGCGGCTGCCGTCGTCGACATACAGCACGCGCGCCTGCAGGCCTTCGGCCTCGGCCATGTCCAAGGCCACGCGGATGCGCGGGTGCAGGCGCGGCAGGGCATCCTCCTCGTTGAAGGCGGCGACCACGAGCGTCAGGCAGCGGTGTTCCGGCACGATCCCATCCATCGGGGAAGTATGCCAGCCGCACCCTGCAGCACCGCGCCCCATGGCCCGCTCAGTCCAGCGCGCGCAGGTATCCGGTACCGCCGATCGCGCCCATCTGCCGCTGGATCGTCGCCGCGCGGCGCTGCACGTAGGGTCCCGGCCTGGCTGCGCTGTAGCGCTTCGGACTCGGCAACACCGCCGCCAGCCGCGCCGCCTCGGAAGCGGACAGCCTGGACGCGTCCTTGCGGAAGAAGCTGCGCGAGGCAGCCTGGGCGCCGTACACGCCGTCGCCGAATTCGGCGATGTTGGCGTAGACCTCGAGGATCCGCCGCTTCGGCCACAGCGCTTCGATCAGCGCCGTGTACCAGACTTCCAGTCCCTTGCGCAGCCACCGGGTCGGCCCGGCGCCCTGCCACAGGAACAGGTTCTTGGCGGTCTGCTGGCTGATGGTGCTGGCGCCGCGGATGCGCTTGACCGGCCTGCCACGCTTCTCCGCGCGCGCGCGCATCTTTTCGTTGTGCGCCTGCGCCTTCTCGATGGCGGCGAAGTCGAAACCGTGGTGGCGGGCGAAGTTCTGGTCTTCCGCCGCCACCAGAGCCAGCGGCAGGTTCGGCGAGATGGCCCGCAGGTCGCGCCAGTCATGGGCAATGCGGAAACCGGGGTTGCCGGCCAGCGCCGCGTCCACCCAGCGCGCCGCCATGAACGCGGACAGCGGCGGGTCCACGAAGCGCAGCGCCAGCACCTGCAGCACACTGAAGGCGACGAACAGCAACGGCAGCTTCCACCACCATCCACGCAGCCGGCGCTTGCGGGTTCCGCCACTCATTCGGAGCCGCCTTGCGAACGGCGCCCAGACGCCCCATTTCGATTCATCATCATCCCCCTGCTGCCCGCGCATTATCCGCATCCGGGCTCTTCCACGGTATCCACATGAACATGATCCCCGACGCGCAGCTGCGCTTCCTGCTTCCCGCTGCCGGCGTGCGCGGCGTCGCCGTCCACCTTGGCGAAACCTGGCGCAGCATCGCCGCGCGCGCCGACTACCCGCAGGCCGCCGCCGAACTGCTGGGGGAGGCGTCGGCCGCTGCTGCCCTGTTCACCGGCCATGCCAAGGTCGACGGCCGGCTGTCGGTCCAGCTGCGCAGCGCCGGTGCCATCGGCACCCTGTTCGCCGAATGCACCGCCGCCGGCACCCTGCGCGGTATCGTCCGCCTGAACGAGTCCGCCGGCGCGCCTTCGCGCGACCTGCGCGCACTCGGGGCCGACGCGCTGCTGGCCATCACCATCGAGAATCCGCCGCTGGGCAACGGCGAGCCGATGCGCTACCAGGGCCTGGTGGCGCTGGAAGCGGATCGGCTGGATGCGGCCTTCGAAGACTACTTCCGCCAGTCGGAGCAGCTGCCCACCCGCCTGCTGCTGGCCTGCGACGGCCAGCGCGCCGCCGGCCTGCTGCTGCAGAAGCTGCCGGGCGAGGAAGGCGACGAGGACGGCTTCCGCCGCGCCAGCGCGTTGTTCGACACCCTCGGCAGCGACGAACTGCTGGCGCTGCCGCCGGCCGAAGTGATCCACCGCCTGTTCCACGAAGAGGCACCGGAGCTGGTCGGGGAGAGGCCGCTGCGCTTCGCCTGCTCGTGCTCGCGCGAGCGGGTGGAGGGCATGCTGGTGTCGCTGGGGCGCGAGGAAGCCGATGCCGCGGTGGCCGCCGGCGACGGCACCGCCTCGATCCTGTGCGAGTTCTGCGGCCAGGGCTACGGCTTCGACGCCGGGGAGATCGCGGCCCTGTTCAGTCGCGAGGCCAGCACCCAGCCGGCTGCGCCGGGGTTGCAGTAGCGCTGCAGCCCCGCCACAGGGGATCCTTCAGTGCCCCGGCACCCACGGCCTTCGCTATTGTTAAATAAACATAAACGGGCTAGGATTTTCCTGCAGTCCTGTCGTTTCACCGGGGAACTTCGGCTTAACAAGCCGGTCACACCAGCATGACCCTGCGATTCCTGCCACTTGCCGCCGCCGCGCTTGCCCTGGTGTTTGCCAGCGGCAACGTCGATGCGCAGGCGAAAAAGGCCAAGCGCAGCGATTCCCGGGTCGTGCCGGTGCTCAACCGCGACAGCGGCAAGCTGGAAGCGGTGCTGCTGCTGGAACCCGCCACCGGAGGGACCGGCGCCGGCTCCCGCTGGCGCTTCGGCAAGACCACGCTGGAAGCAACCTATGGCCTGCAGACCGGCGATTCGCTGGCGTTGCTGTGCGATCGCCGCAGCGGCATGGCGCCCGCCATCGGCCAGCTGGCGAGCAACTGCGTGCTGGCGTCGCTGGATGACAAGCCAGGCTCGAACAGCCGCCACGCCAGTGCCGGAGTCAGTCTGGCCCGCAATGGCGGCAAGGTTGGCGTGAGCTTCGGCAATGGCCGCGACACCCTGCCCGCCTGGCTGTCACCCGGCCAGATCGGCGGTGCGCGTTACAGCCAGAACGACTTCTCGCTGTTCGCGGAAAAGGCGATCAGCCGCGAAGGCTTCGTCAGCGTCGGCGGCACCGTTGCCCGTGCCCGCCTGGTCCCGGCGGCGGACGTGCCGCAGCTAGCCGATCAGTGGAATACCCGCAGCCTGAGCGTGGGCGGCGGCTATGGTGCGTTCGGCGCCAACATTATCGGCCGGGTGGTCAACGTCCCGGGCGAAAGCGAGGTCTGGAAAGGCCTGGGCCTGGGCCTGACCTGGCGCACGCCCTGGAACGGCCAGCTCAGCGTTGGCGCCGACAATGTCGTCACCCGCGGCAAGAATCCGTTCCCGATCAAGGGCAATCCGGGCGACGAAGGCACCGTGCCCTACGTGCGCTACCAGCAGGACCTCTGAAACGCCCCGGTCGCGGCCGCGCGACCACCCCAGCCAGCCTCGGGCACGCGCGTCACACATCGCAAAAAGGCCGCATCGGAAGATGCGGCCTTTTTTCATCGGCGGCACCCACCGCGACCGTTACGGCATGATCAGGCGTGCGTCGCCGGAGAAAGTCTGCAGGCGCACATCACCTTTGCCTGCACCGTAACGCATCCGGAAACTCGAGCCGGGGCCGAATTCCTCTTTTCGGATCTTCGCGCCCGGCGCGGCCAGGTCTCCGCTGAAGGTTTCGCCCGAGACCTGCGCCGACAGGTTCGCCGGCAGGCGCAGGCGCAGGTCGCCGCTCACGCTCTCCATGCGGATCTCGCCGTTCTCGGCCAGCCCCAGCTTCAGGTCCATGTCGCCGGACACGGAGCTGGCGGAGAGTTTGCGCGCACGTTCGCCCAGTGTGTCCAGGCGGATGTCGCCGGACACGCTTTCCAGCGCGATGGTCCCGTCCAGCCGCCCCTGCACCGTCAGCTGGCCGCTGACCGTCTCCGCCCGCAGGCTGGGGCTGTTCATCGCCAGCCGGATGTCACCGCTCACCGAACTGATCCCGCCGCGTCGCGGTGCGCCGTTGGCGACGATGTCGCCACTGACGGATTCCAGCTCCAGCTCCCGTGAAGCCATGCCGGTGACGTCGATGTCGGCCGAGACGGTTTCAACCTCCAGGTCGGCCAGCAGCGGCATCTGCACGACCAGCTGGCTCGGCTCGGCGTCGCGGTTGCGTGACGGGTACTGGACCTTGATGCGAAGCACGCGGCCATCGCCTTCGACTGCAAGCCGCTCCACCCCGTCACCCAGGGTGCCGGACAGCTTGACCTCGGGGCGGTCCCACGCCACCACCTCCACTTTCCCCTTGAGATTCTCGATTTCCACCCGGCCACGCGTGTCCAGCGGGCGGGTCTGGTTGATCGGCGTCGCCGCCATGCCCGGCAGCGCGGTGGTGGCGGCCAGCGCGGCCCACAGCATTCTGGAAAGGATTTGCATCGTCGGGTCCTCAGGCAAAAAGAGCGCGGCGCGACAGGGCGAGCCGGCGGGCATAGATCTGGCGCAGCCGCTCCAGCAGCTGCGGGGATTGCGGACTGTGGCGCAGGGCCGCCAGCACCTGTTGGGCGCCCTGGTCCAGCGCCTCCAGCCCCGGCTGCCAGCTGGCGGGCGTCGCGCGGGCGTCGAGCTCGCGCAGCGCCGCCTGGTAATGCAGGGTCAGCGCCTCCGCCTCGCTGGCGCCCGGCATGATCCCGACGGGCGCCGGCGCCTCCACCGCCACCGGCCGCGCCCGCTCCGGTGCCTCCTGCCGGGCCAGGCCCAGCGCCAGCAGCATCGAAGCCGCCATCGCGAACGGCCAGATGCGCCGGGGCGGCCGCGCCGGCGCCACCTGCGGGGACAGCCTTGCCGCGATGCCCGGCCACAGATCCCGCTCTGGCTCGATATCCCGGCGCAGCGCCTGCAGCGCCATTCGCAGCGAGGCCTCGCCGATGTCGTGTTGTCCACTCATGCCATTTCTCCGATCCGCGCGCGCAGCAGTCCGCGCGCGCGATGCAACTGCGCCTTCGAACTTCCCACCGCCATGCCAAGCTCGCCCGCGATTTCCTCGTGCTTCCAGCCTTCTACGTCGTGCAACACCAGCACCGCGCGCGCGCGCGGCGGCAGGCTCGCGACCGCGCGCTCCAGGTCGCGGCCGAGCACGGCGTGGCCGGCGGTATCCGGGGTAGCCACCGATTCCAGCGCGTAATCGTCATCCTCTGGCCACGGCCGGCTGCGACGCGCCCGCATCTCCATCAGCGCGGTATTGACCGCCAGGCGATGCAGCCAGGTCGATACCGCGCTCTCGAAGCGGAAGGCCGGCAGCGCCTGCCAGGCACGCACGAAGGCCTCCTGGGTGAGGTCCTCCGCACGCGTCCCCGCCTGCCCTACCAGCCGCACGATCACCCCATGCACGCGGCGGTGGTGGCGGCGGTAGAGCTGCTCGAATGCAGACACGTCGGCGCGGGCCGCGCGCCGCGCCAATCCGGCGTCGTCGTCGGATTCAGTGGCCTGCGGTAGCGGCATGGTCTGCATCAGCATGATGATTGTGATGCAGGAAAACGACCGATGGTTTAAACCACGCGAGACGCTGGATGACCGACCAAAGGGGCACCCTCCTGGCCGGGAGCCTTGTGCACTTGCAATCGTCAAAAAAAGCCGGCCCCTTGCGGGGCCGGCCTCAGGTTACGGCGAACTACTGACCGGAATCAGAAGTCGTAACGCGCAGTGAAGCGGAAGCTACGCGGGCTGCTGTAGTACAGCACCTGGCCGTAACGCGGGTTCACCGTCGTGCGGCTGCTGGCCGAACGCTCGTAGTAGCCGGTCGGGGTCTGGCTGTCGAACAGGTTCAGCACGTCCATCGCCAGGCTGAGACCCTTCATCCAGTTCGGGGTGTAGGTCAGGTTGACGTTGAACGTCGCCGTCCACGGGGTTTCGCCGGCGCTACCGCGCGGCGAGAACACGTAGCTCGGATCCGGGGTGACATTGGGATTGTTCACCGCAGTCTGCGCGCCCGGGACACCGCAGTAGGAGTAGTACGCGCCGTTATAGATACCGGGCTTGGCATACGGCCAGTAGCTGTAGCAGCTACGCGGACGACCACTCTGGACGATGGCCGAACCGCCTACGCGCCACTCGTCGGTGAAGCGATAGGAGCCGATGGCCTTGATCTGATGAGTACGGTTGTTCGGCAGGCTGCCGCTCACGCCGTACATCAGCTCCGGCAGATCCCAGTCCTGGGTCACCGAGACGTCACCCTGGCCGCCGTTGCCGGTATCCACCGACGAGTTCAGCTGGCCTTCCGCGTTACCCCAGTTGTGCGACAACGTATAGTCGACGCGACCGAAGAAGTTGCCTTCGCGATACTGGGCATACATGTCCAGGGCCGCGTACTTGCGCTTCAGCTTCGGGAACGCAGTGCCGAAATCCTGGGCGAAATCATGCGTGACCTGGACCAGGTTGCCGGTACCGTCGTCTTCCCAGAAGGTCGCCTTGTTCGTGCCGGCGTTGAAGATGAAGCACTCGGTGGGGCAGATGTCGTCGATGGCGTTCTTCAAGTCGCGGAAGGTCGCCTTCGCACCCCAGGAGAACGAATCGGTCTCGTTGCGCTCCATACCGAGGATGAACTCGTCCTGGTAGTGCGGCTTCAGGTCGACCTGGGCAATCGTGCGCGGATCCTTGTCGTAACCGCACTCCACGTTGGAAGACATGCCGCCGTTGGCGCAGGTGTACGGGCTGGTGGCGCTGGTGTACGGAATCGCCGTCAGGCCGGTGGGCGTGCCGTCGGCCGCGATGCCGGTGTAGGTGAAGTACTGCGCCGTGCTCAGCGATGGGTTGGAGCCGCGCACCGACACGTTGTTGGGCAGCGCCAGGTGGTAGCGGCCGATGTTGCCGAAGACCTTGAACGCGGAGTCGCCGTTCACGTCCCAGCTGAAGCCCAGACGCGGGGCCCAGTTGTTCTTCTGCTCGACGTAGGCTTCGCCGTTACCGTTGTAGTTGGTGAAACCGTCGTTGCGCAGGCCGAGGCTCAGCAACAGGTTATCGGTGATGTGCCAGCGGTCTTCGATGTACATCGCCTTCTGCTTGACGGTCGTGAAGCCGCCGTGTGCGTAGAAGTTCTTCGAGACGTAGTAACCCTGCGTGCCAAGGCCGCCACCCGAAGCCGGCGAACCGACGTAATGGCTGGCATCGAGAGCGGCACTCGGATTGCTTGCCAGGCCATAGCTCCAGTAGTAGCCGGTCGGACCGACCACGTTGTCACCGCGGAAGGACACGGCTTCGAAATAGTCATAACCCGCGCGGAGTTCGTGGTCACCCAGCGTGTAGTTGACGTCGAAGCGGATGGCCTTGGTGTCGTCCGCGCCGGCGTAATCGTAGGTCGGGCCGAACTTCTGCGGATTGGTGATGCTGGCATAAGCGGCGGGGACGACGCCCGACGAAATGCTGGTGTAAACCTTGGTCGGGTCGTACCCGGCCATCGGGTTCGGATACAGATCGATGCTCTGCTCGCCGTACATGGCCGAGATGCTGAGGTTGTCGGTCAGGTAGCCGGTGTACTTCGCCACATACAGGCGGGTCTTCGATTCGGTGGTGCTGCCGTTGTAGTACAGCTGGTCGCGCTGGCGGGTGTCGTAATTGAACCCGTAATAGGACGCTTTGGTTTCGCTGTTGTCCTGGACCCCGGTGAACTCGAGCAGGTGGTCATCGTTGATGTTCCAGTCCAGCTTCACGGTCCAGCGCGGGTCGGTGTAACGGTAGACACCCCAGGCTTGGGCCAGGTTGGTCGCACTGACCGCGGACACGCCCGCGGCGTTCTTGCCCATCAGGTTGCCAGTGACGCGCGACGACTCGCTGTTGGTCACGGTGCGCTCGGCGTTGGCGTAGATGAACAAGCGATCCTTGAGGATCGGGCCACCGAAGTAGAAGCCGTAAACCTGGGTCTCCGAGCGGTTCAGGCCGTTGAGGTCATACAGCTTGCCGTCGGTCCAGTTCGCCGGGTTGTTGCCCGCGGTGGTGTTGTAGTGGTTGGCGGAACTCCAGTTGCCCGTGTCCGGGTAGTAGATGTCCTTGGCGTTGCTACGCAGCGAAGCAGGGGTGTACATGGCGTAGACGCCACCCTTCCACTCGTTGGTGCCGCGCTTGGTGACCAGGCTGACCACGCCGCCGGTGGAGCGGCCGAATTCGGCGCCGTAACCGCCGAGGAGCACCTGCTGCTGGGCGATCGAGTCGAAGCCCAGCGTCGTCGAACCGATGTTGGTGAGCGGGTTGGTGACCGGGAATCCGTTGATGTAGTAGGCGTTCTCGGACGCGGCGGCGCCGCCGAAGCTGCCGACGTTGGAGGACCGGCTGTTGTATGCGGTGGAGTTGATCACGCCCGGCGCCAGCAGGGCCACGGCATTGACGTCGCGTGGCACTGCCAGTTCCTTGAGTTGCTCGGCAGTGAAGACGGTGCGGGTATCGGTCTGGGAAACGTCGATGCCCTGGATCGAGCTGGCCTGGACGACCACGGCCCCAAGCGTGGTCGTCGCCTCACCGAAGTCGACCTGCGCGCCGGATGCGACCAGCACGGTGACGTCACGGGTATCCCCTCCCGACGTCACCTTGTAGCGCCCGGCCGGCAACGTGGCGGCGTTATAGCGGCCCGCGGCATCCGCGGTAATGGTGCGGGTCAGGCCGGTTTCGCTGACGATGGTGACGGTTTGACCGGGCGCGGCCTTGCCGAAGATGGAGCCGGAAGTGCTCTGCGCCTGGACGGTGCCCGCGAAGCACAGACCCAGAGCCACGGTGAGCGCGCTCCGCTTCAGGCCCGTGGTGAGGTAACTGGAAGCCATTTGTGTAATCCCCGATGTGAGACGAATTGACAGGTAGGTGAACACCATGTCCGACCGTTCAGCCTGACAGACGGACTATAAAGAGTGAACCAATTCTTAACAACAGAAAAATAATTCTGACTTGTGACTGGTGTAAGGGCCCGGAAATTTCCCGTCCGAGCGCTTGCCTAGCCTCGCGACCGCGCTGGCACGGCGCACGCAACGGCCATTCTGGTTGAGTCGCGGCGGCAGGGTCTGCGGAACAGACCTATTGATTGCCCGCGGGGAATCCGGCATCAGCTGCCTGCAGCGCTGCAGACAAGGGGCGCAGGTGTTCAGCGTAGGCCATCCACTTGGGCACGTCCCGTCGGACCACGCCCTGCCGCACCTGGACTGCACTGGCGGTGGCCACTGCGCGACCGCTGCTCCGCGGATCACTCATTGCCGGCAGGTACTCGATTCCGCAGAAGCCGGCGACTCGGCGCATTGTGGCTTCGGTGTCGCCGGTGAGCGCCGCGTAGTCCACATCGAGAATCCGGCCAGGAAACCGCGCCCGCCAGTGCGCCATCAGCCGCCGGTATTGCATGAAGTAGCCGGCCAGTTCCAGCTGGTCGTACGAATAGGGGTTGGCATCCGAGAACAATTCCCGGAGATTGGAAAAGCAGGTCTCCATCGGGTCTCTCACCATGTGCAAGATCCTGGCCTGGGGCAATGCCTGGCAGATGAATCCGATGTTGAGAAAATTGGATGGCAGCTTGTCGGTGAAGAAGCGCTCCTCGCCCAGCCGCCAGGACATGCCATCGAGGTAGCGACGGCCGACCAAGCCGAAGTCGATCCCGGTCGCCCGCGCCACGAGGCCAGCATCGACCACGCCGCGGCAATGGCGATCCGTTGCATAGCGCATGGCGCTGGTGAAGTCGTAAAGCTCGCCGACACCGCGCACCGCTGGACTGGCATCCAACAGCTGCTCCAGCAGCGTGGTCCCGGAGCGGTGCATGCCCACGATGAACAACGGCGTCGGCCCGTCGCCCTCCGGTGTCGCTGCCGGATTGGCTGTCGGCATCGCCATCAGCGCATCGACCAGACGGACACTGTCTTCGGAGTCGTAACGCAGGGTGGCGCGCTTCACCGCGCAAGCACGCTGCAGCGCCGGCCATGCGGATTCGTATTCCCCCAGGTCGTCCAGTTCCTTGTGCAGCGCGAATGCCAGCGAAACCTCCTCCTGGGGCGGCAGGGCGGGACGCGCAAGCTGGGCACGCAACCGTACGACATGATTGCAGTCATTGGTCGCCCGGCGCACGTGCGCGAGGAACCAGTGCGCCTGCCCGATCTGGGGGGCAATGGCAATGCAGCGCTCAAACTCGGCAGCGGCCTCATCGATGCGGCCAAGATAGGTCAGCACCTGACCGCGCGAAAGCAAGGTAGGGGGATAACGGGGATCCGCCCTGCGCGCCTCGTCCAGATGGATCAATGCAGCTTCCTGCATGTTGAGGTAGGACAGCTGCGCGGCATAACCCAATAGCAGCGGGATCGGAATGCTGTGCAGCGGACCGGAACTCCGGATCAACTCCAGCAAGGGACCGGCCTCGTTGATTGTTCGCAATCGGGCAGCCAGTTGCTGTCGGGTTTCCGGTTTGGTGGGCCGCAACGTGTATGCCATCAGCGCGGCGGTGCGCGCATTCCGGTAACGGCCCGCCAGTGACTCCGAGTAGGACGCCTCCACGAGGTGCTTGGCCTTGACTTCCGTATCCACCCGGATGCCATCCAGCAGTCCACGCAGGGCCGTGAAATCATTTTCTTCCGCAAGTTGCGCGGCGTATTCCAGCATCGCCCGCATGGGTGCATCGATATTGCTCACGCGCCGGCCTCCGCGTCCTGCGGATAACCACAGCGGGCCAGCTCATCCAGCATCGGACCAAGCCATTCGGCATACCGCCGCCACGCGCCGACGTGGCGCGTGCTGACGGCGCTACGCACCTGGACGGCGCTGGCCGTGGGAACGCTCTCCCGCGCGCCGGGGATCGTCCGATCCGGCAGGTCAAGCAGCAGCTTGAGTCCAGCAATGGCGGCATCCGGCTGGCGCGCAAATGCCTCGTATTCCACGAATGCCACGCGCGGACTGGCCACCGCCCTCACGTCCTGCAGCAATCGATCATAGCGGGCGTACTGTCGCGCCACCTCCTCCTGACTATAGCTGTAAGGGTAGGAGGCGGCAAACCACTCCTTGAGGTTGGAAAAACATGCGTCGGCTGGCGCGCGGCGTACGCAGACAATCCTGGCTTCCGGCAACGAAGCCAGGATGTGGCCGATGGCCAGATAGTTCTCCGGCCATTTGTCGGCATAGAACGCCTGTCGGCGTGCCCGCCACCGGGTGTGTTCCAGATAGCGATCGCCCAGAAGGTCCGCTGGCGCCGATGACATGGCCTGCATCAACCCCGCATCGACGTTGAACGAACCTGCCCGCTGGGTCACCCATCGCATCTGGGTAACGAGGTCGCGCAGCTCGCCGGCACTGGCTACGTCCGCTTGCATACAAAGTGCCTGTTCGATCACGGTGGTACCGCTGCGCGGCAGTCCCACAACGAACACTGGCGTAGGTCCCAGCGGTTCTCGGGTTTCGCGACGCGGATGCCGCAGGGCGTGGGTGGCCGCTTCGAACAATGTGTCCTGCGCCGCTTCGTCGTAGTGCACCTGTGCCCGCCGCAAGCGCATTGCCGTATCCAGGGCATCCCACGCGGATCTCGGCTGGCCATCCCGGTCCAACTCATGAAACAGGCTGTACCACAGCAACGCAGCCTCCGGCCCCCGCCCAGGGGCGGCCGCTAGCAGCCGCTTGAGACGATCAATCCGCGCGCCACGACTGTCATCTACACCCAGCTTGGCCAACGCCCAGTGCGCCGGAACCAGTTCCGGGTTGCCACGTACGCTCGCCTCCAGCGCCTGTTCGGCCGCTCGCAGATCGCCTGCATACATCAGGTTCAGTCCCAGCAGGTACTGCATCGCCGGAGCGCCTGCCATGCCCGTCGCCATCGCTCGCTGCAGCAGGGGCAAAGCGGCTTCGGGCAGCATATGGTCGGACAACATCTTGCCGACCTCCGCCAGCGCCCCCGGCATGGGCTGGGTCTCGGTCAAGGCATTTGCGCAAGCCAGCGCGGCGTGTGTTTCTCCCAACCGCAACAGCAACTTGCAGAGCATTTCCAGCAGCGTGGCATCCGCCTGCGCCTTCCGGAAGGCTTCCAGCGCGTGCGCAACCGCACCGCGTACGTCACCCGCGCGCTGGTCGGCCACGCTCAGGCGGAGGTGGGCATAGGGCGCGATCGCAGGATCGCTGGTCAACCCCGCATAGAGCGTCCGCGCCTCCGCCTCCTCGCCCGCCGCACTCAACTGTTCGGCCTGTTGCCACCGCCGGGATGCATCCATCTCCATTACTGCAACTCCTTGCCGCATCTTGCTGCCGAACTTTAGTCGCTCACGCGACGATCAACAAAAAAGGACGGCCGCACTAGGCGGCCGTCCGAATTACCACAGTGGATCAATATCAGAAGTCGTACTGGACCATGAAGCGGACCGAGCGCGGCGCCTGGTAGCCGTTGACCGACTTCCAGACGTTCGGCTGCCAGTTGCCGCCGCCATCTTCGCCCTGCTCGACGACGTTGACCGCGTCCTGGCTGTTGAGCACGTTGAACACGTCGACCTTGAAGGTCAGGTGCTTGTCGGCAAACGCCGGGGTCCAGGCCACGTTCAGATCCAGCTTCTTCGTCCAAGGCAGACGGCCCGAGGTACCACGCGGGGTCAGCTCACCCTGGCAGTAGAAATAACCGTTGGCATAGCCCGAGTTGATCGGGTGGAAGCCGAAGCAGTTGATCGGACGACCGGACTGGACGATCAGGTTGCCGCCGACGGTCACGGTATCCGTGATGTCGTAGCTGCCGAACAGCTTGAAGCTGTGGCGGCGATCGTTCGGCAGGTAGCCGTAGGAACCTTCGGTCAGCTCCGGATAGTCGAAGTCCTGGGTGGTGCCGGTATCGTCCTGGCCGATATCCGACTTCACGCCGCCTTCGGTGTTGCCGATGCTCTTGGCGAAGGTGTACGAACCCTGCAGGAACGCGCGGTCCCAGGCGCCTTCGAAGAAGACTTCAAACGCGGTGTACTTGCGCTTGGCCTTCGGGCCCAGCTGGTCGGCGGTCAGCTTGACCTCTTCCAGGGTGCCGTCGCCATTGATGTCCATCTTGAAGGTGGCATCGCGACCCGGGTTGTACAGATGGCAGAACGCGAAGCCAGGGTTGTAGACCGCGATGTCGCTGTTCTGGGTCTTGTCCGCCGGCTCGATGAAGATGCCGCCGTCGTCGGTGAAGCCATTCGCCAGCGCCCAGTCGATGATCGGGCGATAATCGCACTGGTCGTCGATCGCGGCCTTCAGGTCGCGACGGATCAGGCGGGCGCCCAGCGACAGGTTGTCGGTCAGCTCCTTCTGGAAGCCCAGGATGTACTCGTCCTGGTACATCGGCTTCAGGTCCTGGTCCGCAATGGTCTGCGGATTCTTGCCCACGCCGAATTCGTTGTTGAGGTAGCGGATCGGACGACCGTTGGCCGGATTGTTGATCAGGGTCAGGCCGGTGGGCGCACCGGTTGCCGCATCAACGCCGGTGTAGGTGTAGAACTGCTCGCTGTACAGCGACTTCGACGCACCGCGCACCGCCACGGTGGCGGTCAGCGGCAGCGCATAGCGGCCGGCGTTGCCGTAGACCTTGAAGCTGGAGTCGCCGTTCACGTCCCAGGAGAAGCCCAGGCGCGGGGCGAACTGGTTCTTGATCTTGGCGAAGGTCTCGCCGTCGCCGTTCTGGTTGTCGAAGGTGTCCCAACGCGCGCCCAGGTAGGCGATGAAGTTGGGGGTGATGCTCCAGCTGTCTTCCAGGTAGAACGCGGTCTGGTCGACGGCCACGGTGGAACCAGACTGGAACACGCGCTTGCGCACGACCTCGTTCTCACCCGTATAGCCGGTCGCCGTGTAACGACCATAGCGCCACACGGCGCCACCGGAGTAGGACTCGCCGGCCACCGACTCGAAATTGTCGATGTCCACGCCGCCGCGCAGCAGGTGATCGCCCAGCTGCCATTCGGCGTCGATGCGGAACTGGTCGCGGGTGTCCTTGGCGTCCGGGCGGCCCAGGAAGCTGTCCAGGGCGCAACCGGTGATCGACGGGACCAGCTTGTTGACCGCGGACGGGCGAGCGTCGGTGATCACAGGGCAGCCGTTGGCCGGAACGCCGACGTTGCCGGTGTAGCTGTTCACGGTACCGGCGGCGGTGACCGAGTAGTTGCTGCGCGAGGACTCGCTGGTGCCCGCCAGCACGGTCAGGGTCAGGGCGTCGGTCAGGTAGCCGGTGTACTTGGCGATATAGGTTTCGCCGCCACGCTCGTCGAACGCCGTGCCCTGGTACTGGTTGAGCTGCGGGTTGAGCGGCTTGACCGGATCCGAATAGGTGGTCGAGTAGTAGTCGGTTTCGTACTTGCGCTTGTCGGAGATGCCGGTGAACTCAAGGATATTGTTATCGTTGATGTTCCAGTCCATCTTCAACAGCCACTTCGGCTGCGTGTTGGTGCCGACGGTGCTGAAGCCGCCCGACGAGGACATCGACTTGCCCTCGCCGATGTCGGTGTACTGCACCAGGCCGTAGGCGAACAGGCGGTCCTGCACCAGCGCACCGCTGGCCCAGACCGACGCCGTCATTTCGGTACCGACGGTGTTGTTGCTGCGGTCAGCCGAAAGCGTGCCGTCGTTCAGGTAGTAGCTGTCCGGGGTTTCGTTCAGGCTGCTGGGCGACCAGAACACATTGGCGCCGGCCTTGAAATCATTGGAGCCGCGCTTGGAGATCTGGTTGACGACGCCACCGGTGGAGCGACCGAACTCGGCGCCGTAGCCGCCGGTCTTGGTCTGCTGCTCGGCGATCGCCTCGAACGGGATCTGCGCGAAGTTCAGGTTGTTGAAGCTGTTGGTGATGTTGAAGCCGTTGAAGAAGTACTGGTTCTCCGCGACCGACGAACCACCGAACGACGCCAGGTTGCCGAACGCGCTGTCGCCGCGGACGGTGCCCGGGGCCAGCAGGGCCACGGAGGTGGTGTCGCGCGACACCGGGATCTTGGCGATCTGCTCGGCGGTCAGGATGGTGGTCGATTCGACAGAAGACACGTCGATCGGGTTGATCGCACCGGAACCGATCACGGTCACGGCATCCAGAGTGGTCGCATCAGCGGAGACGAAATCGACGTTGGCGGCACCGCCCACGTTGACGTTCGCGGTGCGCGGCGAACCGCCATTGCGGCTGACCTGGTACTGGCCGGTCGGCAGCTGCGAGAAGCGGTAGGAGCCGGTCGCATCCACGGTGATGGTGCGGCTGAAGCCGGTCGACGGGTTGGTGACGGTAATGGTGTCGCCAGCAACCGCACGGCCAACGACCGCACCAGCGGTGTTGGTCTGCGCCTGCACGCCGCCGACGAAGCACAGCCCCAGAGCGACGGTGAGCGCGCTCCGCTTCAGGCCTTTCGCAAGGTAGTTAGAAGCCATTTTGTTGTAACCCCCATAGGGACGAAGTGACAAAGGGAACAAGATCGCCCGACCTCAGACGGCCTGACCTCTCGACTATAGAGCAGTCAACATTTATTTAACAACCCCCTTAGTCCGCATTCAGCTTGCGAAACACGCATTCAGTTTCGCGGGCAACGATCCGGCGTTCAGTAATGGTTCTGTTCGCCCAATTGACAAAAAAGAAGCCCCGCACAAGCGGGGCTTCGCGTGGCGGATCCGCCGCGCAGGCTGTTTCAGGCCAGCGCCTCGGCAATCCGCCGCTGTTCCTGAAGCAGCGCCTGCGGCAGGCGCGGGCCGTACTCCGCCAGGTATTCGCCGAGGTTTGCGAACTCGGCCTGCCAACCGGCGCGGTCCAGGCCGAACAGCTTGGCGCGGGCCTCGTCGGACAGGGCGACGCCATCGAGGTTGAGGTCGCCCGCCGCCGGCAGGTGGCCGATCGGCGTCTCGGTGGCGGCCACGCTGCCTTCGACGCGGCGGATCATCCACTCCAGCACGCGCAGGTTGTCGCCGAAGCCGGGCCACAGGAACCTGCCGTCGTCGCCCTTGCGGAACCAGTTGACGTGGAAGACCTTGGGCAGCTTCGCGCCTTCCTTGTCGAAGCTCAGCCAATGGGCGAAATAGTCGGCGAAGTTGTAGCCGCAGAACGGCTTCATCGCCATCGGGTCGCGGCGCATCACGCCCACCGCGCCAGTGGCTGCCGCCGTGGTCTCCGAGCCCATTCCGGCACCGACCAGCACACCGTGGGTCCAGTCGCGGGCCTCGAATACCAGCGGCACCAGCGACGCGCGGCGGCCGCCGAAGACGATCGCGGAGATCGGCACGCCCTGCGGGTCTTCGGCCATCTCCGAATACGACGGGCACTGCTTCGCGCTGACGGTGAAGCGGGAATTGGGATGCGCGGCCGGGCGCACGCTGGCGTCGTACGGCTGGCCCTGCCAGTCGGTGGCCGGGACCTGGCCGTTGTCGATGCCTTCCCACCACGGCTGGTTGTCGGCGGTGACGCCGACGTTGGTGAAGATGGTGTTGGTCTGGACCGAGGCCAGTGCGTTCGGGTTGGACTTGTTCGAGGTCCCGGGCGCCACGCCGAAGAAGCCGGCTTCCGGGTTGATCGCGTACAGGCGGCCATCCGGGCCCGGACGCATCCAGCAGATATCGTCGCCGATGGTCCAGATCTTCCAGCCATCGCGGCGATAGCCGTCCGGCGGGATCAGCATGGCGAGATTGGTCTTGCCGCAGGCGGACGGGAACGCGGCGGCGATGTAATGGGTCTGCCCCTGCGGGTTCTCCACGCCGAGGATCAGCATGTGCTCGGCCAGCCAGCCCTCGCTGCGGGCCTGGTGGCTGGCGATGCGCAGCGCGTGGCACTTCTTCCCCAGCAGCGCGTTGCCGCCGTAGCCGGAGCCGTACGACTTGATCGTCAGCTCTTCGGGGAAATGCATGATGTAGCGACGGTTGGGGTCGAGCTCGCCGATCGAGTGCAGGCCCTTCACGAAGGTCCCGTCGCGCTCGATGCGGGCCAGCGCCGCCGCGCCCATGCGGGTCATGATCCGCATGTTGGCGACCACGTAGGGCGAGTCGGTGATTTCCACGCCGCAGCGCGACAGCGGCGAATCGATCGGCCCCATGCAATAGGGGATCACGTACATCGTGCGGCCCTGCATGCAGCCGTCGAACAGCGCGTCGATCTCGGCGTGGGCCTCGTCCGGGGCCATCCAGTGGTTGTTCGGGCCGGCGTCTTCGTGATGGGTGGTGCACACGTAGGTCAGGTGCTCGACGCGGGCGACGTCGTCGGGGTGCGAGCGATGCAGGTAGCTGCCGGGATGGGTCTGTTCGTTGAGCCGGTGCAGCGTGCCATCGGCCAGCATCTTGTCGATCAGCGCCGCGTTCTCGGCGTCGCTGCCGTCGCACCAGTGGATGGCGTCCGGGCGGGTGAGGCGCGCCACCTCGGCAACCCATTGGTTCAAGCGGTCAAGTTTGCTGGTCATGAAGTCGGAATCCTTCGCCGGTCACGGGCAGTCATTGAAATCGTTTGCAGAAAACGCCGTGCAGCGCCCGTCGCGCCGCGCGGCGGCGATCACTTCTTCTGTGGCACCAGTGTCGCCATCATGTGTTCGACGTAGCCGTCGAAGCCTTCGATGGGCTGGCGGGCCTGGAACCTGGGCAGCTCCAGCTGCAGCACCCCCACGTACATCGCGTAGGTCATGCGCGCGCGGTTGAGCGCGTCCTTCTGGCTCAGGCCGGCCTGGCGGAACGAGGTGAACAGGAACCCGATGCGGCGCTCCAGCACGTGCCCCAGTACCGCATCCACCGCGGGATGACCGCCGGCCTTGAGCAGCTCGGAATAGATGATGTGGGTCTTGTTGTGCTGTGCGATCAGGCGGAACAGCGTGCGCAGGCGCTCGGTGGCATCGCCGATCGATTCCAGCGCGCCGTAGGCATTCTGTTCGTCGCGTTCCCATCGTTCCAGTGCCGCCTGCAGCAGCGCGTCGCGGGAGGGGAAATGCCAGTAGAAACTGCCCTTGGTGACCCCCAGCCGGCGCGCCAGCGGCTCCACCGCCACCGACGCCACGCCCTGTTCGGCGATCTGGTCCAGTGCCTCGCGGGCCCAGTCGTCGGCGCTCAGGCGCCCGCTGCGTGGTGCGGTTCCGGTCATCGTGACGCTCGTTCCATACGCTGTCGACGGGGGCAGTATGCTGAGTTTTCACTCGGTTTTGCGCGTTGACAGTCTCGCCGCAAGCGCCATACTAGCCCGTATGGTAGGCAGGATGCGCCCCGCGCGCAATGCCTGCCGCCCCATGACCGCCGTGCTACCGGGAGCCCCGCCATGAGCTTCGTCCTGCCTTTCATCGTCATCTTCGCCGCGGGCGCGTTCGCCGCCTACCATCGGCTGCGGCTTGCGGTCTGGGCCGCGCTGACCGTCACTCTGCTGGTGGCCTGCTGGCTGCTGGGCGCCAATGCGACCGCCACCGCCGTCGCCGCAGTGCTGGTGGCGCTGGTCGCCGTGCCGCTGCTGGTGCCGGCGATCCGCAAACCGCTGCTGACGGCACCGGCGCTGGGCTTCCTGCGCAAGGCGCTGCCGCCGTTGTCGCAGACCGAGAAGATCGCGCTGGAAACCGGCTCGGTCGGCTTCGAAGGCGACCTGTTCTCCGGCAAGCCCGACTGGACCAAGCTGCTGGCCTATCCCAAGCCCCAGCTGACCGCCGAGGAACAGGCCTTCCTGGACGGCCCGGTGGAAGAGCTGTGCAAGCAGATCAACGACTGGGAGATCACCCACGTCCACGCCGACCTGCCGCCGGAGCTGTGGGACTTCATCAAGCGCAACAAGTTCTTCGGGATGATCATTCCCAAGCAGTACGGTGGCCTGGGTTTCTCCGCCCTGGCCCACCACAAGGTGATCCAGAAACTCGCCTCGATTTCCAGCGTGGTCAGCGCCACCGTCGGCGTGCCCAACTCGCTGGGCCCCGGTGAACTGATCAACCACTACGGCACCCAGGAGCAGAAGGACTACTACCTGCCGCGGCTGGCGATCGGTCAGGAAGTGCCCTGCTTCGGCCTGACCGGACCGTTCGCCGGCTCGGATGCGACCTCGATCCCCGACTTCGGCATCGTCTGCAAGGGCGAATGGAACGGCGCCAACGTGCTGGGCCTGCGCCTGACCTTCGACAAGCGCTACATCACCCTGGCACCGGTCTCCACCCTGATCGGCCTGGCCTTCCGCATGTACGACCCGGACGGCCTGATCGGCGATACCCGCGACATCGGCATCACCCTGGCGCTGCTGCCGCGCGACACCGAGGGTGTCGACGTCGGCCGCCGCCACTTCCCGCTGAATTCGCCGTTCCAGAACGGCCCGGTGCGCGGCAAGGAAGTGTTCATCCCGCTCAGCCAGCTGATCGGCGGCGTGGACATGGCCGGCAAGGGCTGGAACATGCTCAACGAGTGCCTGGCCGTGGGCCGCTCGATCACCCTGCCCTCCACCGCCAGCGGCGGCGCCAAGGCCGGCGCGGTGGTGACCGGCGCCTACGCGCGCATCCGCAAGCAGTTCGGCCTGCCGGTGGGCCGCTTCGAGGGCGTGGAGGAAGCACTGGCGCGGATCGGCGGCAAGGCCTATGCGATCAGTGCGCTGTCGCAGGCCACCGCGGCGGCGGTGGATCGCGGCGACGTGCCGTCGGTGCCGTCGGCGATCGCCAAGTACCACTGCACCAATGCCGGCCGCGACATCGCCAAGGACATCATGGATGTGATCGGCGGCAAGGGCATCATCCTCGGCCCGCGCAACTTCGCCGGCCGTTCGTGGCAGGCCGCGCCCATCGCCATCACGGTGGAAGGCGCCAACATCATGACCCGCAGCCTGCTGATCTTCGGCCAGGGCTCGATCCTCTGCCATCCGTACATCCTCAAGGAAATGCGCGCAGCGCAGGACCCGGACGCGAAGGCCGGGCTGGAGGCGCTGGACGGCGCGCTGTATGCGCACGTCGGCGGCGCGATCTCGAACGCGGTGCGCTCGTTCTGGCTGGGCCTGACCGGCTCGCGCCTGCAGGCGACCGCGGGCGATGCCTACACCAGGAAGTTCTTCCGCAAGCTCAACCGCTACGCCGCCAACCTGGCACTGCTCACGGACGTGTCGCTGGGCGCGCTGGGTGGCCGGCTGAAGTTCAAGGAATCGCTGTCCGGCCGCCTCGGCGACGTGCTCAGCCACCTCTACATGATGGGCGCGGTGCTCAAGCGGCACCATGACGAAGGCTGCCCGGAGGCCGACAAGCCGCTGCTGGCCTGGGCCTTCCACAACAGCGCCTACGAGATCGAGCTTGCGCTGTCGCAGGCGCTGCGCAACTTCCCGATCAAGCCGCTGGGCTGGCTGCTGTGGCCGCTGGTGTTCCCGCTGGGCCGTCGTGCGGTGGCCCCGGGCGACCGCCTGTGCCATCGCGTGGCGATGCTGCTGATGGCGCCGAACGAGGCGCGCGAGCGGCTGGCCAACGGCGTGTTCCTGACCCCGGGCGAGCACAACCCGGGCGGGCGCATCAACAGCTACCTGGCCAAGGCGATCCTGGCCGAACCGGTGGAGCGCAAGTTCCAGAAGGCGCTGAAGGCCAAGGGCATCGAGGCACTGGAGTTCGCCTCGCAGCTGGACGAGGGCGTGCGCGAAGGCTGGATCACCACCGAGGAGCGCAAGCAGCTGGAAGAGTTGCACGCGATCACCCTAGACACCATCACGGTGGACGACTTCGACGCCCACGAACTGCGCGCGGCGAGCTATTACGACCATCACGCCGACAGCCGGCGGGCTGTCGCCTGACCTTCGCAGCCGTCCCGGCCAAAGGCCGGGACGGCGCTACCGCGCGCTGCCGTGTCCGTCCTCTCGAGCTATCGATCCCTGGCCCGCTGGCCCGCGGGCCGCTGGTTGTTCTCGCGCCTGGTGTGCTGGAAGGCGCCGTACTTCTCCAGCATCGCGCCGCGGATCGAAGTGCTGGAACCGGGCCGCTGCATCGCCACCCTCAGGCACCGGCGCGCGGTGACCAACCACATCGGCACGGTGCACGCGATCGCCCTGTGCAACCTCGCCGAATTCACCGGCGGACTGGCCTGCGACGCCAGCATCCCGGCGTCGATGCGCTGGATACCCAAGGGCATGACCGTGGCCTACCTGAAGAAGGCGGTGGGTACGATGCGCGCCACCGCCACCCCGGCGTTCCCGCCGCGCGAAGCCGCCGGGGGCTACGAACTGCCGTTCGAGGTCGTGGTGGAGAATCCGGCGGGCGAAGCGGTGTTCAAGGCCACCATCGCGATGTGGATCTCGCCGAAGGGTTGAGCCGGCAGCGCGCTCAGCCGCCGTCCGGTGCGCGTGCGTCGGGCAGCTTCTTCGCCTCGGCCGAGACCCGCCACGCGCTGAACGTGAACCCGCACGCCACCAGCAGGCCGACGCCGAATACCGCGGTGGAACCGAATCCCGCCAGCAGCTTGTGCGTCCACACGAAGGTCAGGTCGCCGCCCCGGTAGATCACCGTGTCGATCGCCGCGCCGGCCTTGTAGCGCCACTCGCGCGCCACCCGGGTGTAGATGGTTTCGCGCGCCGGCTTGCCCAGCGCGAACTCGCCACTGCGGGTCATCACCTGCACCACCGCCACCAGCAGCGGCAGCGGCGATGCCGCCAGTGCGGCGTAGCCGAGCACAATGGCGAAACCCGGGATCAGCAGCGCCGGGGTGATGCCGAAGCGCGACAGCAGCGCGCGGGTGACGAACAGCTGCACCAGCAGGGTCACCCCGTTCACCGCCAAGTCGATGCTGGCGTAGTAGGCGGTCGCCGCCTTCGGGTCGGGATAGAACTGGCGCACGATCGCGGCCTGCTCGTTGTACAGCAGCGTCCCCACTCCCACCCCCAGCACGCACAGCAGCGCCAGCCAGCGCAGCAGCGGCTCGCTGGCCACCAGTTTCAGGCCGGCCCATACCGCCCCGCCCATCGGCACCTCGCCGCTGGCCAGCCGGCGGCTGGCCTCGCGCTGCACCGCGTAATGGCGCAGCCGCAGCAGGCAGACCACGCACAGCACCAGGAACGCGGCCGACACCAGCATCAGGTTGGCGATGCCGACGCGCTCGACCAGCATACGGGTCAACGTCGGGCCGAGGATCGCGCCCACGGTGCCGGCGGCGCCGATGTAGCCGTAGCTGCGGCGCGCTTCGGCATCGCTGAAGACATCGGCCATGAAGCTCCAGAACACCGCCACCGCGAACAGGTTGAATACCGTGATCCACAGGAAGAACGCCATCCCGCGCCCGGGCATGCCGCTGTCGAAGGCGACGTAGAACAGCAGCAGGGTGGCGATGAAGAAGCCGTACACCGTCGGCAGAAACACCCGCCGCGGCCAGCGGCTGACCAGCCAGCCGTACACCGGCTGCAGCGCCAGCATGATCAGGAAGGTGCAGGTGAACAGCACCTGCAGCTGCAGGTCTTTCAGTACCACGCCGCGCTCGGCAAAGAACGCGATCATCGACGGCGGGAACAGCGCGGCCACGTCGCTGGACGCGCCCATCGCCTCGCGCACCGGGCGCAGCACGTAATAGCCGGTGAGCAGGCAGAAGAAGTACAGGAACGACCACAGCAGCGGCGGCGAATCGCCGAGTGCTGCTTTGAAGCGACCGAAACTGCCTGCGACGGCGGGGCGTTGGGACATGGCTGCCGGAAGGCGGAACGGTGCGCAACGGTAACCGCTGGAGGCCCGTCTGCGCCACCCCGCCAAAGAGCATTTGCTCTAGCAGCGGCGCATACGTTCGGTCGGTCATCGCAGGGGGCGCACGTGTACGACTACATCATCATCGGCGCCGGTTCTGCCGGCTGCGTCCTGGCCAACCGCCTGAGCGAGGACCCGGCGGCCAAGGTGCTGCTGCTGGAAGCGGGCGGCCGCGACTGGCACCCGTTCGTGCACATGCCCGCCGGCCTTGCCCGCATCGCCGGGCTGAAATCGATCAACTGGGACTACGCCACCGTGCCGCAGCCACAGCTGGGCGGGCGGGTGCTGTGGTGCCCGCGCGGCAAGCTGCTGGGCGGCTCCAGCTCGATCAACGCGATGTGCTACATCCGCGGCGTCGCCGCCGACTACGACGCCTGGGCGGCCGGCGGCGCCAGCGGCTGGCACTGGGACAACGTGCTGCCCTACTTCCGCAGATCCGAAGGCAATGCCCGCGGCGAAGACGCACGGCATGGCGCCGATGGCCCGCTGTGCGTGTCCGATCTGCGCCACGTCAACCCGCTCACCCGCGTCTTCGTCGAAGCCGGCCGGCAGGCCGGGCTGGGCCTCAACGACGACTTCAACGGCGCCCGGCAGGAAGGCGTGGGCCTGTACCAGGTCACCCAGCGCGACGGCGCGCGCTGCTCGGCGGCGGTGGCCTACCTCGACCCGGCGAAAGCGCGCCCCAACCTGACCATCCGCACACACGCCGAGGTCAGCCGGATCACCTTCGAACGCGGCCGCGCCAACGGCGTGGTCTGCTCGATCAAGGGCCAGGGTTTCCATTTCGAGGCCGCGCGCGAAGTGATCCTCAGCGGCGGCGCGATCAATTCACCGCAGCTGCTGATGCTGTCCGGCATCGGCCCCGCCGACGAACTGCGCCGGATGGGCATCGAGGTCCTGCACGATGCGCCCGGCGTCGGCGCCAACCTGCAGGACCACCTCGACGTCACCACCCTGCAGCACTGCACCCAGCCGATCAGCTACGACCGCATCAGCGAGGTCAAGACCGCGCTGCAGTATTACCTCGGCGGACACCGGGGTCCGGGCACCAGCAACGTGGCGGAGGGCGCGGGCTTCGTGCGCTCCCGCCTGGCGCAGGATGCGCGCGCCGACATCCAGCTGCACTTCATCCCGGCAATGATCGACGACCACGGCCGCAACCGCCTGCGCGGCGACGGCTACACCCTGCACGCCTGCTTCCTGCGCCCGCGCAGCCGCGGCAGCGTGCGGCTGGCCAGCAACCGCGCCGCCGACAAGCCGATCATCGACCCCAACTACCTTGGCGATGCGGAAGGCTTCGACCGCCGCATGCTGGTGGAATGCGCAAAACTGTCGCTGGAAATCCTGGCCCAGAAGGCATTCGATCCCTATCGCGGCGCGCCGATCTTCCCCGCCACGCCCCCGCGTACCGACGCCGAGTTCCTCGAGTTCGTGCGCAGCCGCGCCGAAACCGTCTACCACCCCATCGGAACCTGCCGGATGGGCAGCGACGACACCGCGGTGGTCGACCCGCAGCTGCGCGTGCGCGGCGTGGAAGGCCTGCGCGTGGTTGACGCCTCGGTGATGCCGGACCTGCCGGGTGGCAACACCAACGCACCGACGATCATGATTGCGGAGCGGGCGGCGGACCTGATCAAGGCAACCTGATCAACCCCGCGCTGCGCCCCCTGCGACGGGGCGCAGTGGCGACCTTCACTCGCCCAGCATCGGCGGCAGCGGGCAGTGGAGCACGCCACAGATCGTGCGCAGCAGTTCGGCTTCGGCCACGCTGACGCGGCCGTCGCTGCTGATCGCATCGGTGACCGCCTCCACCAGCGCCTGCTTGGCCAGCGGGTCCAGCGCGTCCAGCGGCTCCCACACCGCGTCCAGCGCCTGCACGCCTGCCGCGGGCGGCGCATAGGCCAAGTGGTCGCGCGGCAGCACGCGCTGCAGCCCGGCGAGATAGGCGCGGCGCGCGGCTGCCTCATCGTCGTGGCCGCTGCGCGCCACCACCGCCAGCAGGGTGGCGAATTCATTGCGCACGTTGCCGGGCTTGCGTCGACCGAAGCGGGCATAGCGTGCCGGATCCAGTGATTCGCGCACCTGCACCTGCAGCAGCCGCGCGAGGCAGTATTCGAACAGCGAGACCTGGCCGTCGGCATCGATCACGGCCCGCACGGCATCGAGAAAGCGCTCCAGCTGCGGGCGCGGACGCAGGCGCAACACCGGGAAGGCCAGCGCCGCCAGCGGCAAGCGCAGCGCCGGGTGCAGGTCGGCGGTCAGCTGCTGGTGGATGCGCAGGGCGTGGTCGCCGGCAGCCTCGCCAAGCCGTTCGGCGATCATTGCGCGCTGCGTCTCCAGCACCTCGTCGGCCTCCGCCAGCAGCAGCGCGAGCAACAGCGGCATCACCGCCTCGCGATCGCGAGCCAGGTCGCGCAGCGCCTCGGGGACGGCGTCGACGATCGCATCGGCGCGGCGGTAGTCATCGGACGCCGGCGTGGCCACCTGCGCGGCCACGCGCGGGGGCGACACCCGTACCCGTTCGCGCAAACCCGGCAATGCCGCGGCCCCGGCATCGGCCAGACCCAGTGCGATGTCTTCCTGCAGTCCATCCGGTGGGACAGCGCGCCATTCGGCGCGAAGGCGTTCGAGTTGTTCGTCGCGGAAACCCGGCTCCAGCGCGCGGATGCGCTCCAGCAGCGGCGGATGGGTGGCGAACAGGCTGGAAAAACCCACCCCGTCGCCGAACAGCATGTGGCTGACCTCTTCGGCGTCGCCGCGATGGCTGAGCCGCGAACCCTCGCCCACCCCTGCGATCTTCTTCAGCGCCCCGGCCAGGCCCGCGGTCTGGCGGGTGAACTGGACCGCGCTGGCGTCGGCCAACCGCTCGCGCGAGCGGCTGACCCCTGCCTTGATCAGTCGGCCGAAGAACAGGCCCACGTAGCCGATCACCATCGCCACCAGCGCGGCCACCAGCAGGGCGCCGGCGTTCTTGTTGCGGCTGCCACCGAAGCGGCCGTATTCCAGCACCTTGCGGCCGATCAGGCCGATCATCAGGATCCCGAACAGCACCCCGATCAAGCGCACGTTGAGCCGCATGTCGCCATTGAGGATGTGGCTGAACTCGTGCGCGATCACGCCCTGCAGCTCGTCGCGGTTGAGCCGCTCCAGGGTGCCGCGGGTCACCGCCACCACCGCATCGGACGGGCTGAAGCCGGCGGCGAAGGCGTTGATGCCGGCCTCCTCCTCCAGCACGTAGAGCTTGGGCACCGGCACGCCGGAGGCGATGGCGATTTCCTCCACCACGTTGCGCAGCCGCCGCAGCGACAGGTCGGTGGTGTCCGCCGGCACCAGCGTGCCGCCCATCTGCTGGGCGACCACCTCGCCTCCACCGCCCAGGCTGGCGATGCGATAGAGCGAGCCGAACAGGATCGTCAGCAGGGTGATCCCGGTGGTGAAGGCCAGCATCTTCCACGACGGCGCGACCAGCCAGGCGGCCAGATCGACCGCGGCCACGATGCCGGCCACCGCCAGCCCGAACAGGAAAACCAGCCGCGCCGAAGCGCGGCGCGCATTGGCTTGGTGCTCGAAGAAATTCATGGCTGGAAGGCGTCCCTCATCCGGCCGTTGGCGACTTTCTCCCCGCGCGGCAGGGAGAAGGAGCGGGTGCGATCAGAACTGCACCTTCGGCGCTTCGCGCACCTGCGCCTGCTTGTCGGCCGGGATCTCCAGCAGGGTGGCCGGCTGGAAGCCGAACATGCCCGCGAACACGCTGTTGGGGAACACTTCGCGCTTGTTGTTGTAGGCCATCACCATGTCGTTGAAGGCCTGCCGCGCGAACGCGACCTTGTTCTCGGTACTGGTCAGCTCCTCGGTGAGCTGCATCATGTTCTGGTTGGCCTTGAGGTCAGGATAGGCCTCGGCCACCGCCAGCAGGCGGCCCAACCCGGCATTGAGCTGGCCCTGCGCGGCCGCCAGCTGCGCCATCGCCTCCGGATCGCCGGGGTTGGCCTTGGCCGCGGCCAGGCCCGACTGCGCGGCCGAGCGGGCGGCGATCACCGCCTCCAGCGTCTCGCGCTCGTGCGCCATGTATTTCTTCGCCACCTCGACCAGGTTCGGGATCAGGTCGAAGCGGCGCTGCAGCTGCACGTCGATCTGCGCAAAAGCGTTCTTGTAGGCGTTTCGCGCCGTCACCAGGCCGTTGTAGATGCCGACGGCCCAGAACACGAGCACGGCCACAATCGCCAGGAAAATCAGAAGGCTAACCATTGAAGCTCCCCTTGTTCATGCAATCGCGGAAACAGGCGCTAGAATCGACCCGTCGTCGCAGCATACGCAGGGGGCACAGCCGATGAAAGAGCGCACCCGGGCACATATCTGGAAAGCCGGTCTGGTCGCGGCCCTGCTGCCGCTGGCGGCCGGTTCTGCCACCCAGGGCGGTGTACCGTCCAGCGGTACCATCGCCCGCACAGCCGCCGCCATGGCGACGAACCTGCCGCCTGCCCTGCCGCTGCCGGCCGCAGCCACCAGTCTCGACATCGCACGCTTCGAGGCGATTGCCGAAGCGCTCGTCGCCAATGGCCGCATTCCCGGCCTGGCGATGGCGATCGTCAAGGATGGCCGCATCCTCAGCGCGCGTGGTTACGGCATCACCGACACCCGCGCACCGGAGCCGGTGGACGCCCACACGGTGTTCCGCCTGGCCTCGCTGTCGAAGTCCTTCGCCGGCACCATGACCGGGATCCTGGTCAACGACGGCATGCTGCGCTGGGACAGCCGGCTCACCGACTACGTGCCCTCGTTCCGGATGTCGATGCCCGACGCGGCACAGCGGATCACCGTTGCGGACATCCTGAGCCACCGCATGGGCCTGACCCACAATGCGTTCGACCGCGACCTGGAAGGCAATGCGAACTACCACGACCTGACCCTGCGCATGGCCAACGCGCCGATGACCTGCGCGCCGGGCGACTGCTACGCCTACCAGAACGTGGCGTTCAGCCTGATCGGCGACATCGTGTTCGCCACCACCGGCCAGTTCTACAGCGAGGCGGTGGCGCGCCGCATCTTCAAGCCACTGGGCATGAACGACGCCAGCTACGGCCTGGAAGGCATCGAGGCCAGTGCGCGGTGGGCGCGCCCGCACGTGCGCGGACGCGGCGGCTGGGTGTCGCTGACGCCCAAGCCCACCTACTACCGGGTGGCGCCGGCCGCCGGCGTCAACGCCAGCATCAGCGACATGGCGCAATGGCTGCTTGCACACACCGGCCACCGCCCGGAAGTGCTCCCGGCGCCTCTGCTGGCAACCCTGCACACGCCAGTGGTGGCGACGCCCAGCGAGATCCGGGGCGCTTCCTGGCGGCGCAGCCGGCTGACCACTGCCGGCTACGCGCTCGGCTGGCGCGCCTACAACTATTCCGGGCACCAAGTGGTCTTCCACGGTGGCGCTGTGCAGGGCTATCGCGGCGCGATGGCGCTGGTGCCGGAGCAGGACCTGGGCGTGGTGATTCTCTGGAACAGCGAAAGCGCCCTGCCCGGCGGCCTGCTGCCGACCATTCTGGACAATGCCTTGGGGATGAGCGCCGGCCAGTGGCTGGACGACGAAACCCTCGATGGTTCCGAAGACATGCTCTATGCCGACCGCAACGCCACGCCGTCCGGCGCCAGCGCGTCCGCGTCCAAGGCCTCGCCCCCCTGATCCGCGCATAGCCGCGCAAAAAAGAAACCCCTCCCGCCTGGGCAACGGGAAGGGGTCTTCAGGATCTTGCTGACGCCGACGCGGGCAGCGCCCGCGCCGGTCGCGACTTTCTTACAGCGTCGGCACCGGAGCAGCCGGCATCTGCGGAGCAGCGGCAGGCTTGGCCTTCTTGGCAGCAGGCTTCTTCGCAGCCGGCTTCTTGGCAACGGCCTTCTTCGCCGCCGGCTTCTTGGCAACAGCCTTCTTCGCTGCCGGCTTCTTGGCGACGGCCTTCTTCGCCGCCGGCTTCTTGGCGACGGCCTTCTTCGCCGCCGGCTTCTTGGCGACGGCCTTCTTTGCGGCCTTCTTTGCGGCCTTCTTGGCGACCGGCTTCTTGGCAACAGCCTTCTTCGCGACCTTCTTGGCCGCCGGCTTCTTGGCAACGGCCTTCTTCACCGCCTTCTTGGCGGCCGGCTTCTTGGCGACAGCCTTCTTTGCAACCTTCTTGGCCGCCGGCTTCTTGGCGACAGCCTTCTTGGCAACCTTCTTCGCCGCCGGTTTCTTGGCAACGGCTTTCTTCGCAGCTTTCTTAACAGCCATGGGATGGCTCCTCGTCATTGGGTAAATCGGTAAAGCCCAGTTACGAAAGACACCGCAGGTATCGGACCTGCGATCGACCGCCGGCGCGCCAGGCGCACCGGACCGGATGCTGCTTCAATGCCGACGGCAGGCGCCGCATCGAAAAACGACTTTTCCTTGCCACTAAAAAACCTGCGGCGCGATACGCGGCAGGCTTCGAAGTGGACACCTCCGGAACCGGCGAGCCGGCATCCGCGTGAGAGACGGGGCACCTGCATCCACTTTCCGCAGCAGCGGGTGGAGTTGGTTGTGGCGCCGTCAGCTCTTGCGTTCTGCTTGCTCACTTGCTTCTGCAGGAAATGTCTGCTGGGCGAAACCTAATCACGCTTTTTTCTAGTGTCAACAATCTTTCGCGAAGTTTTTTTCCGTGGCGTGCGAGAACGCTGCGCACGTCACCATGTTCACACCGCGTGCGCGCATGCCACCCGCGTGCGCGATGCAATGACACACGCCAGGTGGATGCCACGCACGCAAGCAACGGCGCGGCTTGCAGCGATTCCCCGTGATCCGCACGCGGAGTCACGGACGTCATCGCGCTACTCGCCGGGTGCGCGCGTGCGACGTTCGTCGACAAGACGCGTGCCGTTTCGATTCGACGCCGGATTTCGCGTCGCACAAGTGCGTTTGCGCGAAAACTGCGCGAACTTTCCGCGGCCATCCGCCGCGCGCGCGGCGTTGGCAACGCGCATCGCGCAGGTGTTCGCACTGCGCCGCATGGCCACGACGGCGTCGCGGAAGATGCGCCGGCAACCTGTCGGCGGGCAAGAAAAAAACCCGCGGCGTTTCCGCCGCGGGTTTCCGGGTGCGCGCTGGAAGGGCGATCAGTGCTCTTCGCTTTCCAGCAGCTCCGCGTACTCGTCCGGACCCAGCAGCTCGTTGAGCTGCTCGGCATCGGAAACCTCGACCACGAACAGCCAGCCATCGCCGTAGGCATCCTCGTTGATGGTCTCCGGCTTGTCGGCCAGCGCCTCGTTGACCTCGAGGACCTTGCCGCTGACCGGCGCGTAGACATCGGAAGCCGCCTTCACCGACTCCACCACCGCGCAGGCGTTGCCGGCCTCGACCGTGTCGCCGACGTTGGGCAGCTCGACGTACACCAGGTCGCCGAGCAGGCCCTGGGCGTGATCGGAGATGCCGATGACGGCCCGGCCATTGCCTTCGGCGCGGACCCATTCGTGGGATTTGAGGAACTTGAGATCGCCGGGGATGTCGCTCATCGGGTGGCTCCTGTTGCGCAGTGCGTGGGGGTTGGGGAAGTCTAGCGAAGCGGAGGCGGAAAGGTCAGATGCCGGGCTGCACGGTGTTGTCGCGGACGAACGGGAACTTCACCACCCGCACCGGCACTTCCTTGCCGCGGATGTCCACGCGCACTTCGCCCGGCTCGCCGGCCGGGACTCGGGCGAACGCGATCGCCTTGCCAATGGTCGGCGAGAAGGTGCCGGACAGGATCTCGCCCTCGCCATTGGCGGTCAGCACCTTCTGGCCGTGGCGGAGCACGCCCTTCTCGTCCATCACCAGGCCGATCATCTGGCGCGCGGTGCCGGCCGCCTGCTGGGCCTCCAGCGCGGCGCGACCGATGAAGTCCCGACCTTCGTCCAGCGAGACGGTCCAGGCCAGCGCGGCCTCGAACGGAGTGACGTCCTCGTCCATGTCCTGACCGTACAGGTTCATGCCGGCCTCCAGACGCAGGGTGTCGCGCGCGCCGAGGCCGGCCGGCTTCACGCCTGCCGCCAGCAGCGCGTTCCAGAACGCCACGGTCCGCGCTTCCGGCACGATCACCTCGAAGCCGTCCTCGCCGGTGTAGCCGGTGCGGGCGATGAACACCTCCACACCGTCCACGGTCTGCGCGGCGCGCGCGGAGAAGCGCGCAAGCTTGGAGACCGGCGCGCGGTCGTCCTCGCGCAGCAGGCCGATCACCTTCTCGCGGGCGCTGGGGCCCTGCACGGCGACCATGCCGAACTCGGGGCGCTCCTTCACCTCGACCCCGAACGCCCTGGCCTGCTCGCCGATCCACGCCAGGTCCTTGTCGCGGGTGGAGGCGTTGACCACCAGGCGGAACCATTCCTCGGACAAGAAATAGACGATCAGGTCATCGATCACGCCGCCGCGCTCGTTGAGCATCGCGGTGTACAGCGCCTTGCCCGGCTTCTGCAGCTTGTCGATCGAGTTGGCGACCAGATGGCGCAGGAACTCGCGGGTGCGCGCGCCCTCCAGATCGACCACGGTCATGTGGCTGACGTCGAACATGCCGACCTCGCGCCGCACCTGGTGGTGCTCGTCGAGCTGGGAGCCGTAGTGGATCGGCATGTCCCAGCCGCCGAAATCGACCATCTTGGCGCCGAGCGCGCGATGGGTGTCGTTGAGGATGGTCTTGTTGGTCATGGGGGCAGCCTGCTGCGTGGGGGATGCCATTATCCCAGACGGGTGCGCCCTACGCGCCCGTATGTGGCGCCGGCTCGACCTGCAGGGTCATGGCATCGCCCCCGGTGATGCGCACGCGGGTCCCGGCCGGCAGGTCCGGCCCGGTGACGTTCCAGAAGGCATCGGCGATCTGGACGCGGCCGCGGCCATCGACGATAGCGCGCTCCAGCGTCACCACCTGTCCGACCAGCGCGGCCGTGCGGCGGTTCAGCGCCGGCTGGTCGCTGGGTCGTTCGCTGCTGCGGAACCAGCGCCGATACACCTGGATGGACACGAAGCTGAGCGCGACGAACGCCGCCACCTGCACCAGCAGCGGGATCCCCGGGACCAGCAGCACGCCCAGCAGCACCGCCGCCGCGGCAAATCCCAGCCAGAGCATGAAGGCGCCGGGCGCCATCGCCTCGGCCGCGAACAGCAGCAGCGCGAACGCCGCCCAGGCGAACACGTCCCAGCGCATCGTCAGTTCCCCTGCTTCGCCGGGACCGACGGCTGCTTGGCCATCGCCTCGCGTGCCAGCTCGGCGATGCCGCCCAGCGAGCCGATGATCCCGGACGACTCCATCGGCATCATCACGAACTTCTGGTTCGGCGCCTGCGCCAGCTCCTTGAACGCCTCGATGTACTTCTGCGCCACGAAGTAGTTGATCGCCTGCACGTTGCCGGAGGCGATCGCGTCGGACACCATCTGGGTCGCCTTGGCCTCGGCCTCGGCCAGGCGCTCGCGCGCTTCGGCCTGGCGGAACGCGGCTTCCTTCTGGCCTTCCGCCGACAGGATCGCCGACTGCTTCTCGCCTTCGGCCTTGAGGATCTCGGCCTGGCGGAAGCCCTCGGCCTCCAGGATGTTGGCGCGCTTCTCGCGCTCGGCCTTCATCTGCCGGGCCATCGAATCGACCAGATCGCGCGGCGGCTGGATGTCCTTCAGCTCGATGCGGTTGACCTTCAGGCCCCAGGGATGGGTGGCCTGGTCCACCGCATGCAGCACCTTGGTGTTGATCTCGTCGCGCTTGGACAGCGACTCGTCCAGGTCCATCGAACCGATCGCGGTACGGATGTTGGTCATCACCAGATTGAGGATGGCCACCTCCAGCTGCGCCACTTCGTACGCCGCCTTGGCCGCGTCCAGCACCTGGAAATAGACCACGCCGTCCACCTTCACCACGGCGTTGTCCTTGGTGATGACGTCCTGGCTGGGCACGTCCATCACCTGTTCCATCATGTTGATCTTGCGACCCACGCCGTACACCACCGGCATCAGGAAGTGCAGCCCCGGTTCCATCGTGTGGGTGTAGCGCCCGAACCGCTCCACCGTCCACTGGTAGCCCTGCGGCACCATGCGCACGGTCTTGGACAGCAGGATGATGCCGGCGAGCAGCAGGATCAGAGCAAGTGCGGGTGCCATCGGATGTCCTCCCTGGATGATGCGTCCAGTATAGGTACCCGTGCCCGCAGGTGGGCGCAGCCGCGCAACGGCCGGACCCGTGGCAGGTTCCGGCCATCGCCAATGGCCGGCATTTGAGCCGCCGCGGCCTGCGCCCTATCCTGCCGGCCTACGGGGGAGATGCGTGAACAACATCGGACTGGGACTGCGGGAGTTCTGGCAGCAGCTGCGCGCACCGCCCGACGCGCTGATGCTGGAGCTCGGGGCCGGCGGCGAGCTGCTGGTGGCGAAGCTGCGCGCTGCGCTGTCGCTGGCGCTGCTGCTGCTGCCGCTGGTCAACATCGTCACCGGCGAATACATGCCCACCGAAGGCATCGCCGGGATGTTCGGGGTGATCCTGGCGGTGGCCGCTTCGCAGGTGCTGCTGTTGCTGGCGCGCCAGCAGCGCCGTTTCCGCTGGCTGCCGTGGGTGACCACCAGCTACGACGTCTCGCTGACAACCTTCGTACTGGCGCTGCTGGCACCGTCCTCGCTGGCGGCCAGCCTCAACAGCATGGTGGTGTGGGCGTTCTATCTGGTCGCCGTGTGCATGACCGCCCTGCGTAATGACGGCCGGCTGACGCTCTACACCGGCGCCCTGGCGATGCTGCAGTACGCGGCGCTGGCGGCGGCGGTGTTCGCGCTGGCGCAGACGCCGGAGCAGCTGGCATCGGCCGATTACGGCACCGCCCGCGTGTCCAACGTGCTGCAGCGCGTGATGTTGATCGCCATCGTCACCGCGATCATCGCCGCGGTGGTCTATCGCATGCAGCGGCTGGTGGAACTTTCCGGCAGCGACGGCCTGACCGGACTGCCCAACCGCACGTTGCTGGTGCACCACTTCCCCGCCCTGCTGGAAGGCGCGCGCGAGCACGGCGGTTCCCTCGCGCTGGGCCTGATCAACCTGGACTATTTCCGCCGCATCAACGACGAGGCCGGCCACGCCATCGGCGATCGCGCGCTGCGGCATGCCGTCGGCGTGCTGCGCGAAGGACTGGAGGAAGGCGACCTGCTGGTCCGGCTGGGCGGCGAGGAGTTCGTGCTGTTGATGCCGCTGCCGGCCGGACGTGCGTGGGAGCGGCTGGAAGCATTGCGCCGCGACCTGGCCACCCGGCCGTTCGTGGCCGATGCCGATGCCGATCCGCTGCGGATCACCTTCAGCGCCGGCCTTGCCTGCTGGCCGCAGGATGGCGCCGACCTGTCGCAGATGATGCGGCGCGCCGACCTGCGGCTGTCGCGGGCCAAACTGGAAGGCCGCAACCGGGTGGTGGTGCGCTGACCCGCCACGCCGCTTGCCGGCAATGCCCGCCATGACTAACCTGCGCGCTGCAGGCGCATCCCAGCCGCCTGGCCTGGGAGCCTACGTGAGCCTGAAGCTGCGCCTGACCATCATGAACTTCCTCCAGTTCTTCATCTGGGGGGCGTGGCTGATCACCATCGGCGCGTACTGGTTCCAGCACAAGCAGTGGTCCGGGACCAGCTTCGGCGCGATCTTCTCCACCATGGGCATCTCGGCGCTGTTCATGCCGGCACTGATGGGCGTGGTGGCCGACCGCTGGATCAGCGCGCAGAAGCTCTACGGCGCACTGCACCTGGCTGGTGCGGTGATGCTGTTCCTGGTGCCCACGGTGGACGACCCGCACACCATGTTCTGGGTGATGCTGGCGACGATGATCTGCTACATGCCGACGATCTCGCTGGCGATCGCGGTGGCCTACAACGCGCTCAAGCGCGAGGGGCTGGACGTCGTGCGCGACTATCCGCCAATCCGCGTGTGGGGCACGGTGGGCTTCATCGCCGCCCTGTGGACCACCAGCCTGCTGAAGCTGGAGACCTCGCCCGGCCAGTTCTACATCGCTGCCGCCGCCGCGCTGGTGCTGGGCCTGTACGCCTTCTCCCTGCCGCCCTGCCCGCCGACGCTGGGCAAGGACGCCGGCAAGCGCTCGCTGGTGGACGTGCTGGGGCTGTCCTCCTTCCGCCTGTTCCGCGACCGCAACATGGCGGTGTTCTTCGTGTTCGCGATGCTGCTGGGCGCGGCGCTGCAGCTCACCAACGCCTACGGCGACACCTTCCTGCACGACTTCGCGAACGTCGATGCCTACAAGGACACGCTGGCGGTGCGCTATCCCGCCATCATCATGTCCATCTCGCAGATCAGCGAAACCCTGTTCATCCTCACCATCCCGTTCTTCCTGCGCCGCTTCGGCATCAAGACGGTGATGACGATCAGCATGCTGGCGTGGTTCCTGCGCTTCGGCCTGTTCGCCTACGGCGATCCGGGCGCCGGCCTGTGGATGATCGTGCTGTCGTGCATCGTCTACGGCATGGCGTTCGACTTCTTCAATATCTCCGGCTCGCTGTTCGTGGAACAGCAGGCCGACCCGAAGATCCGCGCCAGCGCGCAGGGCCTGTACATGCTGATGACCAACGGTATCGGCGCGGTGCTCGGCAGCCTGGTGGCTGGCTTCGTGATCGACCATTGGTTCACCGCGCCGGACGGGGTCAAGGACTGGCGGGGCATCTGGACCGCCTTCGCGCTGTACTCGCTGGCGATGGCGGCGGCCTTCGTCCCGTTGTTCAAGCACCGCCACGAGCCGCACCGGGTGGTACCGGCGCACGGTCCGGCCGACGTGGGCAATCCCTGAGCATGGCGCGCGTCCTCGTCATCGGCTCTTTCAACGTCGACCACGTCTGGCGGGTTGCCTCGCTGCCCGCCCCTGGCGCCACCCTGAGCGGCAACTACGCCAGCGGCCCCGGCGGCAAGGGCTTCAACCAGGCCGTTGCCGCCCGCCGTGCCGGCGCGGATACGCGCTTTGCGTGTGCGCTGGGCGAGGACGTGGGCGCGCAACTCGCGCGTACCCTTTGCGCCGCCGACGGGATCGATCTGCACGCCGCGGTGGTCGCCGATCCCACAGGCACCGCCGGCATCTACGTCGATGCGCAGGGCCGCAACTGCATCGTGATCGGTGCCGGCGCGAACGCCGCCCTGGCGCCCGAGCATGTTGCCGGCGCGCTGGGCGACGCAGCGGCCGCCGACCTCGTGCTGGCGCAGCTGGAGTCGCCGCTGGACGCGGTCGCCCGGGCGCTGGATGCGGCCCGTGCCGCCGGCGCCACCGCGATGCTCAACCCGGCACCCGCCAACGTCGCCATCGACGAAACCATGCTGGTGCGGGCCGACATCCTGACCCCGAACGAAACCGAGTTCGCGGCCCTGGTCGGCCGCCACGTGGGCGAGCGCATCGATGCCGATGCGGTGGCCAGCCTCGACCAGCCGCGCCTGCATGCGCTTTGCCGCGAGCTGCTGCCGCACGGCAGCGTCATCGTCACCCTCGGCGCCAGCGGCTGCTTCGTCTCGCACGCCGAGTCGATGCCGCGCGGCGACAGCGCACCCTGCTACCGGGTGTCCGCGGAGCCCGCGCAGGCCATCGACACCACCGGCGCCGGCGATGCCTTCAACGGCGCATTGGCCGCTTCGCTGGTGCAACACCCCGACCGCGCCTTCGTCGAGCACGTGCGCTTCGCATCGCGCTACGCCGCCCGTTCCACCGAGCAGGCCGGCGCCGCACTGGCCATGCCGTACTTGTCCACGCAGGAGATGGCCGGACAGGGCGACGCCTGACCCCGGCGCGCCGCTGGCGCCAGCGCCCGATCCCAGAATTGTCAGGGGTCGGAATCGGAAACCGACTGCTCCGAGAAATGGTGGGTCATGATGGATTCGAACCATCGACCTGCGGGTTGAGTTCGATTCGGAGACCGACTGTTCCGAGGAATGGTGGCCGTGATGGATTCGAACCATCGACCAGCGGGTTGAGTCCAATTCGGAGACCGACTGCTCCGAGGAATGGTGGCCGTGATGGATTCGAACCACCGACCGGCGGGTTGAGTCCGATTCGGAGACCGACTGCTCCGAGGAATGGTGGCCGTGATGGATTCGAACCATCGACCAGCGGGTTGAGTCCGATTCGGAGACCGACTGCTCCGAGGAATGGTGGGCCGTGATGGATTCGAACCATCGACCAGCGGATTAAAAGTCCGATGCTCTACCGACTGAGCTAACGGCCCACGAAAAGAACGCCCGGCGTTGCACCGGGGGGCGCATTCTAACCGATGCCGGCGCCGGCGTAGCGGGTCGGATCGGCGATGCCGGCCTCGGCAAAGCCCTGCGCGCGCAGGCGGCAGGCGTCGCAGTGGCCGCAGGCGCGGCCGTCTGCTTCGGCCTGGTAGCAGCTCACCGTCTGCGAGAAGTCCACGCCCAGGCGCAGGCCCTCGCGGGCGATATCGGCCTTGGACATCCGCATCAGCGGCGCATGCACGCGGAAGCGGCTGCCTTCGACGCCGGCCTTGGTGGCCAGGTTCGCCAGCGCCTCGAAGCCGGCGATGAACTCGGGGCGGCAGTCCGGATAGCCGGAATAGTCCACCGCGTTGACGCCGCAGAACAGGTCGGTGCTTCCCAGCACCTCGGCCCAGCCCAGCGCCACCGACAGCATGATGGTGTTGCGCGCCGGCACGTAGGTGGACGGGATGCCCTCCCCGATCACGTGGCCGTCGGCATCGGTGGGCACGTCGATGTCATCGGTCAGCGCCGACCCACCGATGCTGCGCAGGTCCACGTTGACGGTCTTGTGGGCCACCGCGCCAAGCGCCCGCGCCACCCGCTCGGCGGCGTCCAGCTCGGAGGTGTGGCGCTGGCCGTAGCGCACGCTCAGGGCGTGCGGGGCGAAACCGGCCTCGCGGGCAATGGCCAGTACGACGGCGGAGTCCATGCCGCCCGACACCAGGACGACCGCGGGCTTGGATGATGCGTTCATGTCAGGGTATTGCCTTGTCGTCCTTGCGCCGGTCCGGCGCGGCGCCGGCCTAGCGACCCGGCTCGTCGTTCCACAGCAGCTTGTGCAGCTGCACCTGGAAGCGCACCGGCAGCCGGTCGGCCACGATCCAGTCAGCAAGCTCGCGCGCGCCGACCTGCGAGGCGCTGGGTGAAAACAGCACGTCGCAGATCGCGCACAGGCGGTGCTCGGCGACCACGGTCTTGGCCCAGTCGTAATCCTCGCGCGAGCAGATCACGAATTTGACCTGGTCGTGTGCGGTCAGCAGCGGCAGGTTGCTCCACAGGTTGCGCGCCACCTCGCCCGATCCCGGCGTCTTGATGTCCAGCACGCGCGAGACACGCGGATCGACGCCGGCGATATCGAGCGCGCCGGAAGTTTCCAACGAGACCACGTAACCGGCGTCGCAGAGCTTTTCCAGCAGCTGCAGGCAGCGCTTCTGGGCCAGCGGCTCGCCGCCGGTGACGCAGACGTGGCGCGCCCCGTGCCGGGCGACCTCGGCGAGGATCGCGTCGATCTCCCACCACTGCCCGCCGTGGAAGGCGTAGGCGGTGTCGCAGTACTGGCAGCGGAGCGGGCAGCCGGTCAGGCGCACGAACACGGTGGGCCAGCCGGCATCGCGGGCTTCGCCCTGCAGGGACAGGAAGATCTCGGTGAGCTTGAGGCGCTCGGTCTGGCCCGCCGCCGATGCGGCGGCCGCATCGGCGACGACGTTCATGCGGGCATTCTAGCGGCTGCCGGCCAGCTGCATCGAGCGCAGGCGGTCGTCGGCGATGCGGGCGGCATCGCTGCCCGGGTAGCGTTGGGCCACCTGGCGCAGGGTGTCCATGGCGACTTCGGTCTGCCTCAGCCCGTATTGGGCCAGGCCCAGCTTGAGCAGTGCGCCGGGCGCCTTGTCGTTGCCCGGATAACGGTCCAGCAGGCTGCGGAACTGGTCGGCGGCCAGCGCATAGTTCTGGGTGACGTAATAGCTCTCGCCCAGCCAGTACAGCGCATTCGGAGCCAACTGCCCGGCTGGGAAGGCGGCCAGGAAGTCACGCAGGCGGCGGGCCGACTCGACGTAGTCACCGCTCTTGAGTGCTTCGAAGGCATGGGCGTACGCACCCTGCTCGTTCTGGGTTCCCGCAGCCGGCACCGATGGCGCTGTGGAGGCGGCGGGCATGGGCACCGGTGGCATGGTGGCAGCGGGCTCGGCGGGCGGGGCCGCGGAGGTCGGCGCAGGAGCACCGCCCTCCAGCCGGTCCAGCCGACCGCTCAGGTCCAGATACTGCACGCGCTGGCTCTGCTTCGCCTGCTCCAGTTGTTGCTGCAGCTCTTCGAGCTGGCCGCGCAGCGCCTGCACTTCCGCCTGCAGGGCGGATACCTGGTTGACCAGCGCCACACCGTTCTGGTCGCCGGCGCCGCGGGCTTCAAGCGCCGCGACGCGGTCGGCCAGGCTGGCGCGCTGGGCCATGGCCAGCGGCGATGCCAGAAGCACCGCCGCCGCCACCACGGTCATGCGCAGGCGCATCACTTCTCGCTGTAGACCAGTTCGACGCGGCGGTTCTTCGACCAGCAGTCCTCGCCGGACTCGTTGCAGACCGGGCGCTCTTCGCCGTAGCTGACGACGGTGAGCTGGCTGGCGCTGCCGCCATTGGCCTGCAGCGCGGAGGACACGGCATTGCCGCGGCGCTCGCCCAGGCCCATGTTGTACTCGCGGCTGCCGCGTTCGTCGGCACTGCCTTCCAGGCGCAGGCGCGCGCTCGGACGGTCGCGCAGGTACTTGGCATGGCAGGACATGGCGGCCTGGAACTCCGGCTTCAGCGCATCCTGGTCCAGATCGAAGTACACCACCCGCTGGCGCAGGCAGGCGTCGCTGTCGAGATCGGCCGGCGTGTAGGCACCGGGCGTGGTGCTGGTGACCGGGGCGGTGGTGGCTCCGGAATCGACCGGGGTTTCGGCCGGCGGGGTTTCCTTGACCTTCTTGGAGCAGCCCACCGCCACGGCGGAAGCCAGCACGGCGAGGGTGAGGAAGCGGCCCACGTGCGAAAGCGAAACAGTCATCGGAATATCCTCGTCTTGGGTACGGTGAAGCTGAAGATGAACAGGCAGTCTAGCCGTTTCCGGCGTGACCGTGCCGTGAGTCAGCGCTTGCGGTACGGCGACCAGGCCGGCTCGCGCACGTCGCCATCGCCGAGGGTCAGGCGCTGGCGCACGCGACCGTCTGCGGACACCGCGTAGAGCACGCCGCGGCGGCCTTCGCGGGCTGCGTAGAGCAGCATTGCCCCGTTCGGCGCGAAGCTCGGCGACTCGTCCAGCGAGCCGGGCGAGAGCATGCTCCAGCGCGCACCGCCGGTGCTGCGGTCCATCAGCGCGATGCGGTAGGTATTGCCGGCGCCCTGCGCGGTAGCCAGCTTTTTGTCGTCGGACGACAGCGACGGGCTGGCGTTGTAGCTGCCGTCGAAGCTGACCCGGGTGGCGCTGCCGCCACTGGCCGGCATCTGGTAGATCTGCGGTCGGCCACCACGGTCGGACGTGAAGTAGAGGGTGGCGCCGTCATGGCTCCAGGTCGGCTCGGTGTCGATGCCGAAATGGTTGGTGAGCTGGGTCAGGTGCTTGCTGCCCAGATCCATCACGTAGATGTCGGGGTTGCCGCCCTTGGACAGGGTCATGGCCAGTCGGCCGCCATCCGGCGAGAACGCCGGGGCGCCGTTGATGCCGCGGAAGCTGGTCACCTTGTCGCGGCTGCCGGTGGCGATGTCCTGGATCCAGATCCCTGAGTTGCCGCCCTCGAAGCTGACGTAGGCCAGTCTGCGTCCGTCCGGACTCCACGACGGCGACAACAGCGGCTCGGTGGAATTGACCACGGTGCGGGGGTTGTAGCCATCGGAGTCGGCCACCACCAGCGCATAGCGGGTATTGCGGCCCAGCCCGCTGGCGGTGACGTAGGCAATCCTGGTCCAGAACGCACCCGGCACGCCGAGGATTTTCTCGTAGACCGCGTCGCTGATCTGGTGGGCCACATCGCGCATGGCCCCGGCCGGTGCGCTCAGCGCGAAACCGAGCAGGCGCTCCTGTTTGGCCACGTCGAACAGTTCGTACTCGGTGCGGTAGCCGTCGCCGCCGGGGACGCAACGCCCGATCAGCAGATAGTCCTGTTTGAGCATGCGCCAGGTGGGATAGGCCACCTCGCTGCCCTGGGTGGGGCGCTCCGGCAGGCTGGCGGGGTCGGGACTGCGGAACTGGCCGGAACGGCCGAGATCGGCGCGGACCACCCCACCCACGTCGGTCTCGCCGCAATTGCCGCCGAACGGTACCACCGTGATCGGCAGGGCCGCGGCATTGCCGCCGACGATGTCGATTTCAAGGCTGCGCGACTGCGCCAGCACCGCGCAGGCGGGCAGCAACAGCAGCGGGACAAGCAGGCGGCGGGCGATGCGCTTCATGCGGCCTCACTGGCAGGAACAAGATGAATAGGTTGGACGATCGGGGCGACGGCTGGATGAACGCCGGCGGACTGCGGGAGCTTGCCATGTGCAGGTGCAAGCCGCGGTGACGGTCAACGGTCTTCCGCCACGAAGTTCAGGTCGAGGTTGCGGTTGAACACCGTTTCGAAGCCGGCATAGGGCAGCGGCGAGGCCTTGTAGATGGCGCGCTCCACGGACTGCCGGCCGGCTGCATCGTACGGACACGACGACGACACGCTGACATCGACCACCTCGCCGCCTTGCAGCTGGCGGATGGAGATGCGGCACTTCTGGCCAAGCGCCACGGTTTCCGGACGGATCCACTGGCGCAGGATCGCCTGCTGCAGCGCGGCGGCGTACTTGGCCTGCAGGCTCGGATCGGTGCCGCGGTTGCCGGGCGGCGGCGGCGCGACCGAGGTGCCCGGATTGCGCGCATCGGCCAGCTGCTGGGCGCGCTGCTCGGCCATGCTGCGCTCGCGCGCGGCCTGCTCGCGCAGCCTGCGGATTTCCGCCAGCTGGCGCTGCTTCTCGCGTTCCTGCTCGGCCTGCTTCTTCGCATCCAGTTCGGCCTGGTCGGGCTGCTTGCGCTTCTGCTCCTGCTCGCGCGGCACCTTGGCCACCTGCGGCGACGGCGCATCGCGCTGCACTTTCTCCTGCTCGACCGGGGCGGATTCGGGCACCGGCGGGGGCAGCACCTTCGGCTGCGGCGGGGGCGGCACTTCGTCCGGCACCGGCTCGGGCAGCGGTTCGATTTTCTCCGGCAGCGGCGGCGCGGGCTGCTCCTTGGGCGCGCGCTGGAGTGCACGCTGCATCGATGCGCTGAGGTCGGACACCGCCACCAGGTCGGCTTCGATGGGGTCGCCCTGCGCGGCCTCGGCCACGTTGCGCTGCGACCAGCGCAGGCCGGCGAACATCAGCACGAACAGCAACGCGTGCAGGGCGAGCGCCTGCCCGATCGCAGTCCAGGTGTCGGCGCGCGTCTGCTTCACCCGCGGCCCATCACTTCTTCGGGTCGCCCATCAGCCCGGCGCGCGACACCTTGGCCTGCGTCTGCAGCAGCGACAGCACGGTGTACACGTCCTGGTAGCTGACGTCGCGATCACCGGCCACGTACACCGCCAGCTCCGGATCGGCCTCGACGAACCCACGCACCTTGGCAACCAACTGCTCCGCGTCCACCGCCTGCGGTCGGTCCACGCCTTCGTAGGTCAGCGCCAGCGCGCCGTCCTTGTGGACTTGCACGACCACCGGCTGTTTCTTCTTCTGCTCCAGCGATTTGGCGTCGGCCTGCGGCAGGTTCACGTCCACGCCGACGTTGAGCAGTGGCGCCGTGACCATGAAGATGATCAGCAACACCAGCATCACGTCGATGTAGGGAACGACGTTGATCTCGGCCTTGAGCTTGCGCTTGCGGCCCCGGCGGCCTGCGGTTGCGAGTGCCATGCGCGCCTCAGTCGTCGCCGTGGGTCTGGCGTTGCAGGATCGAGGAGAACTCCTCGCTGAAGGTGTCGTAGCGCACCGCCATGCGTTCGGCGCGGGTGGCGAAGCGGTTGTAGGCCCACACTGCCGGGATCGCCGCGAACAGGCCCATCGCGGTGGCCACCAATGCCTCGGAGATGCCGGGCGCGACGGTGGCGATGGTCGCCTCCTTCATGCTGGCCAGGCCCTGGAACGAGATCATGATGCCCCACACCGTGCCGAACAGGCCGACGTAGGGGCTGATGGAACCGACGTTGGCCAGGAACTCGAGGTTGCGCTCCAAGCCGTCGAGTTCGCGCGAGGATGCCGCGCGCATGCCGCGCTGCGCGCCTTCCAGCTGCATCCGCGCATCCACGCCGCGGCGCTGGCGGATACGGTTGAACTCGCGCATGCCGGCTTCGAAGATCGCCTCCAGGCCTTCCACGTTGCGGTGGCGTTCGGTGGCGGCGGCATAAAGCTTGGCCAGCTCGGTGCCGGACCAGAAGCTTTCCTCGAAGCGGTCGGCCTCGCGCTCGGCGCGGTCCAGCACCCGCTTCTTGCGCAGGATAATCACCCACGACGCCAGCGAGGCCAGCAGCAGCAACAGCATCACCAGCTGTACCGGCAGGCTTGCATGCAGCACCAGTTGCAGGATGTCGATGCCCTGGTCGCCTTGGGCGGCGGCGACCTGCACGCCGGTGTCGGCCAGTTCCACGGTGCCGGCGGCGGCGGTATCGGGCAGCGCCTGCGGCAGCGATTGCAGCATCGTCGATGCGGGCATCAAGGGTTCTCCAACAGCGGCTTGAGTTTCGATGAAAGGGCATCCGGCAACGGGCACGGACGGAAGCTGGAGGCGCGCAACGCGGCGATCTTCACCGAGGCTCCGACCAGCAGCGCGCCGTCGCGCTCGATCCGCTGCGCCAGCACCAGGCTGGCGCCACGGCATTCCAGCAGGTGCACGCTGACCGACAGCTGATCGTCCAGCCGGGCCGGGGCGCGGAAGTCCACGTCCATCGCGCGCACCACGAACACCAGGTCGGCGTCGCGCTTCATCGCGTCCTGGTGCAGGCCAAGCCCGCGCAGCCATTCGCTGCGCGCGCGCTCCATGAAGGCGAGGTACTGCGCGTGGTAGACCACGCCGCCGGCGTCGGTATCTTCCCAGTACACGCGCACCGGCCAGGTGAACGGCTCAGCCATTGTCGGCCTCGAACAGCCCCGGCGTCGCCGCCTTCGGCTTGAAGCCGAGGTGGCGGTACGCCTTCGGGGTGGCCATGCGGCCGCGCGCGGTGCGCACCAGGAAGCCCTGCTGGATCAGGTAGGGCTCGATCACGTCTTCCAGCGTGCCGCGCTCCTCGCTCAGCGCCGCGGCCAGCGACTCCACCCCGACCGGACCGCCGTCGAAGGCATCGATGATGATGCCGAGCATGCGCCGGTCGAGCTCGTCGAAGCCTTCCGGGTCGACCTTCAGCATGTCCATCGCCGCGCGCGCGATGACGGCATCGATCGTGCCGTTGCCCTTGACCTGCGCGTAGTCGCGCACCCGCCGCAGCAGCCGGTTGGCGATGCGCGGGGTGCCGCGCGAACGCCGCGCCAGCTCGCCCGCGCCCTCGGCGTCGCAGGCGATGCCGAGGATCTGCGCGGAGCGGCGCACGATCCGCGCCAGCTCGTCGGCCGAGTAGAACTCCAGCCGCTGGACGATGCCGAAGCGGTCGCGCAGCGGCGCGGTCAGCAGGCCGGCGCGGGTGGTGGCGCCGATCAGGGTGAACGGCGGCAGGTCGAGCTTGATCGAGCGCGCGGCCGGGCCCTCGCCGATCATGATGTCGATCTGGCAGTCCTCCATCGCCGGATAGAGGATTTCCTCGACCACCGGCGACAGGCGATGGATCTCGTCCACGAACAGCACGTCATGCGGCTGCAGGTTGGTCAGCAGCGCGGCCAGGTCGCCGGCCTTCTCGATCACCGGGCCAGAGGTCACGCGCAGGTTGACGCCCAGCTCGTTGGCGATCACGTGGCTGAGCGTGGTCTTGCCGAGACCCGGCGGGCCGAAGATCAGCACATGGTCGAGCGCCTCGCCGCGGCCCTTGGCCGCCTCGATGTAGATCTGCATCTGCTCGCGCACGGGCTGCTGGCCGAGGTATTCGTCGAGCCGCTTGGGGCGGATGCTGGCGTCCAGCGCCTCGTCTTCACGGGTGGCGCCGGCGCCGATGACACGGTCTTCGCTCATGGGCCCATGATCGCACGGGCGGCGATGCCGGCCTACGCCGGACGGTCAGCCGGAAACGCCCGGCTGGCCAGCGCGAACGAATGCAGCCGCGCGGCGTGGTCGAAGATGTTGCCGGTCAGGATCAGCTCGTCCGGGCGGTGCCGGTCGATGAACGCGGCGATGCCCTCGCGCAGGTCGGCGGCATCGCCGACCACGCTGCAGGCCAGCGCCTGCCCGACCATCGCCTTCTCCGCCGGCGACCAGAACGCCTCGATGTCGTCGATCGGCGGCGGCACCAGCCCAACCTCGCCGCGGCGCAGCCGCACGAAGGTCTGCTGCAGGGTGGTGAACAACCGGCCGGCCTCGCCGCGGCTGTCGGCGCCGACCACGTTCAGTGCCAGCATCGCGTAAGGCTGCCTGAGCTGCGCCGACGGACGGAAGTCGCGGCGGTAGAGGGCCAGCGCCTCGGTCATCGC
>JAANMY010000585.1_pt1 | contig 50500 bp, 45 predicted proteins | sample 7279691 | NCBI WGS metagenome assembly JAANMY01 (sample SAMN14094543, study PRJNA606508) | bioreactor metagenome | isolation source: A lab-scale SPAN reactor treating ammonium-rich wastewater day 388 | place: Ireland: Galway | collected 2018-02-07 | reverse complement strand
GTCGTTGACCTGGTTGTTCTCGTAGACCACCTGGCCTCGCACGATGGTGGTTACTGCGCGGCCTTTGAGTTTCTGCCCGTGCCAGGGGCTCCACTTCACCTTGGTCAGCTGCTCTTCGTTGCGGACCACGTGCTCGGCGTTGGCGTCCACCAGCGTGAGGTCGGCGTCATGGCCGATCTCTATGCGGCCTTTGCCTTTCATGGCGTAGGTCCTGGCCGGGTTCTCGCACATCCACTGCGCCACCTGCTCCAGCGTGCAGAAGCCGCGGCTTGACGCGTCAAGGATCAGCGCCAGGGAGTTCTCCACGGCCGGGATGCCCGCCGGCGCCTTCCAGATGTCGCGGCGCTTTTCCTCGAGGGTGTGGGGCGCGTGGTCCGTGGCGATCACGCCGATGCGCCCGTCGCGCAAGGCACGCCACAGGCCTGCATTGTCCTCGCGATACTTCAGGGGCGGGTTCATTTTGGCCAGCGTCCCCAGACGAGCGTAGTCGTCTACGTTCAGCAGCAGGTGGTGCGGCGAAGTTTCGGCCGTGACCAGCGTGTCGCGCGGGATGAACAGTTCGCACTCGCGGGCGCTGCTGACGTGCAGGATGTGCGCGCGGTGGCCATACTTGCGGGCCAGGTTCACGGCGCGGGTGGTGGCGAGGTAGGCGGCCTCGACGTTGCGCCACTCGGTGTAGCCGCGCATGTCGGTGCGGTGGGCGTACTCGGGCTTGTGGGCCTTGAGGTAGGCTTCGTCTTCGCAGTGCAGGGCGATCACGCGGCGCTTGTCGGTCTCGGCGAAGATGCGCTCGAGGGCGGCCATGTCGTCCACCAGCAGGTCACCGGTGCTGGCGCCCATGAACACCTTGATGCCGCACACGCGCTTCACTTCCTGCAGGTCGCGCAAATTCGTGTTCGTCGCGCCGACGAAGAAGCCGTAGTTGACGCGCGACTTCTTCGCCGCCAGGGCCAGCTTGATGTCAACGCCGGCCTGGTTGGTGGCGGGCGGGCTGGTGTTGGGCATTTCCAGGAAGCTGGTCACGCCGCCTTTCGCGCAGGCGCGGGTGGCGGTTTCCAGGTCTTCCTTATGGGTGTTGCCCGGCTCACGGAAATGCACCTGCACATCGATCACGCCCGGGAACAGGTGCAGGCCGCCGGCGTCGATCACACGCGCGCCCGAGGCGTCAACTTTGGGCGCCACAGCCGAGATGTGGGGGCCGTCGGCCCGCACTTCCAGCGCCTGGAAGCGGCCGTTGTGGTAGACCTGCGCCCCGCGGATCACGATGGCAGCCATGGCACCTCCTGTTTCAGACAACGATAAGGAAGGGGCCGCCAATGGAAAGGGACGGCCCAAGGCCGTCCCTTCGTGTGTTACTTGCAGTGGCCTTTGCCCGGGGGCGGACCCTTGGGGGGAGCCTTCGGCGGGCCCGGGGGCTGCTTGCCGCCCTGGCCCTGGCCGCCGCCTTGGCCTTTGCCCTGGCCGCAACCGCTGCCCTGGCCGCCGCCCTGACCTTGGCCGCTGCCTTGGCCTTTACCTTGGCCGCATCCGCCGCCCTGGCCCTGGCCGCCGCCCTGCCCACCGCCCGGCGGCGGGGGAGGAGGCTGCTTGCCCTTGGGCGGCTTGGGGCCCTTCTTCGGGGGCTTGGGAGGCTTGGGCGGTTTCGGACCCTTCTTGGGGGGATCCTTCGGCGGTGGGGGAGGCGGCTCCTCGCCCTTGGGCGGCTCGGCTTCGCCGTCATCCTCTTCGCCTTCGTCTTCACCTTCGTCGTGGTTGCCGTGGCCGTAACCTTTGCCCTGGCCGTGGTCTTCGTGTCCCTTGCCCTGGCCGTGGTCTTCGTGTCCCTTGCCCTGGCCCTTTTCGTGGCCTTTGCCGTGCTCACTGCCCTGGGAAGGGTTGCCGCTCTGTTGAGCGAACAGGGGTGCTGCGCAGAAGGCAGCGAATGCGAGGAGAATCAGGAGTTTCTTCATTGGGTGCTTTCCGGATGCAGGGGTTTGTCGGGGTTCACAAGCTTCACGCACGACACCCCCGGAGTTTCACGGCAATTTCCGGAAAAATATCTGTGACTGTTGCCGCTTGGGTGTTTGCGGCCTGAGGTTTCAGGGCGACTGCAATCGCAGTGGCATTCGCGTCACGCGAATGAGTATCGCGGGCCTCCGGCCCGCGTCGACGGCCGGAGACCGTCGCAACTCATGCGCTGGAAGCGCATGCCACTCGTTCGGAACGTCTCGGACGGCGCACTAAATCCGGAACACTACGCGCGCGATGATGGTTGCCACCGCGCCCGCGATCGCGATGCCGATCCACAGCCAGTCGATTGGCCGGTTCACGGACATTGCTCCGGTTACTTCCAGCACGCCCAGGCCCAGGAAGCCGATCACCGGCCACAGGCGCCACCACTGGATGGGTCGCTTTTCGTTCACACCACCTCCAGCGGGCCGGAGTTGCGCATGCCCACCAGGTCCTTGAAGCCCAGGTGGCGGCACACTTCGTCGGCCAGTTCCTCGGGGTCGGTGCGCGCGTTGATCGCCTTCACGCTGAGGATGCTCTCGATGTAGTGACGGCCGACCTCGTTGTCGGTGGCGGGGCCGCAGATCACGTCGATGCGCTGGCCGCGCTCGTCGAAAATCTTCTTTGCGCCGTAGGCGCCGACGGGGTCGTTGGCGCAGCAGATGTGCATGCTGGTGTGCTTGTACAGCTCGGGGTCTTCGAAGTAGGTGATCACCGAGTAGCCGCCGATGATGCCGTCGCCCAGCTCAAGCAGGATCACGTCGGGCTTGTCTTCCGCCAGGCCGTTGATGATGGTCTTGCTGATGGGCGCGATGCTTTCGAGGCCGGCGGTGCTGGGCAGGCCGGTGTCCACGAAGCTGAGCGTGCGGCGTGCGCCGTGGTCTTCGAAGGAAAAGAGATCGCGCCGCGCGGCCACGCCCGACAGCTTGCCCGCGTTGACGCGCAGGCCGCGCTGGGACAGCAGCTGGCACAGCTCGGCCACGGCCTTGGTTTTGCCGGCGCTCATGCAGGTGCCGCTGACAGCCACGATGGGGATCTTCATCCCGGGCTCGATGCGGTCGTGATCGGCGATGCTGGCGTCCACCAGGTTCAGGATGCGGCCCTTGCGCGCGACCATGCCGACCACCTCGACCTTCAGGGGAGGGCCGAGATCCTTGTTGGCGCTGGTGCACAGGCCGATCACGCCGCCGAGGTTCAGCATGTTGAGCACGTCGCCGGCCTTGATCTGCTCGGGCACCTTGCCGACGTAGCCTTTCAGCGCGTTGCGGGCGCCGAGCGCGCCGATGATGATGTCGTCCTCGAAGATTTTGGCCATGCGGCCTTCCTCGAGCTCGAGCTCGCCGTAGGTGGTTTTTTCACCCAATGCCCGCACAACGATCACGTTGCCGGTCTTGGACTCGAGGTTTTCGGTGACGATGCGCTCTTCCTTGTGCAGGTTGAGGCGGTGCACCACGCTGGCGATTTTGTGGACGCGAATTTCCATGGGCAACTCTCCAAGACTCCACTTGCGAGTCGAACGATCAACTAACAAAGCCTGTGACATGGCGGTTCTCCGGGTTTGAGTTTCGAGCGCGCGGGCGGCTGCTTCCGGGGCGCACTCGAAGAGTTCACACCCGGGCCGCGCACCTCGGTCGTCGGTACTGCCGGTAACCACGAAGGTCCACATCTTGAAGGCAAGTGCTTAACGCCAAGGCGCCAAGAGCGCCACGGCCGCAAGCCGACCCGCATGTCACTTCAGATTCCGTTCCTGTTACCACTTGCTTCCTGTCTGCTGTGTGAAACGAGAAGCTACCCCCAACCATTGATGCCGTGGCGCTCCTGGCGTCTTGGCGTTTTGCAGTTCACTCAGGCAGCCCGTTGGCTGCCCGCTGAAAGCCCTGCTTGAAGGTGACCAAACCGAAGTTCACCACAAGCCCTAATCGCTTTTCCAGGAGTCGCGTATGGGTTAGCGCCTGCGCCTTGTGGATCGGGTGCTTTTCGGCGACGGCTTTGACCTCCACGACGACCAACTCCTCCACCAGAATGTCAGCAGCGTATGTCCGATCAAAACGTAGCTCGTCCCAAACCAACGGCACCGGCACTTCTATTCGTACAGCGAATCCACGCTTCTCTAACTCGTAAGCCAGGATGTCTCTGTACACCGATTCATACAGCCCAGGACCCAGACGCCGATGAATCATCTCACCAACCTCGTAGACGATGGCGGCAATCCTGTCTTCCGGCTCAGTCATGGCTTTCCTTCGCTTCTTCGTTTCTTCGTGTTTACTTCCCGACGTTTCCGTACAGCTTGCTGGGGATGCTTATGATCTTGCCGAAACCGGCGGCGTCCTGGCCGCTCCAGAGGCTGAATTCCTCGCCGTACTTGCCGGCCGCGGCACTCATTAACGAATTGGAACTGGCGACTCCTCCCACACGGAAGCTGCCGTATTTCAGCTCAAGGCTGACCTCGCCGCTGACGCGCTGCTGGCTGTGGGTCAGCATGGCCTCGATGTCGCGCAATGCTGGGTCAAAGGGCTGGCCCTCGTGGATCATCGTGCCGTAAAAGTCGGCCACGTGGTCTTTCCAGAAGCGCTGCCACTTGGTCAGCACCAGCTTCTCCAGCTCGCGGTGCGCTGCAATCAGCATCAGCGCCGCGGGCGCCACGAAGGCCACGCGCCCCTTGATGCCCACGATGGTGTCGCCCAGGTGCACGCCGCGCCCCACGGCGTACTTGATGCCGAGGCTGTTCAGCTTCTCGATCAGCGCCTCGGGGCTCAGCTTCTCGCCGTCCAGCTTGACGGGCACGCCCTGCTCGAACGTGACCTTCACGCTGCGGGGCTTGCTGGCGGGGTCGCTGGCTCCGGCGAGCTCGAACACCTCGTCGGGCACCGTGGTCGCGCTGTCGTGGGTTTCACGGCCGCCGATGGTGATGCCCCACATGCCCGCGTTGATGCTGTACTGCGTGGTCTTGGCGGGAATCTCAAGCCCGTGCTTCGCCAGGTACTCGGTTTCCTGGGCGCGCGTGAACGAGTGCTCGCGCACGGGCGCCAGCATGCGCAGCCCGGGGGCCAGCACGTTCATCGCCACGTCGAAGCGCACCTGGTCGTTGCCCGCGCCGGTGCTGCCGTGGGCCACGGCGGCCGCGTTGCGCTTGACGGCGTACTCGGCCACCATGCTGGCCTGCACCACGCGCTCGGCGGCGACGCACAGGGGGTAGACGCCGCCGCGCATCACGTTGCCGAACAGCATGAATTTCACAAAGCGGTTGAAGACTTCGGACTTGCCGTCCAGCACCACGGGCTTGCCGACGCCGAGTTTCTTGGCGCGCTCCTCGGCGCGCTTGAAGTCCTCGGCCGTGAAGCCGCCGGTGTCGATCATGACGGTCTCGACCGTGTAGTCGTACTCCTCCCGGATGAAGGGGATGCAGAAGGAAGTATCGAGCCCGCCGCTGTAGGCAAGGATGCATGTACCATTTGACATATCGTTCGTGATCGCCTTTCTGAACAGCGAATTACCAATGACCAATTACCAATTGGCGCCTGTTGAATTGGAAATTGGTAATTGGTTATTGGTCATTGTCTTTCCCAAGCCATTGCTTCAACTCTGCCAGCCTTTCCAGTACGCGGGCTTTGGCTGTGCCTGCGTAGACCTGCTTGCGCTCTACCAGTGCTTCCAGGGACAGCTCTTTCAGCAGCTCCGGCTTCAGACGCTTGTCCACCGCCTGTAGATCCTCGGCCGTGAGGTCGGCGAAGCGGATGCCCTTCTGCTCGACGTATTTGACCAGGCGGCCTGTGATGTCGTGGCCGTCGCGGAAGGGCACGCCCTGCAGCACGAGCCAGTCGGCCACGTTCATGGCTTCCATGTAGCCGGCGCCGGAGTCGAGCTGCTGCTGGATGCGCTCGCGGTTGACCTTGAAGTTTTCCTTGCTGAACACCAGCGCCATCACGCGCAGGCAGGCCAGCGTCTGGTCCGTCGCGTCAAACACCGCTTCCTTGTCTTCCTGCAGGTCGCGGTTGTAGGTCATCGGCAGACCTTTAAGCAGCGTGAACAGCGCCATCAGGTGGCCGACCACGCGTCCAGTCTTGCCGCGAATCAGCTCGCAGGCATCGGGGTTGCGCTTCTGAGGCATGATTGACGAGCCGGTGGTGACGGCATCGCCCAGCGTGATGAACCCGAATTCCGCCGTGGACCACAGGATCAGGTCTTCCGAGATGCGTGAGAGATGCGTCATGCACTTGGCGCACGCGTACACCAGGTCCAAGGCAAAGTCGCGGTTGCTGACCGCGTCCATGGAGTTGCGCGACGCTGGCCCGAGTTCCAGGTCATCCGCTATCCGTTGCATGTCTACGCCGAAACTATTGCCGGTGCAGGCGCCGCTTCCCAAAGGTGCTTCCGCGATGCACTCCAAGCCTGCTTCTACATCAAGGTAGTACGCGTCGCGGTAGAGCATCTTGCAGTAGGCCAACAAGTGATGCGCCATTCTTGTTGGCATTGCCCGCTGCAAATGCGTGTAAGCCGGGATCACGACGTCGATGTGTTCTTCCGCCCTGTCGCGGATGTTGTGAAACAGCGTCGATACGGCGGCGTAAACCTCGACCGTTCGGTTCTTGCACCACAGGCGGAAGTCCGTAGCCACCTGGTCATTGCGGCTGCGGCCTGTGTGGAGTTTCTTGCCGGCGTCGCCGATGATCTCCGTCAGGCGCGACTCGATGTTCATGTGGACGTCTTCGAGTTCGACCTTCCACTCGAACTTGCCGCTCTCGATCTCCTGCGCGATCTGCTCGAAACCCTTGCGAATGTCCGCCAGCTCCTGCTCGGTCAAAATGCCGATGCGCTGCAACTCGGCCGCGTAGGCCAGCGAGCCCTGGATGTCCTCGCGCCACAGCCGCTGGTCAAATGACACCGACTGGCTGAATTCCTGCATCAGCTTGTCGGGTTTGCCGCTGAATCTTCCTGCCCACATGGCTCTACTCCCGTAGCGCAGGCGCCTCGCCTGCACCGCCCGGGGGCACCTTGCCCCCGGGAGTGCCGCGGGCGAGGCGCCCGCGGCCTGTGCAGGCATTCCTGAAAGTCATACATGACTTTCAGGCTCATTCGCTCCGCGAATCCTGCGCTACGTCTTCAAGAACAGCTCCGCCGTCTTCTTGTAAATCTGGTAGCCCCGGTACAGCTCTTTCTCTTCCAGATACTCGTCGGCCGCGTGGCTCAGGTGGGGGTAGCCGGGGCCTATGATCAGCCCCTGGGCCTTGTCGTTCCACCAGGCGTCGCTTACGCCGCCGAATGCGCTTACACCCTGCTTGCCGCTGGCGCTGCAGGCGCACTTCACCAGCGCGTCTTCCGCGCTGCGCTTCCACACGCCGAAGCGGGCGCGCTCTTTCTCGACCGTGGTGTGGCTGCTCATCGCCGCCTTGATGCGCCGGATCGTCTCCGCGTTGTCGAGCTGCTCAATGGTGCGGCCGTCGATCACCCACTTCACCTCGCTGGGCACCACGTTGCGGGCGATGCCGCCGTTCACCATGGTGACCGCCAGCGTGGTTCTACCAAGCAGGTCGTCGCGTTCGGTAAAGCCTTCATAAAGCGCCTCAATGGCGAGGATGTCCCGCGCCGCGTGGTAGGCCGCGTTGTCGCCCTGCCAGGGGCGCGCGGCGTGGCTGCTTTTACCGGCCGTGCGCATGTCGAGCTTGAACATGCCGCGCTCGGCCGTGCAGACTTCGCAGTCGGTGGGCTCGCCGGTGATGCAGGCCTCGAACTCGGGAATCTCGGCGCGGAAGATTTCGAAGCCTTCGCCCTGGGTTTCTTCATCACAGGTCGGCGCGAACATCAGCGTGCACTTCGACTCGTCAAACTCGGCGCTGAGCAGCGCGTGGAGCATGCCGATCAGACAGCCGCCGGCGTCGCTGCTGCCGAGGCCGTACACGCGGCCGTTTTCGTGCGCGCCGTCCCAGGGGTCGCGGGTGTAGCCCTTGTTGGGCGGCACGGTGTCGGTGTGGGTGTTGAACAGCAGGCGTTTGTTGCCCGTGCCGCGCCAGGCCAGCAGGTTGCGGCCGGAGTGTTTGAACTGCACGCCGTGTTTCGTGAACTGCTGCTTGAACCATTCGATGACGGCGTGCTCATTGCCCGACACGCGCTGAATGCGCGTGATCTGGCTGAGCGCGTCAGCGAGCTGGTGCTGGGTGAATGTGGCTGTCGTGGGCATGGCGTCCATCCGTTGGGACGCCCAATGCAAAAGCGACGCTGGAAAACGGCGTCGCGGCTTCGGAAGCTATCGCTTCCTCACGCCAGCGCAGTGGAACGTCCCGAGATATCAAAGTGTGAAAGCTGCAACGCCGAACTACTGCGGTCGGCGGCTGATCGGTCGGATCGTGTGCAGCTTGCTCACTTCGTGTTCTCCGGCGCTCGCTCGTCTTCACCCCGAAGACGCGCGGCACTTCCTCTAATGTCCCTCGGCCGAAGCCAAGGCGAATAGAAATAACGCAGATTGGCGCAGATGCAAGGGGAAATCTCCCGGGGAAACACAAGCCCGCCGTGCCAACGGCGGGCTTTGGGTCGATTGGATCTGCTGCGGCCCACGCCTCGGTCCAGCCGGGTGACCAGCGCTTTGGGGCGAGCCATGAGGCTCATTTCGTGGCAGTGCCTTTCGTGCTTTCGTGTTTTTGTGGCCCAGCAAATCGGTCTCACGCCAAGGCGCCAAGACGCCAAGAAAAACAGCAGTTCTTGGCGACTTGGCGCCTCCGCGTGACACCTGCAGTCGTAGTTCTTCGCGGCCTTTGGTGGCGCTTAGCGGTTGCATGCTGCCAGCCGGCACGAACTGCGGATTGGCCACGAAAGCACGAAAACATAAAACAACTGCGCACGAAACAACAGCTCTTATCGGGTTCCTGCACACCGCGGATCAAGACTCCGAATTGGCATCCGGGGCTTCTGTTTCGCTTACTTGTGCTCGGGTTTGCATGCGCCGCAGGCGTTGCAGTCGGCCTGGCCGCGGGCTACGCGCAGGGTCTGCCACACGCGCCAGGCGGCGAAGGCCGCCGCGGCTGTGACGATGGCGATGATGGTGATTGTTTCGAACATCATGCCCCCAACGCGTGCGCCACTTGGAAGGTTACCAGCGCCGCCACGTAGGCCAGGCCGGTCATGTAGGCGAAACTGGCCAGCGGCCACTTCCATGAGTTGGTTTCGCGCCGCATCACCGCCAGTGTGGCCGCGCACTGGGCGCACAGGGCGAAGAACACCATGATCGACAGACCGGTGGCGAGGCTGAACAGCTTGCTGCCGTCGGGGCGCGTGGCGTTCTGTACCACTTCACGCAGGGTCTGCGATTCTTCGTCTTCCTCGCTGCCCAGGTTGAAGATCGTGCCCAGGGTGGCCACGATCACCTCGCGCGCGGGGAAGCTGGCAATCGCAGCCATGCCGATGCGCCAGTCCCAGCCCAGGGGCTCCACGGCCGGCTCGATCACGTGGCCCATGCGGCCGAGGATGCTGTTTTCCAGGTGCTCGCCGGCGCGGCGGTTTTCGATCTCGGAGCGCTGCTCCTCGAGCTTCAGCCAGTTCTCGTAATCCGTAAACGCAGCCGGGTGTTTGGCCGCCAGTTCGGCGATTTCGGCTTCACGCTGCTTGTCGGACTCGGCCGTGGCGGCCTCGACCTCGGGCTCTTCGCCCTCGAGCCCGGCCGTGCGTTCTTCGTGCGCGTCGTCGATGGCCTTGAATTGCGCGAGCGCAGACTCGATGTCGGCCTCAGGGTCGAAGCTGACAACGGCTTCGCTGTACGCGCCTTCCGCGGCGGCGATCGCCGCGTCGTGCTTGTCGTCAATCTCCGCGCCGCGCGGGAAGTAGCCGGCCGCCCACACCAGCACTGACACGGCCAGGATGATGGTGCCCGCGCGGCGCACGAAGCTGCCGCCGCGCTCCCACAACACGCGGCCGACGGCCTTGGGGCGCGGCATCTTGTAGCTGGGCAGCTCCAGCAGGAAGGGCGTTACTTTCGACTTGAGGATGCCCTTCTTCAGCACCAGCGCGGTGGGAATCGCGAACAGCACGCCCACCCAGTACATGGCGAACAGCACCAGGCCCTGCAGCTCGAGAAAACCCAGCAGCTTGATCTGCGGCACGAAGGCCGCGATGAACAGGGTGTAAACCGGCAGGCGCGCGCTGCAGCTCATGAAGGGCGCCAGGAAAATGGTGGTCAGGCGCGTGTTGCGGTCCTCAATCACGCGCGCACCCATGATGCCCGGGATGTTGCAGGCGAAACTGCTGAGCAGCGGGATGAAGGCCTTGCCCGACAGGCCGAAGCGCGACATCAGCCGGTCCATCAGGAAGGCCGCGCGCGACATGTAGCCCAGGTCTTCGAGGATCGCGATGAACAGGAACAGGATCAGGATCTGGGGCAGGAAGATCAGCACGCCGCCGACGCCGGCGATCACGCCGTCCACCACCAGCGACTTGAGCGCGCCCTCGCCCATCATGCCGCCGACCCAGTCGCCCAGGGCGCCGAAGCCGCCGTCGATGGTGTCCATCAATGGTCCCGACCAGCTGTAGATGCTCTGGAAAATCAGGCCCATCACCACGATGAACACCAGGCTGCCCCACAACTTGTGGGTCAAAATGCCGTCCACCACGTCGGTGCGTGTGCGGCCCTCGCGCGCCTCGGCCTGCTTGACCTCGCGCATCCACTGGCCGATCGCGCCGTAGCGCGTCTGGGCCTCGAGCATGCTGAGGCTGCGGCCGGCGGCCGCGCGCTCGCGGATTTCGAAGAACTTGCGTGTCCACTCCTCGCCGCCGACTTCTTCGCACTCGTCGAAGAACGGCCCGGCGCCGTCCACCAGCAGGCGCAGGGCCTCGGGGCGGGTGGGGGTGAAGCCGAGTTTGACGCCAAGGTCAAGCAGCTCGGCGTGCAGGGTGTCCACGCCGCGCTTGAAGTCGTCGGGATATGAGAGTTCGAGCTTCTTGCCCGGGTGGTGCAGGGCGCGGTGCAGGGTGCCCTTGAGCTCGTCGATGCCCTTGCCCTTGGGCGCGTTCACCACCACCACCGGCACGCCCAGGGTCTTCGACAGCTTCTCGGTGTCGATCTTGATGCCGCGCGACTCGGCCACGTCCAGCATGGTCAGCGCCACCACGGCGGGCAGGCCGAACTCCAGCACCTGGGTGCCGATGTACAGGTTGCGGTCAAGGCTTGACGCGTCAAGGACGATCACCACGCCGTCCGGTTTCGGCGTGCCCTCGATGCGCCCCAGCAGGGCGTCGGTGGCCACCCGCTCGTCGGGCGAGCGCGCGGCCAGGCTGTAGGTGCCGGGCAGGTCGATGATGGTGAACTCGGAGTTCTCGAAGCGCGTGGTGCCGATTTTGGCCTCGACCGTCACGCCCGGGAAGTTGGCGATCTTCTGGCGCGCGCCTGTCAGCGCATTGAACAGGCTGCTCTTGCCCGTGTTGGGGTTGCCCATCAGGGCGATCGCGTGCCGGTCATGGCGCGCGTGCCCCTCGTGGCGCGTGCTGGTTGAGGCTTCCGTCATGCCCGCTCCACGGTCACGTGTGCGGCCTCGGCCTTGCGCAAGCTCAGGCTGTAGCCCATCACCTTGATTTCCATGGGGTCGCCCAGCGGCGCGAAGCGCACGACCTTGACCTCGATGCCGGGCAGCACGCCCATTTCCAGCAGGCGCTGCTGCAGGGCGGGCTCGCCGCCCACGTCAAGCACGGTGCCGGATGCGCCCGCGGGCAGTTTGTCTAGGGTCTGGCTGGACATCGCAATCTCAGGCTATCGGCCGCACGTACACCCGGGTGAGCAGTTCACCGGAAAGTGCGAAGCGAGAGTCACCGACGCTGAGGATGGCTGGGTCGCCCTGGCGCACGATGGAAACGCGTTTGCCGGGGCAGATGCCGAGTTCACACATGCGTTTGACGCTGCCTTCGGAATCGAGCAGTTCCACGACCTCGAGGACGCCGTCTTGTGGGGTGAAGGTGGAGAGCGGAGCTGTGGGCTGCTGAGTCTTCATCATTGCACTGTTCCGGGTGGCACCCGCGTGCCACTAATCTTGAAACTCATTCTCAATATAACCTGGACGCCGCCGTGCGCAAGTGTGCCGCGGCCGAGCGTCCGGCGCAATATTGCAAGCTACTTGCATAAAGCCGTGCCCCCGCTTAGCATCCCCGCCCTGTCTGGAACGAAGTGACTCACCATGCGCATCCCCGTCCTGCTGAGCCTTGCCGTTACGCTGCTCCTGGCCGCCTGTGGCTCCGGTCACGAAGCTCGCGGCCTGAAAGAGGGCGAAAAGCTGCGTGTGATGGCAAGCACGCCGCACCTCGCCAGCCTGGCCATGGCGATTGCCGGCGACGCGGCCGCGGTCGAGATGCTGCCCGGCGAAAACAACAACCCCCACGAGTACGAGCCCACCATCGCCGACCGCCGCCGCCTGCAGGAAGCGCACCTGCTGCTGGTCAACGGACTGGCGCTTGAGCCTTACGACGCGGCCAAGCTGGCCGAGGCGGCCGGCGTGACGCTGGTGGATTGCTCGAAGGGCATCCCGGAAGACCGCCTGCTGGGGGAAGAAGAAGAGGAAGAAGAGCACGACCGCGATCACGGTCACGACCACGGCGCCCACAACCCGCACGTGTGGCTGAGCGTCGAGGGGGCAAGCGCGCAGGCCGACGCCATCGCGGAAGCCATGGCCGGCTTCGACAGCGCAAACGCCGAGGGCTACCGCAACCGCGCGGCCGAACTGAAAAAGCGCCTGGCCGCCCTGCGTGACGAGTACGCGCCGAAGCTCAAGGCGTTGAAGAAGAACCGCTTCGTTTCGAACCACGATGCCTTCCCGTATTTCGCGCGCGAGTTCGGCCTGCAGCAGGTGGGCGTGATCCAGCGCAACCCCGGCGACAACCCAACCGTGGAAGAGCGCCGCGAAATCGAGGCCATGCTGAAAGACGGCCGCGCGCAGGCGATTTTCATGGAGCCGGGCTTCGACGATTCTGCTGCACGCGCGATTGCCGAAAGCGCAGGATTACCGCTGGCCACGCTGGACCCCTTCGGCGTGGGCAAGCCCGCGCCCGACGCCCTTGAGCGCGTGCTGCGCGCCAACCTCGACACGGTGCTGAAAACCCTTGGCGACTGAACCACTGCTGAAGTGCGAGCACGTCACCGTCTCGGCCGGCGGGCGCAAGCTCGTGGAGGACGTGAGCCTGGCGCTGCCGCGCGGGCAGCTGGTGGCGCTGATCGGCCCCAACGGCGCCGGCAAGACCACGCTGCTGCGCGCGATCCTGAAACTGATCAAGTACGACGGGCGCATCGAGATCAACGGCCGCATCGGCTACGTGCCGCAGCGCCTGCAGTACGACCGCACGCTGCCGATGACGGTGCTGGAGTTCATGGCCCTCACCCTGCAGAAGCGGCCGGTGGCGTTCGGCGTGGCGGGGCGGGTGAAGGCGCGGGTGCAGGAGCTGCTGGAGAGCGTGGGCGCGGCGCGGCTGGCGCGCTCGATGATCGGCGGCCTGTCGGGCGGCGAGCTGCAGCGCGTGATGCTGGCCAGCGCATTGCAGGACCAGCCGGAGCTGCTGCTGCTGGATGAGCCAGCGGCCGGCGTGGACATCGAGGGCGAAGCGACGTTCACGGAGCTGATCCTGCACCAGGTGCGCGAGCACAACACCACGGTGGTGCTGGTGAGCCACGACCTGAGCGTAGTCTCGGACATCACCGACCAGGTGGTGTGCCTGAACCGCACGCTCAAGTGCGTGGGCAGCGCGAAGGACCTGCTGACAGCGGAAACCATCGCCGAGGTGTTCGGCGGCCACAAGGCAGTGTACGGGCATCACCACCATTGAGTTGTCGGTTGTCGGTTGTCAGTTGTTAGAGAATGCACACTGACAACCGACAACCGACAACTGACAACCGACAACTGACAACCGACAACTGACAACCGACAACTGACAACCGACAACTGACAACCGACAACTGACAACCGACAACTGACAACCGACAACTATGTTTGACGTGGTCTCCAACTACTTCACCAACGACTGGCAGGCGTTGATCCTGGTCAGCGTGGTGTGCGCGTGCCTTACCACCGGGGTGCTGAGCCCCATCGTGGTCAGCAGCCGGCTGGCGTTCTTCAGCGACGCCGTGGCGCACAGCACGCTGGCTGGCGTGGCGCTGGGGTTGCTGCTTTCGCTGGACAACCCGCTGACCCTGATGGTGGGCGTGGCGATCGTGGTGGCGCTGATCATTGCCTCGCTGCGGCAGGTCACCACGCTGGGCCTCGACACCCTGCTGGGCGTGGCCATGGCGGGCTCGCTGGCCGCGGGCCTGCTGATGTACCACGCCGCGGAGAAAGGCTACGCCGGCCTGCACAACTATCTTTTCGGCCAGGTGGCGCTGCTGGGTCCGACCGACATGTGGGCGCTGGTCGCGTGCGCGGTGGTGGCTGTGGTGGTGGGGGCGCGCTGGGGCAACCGGTTTTTCCTGCTGGCGGTGTCCCGCCCGCTGGCACAGGCGCGCGGCGTGCCGGTGGCGCGCTATGAGTTCCTGCTGATCGTGCTGCTGGGCCTGGTGGTCAGCCTGAGCGTGCGGGCGGTTGGCCTGCTGCTGGTGAACGCGCTGCTGATCGTGCCGGCCGCCACCAGCCGCAACCTGGCGCGCAGCGTGCGGGGGATGTTCTGGGGCTCGGTAGGGGTGGCGCTGTTCTCCGGGCTGTGCGGGCTGTTCGTGGGGGATTACCTGCTGCTGCCGCCGGCGCCGGCGATCGTGGTGGTGGCGGTGCTGCTGTTCATTGTTTCGCAGGCGTTGCGCCCTCTGCTGGGGCATCATGTGGCGGAAGCCTGATCCGCGGCGTAGACTCAGGGCATGGCGGAAGAGACCAGGCGCGTACCCGCTTTCCTTTCCGGGCCGACCACGGCCACGGCGGTGCTGCTGCCGATGCGGCTGTACGCGGGCTACTGGTGGCTGAAGCTGGGGCTGGGCAAGCTTTCCGACGGCTGGCTGGCGACGGACCAGCAGCCCTTGAGCGAGGCCATCAGGGGCATGCACCCGCCGGACTGGTTTGCCGTCACCTTCGTTGATGCAGCCAACGAGAACGTCTACCTGTTCCAGTGGCTGATCGTGCTGTCCGAACTGCTGTTCGGCGCGATGATGCTGGCCGGCGCGGCCACCCGCGTGGCGGGCGTGGCGCTGGCGGTGATGGCGCTGATCGGTTTCATCGCCGCGGGCCATGATTTCGGCTCGTGGTTCATACCCATGGTGCTGATGTCGCTGACGCTGGCCGTGGCCGCCGCCGGCCGTTACCTGGGCATTGATGCCATCCTGCGCGCGCGGATGGTGAAGGTGCCGTTGTTCTAGAGATCAGAGGTTAGAGGTCAGAGGTCAAAGGTCAGAGGTCAAAGGTCAGAGGTCAGAGTTCAGAGGTCAGGGAAGTGCATGTAGCGGGTTGTACCATTGGCGGATGTACCTTCAGACTTGATCCGCAGCAGCAAGCTGTTTTTCCTGTCCTCTAACCTCTGACCTCTGTCCTCTGACCACTCGGAACACACCATGCAGGAATTGTCGCCAAAAGCTCGATTTGACGCGCTTGCCAGTGTGCTGCAGTTTGAGCCCGCGCAGGTGGACGCTATCCGCCACAGCATCAACCACCTGCTGAAAGAAGTGAGCGAGCTGGTGCGCATGGTCAACGAGGCCATGACCAGCAAAGGCGCGCCGCAGGTGATCGGCGACCTGGGTGGTGAATCGCGCGAAAAGCTGCAGAGCCTGCTGGCCAGCTTCATCATGCGCACCATCAACTGCAACTACGACGAAGACTTCTGCAACTACGCCGTCGAGATCAGCCACTCCGAAGACGTGCCGCCCAGCCTGTTCCCGCTCGGGCTAAGCCTGGCCAACGACTTCGTGGCCCAGACACTGCCCGCTGCCGTGGACGACCCGGAGCGCCTGGCGAACATGCTGTCGGCCTGGAACCGCCTGACATCCGTGCTGCGCGAGTTGACACGCAAGCAGGCGTGACACGGCCGTCCCGGCCGTGTCACTTTCACTTCCAGCCGTGGCTTTCGCGGCCGGGCAGTGATGCCACCACCTCGGCGATGATGGAGACGGCGATCTCGGCCGGCGTCTGGGCGCCGATGCTGATGCCCACGGGGCACTTCACGCGCGCCCATTGCTCGGGGCTTACGCCGCGCTCCTGCGCGATCTGGCCCATCTTCGCGAACTTGGGGCGGCTGCCGATCACGCCGAACTTCACGTCGGCGGGCAGCCTGGCCAGGCCGTTGATCACCCCCTCCAGGTCGAACTCGGAGTTGTAGCCCAGGCCCACCACATGGCTGAAACCGGGCAGGTCTTTACGCGTCAAGTATTCGGCGCCGCGCGACTGCACGACGTCGAGCGCGCCGGGGAAGTCTGCCGGGTTTGAAAACTCGGCGCGGTCGTCCAGCACCACGTAGGGGTACTCGAGCAGATGGCAGAGTTGCGCGACGGCGCGAGACACGTGGCCGCCGCCGAGCAGCAGCAGGCAGGGCTTTTCCATGAACACCTCGATGAACACTTCGTTGGTTCCGCCGCACAGGGACTTCACCAGGTTGCCGGGGCGGCTGGTCAACTCGTAGTGCACGGTGCGGCTGCGCCCTTCGGCCATGGCTTCGCGCGCCTGCGCGATCATCTGGCGTTCGGCGTCGCCGCCGCCGATGGTGCCGACGGTTTCGCCGCTGTCCGTCACCAGCAGCTTGAAGCCGGACTTGCCCGGGCTAGAGCCCTTTACCTTCACCAGGTGCACAAGCGCAAACTTCCGGTTGGCCCGGAGCAGTTGAGATGCTCGGTTGAACACGTCCTGGAGCATGGCTGTTGGCTGATAGCTGTTAGCTGCTGGCCACTGAAACACCGACGACGAAGCTAACAGCTAACAGCCAATAACCAATAACCAATAGCTAGGCGCTGCGAAGCGCCGCCTCGTACTCCTCCGGCGTGTCGATGTCGGTCAGTACTCCGGGGTTGTCGGTGGGGACTTCCTTCACTTGTGTCGGGTTGTCCTCGATCACCTTGCGGGCGGTCTCGCCCTCCTTCAGTTCCATGAACGGCTGGCGGAAGCCGATGTCCACCAGCATCGGGTGGCCGCGCTCGCCCCGATAGGTCGGCATGAAAATGCGCATCAGGCTGGCGCGCCAGCCCGCGTAGGTTTCGATCAGCGCGCGCACGTCGCCGGCCTCGACCAGCGGGCAGTCCACGGGCCACACCAGGCAGCAGTCGGTACTGAAATCCAGGTTCTGCATGCCCAGCTGGATGCTGGAAACCTGGCCGCGGGCGGGCTCAGTGTTCACCAGCACTGTCACCCCTTCCAGCCTGGCGCCCTGGCGGATCGCCTCCGCGTCCTTGCCCAGCACCACGAACAGCTTGCTGCAGCCGCCCTGGCGCGCGGTCTCCAGCACGTGCTCGATCAGCGGACGGCCGTGCCAGTCCAGCAGCGCCTTGGGAGTGCCCATGCGCGAGGAGTCCCCGGCGGCCAGGATGATGGCGGCGGCAGTGATGGGCGGATTGGTCATGGCTGCAGGATAGGTTGCGCCCGCGCCCGGGCCAACGCTAGTCCGGCGTCCGGCGATTTCTCCGCCAGTTGCACCCTGTCGTGAAGTGCAAACCGCGAAGCGCCGCCAAGGGCCGCCAAGTTACAGGCCTTAGCGGCTTCGCGGTTGCAGCTCGTTTCCAACTGCAAACAGGCCACGAAAACACCAAGGCACAAAAAACTGCACACGAAAATCAGCAGATAGTTTTTGTGGCAGGACCTTTTGTGATTTTGTGCTTTCGTGGCCCATTGACGCGAAGGACGCGAAGAACTGCGGGGCCGCGCCAGGCTGCGCGATGCACTGCTTCGCGGTCCTTGGCGGCGCTTCGCGGTTACCGCGTCGTTCAACATCTTCGACTGTCGCGGCACCTGGTTGGTGGCGTATCAGTCCGGCTTCTTGCCTGAGGGCATGAAGGTCTTGGACGAGGCGGAGAAGGTGACCTTCCAGCGGTTGCGCTCCTGCACGCAGACCACCAGTTCTTCGGCCTGCACCGGCTTGTCGTCGATTTCGCGCGTGATCAGCACGGCCACCTTGGCTCGGTTGCCGTCCAGTTCCGTGCCGACGATCTTGAACTCCTCGATGTTGCTGTCGTCCCAGCGGTTGTAGTCGAGGCGGTCGTCGATTTTCTGGAAGCTCTCGCCCTCGGCGCGCGTGATGGCCTTGTAGATGTCTTCGCGGTCGCCGGATTGCAGCGCTTCAAGGAACATGGTTGCCGCCTGCTCGGGCGACTCGGCGCCTTCGTCACCGCCACAGGCGGCCAGCAGCAGGCAGATCAGCAGCAGGGCGCAGGTGTTTTTCATAGCCCAAGTGTAGATCGGGTAGACGCCGCGGAAACGGAAGAAGGCGGGGCCCGTGAGCCCCGCCTTGCCTATTCGCGATTGCGCCGGCGCGATTCGCGCTACTTCTTGAACATCTCTTCCAGCTTGGCCTTCTGGTACTCCTCGCTCTTCTTGTCGCTGAGCTTCCAGCCGCCGTCTTCTTCAACGATCACCATCTTCATGTCGAAGCTTTTCCCGTTCTCCTTGTCTTTCATGCTCATCACCGCCAGGGTCCAGTTGCCGTCTTTTTCGATCGACTTGAACGACATCTCGGTCTGCATCTCCTTGCCTTCCTGCTTGCGCTTCTCGTTGGACTTCTTCCATTCCTCGCGCGCCTTTTCGCGCTCCGCGGCGACGAAGCAGTCCGCGGCGGCGTCCACGTCTTCCGCGTTCATGGCCTTCACGAAATTCTGGGCGGTGGCTTCGGGCGTGCTGTAGTCGGCGCCGCACGCGCTGAACGTGAGCAGGCAGGCAAGCAGCATGGCGAACGACACGTAGCGGGTCATGGTCTTCTCCGGTTCAAGTATGTGAGCGAAGTCAAATGAGCAAGGCAGGATGCCGGGGCACCCTGCCTCAAGCAATCTCAATTCAGCCAAACTTTAGCCCGGCAGCATGATCGACAGGCCGCCGTCCACGATGAAGGTGTGGCCGTGGACCATGCTGGTGTACTCGCTGCACATCAGCATCACGGCGTCGGCGACGTTTTCGGGCGTTACCAGCTTCTTGGCCGGCATCCACTGCAGCGATTCCTCGATCATCGCCTCGCGGTTGGGGAAGTGCTTCAGCGCGTCGGTGTCCACCACGCTGGCGCTGACTGCGTTCACGTTGATGCCCTGGCTGGCGTACTCCACGCACAGGTGGCGCACCAGGCTCTCCAGCGCGCCCTTGGAAGCGCCCACCGCCGCGTAGTTCTGGAAGGCGCGGATGCTGCCCAGGCTGCTGACGGCGATGATGCGGCCGTTGCCCTTCATTAAAGGAATGGCATGGCGCGAGAGGGGCAGCAACGCGTAGGCGTTGATGTCCATGGTCCATTGCCAGTGATGGTGCGTGAGTTCGCGGCTGGGCTTCAGCACGCCCGAGGCCGCGTTGCTGATCAGGAAGTTCAGGCCGCCCCACTTGTCGCCGATTTCCGAGAACATCTTCTGGATGTCCTCATCCTTGGCGACGTTGCCTTTCAGCAACAGCGGCTCTTTGCCGCCCGAGGCGTCCATGATCGCGGCGCGGGCCTCATCGGCCGCGGAGCGGTTACGCAGGTAGTTGACGGCGACGTCGGCGCCGGCCTTGGCCATTTTGACGGCCACGCAAAGACCGATACCGCGCGTGCCGCCCGTGATGAAAACCTTTTTGCCGGCGAAATCGAACATAGCGGCTTCCAGAACTGCTTTCACCCTCTGCCAGTGGGCGGTATAAACAAGCGACGGAGTCTACCAACCGCCGCGCCAGACTACATAGCAACGCGTGCGGATTGTAGGAAGGTTGTAACCCATGGGCAAACCCGTGCTAGTCAGTTTGTTGGCGGCGGTGCTGTTTTTCTGCACGACCCGCCCCGGAACTGCCCAGCAGGCGGACCCGAAGCCCGAGGCCAGGCCGGCCTGGAGCTTCACCCCCGGCAAGTTCCTGACCGCCGATGACTACGAGCACCTGCAGGCCGCCCTGGACTGCATCAATCTGAAACCCGAAGACCTCAACTACCAGAAGAAGCACCGCCCCGACGACATCCTGCGCATCAGCATCTGTGACAAGGCCCTCGACGACCCGCTCGCCGTGCCCGGCATGGCCGAGAAAGCCGCAGACAAATTCGGCAGCAAGTCAGCCCCCACACACCGCTGCATGCACGCCACAAGGCTGCTTGACCTGCCGGAGACGCGCTGGACCGCGGATGAGTTGCAGAAGGACACCGAGCCGTTGGCAAAGCTATACGACAAACGTAAGGAGGCCGGGCTTGATCCCCGGAAGAAGTGGACAGAGCAGGAGAAAGCCGACTCTTCTGACAAGGTCAAGAAGATCGACGGCGAAATAGACGCGTACCAGGCGACACAGTTTTATGGCGGTACCGAAGTAAAGGAGCTGTTTCGCGCGGAGCACACCTACGGAGTTACAAGTTGGAACACGGGCCGATTTCTGGCCGGCTCTCTGGGAACAATCAGCCGCAAGCGCGAACTCGAGCCTGCGGATGCCCGTCACCTGGCAGTTGTGTTGCCGCAGTACAGTGTCGAGGCACCGCAGGGATTGCCGGGCGGTGAGGAGATTCAGCAAGATCCGCGAAGCTTGTTCGATGTGGCAGCCTTGGCTGACCTGGAGCCGATCATCATTGCCGGCAATCGTCTGAGCGCGCAGCTTGGACAGATTGCCCGAGACTTGCTCGTTCGTGAGGAAGACCGGGTCACCTATCTCGGCGACAAAACCGATGCGGTCCCGGGAGTCAGCGGCGGGATCATGGGTGCATGGCAGGGCCCGTGGGGCAAGGTGGTGATCGGCGGGACCGGGCCCAACACCTACGAGGGCGACGATTTCATCGGCATCATCGACCTGGGCGGCGACGATGTTTATCGCGGCCGTGTGGCTTGCGGCATCGGCCTTGAAGGCCACGCGCCGATCAGCTTCGTGCTCGATCTCTCGGGCAACGACCGCTACGAGGGCGGCGATTTCACCCAGGGCTTCGGCTTCCTCGGCGTCGGCATCCTGCACGACCTGGGCGCCGGCAACGACTACTACTCGGCCGGCTTCTGCGCCCAGGGCTGCGGCCTGTGCGGCTATGGCGAGCTCTACGACGACGGCGGCAACGACCAGTACCGCGCCGACAGCGGCGCCCAGGGCGCGGGCTGCTTCGGCTACGGCCAGCTCACGGACGTGGCCGGCAACGACACCTACTACGGCGCGCGCTATGTGCAGGGCTTCGCGCAGGTGATGGGCGTCGGCGTTTTGACCGACGGGGCCGGCAACGACAGCTACTACGCGGGCGGTAAGTACCTGCACCAGCCGCTCTGGAACGACCACTACCAGAGCCTCAGCCAGGGCTTCAGCATCGGCAACCGCAACGACGCGGGCGTGGGCACCGGCGGCGGCGTGGCGCTGCTGCTGGATGAAGGCGACGGCAACGATTTCTACAGCGCCGACATCTACGGCCAGGGCAGCAGCTACTGGTACAGCCTGGGCTTCCTGGTCGATACCGGCGGCAACGACGTCTACACGCTGGGCCAGTACGGGCAGGGCGCGGGCATTCACCTCAGTGCCGCCGGCCTGTTCGACCTGAAGGGCAACGACGCCTACACCATGACCATCGGGCTGGGGCAGGGCGCCGCCCACGACTGGGCCGTGGGCTGGCAGATCGACCGCGCCGGCAACGACGTGTACCAGGGCAACGGCCAGGGCATGGGGCTGAACTTCAGCGTCGGCATTCTGCTCGACTGCGCGGGCGACGACAGCCACAGCGCGATCGGTGACGGCAGCATCGGCAAGGGCAGCAACAACGACATCAGCCTGCTGCTTGACCTCGCGGGCAGCGACACCTACGGGCCCAAAGAGATCAAGGACGCGCAGTTCACGCGCCGCGGCAACCACCAGCTGGTGTACGACGTGCCGCCGGGCTGGTTCCCGGGCATTGACACGTCAACGCTTCCCACGAAGCAGGACCCCGCGCCGGAACGCGCCACCGTGCAGCATATCCTGATCGCCTGGGACGGCGCCGGCGTGGACACCCAGAAAGCAGCCCGCAGCAAGGAACAGGCGGAGACCCTGGCGCGCCAGGTGCTGAAACAGGCCCGCACCAGGGGTGCGGACTGGAAGCAGCTTCAGGTCGATTACAACGAGGATTGCGGCGCCAACCCGGACGGCACCACCAACACCCATAACAGCTACACGGCCGAGCCCGAGGCCCGGCTGGTGAAGCCGTTCAAAGACCTCGCGCTCAGCCTGGGCGTGGGCCAGATCGACATCTGCGAAAGCAGGTTCGGCTTCCATATCATCAAGCGCATTGAGTAACGGAGCGCGGACGTCCCGTCCGCATGGGGCCGAAGGCCCGCGTTTCCAGCGGGACTCAACTGCTTCAGCGCGACGACGCGACGAACGCGAAGGCCGCGACGAAGGTACTGCAGGGCTGAAAGCCGGCTGGCCGATTGAGGCCCTGCCGGTCCCCAACAGATTCGTTGCGACCGTGGCGCTCGTAGCGTCGTCGCGCTGAGGCGGTTGTAGTTGGTTTTCCTTGCTGTCCTGGCCCGGCGATTGCGCCAGATTCTTCGATCACGGGGACAGCCCCCAACTTCGGGGACAGTCCCCCTTCCGCTCAGTTCGCCCACCCGGCGGCTCAGTCGGCTGATTTCGTGTAATCCGGCAGGACAATCGCGCCGAGGTCAACGGCCTTGCCGTCGTATGTGAACTCGACACGGGCGTCCGGCTTCAGGTCGTCGCGCGAGCCGCCCCAAACGTACATGACGTACTTGGTGCCTGGCTTGAGCTCGATCTTGTTGTTCAGCACGTAACCGTGCTCATCGGATTTCACGACGCGCCGCGTGTCGTACCAGGCCCCGAAGCGACCGAACCGCAGCCGGCACTCGCGATCCGGCAGGGCGTTGAATACGTCCTCGCCCATCCACTCCTTGAGGTCGGCGTCGCTGGTGGACTTGTCGGCACCGAGCAGGCTTTCTGCCGCGTCTTTCGGGATGAACACAATGTTGGGGCGCTCATCCCTGGCGGCGAGATCGGTCTCAACCTGCTTCAGCCGCAGCGCCGTCTTCTCGTCGCTCAGGGGGAAGATACTTGCGCATACCGCGGGCAGGCCGCTGCCCTCGGCCGTGACGCCCCGGAAGCTTACGCCGGTGAACGGCACCTCCAGCTCCAGCAGGCGCTTTGACTTGAGCGCGGTTTTCTGGGCGGCGTTCAGCTTCACGACGCCCGAGAGCGTCACGCCATCACCCCCGATGCGCAGCGCCTGGGCAGCTTTGCGTTGCGGCGGGTTGCCATGGATCACGATTGCCTCGGACCACTCCTGGCTGTAGCCCCCGCCTGCCACCAGGCAGAGTTCGCCGCGCGACAGGATTTCCGCCAGCTCGGTGTCGCCCACCAGCGTGCGCAGCCTGCGCTCATCACCGATCGGCTGGTACATGGTGGACTCGACATCGTAGTCTGCATGGCCGGCATGGCCGAAATCCCACCACTCGCGCATGGTCGCGGTGGCGGCCGACACCGCGATTTCCGGGTGCTGCGTGGTGTAGCTCACGTTGACGGAGCCGTCCGCGTCAGCGCGCGGCAGAGCCTTCCAGGGCAGGCAGAACAGCGGCCCGCCGGTGAGCCTCCACCTGGGCCTGGCGCCGGGCGGCACGGCGGCCGTCCAGGTATTGCCGTTGCGTTGCCATTCCGCAGGCACATCCAGCTCCGGCCGGAGCAGGTCGTGACCCAGTTTGAAGCTGATGTTGATCCGGTCCTTTTCGGCTACGCCCAGCAGGCTGCGGTTGCCGGGGTCGTCCTTGTTCGCAAGCGGTCGTTTCTTCACAGCCTCATCGAGTTGCAGTTCCACCTCGATGGGCGAGTCCCATTCCTTGCCCTTGAAGTCGCCCTCCCACACCTGTCCTCCCGCACGCAGGCGACCGTCGGCTCCGGCCAGCACGGCGATGTACCACTTGCCCCCGTCCATGGCGTACTTCTGCGGCTGCTGCTCGGGCTCGGGGTTGTCGCGACTGAAACCCTTGCCCGTGCGGAACCTGCTCTGGCCCGGGTGCGCGCGCAAGGCGCCGACCAGGTGGCGGGTCTTGAAGCCTTCAACCTGTTGCCAGCCTGCCTGGTACTGCGGCGGGGAAGCGATTTCCTTGAGCGGTTTGCCGGCCGGGTCCACGAACGAGAGGGTGATGACGCGCCGCCAGACCTCGAAGCGGTGGCTGTACTCAAGCGTCCCGTTCCGTGTGAGCGTGAAGTTGACGCGGAATGGACCGTAGCCGCCGGGGCTGCCCTCGAGCACATACTCGCCGGGTTCGATGCCGCGGTCGCCGTAGCCGCCGCAAACCACGCGGCTGTTCTGCCAGTCGTACCAGGCGTAGGCGCTGCGGTGATAGTCACCGCACACCCGCCACAGAAACAGGCTGGCAACTTCGCCGCGCCGCACCACCAGCGGCCGGCCCTTGGCGTCTTCCAGCTTGACCGTCACCACCAGGCCTGAGCGCTTCAGCCCGGCGTCGGCTTGATCCTGCGCATTCGGGACCGTGGCGACCAGCAACAACAGCAGCGGCAGCAGAAACAGTCTGTGCATGTCGTATCCTCGCGGAATCATTTGTATCTAATTCAATTCGCAGGTCAGTTGCAAAGGCTTGTCCGCTTCCGGGGCTTCCTATACTTCCGACATGTCGCCCACGCGTGAATACAGCCATGCCCGCTGGCACAGCCGTGCCGGCTTCCTGATGACCACGCTGCTGGTGCTGCTGGTGATGGGCGCGCCGTTCCTGGTCACGCGCGGCATCCTTACCCATGGCGCACTGTTCCTGCCCGCTGCCGCCGGCCTGGTGCTGCTGTTCGGCGGGCCCCTCACGCGCCTGGCCCTGGCCACCGGCCAGCTTGACCACCGCGCCACCGGCCGTGAATCGCTGCAGGGCGTGCAGTCGCTGATCCGGCTGGTGCTGGCGGGCGTAATGCTGGTGATGGCGGGGCGGGCCTGCGCCTGGCTGTACGCCGAGGCGCTGTTCGGCGTGCCCCCGAACGCGCTGGAGTACCAGGCGCGCGAGCTGACGGTCGAGTCCACGGCCTGGCACGGCGCCACCACCCCCGCGGCCTGGTGGGGGATGGGCACCACGGTGACGGTCGCATTCATCCTGGTGCTGTTCGCGCGGCGCAAACGCCTGGCGGGCCTGAGCTGGCTGGCGGTCTGGCTGCTGGCCGTGGTGGTCGCGCTGCTGCTGCTGGGGCTGCTGGTCGGCTACTCGATGCCCGGCGCGGGCGCGCTGGCGGCCCTGGCCGCGCCCGTGCGGCTGGAATCCGTCTGGTCGCTGGGCTTCTGGGGGGAGGCCGCGGCCGTCGCCATGCTGGCCATCGGCGCGCAGACCGGCGTGCTGGTTGCATCCGGGCGCGGCCTGCCCAAGCGCGCTACCGTGGGGCGCGAGGCGCGCATCCTGGTGGCGGGCGTGACGCTGCTGCTGGTGATGAGCGGGCTGGCCGGGCTGCTGCTGCTGTCGGCCGTGTGGTATCGGCAGGGCATCGTGCCCGAGCCAGCGCACGCCGCCCCGGGCGTGCTGGTGCTGGACGTGATTCCGGCCCTGGGCGCCGACCTGTTCCAGGGCTGGCCGCCCGAGCTCAAGCCCAGCACGCGGCAGGTGACGCTGGCCTGGTGCTTCATCGTCACGCTTGCCTGCTGTGTGGGCGCTGCCGCCATGCTGGGCGCCAGCCGCCTGCTCCCGCGCGATTACAACAGCCGCGCCGCGCGCTACGGCTACGCGGCCGCGGGCGTGGTGTTCGCGGCGCTGGTGGCCAGCCTGGCGCTGGGCACCGGCGACGCCTACCTGCCGCTGCTGACCGTGATGCCGGCGCTGCTGGCGGTGATCCTGGTAACCATGGCGCGCCGCGCCGGCGTGGGCATGCGCGTGGTCTCGGTGGCGTTCCACAGCAAGCGCCCGTGGCTTGAGCGCTTCTACCTTACGCTTGCCTTCCGCGTGGTGCGCCCGCTGCTGCTGCTGGCGGTGCTGGCCGTGGCGCTGTCGCGCCGCGAGTACAACATCATGCTGGCCGGCTTCGCGGTTGCCTTTGCGCTGATCTGGCTGGGGTCGCTGCGGCAGCGCCCCCGCAGCCGCGAGACCGGCATGCTGCGCGCGGTGGCCGTGGGCTCGCTGCTGCTGATGCCGCTGGTGCTGCACGCGCAGGAAGCGGCCTCGCCGCTGGAACGCGCGTTCGACAGCGTGCTTGAAAGCCAGGATCCCGCACGGCGCGCCCAGGCCCGCCGGGAATTCGAGGCGCTGGCCCTGCGCAGCGCAGCCGAGGCCGGCCCGCCCGTTTACGCGCCTGCGCTGCGCGCGAAGGCGCTGGCGCTGCTGACGCCCGAGGGCGCAAGCCGTCTCGACGCCGCGCGCGACGCGGCCGCCTGCGTGTTCCTGCTGGATCCCACGCACGAAGATTCGCTGCGCCTCGAGCGCCAGCTGCTTGAGCTCGACGGTGTATCGCCCTTCCCGCGGCTGGATGAGGCCTTTTCGGACTACCAGGCCGGCCAGACCGCGCGCCTGCGCGAACGGCTGGAGGTCATCAACGCGCGCATCCACGGCAAACGCACGGCCGCGCTGCTGGAAGGCGAGCCGCAGGCGCAGGCGCTGATGATCGCGCTGGCCGCGGACCTGCGTGAGGCCTACGGCTCGGCGGCGCCGCGCACCCGCGAGCTGCGCCGCTACCTGGTGCAGCGCGCCACGGGCGGGCGCTCATTGCTGCGGCCTGACGCCGGGCCGGGCGTGACGTACCTGGTGTGCTTCCTGGCATCGGCGGGCATCTTCGCCCTGGCGCTGATGTTCGGGATCGGCGAACGGCGGGCGCGGTCGGTTGAGCCGCGGCGCGCCAGATAATAAAAGTGGCGCGTCACTGCCCACCGGAGGATGACCGTGAATTTCGAGCTGAACGAAGAACTGTCGATGCTGCAGCAGACCGCGCGCGAATTCGCGGCCGGCGAATTGAAGGCCAAGGCCCGCGAGATGGACAAGGCTGAGCAGTTCGACCGCTCGGTGTTCAAGGCCATGGCCGACCTGGGCCTGACCGCGCTGACCATCCCCGAGGCATACGGCGGCGCCGGCTTCTACGAAAACAAGCTGGGCAACCAGGCCGCCAGCATCACGCTTGAGGAAATCAACCGCTGGTGCGCCAGCACCGGCGTGACGCTCAGCGTGCACATGAGCCTGTTCAGCAGCCTGCTGACGAAGTGGGGCAACGACGAGCAGAAGGCCCGCGTGCTGCCAAAAATGGCCAGCGGTGAGTGGCTGGGCGCTTACTGCCTGTCCGAGGCCGGCGCTGGCACGGACGCCGGCAGCCTGGTGTGCGAGGCCGTGAAAGACGGCAACGAGTACGTGCTGAACGGCAGCAAGCTGTGGATCACCAGCGCGCCCTACGCCGATGTGTTCATCGTGATGGCGCGCACCAGCAAAGAGCACAAGACCCGCGGCATTTCAGCGTTCATTGTAGAGGCCGACCGCAAGGGTGTGGTGATCGGCAAGAAGGAAAAGAAGATGGGCATCCGCGGCAGCGCCACCAGCGAGGTGCTGTTCGAGGACTGCCGCATCCCGGCCAGCAGCCTGATCGGCGAAGAGGGCAAGGGCTTCACCATCGCGCTGGACACCCTTGACGGCGGGCGCATCGGCATCGCCAGCCAGGCCGTGGGCATCGGGCGCGCCAGCCTGGAAGACGCCACCGAGTACGCCAAGAAGCGCGAGCAGTTCGGCCAGGCGATCGCGAACTTCCAGGGCGTGCAGTGGATGCTGGCGGACATGGCCATGAAGCTGGATGCCGCGCGGCTGCTGATCCTGCGGGCGGCGTGGCTGCGCGACAACGCGCGCCCCTGCGCGCGCGAGGCGGCCATGGCCAAGCTGTTCGCCAGCGAGACGGCCAACAAGTGCGCCAAGGACGCGGTGCAGATCTTCGGCGGCAACGGCTACAGCAAGGAGTACGACGTCGAGCGCTACTTCCGCGACGCCAAGATCACCGAGATCTACGAGGGCACCAGCCAGGTGCAGCGCATCGTGATCGCGCGCAGCCTGCTGGGGGACTGATCAGAAGTCAGAGTACAGAGGTCGGAGGTCAGGGAGTGACACGCCTGGCTCTCTTGCACAGTTTTTCCCTGACCTCCGACCTCTGACCTCTGGACACTGGCCGTAGCCGGATTGCCACTCACGCGGCATAATGCACCGCGGGCCCTGGAACACAGCATGTCGGATCTCCAACATTCAGACCCCATCATCGGCCAGACATTCGGCAACGTCGTCGCCAAGAGCATCCTCGGCCGCGGCGGCATGGGGGCGGTGTACCTGGGCCATCACCCCGGCCTCGACATGATGGTCGCCATCAAGCTGCTGCCCGACCTGTTCGTCGGCAAGCGCGAGATGGTCGAGCGCTTCCTGCGCGAAGCCCGCGTTTCCGGCCGCCTGCAGCACCCCAACATCGTGCGCACGCTGGATGTAGGCCGCGACCACGGCGTCTACTACCTGGTGATGGAGTATGTCGAAGGCGTGGACGCCCAACGCCTGCTGGACCGCGAGGGGCGCTTCAGCCCCATGCGCGCCGTGAACATCGCCGGCTTCGTGGCCCGCGCGCTGGGCGAGGCGCACGACCAGGGCGTGATCCACCGCGACATCAAACCCGCGAACATCCTGATCGCGCGCGACGGCAAGGTGAAGGTGACCGACTTCGGCCTCGCGCGCAGCATCACCAACACCGCGACGGCCCTCACGCTCAGCAACCAGGTGGTGGGCACGCCGAACTACATGGCGCCCGAGCAGATCAAGAGCATGGACGTTGACGCCCGGGTGGACATCTACGCCCTGGGCGTGACGCTGTGGCAGTTCCTCACCGGCGCGCTGCCCTTTGAGGGCGCCACGCCAATGGCCGTGCTGCTGAACGTGGTGGGCGAGCAGCTGCAGATGCCGCGCGAAACCTTCGAGCCGCTGCCCAAGGAGTTGCGCGAGGCCGTGGTCGCCATGACCGCCAAGGACCCGCGCCGCCGCCTGCCGAACATTCCGGCCGTGCTGGCGGTGCTCAAGAAAGCGCGCGACGCGCTGCGTTCCGCGGGGATGGACAGCACGGCGCCCATGAGCGGCGCGCCGATGCGCGCGAGTTCGCCGCAGGTCAAGTCGCTCAGCGATACGGGTGTGCCGCGCAGCCAGGCCGTGCCGCCGCCGCGCAACGACCCGCAAAGCTTCACCAAGCCGCTAGGCTCCGACGTGCAGGCACGCCCGCCGCAAGGCAACCCAAGGCCCGGCACCCCCAGGCCCGGCGGCCGCTAAGCAGGCGAATGACAGCGCACAAAACACAAGCCCCGGCTGCCAAGCCGGGGCTTTGCGTAGAATCAAGCTTGCCGCGAACGCAAGGCAGCGGAGATCGGCGGATCATCGTGTGGCAGTGCGGCGCGGAGCGCCGACACAGCGGAAGCCCCCAGCTTCAAGGTCGCTTCCAGCGACCGAGATGCTGGGGGATTGCGGCAATCAAGTTACCCAAGGCGCGGAGCGCCGGCACAACGGCCGCTTGCGGCCGAATGGCTCTCGCGGCAAGAGCCGCATGTGTGTCGGCGCTCCGCGCCTTTGTTCTTCCTTCCGCCGAGTACCCCCACCGAACGCCAGAGGCGTTCGGTGGGGGCTTCCGCCGTGAAGGCGCTCCGCGTCTTGCCTGAAGCCGAACGATCCGATCGCATGCAAGTCAACTCACCGCTGACCCAAAGCCCGCCATTGGCATGGCGGGCTTCTGTTTTGCTTGCTCTGGCGTTGATTGGCTCTGCCGTTATATTCCCGGCCCATGGGCTATGACCTTGCCGCCATCTCCAACCTGCTTACCGAGGGCCTGAAGGCCTTCGAGTCCGTGGCCGATGCCGCCGCGCTGGAAGAACTGCGCCGCGAGTACCTGGGCGGCAAAGGCCACGTCAAGGCCATCCTGGGCGGCATCAAGGACGTGCCCAAGGAACAGCGCGGCGAATACGGCAAGGCCGCCAATGTGCTGAACGCCAAGCTCACCGAGGCATTCCAGGCCGCGCAGGCGCGCGTGGGCAGCACGGCCGCAGCCAGGCCGGGCATCGACCTCACCAAGCCCGGCAAGCGCCGCGAGATCGGCCACGCCCACATCATCACCCAGACGATTGAAGAGATCGTCGAGATCTTCCAGCGCATTGGCTTCAGCCAGGTCGAAGGCCCGGAGGTTGAGGACGAGTTCCACAACTTCGACGCCCTGAACATCCCCGCCGGCCACCCCGCGCGCGAAGAGGCCGACAACTTCTACCTGCAGCTCAACGCGCCCGACTGGGAAGCCAAGCCGGTGCCCATGCTGCTGCGCAGCCAGACCAGCACCATCCAGATCCGCACCATGGAGAAGCATCAGCCGCCCGTGCGCGTGATCGCCCCCGGCCGCGTCTACCGCCCCGACACCGTGGACGCCACGCACCACTTCATGTTCCACCAGATCGAGGGCCTGGCGATTGCCGAAGATCTGCATTTCGGCGACCTGAAGGCCGTGCTCGAGCTGTTCGTGCGCGAGTACTTCGGGCCCGAGACGCGCATGCGTTTCCGGCCGCACTACTTCCCGTTTACCGAGCCAAGCGCCGAGGTGGACATCGACTGCCAGATGTTCAAGCACCTGAAGAAGCCGTGGCTGGAGGTGCTGGGCTGCGGCATGGTGGACCCCAACGTGCTGCAGGCCGTCGGCTATGACCCGGAGAAGTACACGGGCTTCGCCTTCGGCATGGGGGTGGAACGCATCGCGATGCTGAAGCACCGCATCGGCGACATCCGCCACTTCACCACCAACGACATGCGGTTCCTGGGCCAGTTCTAGGCGCTGTAGCGGAATTGCGTGCATGCTATGATGGCGCCAGGAGGTTTGCATGGCTGCGCCGCTTACCGAATCACAAGTGGCAAAACTATCGGTTGAAGAGCGCATGCGCCTGATCGAAATGATCTGGAGCAGCTTCGCGGCTGATGATCTCCCGGTGCCCGAATGGCAAAAAGACGTCATTGAGCAGCGACTCAAACGGATGCGTGACGATCCGCGTCCGGGTACACCGTGGTCGGAAGTTCGGGAGGAGTTGCGGCGAAGCCGAGAGGCCAATGCGAACTCTGATAGTTGAGGATGAGGCCAAGGCCGACCTCATAGAGGCGCACGACTGGTATGAGAGGCGAGAGCGTGGGCTGGGCGCGCGCTTTGAATCCCACCTGCATGACGCTTTTACGTGGATCGACGAGAACGTCGGGCTCTGCCTTGAGTTTCTGCCCGGAGTGCGCCGGCACAACATGAAAGTCTTTCCCTACTCGGTGTTCTTCACAGTGACAGACACCGAACTCCGGGTTGTAGCCGTGCTCCACGGCGCCCGACACCCGCGAATAGTCCGCAAGCGGATGGATCAGTGAAGGAATCGATGTACCGGATCAAGGTCGACAAGCAGTACTTCAACTTCTCCTGCGCCCACTTCCTGCTGTTCAATGACGGCAGCCGTGAGCCTTTGCACGGCCACAACTACTGGGCGTGGGTCGAAGTCGAGGGCGATTTAGGGCCGGCCGGTTACGTGCTTGACTACATCACGTTCAAGCCGGTGTTCCGGCGCCTGTGCGACGGGCTGGACCACAAGACCATCTACCCCAAGCGCGCCGAAGTGCTGGAAATCCGCGAGGAAGGCGATTCCGTGCGGGTCAAGCACCGCGACGGCAGCGAGTTCGTGTCGCCGGCCAAGGACACCCTGCTGCTCGATTTGCCCAATACTTCCACAGAACTACTCGCAAACTACCTTGCTAAAAGGTTATATGATGAGCTCGTGGAACGGGGTGAATACCAACACTTGCACGTGATAACGGTTGGGGTAGAAGAAGCTCCCGGCCAACAGGGCATCTTCAGTTACACCTTACCGCACAGGGAGAAGGGGGCGAATCGTGGCATCTAAGGAATCCGTCTCGATCACCTACTACGTTGGCGTCATAAACGTCATCCTGGCCGTGATTTGGGGTGTGCTGTACGGCTTTGGCATCCTGTCCAAGAACACCATCACGTCGCCGACGGCCACGCCGTTCTACGTCGGCACTCTTTTCGCCGTGGGCTTCGGCCTGGTTTTCCCAAGCTTTGAGAAGACCATGTCGGGCAAGCTGAAGATCAACCAGGGGCTGATCTATTCGGTCATCGCGCTGGTTGCTTACGCGGGCTACGTAGCCATCTACTTCCTGCGTGACACCATGGTCTTCTACGACGTCGGGTTCCAGCTGGCTTGAGTTCAACACCCGAAGTGGTTGTGGTCGGCGCGGGCCCCTCAGGCCTGATGGCAGCTGTGCAGCTGCGCCGTCGCGGCATCCCTTTCCGCATCTTCGAAAAGCAGCCCGTCGTGGGCGGCAAGTTCTGCTACTCCGCCATGGGCGCGGCGGCCGTCAGTAACACCGGCCTCGACATCTCGCGTTTTCACGGCCGCCACGCCCGGTTCGTGAGCGACGCGCTTTCCGCCTTCGGCCCCGACGAGCTGCGCCGGTGGTTCGAGCAGGCCGCCGTGGAACTGGTGGATGCCGAGTACTACGGCCTGGTGAAACCCGCAGAAGGCGGGAGCGACGTGATCAGCGCGCTGCTGAACGAGGTCGAGGACGCGCTTGATAACCGCGCCGTGGCGGGTGTGCGCCAGGACGCCGCCGGCTTTGCGGTCGAGCTGGCCGACGGCGCAAGCCTGCCGGCCCGCGTCGTGGTGCTGGCCACAGGCGGCGCCAACCTGCCGCAACTGGGCGGCGGTGACGATGGCTATCGCATCGCGCAGTCGCTGGGCCACACGCTCGCGCCCGTGTACCCGGCGCTGGTGGGGGTGACGGTCGCCGAGGCCTGGCCCCTTGAGCTTTCCGGCTTGTGGATGGACGTTTGCCTGCGCCTGCTGGAGGGCCGCCGCGAGCTGGCCGAATCAGTGGGCAGCATGCTGTTCACCCGCGCGGGCCTGACCGGCGAGGCCGCGTTCAACCTGTCCCATGCCATCGGGCCCGCGCTGGCCCGCGGCGCCGAGCTGGAGCTGGCGGTCAACTTCTTCCCCGGCCTGCGTGCCGATGAGGTTGACCAGTGGCTGTTCAGGGTGTTCGGCGAGCGCACCCGTGAGGCGGCCCACGAGGCCATTGACCACATCCTGCCGCGCCGCCTGGGTGCGGCCCTGCTGGCGCACCAGAAGGTGAAGCGCGGCGCGCGCGTGATGCAGCTGGATGAACGCCAGCGCCAGGGCCTGCTGCAGGAGATGATCGACACGCGCCTCAAGCTGCGCGGCACACTGGGCATGCGTGCCGCGGAAGGCGTCACCGGCGGCGTGAACCTGCGCGAGATCGATCCCCGCACCTTCCAGAGCCGGCAGGTACCCGGCCTGTACGTGGTCGGCCAGTTGCTTGACGTAAGCGCCGACTGGGGCGGATTCGAGCAGCACTTCGCCCTGGCCGCCGGGCTGTTGGCCGGCAACTCCGTTCCGCAATAACTCTGGACCGGCGCGCCTGCCCGCGCTAGGCTTGGGGCCCCCCGACAGCGCAGGTCGTACCCATGAACAAGCTGACTGCAGCGTTGCTCGCGGCACTGGTGCTGGGCGGATGCGTGACCGACCAGGGCCGCGACCACCCGTCGCGCGAGTCTTACGAAGGTTTCGACATCGAGCTCGAGAACCAGCGCCACGGCTACCACGGCCAGGAAATCGCCGAGCTGTTCAACACCGGCCACATCGCCGAAGAGCGCAAGGACTACTCCGGCCGTTCCCACGGGCTGGAGCTCAATGAATTCTACACCGTCGAGATTGCGGAAGACCCGCTGCGCCCCACGGTACTGACGCCGGTGGGCTACATCCGGCGCCTGCAGGAAGACCGCGGCACGCTGTTCATCGTCGAGTTCTATGACGGCGCCTGGCAGCGGGTCGGTTACATGAATCCCGACGGCGCGGTGTACCGCTACAGCGGCGCGCGCGAGGATTACCTGGGGCGCTTCGAGCTGGATGCCGCGGTGCGCCGCCTGTACTACGCGCCCAGCGGCTACGGCTACGACGCCGAGCTGCAGGACCGCGCGCTGGTAAACCTGCGCGACCCGGCCTTCGCAACCGGTGAGCCCCGCGCCCGCGGCGTGCATCACCGCACCCATCGCTCCGCCCCGCCCGTGGTGGTGTACACGCCAAAACGCTCCGGTGAAGCCCGCCTGCTGGCAGAACGTTATGAGAAAGAGCGCTTCGACGAACGCGAGGCCGAGCGCCTCAAGCGCCTGCGCGAGGGCCAGACCGGCGGCTACGGCGAAGACGACGAATACGGCGGCCTGCGCTTCAAAGACGGCAACCCGGTCGACGAAAACGGCCGTCCCCTGCGCCCGGGCAGCGTGAAGTAGCCGGCAAACCGGACCGCAACCGGGGACGGGCACGGAACGTGCCTGTCCCCGGTCGCTTTCTCACTCCCACATCATGAACCTGAGCAAAGCCCCCAGGCAGAAGCCAGCCACGCAGACGCCGAGGGCGGCGAGCAGTTTGCCCTGCATCGTCAAGCCTGTTAATGCAACCAGGCCTATGCCGAAGGGCATAGCGAACACAACCAGCGCCATCAGCACGCCGCGCAAAGAAAACTCGCCATCCCAGCCCATTTCCACCGGGGCGACCGGCTGTGCGGGCTCCGGCTCGGGTGTCCCTTCGCTTATCGGGCGCTCGCTGAAAAAGCCGTGGATCAGCGCGCCGTAAGCATCCTCCGCCAGCTTCGCGTCATCCACCGCGTAGGCGGTGATCTGCCCGTCAACAGGATCGACAGCAACCGCCACTCGGGCGTTGTGAACTGTTTTCGTCAGGCAGATGTACAGCGGCGCCAGCAGCAGCCGGAACGACAACTGGCGCGGGAACATGTTGTAGCTGACCTGTGCAACCAGGTTCTGTTGTCGCAACAACCGCTCGTACCGCTCGTACAATTCCAGGTCCAGCGGCAATCACATTTCCTTCCAGCCGATCGCCGGATCCAGGTTCGCCGGAATCAGGTGGTAGCCGGCGAGTGCTTCCGCCATGAAGGGTACAGGTTTTTCCCGGGGTGCGCGGAGGATCCCCCACAGCTGGGGCGCGACGCCGCGCGCCAGCGCAGGGTAAGGACGAGTACGTTCCTTCAGGGGTAGCGGTAAGTCGCCCGGAAGTCCGTCTTCGGGGTGGATGGGCTTGAAGTCATCGGGATTGCAGTCGACGGTCAATTCGAAGTCGTACAGCGGCAGCCAGATCGCTTTCACGTCTTCAAGCTGAAGATTGAGAACCAGCGGTAGCTGGGTGTTCGCGACCCAGGGTTCGCTTGGGAGCGGACGACCAGCACGATACCAGGCCGCAATTCGCTCAAGTGCCTCTGCGCGGGTGAGCTTCGGCAGCAGCATGCCGTCGGGCTTCAGCGTGCCCAGCACCTGCCGGGTCAGCACCAGGTGGCTGCTGCCGCAGAACTCGCAGCGGGCCATGTTGCCGGCGGCGTTCGCGACCACGGCCCCGCACTCGGAACAGGTCCAGCCGGTGACGTCCCCTTCCGCAATCCGTTCGTGCCGGCTGAGCGCCTGCTGAAACTGAACATCAAGCTCGCGGGAAGCCACCGGCGCCGGTTCACCCAGCTCTTTCCCGCAGTGGGTGCACACCGGCACGGCAGAGCCGACGGAGAGATGCAGCGGCGCCCCGCACGAAGGGCAGTCAAATGGATGGAGCCTCGCGGATGAATCTTGCTCGACCATGGTCGCGATTATGCAGGTTGGTCGACGGAAGGGACAGGCAACCTTGCCGCCGACTCCCGACCTCGCCGTTTTTTTTCGCGTGAGGTTCCCGTGACCGGCCCGACTAGGGGCGTCAATCGGACAACATGCTCTACCTGCGGCCTGTGGCCTGTTCGTAACAGTCGAAGGTAAGCGATACGGAGGAAACACCTTATGAAGCGTTGGTTGCAGACACTTTTGGCCGTTGCGATGCTGGCCGCACTGCTCGCGCCGTGCACGATCACGAGCGCCCAGGACGCCCCCAAGCCGGCCGAGGAAGAGAAGACCGAAGCCGAGCCCGAGGGCGACGGGTTGACCGTGCCCTTCGAGTTCGAAGGCCTGATTTTCATCCAGGTCAAGGTCAACGGCAAAGGTCCCTACAAGTTCCTGTTTGACAGCGGCGCCACCCAGTCGGTGATCAACCAGCGCCTCACCAAGGAGTTCGGCCTCAAAGAGCACGACATGCCGGGTGGCGGCGTGCAGGGCGTCGGCACGGCCGAGGCCAAGCTGGTGGTGCTCGACAACATGCAGATCGGCAGCTACGAGCGCGGCAAGTGCGTGGCCGCCAGCATGAACCTCGACCACATGTCCGGCACGCTGGGCTGGCACATGATGGGCATCGTGGGCCAGAACGTGATCCGCATGATGAAGGAAGTCGAGATCGACTTCGCCGCCCACACCCTTGGCATCACCGAGTACGGCGCCGACGAAATGCCCAACGACGCCGACGCCACGATCATCAGCATGCTCGAGGGCGGCGGCGGCATCCCGGGCATCCCCGGACTGCCCGGCCCCAGGAAAGGCGATCCGAAAGAAGAACCCGGCAAGGACGACGAGTTCTCGATCGGCCCCATGCAGCCCTTCGGCCAGTTCTTCCTGCTGCAGGAAGAAGAGCGCAAGACCGAGGCGGCCGAAGCCGCCAAGGGCCCGAGCGAAGGCCAGACCCTGAAGTACACCACGGTCAGCCTGCCGATGATCGGCGAGCTGGTGCCCTACTGGTACGTGAAGGCCAAGCTGAACGGCGTCGAGAAGACCTTCATGTTCGACACCGGCGCCTCGATGCTGCTGGCGCTCAGCGACGAGCTGGGCACCGAGCTGAAGCTGACCGAGAGCTTCGGCTACCCGGTCAAGGGCGTCGGCAAGGGTGAGGCCAAGTCCAGCATGGTGGAAAGCTTCGAGATCGGCAACCTGAAGGAAGAAGACCTGCCCTGCACCATCATGGCGCTGCCCAAGATGAGCGACCAGATGCCGGACATGATCAAGATGTTCCTGCCCATGCTGAAGCAGCGGGGAATCGTGCTGGACTTCGACGGCATCATCGGCATCTCGCTGGCGGCCCGCTACCACAAGATGATCGTCAACACCGCCAGCAAGGAGATCGAGTTCGTCGCCTACGAGAAGGGCGCCGAGAACGCGGCTTCCCCCTTCGCCAGCGAAGAGTTCGTGAAGGACGCCGTGATCCGCACCTGGCACGGCAAGGCCGGCAAGTTCGCCCTCACCGGCGACGCCGTCCCCCTCGACGACTGGAAGAAGCACGGCCTTGAGCACGGCGGCATGCTGGTCGAAGAAGTGGAAGAAGGCGGCGCCGCGGCCAAGGCGGGCATCCAGAAGGGCGACATCATCACCCACCTGGTGAACCTGGCGGCCCTGATGCCCGAAGAAGGCATGGAAGACGCCAGCAGCGAAAACGGCGACGTGGTGGTGCGCGACATGCCGGCCATCATCATGTTCGCGGCCAGCATGGACCCGGGCACCGAGGTCACCGTGCGCATCAAGCGCGGCGAAGAGGTGAAAGAGCTGAAGGTCAAGCTCGACAAGTACGGCTGGGAAGGCACCATTCCCGAACGCTGGAAGCAGAAGTAACGGCAGATCAGCCACGACCGGGGACAGGCACGCAACGTGCCTGTCCCCTCTTCATTTCCCACAACCGGGGACAGTCACCTTGGTGACTGTCCCCGGTCAGCGTTCATCGCACCAGCAAATCCGAACTTGCGCCGTGAAAAGGGTGCCTGTCCCTGCGGGCCTTGGCGCCTGTATACTGCGACGCGAGTCTCACGCGGCGGAGCCATGTACAGATACTTCCTGCAGGAGGGCACCTACTCAGTCGCGATCGTGCTGCTGGCGCTTGACTGGCTGATCCGCATCGTGCTGGGCATCCGCGTGATCATGCGCCGCAGCACCGTGGGCTTCACGCTGGCGTGGCTGGGCGTGATCCTGCTTCTGCCGCTGCTGGGCGCGCTGATCTACCTGCTGCTGGGCGAGCGCCGCCTGGGCACACGCCGCGCCCGCCGCATCGCCGAGCTGCGCGAGCCTTACGGCATCTGGCTGGATGGCCTCAGCCGCGACTTCCCCTGCGACGACAGCACCCTCAGCCACGGCGCCGTGCTGTTGCGCCGCACGGCGCGCGGCACCACCGGCATTCCCGCCCTGCCCGGCAATTCCCTTGAGCTGATCGAGGAGGCCAACGCCTTCTTCGACCGCCTGATCGCCGACATCAACGCCGCGAAGTCATCCGTGCACCTGGAGTTTTACATCTGGGAGCCAGGCGGCCGCGTCAACGACGTGGTGGCCGCGCTGCTGAACGCGGCCGCTCGTGGCGTCACCTGCCGGGTGCTGGTGGACGACGTGGGCGCCGACGATTTCATCAAGCACCCCAGCATCGGCAACCTGCGCAACGGCGGCGTAAAGGTAGTCACTATGCTGAACGTGGGCGTGGTGCGCACGCTGTTCGCGCGCATCGACCTGCGCAACCACCGCAAGATCGCCGTGATCGACGGCGAGATCGGCTACACCGGCAGCCAGAACATGGCAGACCCCGCCCTGTTCCGGCAGGATTCCGAAATCGGCGAGTGGATCGACGCCATGGTGCGCGTCACCGGCCCGGCCGTGGAGGCCCTGCAGGTCACGCTGCTGGCCGACTGGGAGTTCGAGACCTACGAGGGCATCGAGACCGCGGCCGACAGGTTCGACCTGCGCCGCAACGCGCTGGTGGGGGACGCGATCGTGCAGGTGGTGCCGTCGGGGCCCGGCATGCCGCAGGCGACCATCCAGGAGCTGATCCTGACCGCGATCTATGCCGCCGAGCGCGAGCTGGTGCTGACCTCGCCCTACTTCATCCCGGACGAGGCCATGATCAAGGCGCTGCTGTCCGCGGCCGCGCGCGGCGTGGAAGTGACGCTGGTGGTTCCGCGCCGCTCGGACAGCCGGGTGGTCCGGCTGGCAGGCGAGGCGTACTTCGAAGAGCTGCTGGAGGGCGGCGTGAAGATCACCCGTTTCGACGGCGGCGTGCTGCACACCAAGGCGATCACCGTTGACGGCCGCATCGCGATGTTCGGCACGGTGAACCTGGACATGCGCAGTTTCTACCTGAACTTCGAGATCTCGCTGCTGGTGTACGACGGCGACTTCGCCGCGCGGGTGCGCGCGCTGCAGCAGAGGTACATTGAGGGCTCACGCGCGCTGCAACTGGAGGGCTGGCGAGCCCGCCCCTTCCTGCTGCGCTTCCTGCAGCAGTTCTTCCAGCTGCTGAGCCCGGTGCTGTAGCCGAACCACAACCGGTGCGGCTGTTCGTAAAATTGATGCAGTAGTGGAGCCGGCGCGTGAACGATCAGCCCGTCAATCTGCGCCCCTACGGGGAGATCCCGCCTGCCCGGCAGGTGGGACCCCTGGTTGTTTACGACGACCTGGCGCTCGCGAACCAGCGCGCGCAGTGGAAACTGATCCAGTGGCGGCAGGGCAACAACCAGGACGAGCCGGCAGGGCGCGCGCTCCTCTGGCCGATTGCGCTGATGGCGATCGCGCTCGGGGAACTGGCCGGCTCCCTGGCCCTGGGGTTGATGTACGGCGTGTCGTCCATCCTGATTCTCTCGGCGCCCATCGCCGCGGTGCTGTTCGGCCACGGCGCGCTGGCCGTCTCACGGTCCGGCGCCCGTTCGCCCACGGATTGCATGCGGGAGTTTGTCCACTGCATCAACCGGGCCGATTTCCGGCGCGCCTACAGGCTGCTGGCAGCGGTGGACAAGGACAGTTACCTGCGGGCCGCCCCATCGGCCGCCAGGCACGATCCCCTCAGCGTCAAGCGTTACTCATTCGACAGTGTGGCGTCTTTCGCTGCCTATTGGCGCGCGGCGCGTGTGCTGGGGCCCAGTTCGCGGCTGGTGCTGAAGGCCTCCTCCGACGTGCAGATGCTTGGTGATGGCATAGCGCGCGTAACATTGCGGGTTCACGTGTACCGCAGCGTGCGTATGGAACGCGAAGACCACGGTTACCCGGTCACGCGCCTGCTGCTGCGTCACGGCGACGAATGGCGCATATTCGACGGCGAGGTGCTGAACCTCGCGGAGCTGAACCTGAATTGGGTGCCGGCCATTCTCAGTTCGAACGAAGGACAGGTATCGCAGGCGCCTCTCACTTCCTGAAGTCGAACGTCCAACCTGAGCAGGGGCAGGCACCAAGGTGTCTGTCCCTACACGTTCTCCCACGGGCGGGCGTTGCCGCTTTCGATCATCTGCTGCAGCTCGTCGCCGAAGAACCAGGGTTTGCCTGCGGGTTTCAGCTGGTCCAGCCAGGTGGCGTTGTCGTCGCGCCTGGCCAGGAACGTGCGGTTCACCCACTCCGGGTTGCGGCCCTGGATCATCTTCAGCACGATCACCGGCTCGCCGCCGTACTCCGTCACGTCGTCCACCACGACCTTACCCGGCATGCAGGACATCACCGGCCCGCGCACCGTGCGTGCGAGACCGGTCACGGCACGATATGCCTGTGAGTAGATCTCGTAGGCCTTGACCAGCGGCACCTCGAAATAGCCGCGCGCGCCGGTGTCACGCTCCACGAACATGTAGTAGGGATGCGCGCCCAGGCGCACTTCCAGGTCCCACAGTTCCCGCCATGTCTCCGCGTTGTCGTTGATGTGCCGGATCAGCGGCGCCTGGCAGCGCACCTCGGCGCCCGAATCCCGCATGCGCTTCAGCGCCGCCTGCGCGGCCTCGGTCTGCAGCTCGCGCGGGTGGCAGTAATGCACCATCAGGGCCATGGTGCGCCCCGAGGCCTGCACCTGCTCGTGCAGCCGCAGCACGTCGTCGGCGTCCGCGTCGCTGGTGTAGCGATAGGGCCAGTAGGCCGGCGCCTTGGTGCCGATGCGGATGCTCTGGATGTGCTCGAGCCCCTTGCCCAGCAGCGGCTCGAGGTAGCGGCGCAGCACGGGCGCGCCCATCACCATGGGGTCGCCGCCGGTGAACAGCACGCTGGTGACTTCCTTGTGGCGCTTCAGGTACTCGACCAGCTGCTCGGCCTCGCGGGCCGCGAACTTGAGGTCCTGCAGGCCCACGAACTGCGCCCAGCGGAAGCAGTACTGGCAATAGCTGTGGCAGGTCTGGCCGGCCATGGGAAAGAACAGCACGGTCTCGCGGTACTTGTGCTGCATGCCCGGAATGCGCTTGCCCTGGGCGTCCAGCGGCACGTTCAGGTTGATCTGGCCCGACGGGTGTGGATTGAGCGATCGTTGGATCTTCTCTGCTGCCGTCTTGATTTCAGGTTGCGGCGCACCCTTGGCGATCAGCTCGCGCATCAGCTTGAAGTTGGGCTCGCTGAGCATGCCGCGCTGGGGGAACGTGAGCTGGAAGATCGGGTCGGACGGGATGTTCGACCAGTCAATCAGCTGGTCGATCACGTACTGGTTGACGCGAAAGGGCAGCACGGCCGCCACGGCTTTCATATCCAGGCGCTGCTCGGCGGTCAGGGCCTGCAGCTGCGGCAGGCTGTCGATGTCACGCGCCGTGTAGAAGCGAAGTTGAGGCGCATTCGGCATGGCGGCCTCCACGTTGAGTCCGGGACGGGCGGCGGACGGTTAAGGGCGAAACGCCGGATCCGCCCGAGCCCGTCCCGGAAACCGTGTTTTCGGCCGCCGCGCGCGGGCAGCTCCCTGTCTCAATGGTTGCAGCATCGAGCAATGCCGGGGGTTTTTTCGGGCTGTTCCGGATGATCGGGAAAAGTCGTCCCGCCCGCCGATCGTTCTGCGTTCACGTGCGCATCCGCCCATTCGCCGGCTGCCGTGGGCGGCGGTGCACGCGGTTTGACCATCCCGCAAGGCAGCCGGGAGTGCAGGCATATGAAAGTAAAGCACCTCATTGTGTCGGCCGGCCTGCTGCTGGCTGCCGGGCTGCTTGTTGCCGGCTGCAGCGGCGACCAGCCCGAGTCGGCGTCACAGGCTGCGCCGCAGACCACGGCCTCGGTTCTGCCGCAGACGGCGCCCCCGCCGACGTCCACGGCGGTCACGCCGCCCGGCACGCCGGCGCCGCAGAAGGCGTCGGCGACCGCGACGCTTGATCGCCCGCAGGCGCCGGAGCGGTTCAAGGGCAAGACGCCCGGTGACGCAACGGAGGGCAGGGCGATCTATTCGCGCCAGTGTTCCGGCTGCCATGGCGCGGCGGGCGCCGGCTCGCCGATGGGGCAGGGGCTGCGCCCGGCGGCGGCCAAGCTGGCAGACAGTGCATTCCTGGCCGGTGTAAACGACGACTATCTGTGGTGGCGCATCAGCGAGGGCGGCGGGTTTGCACCCTTCCAGTCTGCCATGCCGGCCTACGGCAAGGCGTTGGGTGAAGAGCAGATCGGCCACCTGGTGGCCTACATCCGCAGCCTGGAGGGCAAGGCGGAGAGCGGCGTGGTGGAGCAGCCGGCGACCAATGCCGGCGGCCCGGGAATGGGCCAGGGGCCGGGGCTGGGCATGGGCCTCGGACGCGCGTTGCGCTGGAGAGGCGGGCGCGGGCAGACCGAGGCCGCGCAGCAGCCCGAACCGGAAGCGGAGAGCACGCCGCGGGCCGAAAGGAAAACCGAGGCCGTGCAGCAGCCCGAACCGGAACCGGAACCGGAGAGCACGCCGCGGGCTGAAAAGAAAACCGAGGCTGCAGTCGAGGCGCGGCCTGAGAAGCCGAAAGAGGTGAAGGTGGAGACGCCGGTCGAGAAGAAGTCCGAAGTACCGCCGCCGCCGCCGATTGTCGAGAAACCGAACGACGACCCGCCGATACTGCCGCCCGACAAGACCACCAGGCCGCCCAAGGATGACCCCGAGGACGACGCCGATGACGGCCGCGCAGGGCCGGGCGGACCCAACCCCGCACGCAACCGGGCCAGGGTGCGCGGTCGGAACCAGGCCCGCAACGGCGGTCCCGGGCAGGGCAGGGGGCAAGGAAAGGCCGGAGGACAAGGGCGGGGACAAGGTAGAGGGCAAGGCGGCGGCGGCGGCAGGGGCGGCGGCGGCGGAGGCGGCGGCGGCGGCAGGGGCGGCGGCGGCGGCGGCGGCGGAAGAAGGTAAAGCCGCGCACAGGGACGGGCACCTTGGTGCCCGTCCCTCTTTACTGTGCACACCCATGGCACGCCCCACAGCAGCCATGGACAGGGGCAGGCACATTCCGTGCCCGTCCCAGGTTGACGGCCGCTTTTCCACAGCCTGCACCGCCATGGCGGCATTGCATCAGGGCGTTATCATGCGGGGTTGGAGGCCGTGATGGCGAAATCCGTAGAACACCGCAGCAAGCCCAACTTCTTCGACATCGACTTCGAGAAGGCGCCGTTCATCGCGATCTGGGAGGTCACCCGCGCCTGCGACCTGCGCTGCGTGCACTGCCGCGCCGAGGCCATCCCCAACCGCGACGAGCGTGAGCTCACCAAGGAGCAGGGTTTTAAACTGATCGACGAGTTGCGCGCCTTCAGCGAAACAGCGCCGCCGCTGTTCGTGCTGACCGGCGGCGATCCTTTAAAATCGCCCTACACCATGGAGTACATCAAGTACGCCGACTCCATCGGCTTGCGCGTGGCCGTCACGCCCAGCGCCACCGGCCTGCTCACGCGCGAGGCCATCCACGAGATGAAGCAGAACGGGCTGACCCGCATGGCCATCAGCCTTGACGGGTCAACAGCCGAGATCCACGACAACTTCCGGCGCCAGCCCGGCAGCTACGACCACACCATCCGCGCGATCAAGGACGCGCAGGCCGAGGGCCTGACCGTCCAGATCAACACCACCATCTCGCGCTGGAACATGAACGACATCGACAACCTGTGCGAGTTGATGCAGCAGCTGGGCCTCACGCTGTGGGCCGCGTTCTTCCTGGTACCTACCGGCCGCGGCGAAGAGACCGACGAAATCAGCCCCGAGCAATACGAGCAGGCGCTCAACAAGCTGTACGAGACGGCCAAGAAGGCCGACTTCGACCTCAAGACCACGGCAGCAGCCCACTACCGGCGCGTGGTGCTGCAGCACCAGCGCAGCGAAGGGCGCAGCAACGACAGCGGCAAGTACCTGCGCCCCCGCAGCGGTGAGGGCAGCCCCGAGGATCGCAAGTCCGACGGCCCGCCCGCCTGGGTGCTGCGTGACATGAAGCCGGGCGGCTGGTCGCGCGGCGACGCGATCGGGCGTGCCGGCCGCGGCGTGAACGACGGCAACGGTTTCATCTTCATTGACCACGTGGGCGAGGTGTACCCCAGCGGCTTTCTGCCGCTGAAGTGCGGCAACGTGAAGGAGAAGTCGATCGTCGAGATCTACCGCAACAACCCGCACCTGAAGGCGATGCGCGACTTTTCGCGCCTCAAGGGCAAGTGCTGGGCCTGCGACTACCGCGATGTGTGCGGCGGCGCGCGCTCACGGGCGTTCGCGGTCACCGGCGACTACCTGGCCAGCGAGCCCTACTGTACCTACGTGCCGCCCGCGCTCGCGGAGGTGCAGGGCGTGAACTGGCTGGCGCCGGACATGCTGATCAAGGACGTGCGCCAGTACCTCAAGCCCGAGGACATCCAGAAGTTCGAAAAGCACGAATAGACGCCCCCGACCGGGGAAGGTAAGGAACGCGCCTGTCCCCCTTGTGTGCACGGCACGGGCGCGCAAAGTGAAGAGGGACAGGCACCGAGGTGCCTGTCCCTCCTTTTACTTCCCCAGGGTCGCGCCTATCCGCCTGACGGGGCCTCGACCGTGATGCGCAGCTTTTCGCTGAACTGGCCGAACCACTCCTTGCCGTCCTGTACCATGCGCCACTGCATGTCGTACTGGCCGGCGTTGGCGGGCGCCTTCACCGTGAAGCTGAACACGAAGGTGTCCCGCGGCCTTACTTCCTGGCCCTGCGGGATGGGCACGCGGCTCATGCCCCAGGTCTTGTTGTCCTGCGGGGCCTGGCTGCCCAGCCGCCAGGGCTTGTTGCCGGCGCTGGTCCAGGTGGTGCTGCCCATGTTCTTGACCGTCACCTCGACCACGTAGTCCTGCCCGGCCGTCATGGTGGCGGGCGCGCTGATGCTCAGCACCTGGGCGTAATTGCCCTCGATGTCTTCGCGCAGGGGCACCTCCAGCACCAGGTTGGTGCTGCCCGCGGGCACCGTGCTGCCCTCGGTGTGGAAGCTCTGGTGCGAGTTGGTGCGCGGCACATAGAACCAGTAGTCGCCGGCCGGCACCTTGAAGGCGAAGTTGCCGGCGCTGTCCGTCTCGAGCTGGAAGAAGTTGCCGTCGCGGCCGTCCACGCCGGTGCTGGCGATGTGCGCGCGCACGATGGCCGGGCCGACGGGCCGGCCGGTGTCTTTGTCGACCAGGCGGCCGGTGAGGTCGTAGGCCTGCTCGAGTTCGATGGTGAACTCGCGCTCGGGCATTTCGCGCAGGTTGTTGAAGTTGACGAAGGCGACCTCGTTGCCGTAGTAGGCGACGATCTGGTAGTTCCGCACCCAGTGGAAGTTGATGTACTTCTCGCCCTTTGCGTCGGTGGTGCCGATGTCGAAGTGGCGCTTGTAGTCGTCGGGGTTGTCGCCTTCGGCGTCATTGCGGAAAATGTGCACGTGGGCGCCCGGCTGCGGCGTGCCGTTGTTGGCGACGATGATGCGGATCTCGTTGGCGTTCACCATCGTGATCTGCAGCGGCTCAGGATCGCTGGCCTCGACCTTCACCACCCGCTGTTCCTGGTAGTAGCTGGTCTTGAACGCCGTGATGGTGTACTCGCCGGCCTTGAGCTGCCCGAACTCGAAGTAGCCGTAGATGTCGGTGGTGGCCTGCATGTCCCAGGGGTTGTTCTTGTCCTTGCTGAGGCCCACGCCCTCCAGGCCCGCGCCCTGCGAATCCTTGACGTAGCCCTTGATGATGAAGGCGCGCTCCAGCACCAGCTCGATCACGCCGCCGTCCTGCACGCCGGCCAGCGAGTCGGCCGTCAGCCTGGCGGTGAAGAAGCGGTTGTGCACGAAGGTAGCCTCGTAGCTCACGCCGTTGAGCAGGTTGAGCGGCATGTCGGCCTGGCCATCCGGCAGATCGAGCGCGGTGACCCAGGTCTTGGGCGCTTCCACGCCCTCGGGGGGCGTGCCGAACACGGGCTTGATGGTGACCTGCACGCCCGTGGCGGGCTCGCTGGGCCGGGTGCGGACCTGCACGGTGATCTTGCGGTCCACCTTGGCCTCGAATGACTGCACCTCGAAGTTCACCGTTTCGGTGTCGGCGTACTTCAACTCGACTGCCTGCTCGGCGGGCAGGTAGTAGTAGGCTTTGCCGTCCGTGGTGAACACGGGGAACTGCCGCACGTGCTCATCGGCAATCGGGAACTGGTTCAGGATCTTGAGCTTGTGCTTGCCCGGACGCACGCCCTTGAGCGTGAAGGCGCCGTCCGCGTTGGTCGAGCCGGCAGCCTTGCCGTCCAGCGCGATGGTGACGCCCTTGATGCCGACGCCGTTGCAGCTGACCACGCCGCTGACGGTGGCGCCGGTGGTCAGCACCAGCTTGATGGGGCCCAGGTTCTTCTTGGGCTGCACCTCGGTGATCTTGCTTTCGCTGTAGAGCTCGCCGTGGGTGGCGGTGATCATCACCTTGCCCTCGGCGAAGTTGCCGAACCTGAACTTGCCCTTGGCGTCGCTCAGCACCGCGTCGTAGGGGTAGCGCGCCTCGCCCTCGTAGTACAGGCATTCCACGACGGCGCCCTGGATCGGCTCGTTCTTCTCGCTCAGCACCACGCCGTGCAGGCTGCCTTCCTTCTCGAGCTCGACCCGTACGTTGTGGTCGTTGGCCAGCACCTTCACGTTCTGGGGGGCGTAGCCCTCGGCCGAGACGCGCAGGTTGACGTCGTTGCGGAAGATGCGGTCGGCCACCATGTCGAAGGCGAACTTGCCCTTGGCGTCGGTGTAGCACTTGTCGCCGTCATCGCGCGCCAGCACCTCGGCGTCCTTGACCGGCTTGCCGCCGGCGCCGACCACCACGCCGCTGATGCCGCGCGCGGGCTCAAGCAGCAGGCTGACTTCGCGGGCGTCTTCCCGGAAGTTGAACTCGCGCGAGGTGTACTCGGCGTAACCGGACATCTTCACGTGGAAGGTGTAGACGTAGCTGTCGGCCAGCTTGACCGTGAACTCGCCCAGCGCGTCCGCCTGGATGCTGAACTTGTTGGCCGGCTTCTTGGCGTCGCCCTGGCCGGTGGTCTGCAGAATCTCCACGCTCGCGAACTGCACCGCGCCGCCCCGCTTCTCGCGCACCTTGCCGGTCACCCGCACGGCCGGGTACAGCTTGAACGTCACCTCGGCGCCCTTCTTGAGGTCGGGAATCGCCAGGGGCTCAAACAGGTCGGCGTAGCCCAGGCAGGTGGCGAGCAGGCTGGTGGGCTGCTTGCCGGCCTCGGCGTCCTGCTCGGCCTGCTCGGCGCTGAGCCTGGCCAGCTCTTTGGCGTTCCAGATCACGCAGCCGTGGCGGTTGGCGCGCCTGGCCAGGCCGGCGATAACGGAACCCAGTTTCACGTCGCCGCTTTCGGTTTCCAGCTTCGTTCCGCGGATCGGGAAGCAGACCGAGGCGCCGGTGAGGGGGCGCTCGTCTTCCTTGTCCACGATGCGTACCAGCAGGTGGCCGGGGACGGGGGCGTTGACCTCTTCGGGGTCAACCACGGGCGCTGTCTCGTTGACCTTTTCGACCGACTGCGGGTCCGTGGCGGCCGCGGGGTCGCCCTCTTTGCCGGGGTTGGCGGGATCGTTCCTGCCGCCGCCGGGGTTCAGACCGGCGCTGAGGGGGTCGCGTTTTCCGGGCCTGGACTTGCCTGAGTCTTCGGATGCAGCGGGATCGAAGATGTCGCCCGCGCAGGCGTTGGCAACGCCGGGCCTGACCACCGGCTGCGTTTCATCAGCAGGCGCAATAACAAGGAAGTAACCGGCGACCAAACCCAGCAGGATCAGCGCGCCCAGGACCGTGATCAGCGTTCCGGACCGACCTTTCATGCAACTCCCCCGAACAGGTTGCACTACGTCATTGATGCAGCGGACAGTTTATCGACTCGTTAACGGCCGGCAATCAATACAGCTTGAGAGAAAAAGTCGAGTGTGGAAAGCTTTTCCCACAGGGATGATACGCACTTGAAGCGCTCCCGGTTCGGTAATTCCGGCCCTTGCGCGCGGGATAGCCCTCGCTATCATTCCCGCCCCTGCCGCGGCTGACGCGCAGGTAGTTGATCGGTGGCGGGCACCCCGGAGAAAGGCTCCCGGACCCGTCGCGTAAGTAGGCCCTCGCAGGCGGACCTGTCCGCCGGCTCGTCCCTCTCAGCCTTGGCGGCGGGGGAAGCCTTGGCGAAGGCGGAACGGAGAAGACGATGAAAGCTGGTATCCATCCCGACGTGCACCTGACGGACGTCCGTTGCACCTGCGGCAACACCTTCCAGGTCATGTCGCGCCACAAGACGCTGAGCATCGACATCTGCAGCGCCTGCCACCCCTTCTACACCGGCACCCAGAAGTTCGTGGACAGCGCCGGCCGCGTGGACGCCTTCACCAAGCGCTTCCAGTGGAACAAGGACCAGGCCGCCGAACAGGCCAAGATGAAGAAGACGGCGCCCAAGGCCACCAAGCGCCTCCAGAAGGACCTCAAGACCGAGCTGGAAAAGAAGAAGGTGTTCGGCAAGAAGAAGGTAATCCCCGAGCTCGAGGGCAAGGGCGCCAAGCGCGATTAGCAACGCGGAATCGTTCACCGGCGTGGGGCGAATGCCCTGCGCCGGTTCGTATTCAGGGGCCGGAGTTCAGAGGTCAGAGGTCAGGGATTCGGCCCCACGACACTTGCTTCCTCCGACCTCTGAGCTCTGACCTCTGGTAAACTGGTATCGCCATGATCGAACTGCTGAAAAAACGGGCCGAGCGCTACGACGAGCTCGGCAAGCTGATCGAGGACCCCGAGGTCTACTCGAACAGCAAGCTGTTCGCGCAATACCAGCGCGAGCGCGGATCACTGCGCGAACAGGCCGAGGCCTACCGCCAGCTGGTCGCGCTGAAGCAGCAGATCGCCGGCAGCGAGGAAATCCTGAAAGACCCGGCCGCCGATTCCGAGATGAAGGAGCTGGCCGAGGTCGAGCTCGAGGAACTGAAGGCCACCCACGACCGCCAGCTGACCGAGGCCCAGGACCTGATCCTGCTGGATGACGAAGACGACAGCCGCGACGTCATCCTGGAAATCCGCGGCGCCGAAGGCGGCGACGAGGCCACCCTGTTCGCCCGCGAACTGATGGAAAACTACGCCCGCTGGTGCGCCCACCACAAGTTCAAGCTCGAGATGCTGGACGAAGTCGAGTCCGAAGTCGGCGGCCTCAAGAACGGCACCTACCGCATCAAGGGCGAGGGCGTGTGGCGCTGGTTCAAGTACGAGGGCGGCGGCCACCGCGTGCAGCGCGTGCCCAGCACGGAAGGCGCCGGGCGCATTCACACCAGCCTGGCAACCGTGGCCGTGCTGCCGGAAATGGAAGACGTCGAGATCGAGATCAAGGAAAGCGACCTCGAGATCAAGGCCGCGCGCTCCGGCGGCCCCGGCGGCCAGAACGTGAACAAGACCAACTCGCGCTGCCAGATGCGGCACCTGCCCACCGGCCTGTTCGTGGACTGCCAGAGCACGCCCAGCTTCCACAAGAACCGCGACGAGGCCCTGCGCATCATGAAGAGCAAGCTGTACCGCCTCGAGAAGGAAAAGCGCGACCGCGCCATGGCGGAGATGCGCGGCAACATGGTCGGCAGCGGCGGCCGCGGCGACAAGGTGCGCACCTACAACTTCCCGCAGGACCGCTGCACGGACCACCGCGCCAAGGTAAGCCTGCCGCTGACCAAGGTGATGGCCGGCGACATCGACGAGCTGGTGGATGCCTGCCGCCAGTGGGAAAAGGAAGAACGCCTCAAGGCGCTGAGCAAACAGACGGCGTGATATGCCCCTCACCCCCGACGAGGCTCGCGCGTTTGCCGGACACCATGTAGCGACCTGGAACTCGCACAACCTCGATGCGATTCTCGACCTCTATACCGACGACGTTGAACTCATCTCGCCGCTGGCCGGGAAGCTGACCGGCGGCCCCCGCGTCGCCGGCAAACCCGCCGTGCGGGCCTACTTCGAGGCCGGGCTTTCAAAGTACCCGGACCTTCAGTTCCGCCTGCTGGAGACCATGGTCGGCGCCGAAAGCATCACCCTGATGTTCTACGGCGCGGGCGAGCGCCTGGTAGCGGAGGTCCTCTTCCTGGGCAACGACCGCAAGATCCGAAGGGTGCTGGCGCACTACGCCTGAGCAGGCAGACGACACGGGACAGCTGAACGCCCGCCCAGCGGCCCAACGCAAGCGTTGCGCCCGCAGAGCAGGCCAACGTGGGAGTTAGGCCTGCGGAGCAGGCCAACGCGGGAGTCACGCCTGCAGCAAGCCAACGCAATCGCCCCACCTTCAGAGTAGTCCCATGCAAGCACCCTGCCTGCGGAGCAGGCCAACAACTGTTAGCCCCCGGCGTAAGCCAATCGTATCTACACAAGTCTGGCTGGTTGTGCCGATTAGGGGCTGTATGTCCCTGAACTTTCCGGTGCTGAGCCGCGGCTTCAGCGGCGC